>OBLW0100004799.1_pt1 | contig 10232 bp, 10 predicted proteins | sample 1520161 | NCBI WGS metagenome assembly OBLW01 (sample SAMEA3539309, study PRJEB22396) | soil metagenome | biome: tundra; feature: field; material: soil | place: USA | collected 2010-05 | depth 0.15 m | reverse complement strand
AGCGTTCACGCCGTCATGAAAGAGCGCGACGCCTCCCACAGGTCGGCGGGCACGGGCGCGCCCGCGCACAGGACGCGGCGAAGGCTGGGAAGGGTTATCCCCCTCGCGCGGCAGTGCTCGGCGACCTTTCCCCAAAGCGTCGGCGATCCAAATGAATTCGTGACGCCCTCCTGCCGGATCGCCTGCACGATCTTCGCCGGGTCCGCCTTGGCCGGGTGCCGGGGGTCGATTTCGGGGATGACGCTCGTCATCCCTAGCGCGGGATTGAAAAGCGCGAATATGGGAAGGAGCGGGAGGTCCACCTCCCCCGGCTCGATGCCGTAGGTCTCGCGGATGATCCTGACCTGGGCGTCAAACATGCCGTGCTCATAGCACACGCCCTTGGGCGCGCCGGTCGATCCAGACGTGAAGAGGATTGCGGCGAGGTCGCCCGGCTCGGCGGTCGCCGCGTCCGCGCCAACGGCGCCCGCGCCCCCGATCCGCGCCGTGTGCGAGCCGCTCGCGGGCACCCGGACCTCGACGCTTTGGAACGCCCGCCTGCACACGCGCGAGAAAATCCGGGCGAGGGGGATTCCGACGAGCGCGCGCGGACGTGCGCGCCCGACGCATGATATGAAACTCCCGAGCCCCATCCCCGGGTCGATGACGACCGGCACGGCACCGATCTTGAACAGCGCGAACACCGAGGCGATCAGCGGGAGGCCCGGGCCGACCATCACAAGCGTGCGGTCGCCGCGGCGCACTCCCCTGGCCCTCAGGCGGGCGCACCAGGCGTCGGTCTCGGCGAGCAGCCCGGCAAAGCTCATGGCGAGGTAGTCGATCCCGCCCGAGGCCGTCCGGCCGCGCGGGACCTTGAGCGCCGTCTCCGCGGGTTGCGCGGCAGCCATCCGGTCCAGATGGCGGGCGATGTTCGCGTTCACGCTTTGAGCGATGGCGCCTCGGCGAGAAGGGAAGCCTGCCACGGCAGGAGAATGTCGCCCAGGCTGCGGGGCGAGCGCGCGATCTGCGAAAGCTGCGATCGGTTGGCGATCAGGGTGGGCTCGATCGAGATCTTCGCGGCGATCTTGTCGCGGTCCTCCTTGATCCGGTCGAGCAGGGCGATTTCCGCCTGGGTGAGCGGCGAGTGATTGGGGTCGCGGCCGGGCCGGCGCGGAAGCGTGTGCGGGTCCTTCTTCAGTCCCTGGTGGACCGCCGCGGCGAGCGAGCCGATGAGCCGCGGATGGCGCTTGCCCAGGTTCACCCCGTTCAGGATGGACTCCTCGGGGGCGCCCTCGTCGGCGGCCATCGCGAGCCGGACGAGGAATTCATTCGAGCAGACCTTGAAGGGGGGAGTGTCCAGCCGCTGGGCCTGCTCCTGGCGCCAGTGCCAGACGGCGTGGAGCACGCCCTGGCCGCGCGCGCGCAGCCGCTCCGACTTGCCGATCCGCCAGTCGTTGTCGTCGGGCGGCGCGAACCCGGTGGTGCCGGCCTCGATCTGCGCCCGGCACTGCTGGTCCATCCACTCGAGGCGGCCCAGGCGCTTCAGCTCTCGCGTGAGCATGTCGCGAAGGGCCGGAAGGTACCATACGTCGAGGGCGGCATAGTCGAGAAGCTTCGTGGTGATCGGCCGCCGCGACCAGTTTGCCTTCTGGCCGTCCTTGTCGAGCTTCACCCCAAAGTTGTCCTCGATCAGGGATGCGAGCCCGATCCGGCCGCGGCCGAGGAGTTGGGCCGCCAGCACCGTGTCGAAAAGGCTCGTCGCCCGGAAACCGCACAGGTCGTGCAGGAGCCGGAGGTCAAAGTCGCTCCCATGCATCACGAGGTGCTTCTTCTCAAGCCGCGGCCAGAGAGACCCGAGGTCGAGCGGAGCGACGGCGTCGACGAGGAAGACCTCACCGCGCACGTAGAACTGCAGCAGGCACACGCGGACGCGGAACCGGTACATGTTGTCCGCCTCCGTATCCATGACGACCTCGCCCACCTCGTCGATGGCCGCGAGGAGGGGCGCGAGCTGGCCGGGCTGGTCGACCAGGCGGTAGCCCGAAATCTTGGGGTGTTGCGTCTTGACGCCGAACAGGCGTCGGACCGGGTGAGGCAGAAAACGGGAAATCATCGCAGTCTGACAGAGCGTGGGTCATGGGCCGCCGAAGTGCGAATCCTAATCTCGCCCGCGTCCGGCGGAAACGCGCGCGGCGCCGCGATGCGCGGGATCACCCCTCCCTGACAGGCGTCCCGGGACGCCCGCCTCACTGCGCCCAAGCGGCCAGGAACCCCTCGACAAGCGCCGGAAGGTCGGGGCTGTACCCGCCCTCGAGGACCGCCGCGGCAGGAAGCCCCGTTTCCAGAAGCCAGCGCCCAAGCATCGCGAAATCCTCGGCTTCAAGGGCCATCTCGGTGATCGGGTCGCGGGCGTAGGCGTCGAAGCCCGCGGAAACCAGCACGAGGCCGGGCTTGAATGAAGCCACGGCGTCGAGCGACTCGCGCAGCGCCTCCATATGCCGCGCCCGGGGGGTATCGGGAGGCAGCGGCCAGTTGCGGCTGTTGGCGGAATCGCGCAGCCCGGTGCCCGGGTAGCCCGGAGCCTGGTGCACCGAGCAAACCAGGAATCCCTCGCGGCCGTGGAGGATGGCCTCGGTGCCGTTGCAGTGGTGGGCGTCGAAGTCCCAGACGGCGACCCGCTCGACGCCGAGGCCGCGCCGGGCCGCCAGGGCGGCGATGGCGACCTGGTTCAGGTAGCAGAAGCCCATCGCCCTGTTGGCGGTCGCGTGGTGGCCCGGAGGCCGCATGAGCGCAAAAGAGGGCTCGCGACTCCTATGCGCATGGCCCGCGGCCGCGAGCGCCGCGGCCACGGAGCGGCGGGCATGGCGCGCGATGTCGGGGAAGAACGCCGTGTCCGCATCAAAGTCGCGCGGCTCCTCGAGGCGGGCGAGGTGCGCGCGCGTGTGCGCGAGCTCAAGGGTTTCGTCGGGAACACTGTCGGCGGCGGTGAGCCATGCCCATGAGGGATGGGTTGCGCGCAGGTGCGCGGCGGTCTTGGTCACGCGCGCCGGCTGCTCCGGATGCCCATACGACCCGTATTCGGCGCAGCGGGGATCATGGAGTAGAAGCATGGCGGGGATATGGGTGGCGCTCTTGCGTGATTTTCCAGCGTCGCCGGCTGCGCGCCTTCGTCAAACGCGAATGGGCTGTGTGTTGTCCCAAGGACGCAATTTGGAGGCGCCGGGTCACGGCTGGAATCCCGGGCGTTGGGACCCGGCGGCGAATGAATGGCGATAGCCCTGCCAGCGGTCGCAAATACCCTCGAATCCCTGAAACGGGGCTTTTTTTATCGGCGCAGAAAATGAAAGTAATGATATGCCTGGAAGATAGTTAAGGATCCATGGGCAATTTATTTTGCATCTTAGTGAGATAGAGTCTCGATGTCATGAGCGTGAGTGTTAAAAGCATCTCGTTGGTCCCCGCCGAAATTTGCGCCCCCCCGGCGCGAACGGAACGCCCTGCATGGCGGGGGTGGCCGGTGTTCCTCACATTGTCCCTTCTCGCAATCGCGGCGGTCCTGGTCTGGCAGGCGATCACGGCGGGGGGAGCTCCCCATCCGTTGACCCCGAGAACAAGCCGGACGGCGGCCACGCTCGACATCGCGGTCCTTGTGTTTCGCGAGGGCCTGGAGTGCATCCTGGTTCTCTCGGCGCTCACCGCCAGCATGATTGGGGGCAACCAGGTCTACCGGCGGCCGATAGCCGCCGGCGTGGGCCTCGGGATCGTGGCGACCGCGATCACGTGGTTCATCGCGACCGGCATCGTCGGTGATTTGTCGGAAAGCGTCTCCGCCCTGGACCTGCAGGCCGCGACTGGCCTCCTGGCGGTCATCGTCCTCCTGGTGGTCATGAATTGGTTTTTCCACAAGATTTACTGGTGCCGCTGGATCTCGATGCACACGCGCAGGAAAAAGGATCTCCTTCAGACCGCATCCGACCCGGAGTCGTCGAGGGCAAGCGTCCTGAGGGGGCTCGCGCTGCTGGGATTCGCGTCGCTTTACCGCGAGGGATTCGAGGTGGTTCTCTTCCTGCAGGGCTATTACCTGAAGCTCGGGGGCCGCGTCGTGGCCGCGGGCGCGCTGCTGGGCCTTATCCTGACGGGCATGGTCGCGGTCCTCACGTTTGTCGCGAACCGCAGGCTTCCCTATCGAAAGATGCTGATCATCACCGGCGTCATGCTCGGGGGAGTCCTGCTGGTCATGGTGGGCGAGCAGGCGCAGGAGATGCAGCTGGCCCATTGGATTCCAACGACGGTAATTTCCATAGGCGGCGCGAGCCAGTGGCTGCCAGCCTGGGCGGGGCTTTGGTTCAGCGTGTATCCCACGGTTGAGACGTTGGCCGCTCAGGCAATCGCGGCAGCGATTGTCGTCGGCTCCTACTATTACGCCCGCCACCAGAGCGGGTGCGTCACCTGCCCGGCGGGCGGCAGCTCGGCCTCGGGTTGCTGACCGGGCTTCCTGGGGAGGTTAATTTGGGTCAAGGCTGCATGGGCTTAAAATGCCATTTTTTGGCTAAAAACACCCATTTTTGTCCAAAAAATGCCCTAAAACAGCGAAAAACGGCCGTTTTTCGCCAAATTTAATTTACCGGTTTTTTGCCGGTTTGGGCTCGGACCCGACCCCGCGAATTCCCCCTGCCCCTCAATGCCGCCGGCGCCTTATGCCGAGCTGAGCGACGGAGAAGCGGACAACGGACTCGAGGCGTTCGATCTCGGCGGGAGCAAGCGTCTCCTTGCCCTTGAGCGCCTCCTCCGCGCGCTTCATCGCGTCGGCGACGACATTCTCGTCGATCTTGTCCTCGTGGATCGCGCTGTCGGCCAGAATCGAGACCTTCTCGCCGGTGACCTGGGCGAATCCGCCGCCGACCACGAGGAGCTGGGTCACGCCGCCCTTGGTCGCCCGGAGCTCGCCCGCGCCGACCTGGGTGACGAGGGGGATGTGGCCGGGAAGGATGCCGACCTCCCCTTCCACGGTCGGGATGACGACCGTGTCGACCGTTTCGGAGTACACGCGGGCCTCGGGCGTGACGATCTCGAGGGTGAGGGGCATGGGGCTACTTCTTTGCCGCGGCGATGACCTCGTCGATCCCGCCCTTCATGTAGAAGTCGCCCTCGGGCACGTCGTCCAGCTGCCCGTCGAGGATCATCTTGAACCCGCGCACCGTCTCCTTGACGGGAACGTACTTGCCGGGCGCGCCCGTGAAGACCTCGGCGACCGAGAACGGCTGCGAGAGGAAGCGCTGGATCTTTCGGGCGCGGTAGACCGTGAGCTTGTCCTCCGGGGAAAGCTCGTCGAGCCCGAGGATGGCGATGATGTCCTGGAGGTCCTTGTAGCGCTGGAGCACGCGCTGGAGTTCGCGCGTCACCCGGTAGTGCTCCTCGCCGACAATCGAGATCTCGAGGGCCTTGGAGACCGACGCTAGAGGGTCGACGGCCGGGTAGATGCCGAGCTCGGCGATGGAGCGCTCGAGCACGATGGTGGAGTCGAGGTGGGCGAAGGTGTTCGCCGGGGCCGGATCGGTCAGGTCGTCCGCGGGCACGTACACGGCCTGCACGGAGGTGATGGACCCCTTTTTCGTCGAGGTGATCCGCTCCTGGAGGAGCCCCATCTCATTGGCGAGCGTCGGCTGGTAGCCGACGGCGGAGGGCGAGCGGCCGAGGAGCGCCGACACCTCGGAGCCGGCCTGCGAGAACCTGAATATGTTGTCGATGAACAGCAGCACGTCCTGGTTCTTCTCGTCGCGGAAGTACTCGGTCATCGCGAGGGCCGAGAGGCCGACGCGCATGCGCGCGCCCGGCGGCTCGTTCATCTGGCCGTAGACGAGCGCGACCTTGGACTTGGAGAGGTCCTTCTGGTCGATGACGCCCGCCTCGGACATCTCATGGTAGAGGTCGTTGCCCTCGCGGGACCGCTCGCCGACGCCCGCGAACACGGAGTATCCGCCGTGCGCCTTGGCGATGTTGTTGATGAGTTCCAGGATGACCACGGTCTTGCCGACGCCGGCCCCGCCGAACGCGCCCGCCTTGCCGCCCTTGATGAAGGGGCAGATGAGGTCGATCACCTTGATGCCCGTCTCCAGGATCTCGGCCTTGGTGTCCTGGTCGACCAGCGCCGGGGCGGGCCGGTGAATCGGGTATCTCTTTTCGAACGACACCGGGCCGCGGTCGTCGACCGGCTTGCCCGTGACGTCAAAGATGCGGCCGAGCACGCCAAGCCCGACGGGAACCGTGATCGGGCCGCCCGTGTCCGTGACGGTCATCCCGCGCTTCAGGCCCTCGACGGAGGACATGGCGATGGCGCGCGCCACCCACCCGTCGAGATGCTGCTGGATCTCCAGCGTGAGCAGCTCGTTCCTGCCCGCCACCGTGAATTCGATGGTGAGCGCCTGGTAGATCGGTGGGATCGCGTTCTCGGCGAACTGGACGTCGACCACCGGGCCGATCACTTGGACTATTGTTCCTGTGTTCATTATTTCGTAAAGGGGAAGGCTCTCTTGGAATGCCCCGGCCTAGGCCGCGCTGTACTGGGCGGCGGCGATCTCGAGGATCTCCTGCGTGATGGACGCCTGGCGGGCCTTGTTGTACTCGAGCGTCAGGTCGCCCAGGAGCTCCGTCGCATTGTCCTTGGCGGTCTTCATCGCGACCATCCGGGAGCTGTGCTCGGAGGCCTTTGCCGAGACGACCATCTGGTGAATCTGATGGTCGACGTAGAACGGAAGCAGCGCGTTTAGCACCTCGTTCTTGCCGGGCTCGAAGAGCACCTCGCGGCCGTCGGCGTGCGTCTCCCGGGTGACGCCCGTGTCGGCTCCCAGCTGGTCGAGGAACTCCTTCAGGCTGCGAAGCGGCAGGACGGGGCGCACGAGCGGCAGCTGGACCAGCGTGTTCTTGAACCGGGGATAGATCACCTCGATCGTGTCAATCGCCCCCTCGAGATACTGCTTGATCATGAATTCCGCGACCACCTTGACCTCGGCGAAGGGGACGCGGTCATGGACATGGAAATCGGCGACCATCGAGCGCTTGGTCCGGGCCAGGTACTGGGCGCCCTTGCGGCCGATCACGTAGTACTTCGCCGGCGTCCGGACCTCGGCGACGAGCTTGAAGAGGTTCCCGTTCAGGGGCCCGCACAGGCCCTTGTCCGTGGTGACCAGGAGGATCCCGCGAGTCTTCACCTCGCGCTGGACGAGAAAGGGATGGGAGGCATCGTCGATCCCCTCCGCGAGCGCCGCCAGGACGTCCGCCAGCAGGTTCGCATACGGCAGGCCCGCCAGGGCCAGCTGCTGCGCCTTCTTCATCTTCGAGGCCGCGACGAGCTCCATCGCCTTCGTTATCTGGCGGGTGTTCTTGACCGACTTGATTCGCCGGCGGATGTCGCGGGTGCTTGGCATCGTGGACTGCTGCTGCGGGTGGGGATTGCCGGCCGGGAAGGGCTCAGGCCGAGAATGACGACTTCCACTCCTCACACGCCGCCTGCAGCTTGGCCTCGAGGTCCTTGTCCAGGGCCGCCTTGGTGCGGATTTCCGAGAGGAGGGCGTCCTTGCGGGTGGAGAGGAAGCTCTTCAGCGAGGTCGCGGCGTCTACGACCTTCTTCAGCTCGATCGGGTCGAAGAATCCCCTCTGCATCGCGAAGAGAACCGAGACCTGGAGCTCGATCGGCTGCGGGGCGAAGGCAGGCTGCTTGAAGAGCTCGACGATGCGGCCGCCGCGGTCGAGCTGCGCCTTGGTCTTCGCGTCGAGGTCCGAACCGAACTGGGCGAAGGCAGCGAGCTCGCGGAACTGGGCCAGCTCGCCCTTAAGCTTTCCGCCGACCTGCTTGGTCGCCTTGATCTGGGCGGCCGATCCGACGCGCGAGACCGAGAGGCCGACCGAGACCGCGGGCCTTATGCCCTGGTTGAAGAGGTCCGTCTCAAGGAAGATCTGCCCGTCCGTTATCGAGATCACGTTAGTCGGGATGTAGGCCGAGACGTCGCCCGCCAGGGTCTCGATGATGGGGAGCGCGGTGAGGGAGCCCTTCCCGTCGAGGCGCGCGGCGCGCTCGAGAAGGCGGCTGTGGAGATAGAACACATCGCCGGGATACGCCTCGCGCCCGGAGGGCCGCTTGAGGATGAGCGAGATCTGGCGGTAGGCGACCGCGTGCTTGGAGAGATCGTCATAGACGATGAGGGCGTCCATGCCGTTTTCCATGAACCACTCGCCGATGGCGGCCCCGGAATACGGCGCGATGTACTGGTTCGCGGGGTTGTCGGCGGCGGGCGCGGCGACGACGACCGTGAACTCGAGCGCGCCGGCGGCCTCGAGGGCCGAAAGCGTGCGCACGATGTTCGAGTTCTTCTGGCCGACGGCGACATAGATAGAGTAGACCGGGCGGAAATCCTTGTCCCCGGAGGCGAGCCCGACCTTGTTGATCTTCGCCTGGTTGATGATCGTGTCGATCGTGATGGTCGTCTTGCCGGTTCCGCGGTCGCCGATGATCAGCTCGCGCTGCCCGCGCCCGATCGGGATCATCGAGTCGATCGCCATGATCCCCGTGAACAGCGGCTGCGAGACCGACTTGCGCGCGACGATGCCGGGGGCGATCTTCTCGACGGGATAGAATTCCTTGGCGTCGATCGGGCCCTTGCCGTCCACGGGATTGCCGAGTGCGTCGACCGTCCGGCCGAGGAGCGCCCTGCCTACGGGGACGGAGAGGAGCTTCCCGGTCGTCGAGACCTCGTCGCCCTCCTTGAGCTGGGCGATGTCGCCCAGAATGACGCAGCCGACCTCGTCCTCCTCGAGGTTGAGCGCGATGCCGATCGCGCCGCCGGGGAACTGCACCATCTCGTTGTACATGACGTCCGACAGCCCGTCGATCTTGGCGACGCCGTCGGCTACCGTGCGGATGTTGCCGGTGTTCTTCTTGACCGCCTTGCTGGATAGCCTGGCGATCTGCTGTTCGATCTGTTCAAGGACGTTGCTCATGGAGCGGTGGCTGGGATTCTTTGGACGGGTTTGCTAAAGGGTATGGGGCCGCGTCAGACGGCCGAGGCGAGGGCGGCGAGCTGGCCGGCGACGGACGACTCGAAGATGTCGTCCCCCACGCGCACGCGCAATCCCGCGAGGAGGCCGGGGCACGGTTTCCCCGCGGCGGTGACGGCAAATCGGTACTTCTTGCTCATCGCGTCCGCGATGAGGGCAAGCGCGGCGTCGCTGACGGGGCCCGCGTGCTCGACGACCGCGTAGCGCTTCGCGAGCTCGGTCGCCACAAGGCGGTAATAGGCCCTGAGCACCATAACCGGGTTGGCGGGCCGGTGCTTCTCGACGTAGGCGAGGACGCCGTCGACGCGCTCGGCCGAGACGGCGCCGTCGGCCACGCTCAGCTTGAAGAGCTGGCGGGCGAGCTGCTGGGCGATCTTGGCGTGGGAGGCCATGCGTTGCGCGGCGTCGGCTCAGACGTTCGTCAGCTCGCGCGAGGCGGACTCGTTGTAGCGGCCCCGGTCCGCGTCCGAAAGCTCCTTGGAAAGGACGCGCTCGGTGATGGCGACGACCAGCCGGGCGATCTCCGTCCGGGCCTCCGCGAGCATCTTCGTTTTCTCGAGCTCGATCACCTGCTGGGCCTTCACGAGGATCTCGCCGGCCTTCGCGGTGCTCTCCTGCGTCTGCTTGTCGAGGAATTCCTTCGCGGACGCGCGGGCCTGGTCGATGATCCTCGTCGCCTCGATCTGAGCCTGCCTGGCGCTTTCCGCCCGCTCCTGCTGGACGGCGTCGAGCTTGGCCTTCATCTCGTCGGCGTACTGGAGGCCCGCGGCGATCTTCTGCTGGCGCGCATCGAGCGTCGCGAGCACCGGCTTGAACCCGAAGTACCAAAGCAGAAGCGCGACGACGGAAAAGTTCAGGATCTGCGCGAGGATGAATGGCAGGCTAATCCCGAAGTCTTGAGTGATCTTGGTGATGCCGCTTGCCGCCTCGGCATGGGGAGCGACTGATTCGGCCGCATGGCTGGCGGCCTGCGCGAGGATGAGCAGATGGGATAGCATAACGGTGAGCGGTGAAAGTGGCCGTGCCGGCAACGGACGCCGGCACCGAGCGGGATGAACGAACTACGGCTTGCCGAGGAAGATCGCGTAGAACGCGACGGCTTCGGCGAGCGCCATTCCGATGATGCCTTGCACGAGGATCTTCGTTGCGGCGCCGGGGTTGCGGCCGACGGCTTCGGCGGCCTTGAAGCCGACAAGGCCCAC
>OBLW0100004798.1_pt1 | contig 10234 bp, 15 predicted proteins | sample 1520161 | NCBI WGS metagenome assembly OBLW01 (sample SAMEA3539309, study PRJEB22396) | soil metagenome | biome: tundra; feature: field; material: soil | place: USA | collected 2010-05 | depth 0.15 m | reverse complement strand
GAGGCCGACCGCTGGAGCAGCGGAGGACCAGCGGAGGAAAGGCACGGAATTTTCGCGTCCGCAACTCCTGGCGATGGCGCTGGAAGCGACACGTGTAATCTGCGCGGCGTAATGCCGAATTCGCCTCCCCGGGCGTTCAGGTAGAGGCGGTTTCGGTTGGGTCTCCTGACGTGCCAACGCTTCTTTCCTGAACTAGCGAGCGCGGCCAATTCGGCATTACACCGCGGTAGGCAATGATTATGATTTAAGAAAACATTGCCGCATTTGGGAAGGCGGTATTCCATGCCTTTTCCTCCGCTGGTCCTCCGCTGCCGGTGGCGGCGGCGGTCAAGTGCCATTCGGAAAGGATCATGCTTGATGAAGAGCGATCCCACGGAAGCCTCGAAACTATACCTATCCTCCTGGTCGGAAGCGAAATACTTCACCGGAATAATCGTAATTGGCGTCTGGGATTCGGTGAAGCACGAGGCTACCCATCGCGCCCAGAATGCCCATGGCCATCGGCAGATCGAACCCGGCGCCCTCCTTGCGCACGTTGGCCGGCGCGAGGTTGATAGTCACGGCCTTGTTCGGATAGCCGAAGCCAGAATTGATCAGCGCGCTCTTGATGCGCTCGCGGCTTTCGCGCACCGCGGTGTCCGGCATGCCGACCATGACGAAGTCGCGCGCCGAGCCGGACGCGTACATGTCGGAACTGAACCGGGCTGCGGAAGATGGGTTTCGGCGTGTTAGAGGCGGTGGGCGAGGGTACCATTTTGGCGGCCCACGTTTCGCCGACCTTTCGCCCCGCCTTTCCCTCTTCAGCGATCATCTCAGAACGGTCCTCGCCGTCAAGGGTTCGCTGCGCCGCGCCCAACAACGGCGCGCCCTTGACGGCTCCGGGCCGTTCTGACAACACCTTCTGGACAAGAGGGAAAGGCTCATGCCGAACGGCCTACAGGGTAGCGGGCCACTTCGCCGCCAAAATGGTACCCTTTTTCGCCGCCACCGACATCGGCGCGGCGGCATCATGAACTGTCCAGGCGCAGCGGAACCGGACCATGGCACGGCCACAGGGTTTGGATAGCGATCAGGATTCCGACGCCGCACCTCGGGCATAGCCTCGGGTTGCTGGCGAGGAGCACCGCCTGATAGGCGCGGCAGGCGGCGGGCTGCGGCAACAGATCGGAGCAGGGAGCGGCCCACAGCCGGCGGCAGAGAGCCAGCTTTTCAGCCCAGCCTGACGGTCGTGCTACGATTCCCGCAGAGGATATGCCATGGACAGCGGCCAGAGCACTAAGCATCACCATCCAGCTCCAATTAAGGTTCGAGCGCCCAGACTCGCTGGCATTCAATAACAGGGACTTAACAGGGAACATGGGATCGCCAATTTCGCTCTAATACGCACATTCTAAAATGCTTGTGCAGCAAACACCTCCGAGCAAAGAGAGAAAATAACAGGGGGGAACAGGGCCTGATCAGCGGCCTGATCAGGGCGTTAACAGGCCCCTGATAGGCCCTGTTCCGGCCTGATATTGTGGCGCTGCGCTCTTATATCTAACTGTCTTTGAATGTGTCGTTTAGATCGTATGCAGCGCATTAAAATTCCCTGTTCCGTCCCTGTTTAACAGGGCACGAGCGAGGTTACCGTATACGACAAAGATATGCCTTGATGCGCCATCTACGCCAGAGTCAGCACTGAACTTCAGAGTTGTAACCTTCAACTGCGGGAGCTTCGTGACTTCGCAGAGCGGCAGGGCTGGCCGGTTGCCGGTGAATTCGTTGGTAAAGGCGTTTCCGGCAAGGCAAGTCGGCCCGCGCTCGATGGAACCCATCGTTATTCGGACGGCCTTCAACTTTCGAAAGGGTGGGCGCTGGAGTCCTACCGCGACGGCTGTACCGCATGTTCCTCATTGAATGTAAAACACCACTCCGGTGCTGCTGGCGTCAAAGACATGCTCGCCGTAAGAAGGTAAGACGTTGGGTGCATTGACGCGCCCGACGAGCTTATAAGAACCTGGCTGGAGGTCAATCGAGATCGAACCTCTCGGAGCCACTTCGACGCGCCGCTCGATTGGGCCGCTAAACAAGGCCGTCAGGGTATACGGCGTATTGTTCTTGACCTCGAAGACGGCCATTCCATTGCCCGTTGCCGGGGCACCAGTCGATTGTATGGGTGGAAGTGGAGTGTACCTGCCATTCCTGACTGCTTCGATTTCCGCGGCGATTGTAGGTTCGGTGGGCAGTGATGTTGGCGCTCCAAGAAATGACGCTGCATTGAAATCGGCGGGCGCACCGGCCGACCGGACTGCGACGACCGAAACGCCGATGGTAGCCTCGTTGATCTTGGACACGAAGACCCTCCTGGCTGGCTTTGAAGGGTCCGCAAAGAACACTTGGTTGATGTTGACCGCCTTTTCGTCGGGTTGGTAGGGAAGGCTCAAGATCGATTGCACCGACTTCACCATGCTCTCGTAGCCACCGGCAATGAAGCAAGGAGCAGAATCCTTTCTCAGGGTCGGGCGGGCGTCGAAATCTATGTTTTGGGCTTCATCCAGAACAGGAGCGCAGGTACGGAACATGCAAGCAAACGTCCAAATCGGCGGCGAAGCAGGAGTCGAGGGCGGGGTTTTGAGCAGGGCACACTTGTCGGCACCTGCCAGTTGGAGACTGGTTTTCCACTGGCGGCTGTCGGACGCGGAAAGGTCAAAGTCGCCGCGAATGCTTGTAAATGGATCGGGTTCTTCGGCGGCGCGCAAGGCAGTTAGGATTCCATCGTGGAAATCGGCCTTGCGTTTCGCGGCAAAGGCTGCTTCCTCTGCTGCGACTTGTTCTTCCAGTCTTGCCGTTTCCTGACTCCGAAGCGCAGCCTGGCGCGTCACTTCAGTTTGCTGTACGGCACACGCATCGCGGATTCCTTGGTAAATTGCAGCGCTACCTTGGCCGTCTTCGATGGCGTGCAGGACAACACGCGAGGTATTGCGGACTCCCATCACTTCCAGAGATGCTGCTTTGATGGTCGCTTTCCGGAGGAAGAAATCGCACGGCATAAGGAAATCATGGGCTGTGTCGTTGTCATTCAAGAACCAGACGTGGGCATCCCGTATACTCAAGGCTCCAGCAGGCGAGCTTACCTTATAACTGATCGCGTCTGTGGGTACATCCCGAACACGGCCCGCAAGATCGGATCGTCTCCTCGCCGCTTCCGGCTTTCGGCAATCAAACTGAATCAACTGAAACAGGTTTTCAGTTGAAAGGTCATAGGCGTATGAGCGCAGGCTGCGGTCGCGCCAACGCACCGGCACCTCGACGAGCGAACCTTCCGCACCCTTCTTGAGGGACATGCCCTTGACGAAATCACTACAAGAAAGTTTGAAGTTGTCGCTTTGGTCCTCTGGCTCCGAGTAGCCCACGCCGGAGCCATCTATGGTCAGCACACCGTGGTGGATGACACCATCCTTTGAATGCGCGACCTTATAGCTGTGGCCTGATTCGTCTGCCGTGGCGAGATTTGGCGCAACACCGAAAAGGACCAGCCCGAAACTGAGCGACCAGAACAGCGGATGTCTACTTACGGCCATGAGAAGCCTCCCACTTTATCCAGTCCGTGCCCAACATTTCATGCAAAACGAGCGGGGCCGGAAGCCGTATAGTATGCCATCGCCGCGCCGTTTGCAAACCTGGGACGCCAATCCTATCTCAAAACTCAAAACTGATCGCCCGGATCATCAGCGAATCCGGGTTTCGCCGGTCGGAGTTCGTTCAATCCATCGGCTACAAGAACACTGCCAAGGGATTGCGGCGGCTCGATGAATTGCTCGACCAGGGCAGCGGCGATGAGGTTTGTCTACAGCGAATTGTGAACGTCTATCAGCCCAACCCTGGCGAACTCGCCAAGGCTCTCGATGCAACCGAGGCGATTCGTGACCGTGAACAACTGGAAGCGGTCAGTGAAATTGAGGAAAGAGAGCGGCGACGGTTCATACCCTTCATCTGGGTCCACATGGAAGACGGGGCGCACAGCTTTCTCATGGCGGTAGCCGAACGTCGAATCAAGGTCGTTGAGTTTCGGGAAGGCTTCGAGCGCCGGTCCAAGTCCGAGCAACTAGCGAATCGGTTCAGCGCCGGGTACGGAAGCATTACCGAAAGACTGGCGGTCGGCACGATGCCTTTGGCGCAATCCTACGCTATCGTTTTGCGGACACCTTCGACACGGGCATCGTCTTGGACATCGACGGCGACGTGATCGAGGAAAACGGCGGAAGGTTTCTGTTGCCGGAGGTCTGGCTGGCGCTGCATTAGGCAAGTTGACGGCGATGCTTCACGCCGGATTTCCACCCGCCTTTGAACTAGACTCGCGCAGTGAAGCGGCTAGAGGGTTGCGTGTCCGTTGCGGTTGGACTACAATTCAGAGGGGCGGCGAATCCGCATTCGATGTCTACTACCAGAAGCCAGTTGCTCCTCCTCCGTGACTGTTCCAGCAGTCTCGTGCAGACAGTTGATAGCAGTGGTCCAATTCAGTGTGTAAGCCAACCGATACCTGTTAGCCTCACCAGACCACCAAGGATTGACCCAGAGACCGGCAGAGTGCCGTTAACAGCAGAAAGCCTAAGAGAGATTGGTCGGCTTCTGACGCTTCGCTGTGATTTCGATACCCGTTTTCCCGGTGGCGTACACGCCCGACACACAATGGATGTATTTGCCATCGCGCTTCAGTTGGTAAAACCGACCCGAGCGTTTCTACAGTTGCGGCTCCAATTGGACCATCTGACGATGCCGGAACTCGTTTCTTCTCCCGTAAGGCAGCTTGGATTCCTGATAGATTCCGGGGTGTACCTGAAGTACCAGCAACACAACGTACTCGAAGAGGCCGACGTAAGGCGCGCCACCGGGTTTGCACCGATGGTGGCTACGGCTCTCGATTCGCGGTATGGCTCGTGGGACCATCCGGTGCTGCCTATCCATCGGGCGCTAGTGTTTTTCTGCCAAGGGTACTCGGTGACGCCATCTGATCCTCGGCAATTCTTATGGGCGGCTGGGTTGGATTGCTTATACGCATCGAAATTGAATCGGGGGAAGCAGGGGTCTAGTGAAATCACGAAGCGCATTGAAACACTGCTCAGTGCAAGCCTAATACCATACGACACGGTTGCTCTGCCGATTCATCAAAGGCCACGATTACGCTCGACGGTGGCAGGAATTAGTAAAGATGCTTTCAAGCTCCGAAATGCGTTCGCTCACGGACTGTCGATACCTGATCCTAAATGGCTCACGCTACCGGGTCAGCCGGAAGAAACAGGATACGGCTATCAACTGGTAGAACAGACCGAAATACTGCTGCGGCTGAGTCTCCTTGCCATTCTTGAGAACGTGACTCTGTTCTCGACGTTTTCCGATCCCAAGTTGTTGGATGCGTACTTTTGACTTTTCGGCGAGGGTACGATTGGCAGATAACTGGCTTGGAAATCGGCGTTGCCCAGATTGGAGTCACATGGCAAGAATGCTACCTTACGATCCGACGTGGGAGGATATGTCGGACTACGTGGTCCACTTCGCGAGGCCCAAGGGCTTGCGGTCGGACTACGACAACATGCTGAATATCTGCTGGAGCCAGATGCTCAAGCCGGGTGGACCATTTGGCATTGCAAGAGGCCGGGCACCTGAACCGCAATCGCAATACGCCGTTTGCATGAGCGAGATTCCGCTTCACCAGTTGCGGCGGCTGGCAAAACGAAGGGGTGGATACGGCATCGGTTTTACGAAGCAGTTCGTTGTGGCGCGCGGAGGCGGACCTGTCTGGTATGCCGAAAAGGGCGGCACCATTGCATCCGCGATCAGCACTCTAATACGGCGCGCTCAGCACTCGGTACATTCAGCAATCGAGCCTATTTGGACACTCACGGCATTCATAGACGTGCCCGGCGATTACGCCGGAGGGCCGTACCGTTTTGAATGGGAACGGGAATGGCGGCATGTGGAGAGCTTCAATTCAACGAGGCCGATGTCGCGTTCTTGGTTCTCCCCGAAGGACTGCACGAAAACGCTAGACACCTTTTTCGGGACCACGAACAGCCAGGCACTGGACCCGCCTACTTTTGTCCATACATCGACGCGGATTGGACTCGGCAACGAATTCGAGCAGCCCTTTACACTTCTGGGACGTAAAAGGGCGCTTCCCAAGATTTGACTATGGTCGCGCGGCCTAACGGCTCAAACAGGTAGAGACTGTCGCGGCCAAGCCACCGAGCAATTCAACGTCTCTGCGTTCGGGTTTGTGGCCTCCTCGTATGTGGCGCGCCATCTCAGAAGCGTTACCCCCACGCCTAACGGCGTCGTCCAAAGGCTTTGGGATCGTGTTGGTCGCGTTTGATGACCTCTCCCGGTGTTGCCTTCTCATCCCCACAAACATCTCGCGCGACACATTCGAGCGCCGCCATCGCGTGTTGAATCGCACCTGTCAGTACTGCGAATTGACCTGAATTGTCCTAAACATCCATTGCGGACATGTTTTAGGCCGTGCAGGAGGCTGCGTTGGTATCATAGAGTGAGAAGGACCATTCCATGATGCGGCTCGCCGTTTGTGATCCTCTCGCGTTTTATCCACTGCAACGGCTGGTTTCAGGGCCGTTTGATGCCCTCGCAGACCTGAATCTAATCGAACGATTTATCCGTACCGTGGTGCTCCATGACGGAATCGCAATAGAGCCTGAGCCATTGCCCCAGAATCCCGCCGCAATTCGGGACGCTAAGGAAAGGGCGGAATCCCTTGGTTTTACCGCGTATGCGTCATACGATCCAAACCACCCTCAGAACCGCACGCCCGATGCGTCGCAAGTCGTCTATTATACGGTGGTAGCGGTTGCCCCTTCGCTCGCCGGGTTTGACTTTATCGAGCTACTTCCGCGCGAAGTGCCGAGCATGACGCTTGCACCTTCACTCATCGACCTTGCACATTCGCAGGCTAACGCGGGCGACGATAGCATCTACTTCCAAGCCCATGTCGAATACTTGAAGCGTGTTCTCGGTGTAGTAGAAAGAGGCGGTAGTGCTCTACTCTGTGGCGAGTTTGGTCAACGGGCAATTAGTACAGCGGGGCAATACCCGGAATCACTATTCCACGAACTCGATGATGACTGGAAGGAGTATGCTCGCCGTGCCGAATCGGAGGGCTTGGGGCTACGCATTCCCCCAGTCCTGGGAATCGTGCTTACTCGTTGCGCCCGCCGTGATGCGATTCCTAGTGTGATTCGAGATCTGCGTGATGAATGGGCCGGAGCGCGAAAGAAGGTCTGGAACCTGTTGGATGCCTTGCGAGTCTGCCAGACGTTGGGTGAAGCCGTAGAGATTCGGAAGGAACTTGCGGATGCCTCACGCTTGTTTTCGCCCGAGAGTACGGAACTAGACTCCCGGCCTGTTCGTATATTGTGGGAAATCGTTGCTGCCGGTGCTGCCGGTGCGGGTATCGCGGCTCTGTCTGGCGGGAGAGCGGTCATTGGTGCCGTTACCGGCGCGATCACACAGGCCGCACGCAATGTGCCAGCGTTCTCCCACGAATTTGGCGCTATGATTTTCGGGCGCGGCGCATTCGACCTTGCTCGCAGAGTGCGGCGGGCCGTGTCCCAAGTCGAGCGTGATGCACTCCCGCGTCTCCTGACCGACGCTGAAAAGCGGAACCTGGGATTCAACTAGTGGCAATCTGTGCCTCCTTAAAACCCTCTGGACCCAAACAAGTGAAGGACCCATTCCCACTTTCACCTCCTTCGGGTTGGTGGGATGGGACCCGCGGGAACCTCTGAGCAGAATCTATTTGGCAAATGCCCTCCGGCACAACCTGCCCCAACCATCTATAGACCCGGCCAGATGGGTACCCTTTTTCGAATTTCACTGTGGCCTGCTTACTGTGGCCTGTAAAACAGGGACTTAACAGGGAGCATGGGATCGCCAATTTCGCTCTAATACGCACATTCTAAAATGCTTGTGCAGCCAACACCTCCGAGCAAAGAGAGAAAATAACAGGGGGGAACAGGGCCTGATCAGCGGCCTGATCAGGGCGTTAACAGGCCCCTGATAGGCCCTGTTCCGGCCTGATATTGTGGCGCTGCGCTCTTATATCTAACTGTCTTTGAATGTGTCGCTTAGATCGTATGCAGCAATTTAAAATTCCCTGTTCCGTCCCTGTTTAACAGGGCACACTCGGGCAATCAAACCCAGTTGCGACGCAGCCTCGCGCTGCTTTGCGTGGTTGCCCTCCTGCTTGCCGTCGGAGTCCCTGCCGGCTCGGGACTTCTCCTGGCCGTCCTTGTTCCGCTCGGTTTTCTGGTCGTCGCGAATGTGTGCCGCGTGCTTTCAGCCGGCGAAATTTCTGCCGCACCCCGGCCGGTTTTTCTTCGGCCCGCCATCGGCCGGGCGCCTCCCCTCGCGTAGTCGTTCCCGTTAGTTCTGGCGCAGCTTGCCGCAACAAAACAACGATTGGGAGGATCAATGCCTTTACGTTACAGGTTGTCCAAAATCTTACTCTGCGCGATGTTGGAGTTCGCCACTCTGATGGGAGCCCCCATGCGTCCGGAAGATCTGGAGGAGTTGATGCAAGCGCGTCGTACGGTTATCGAGGTAGCGATCCCGGATCGCCGCGACGACCAAGAAGAGCCGTCAACAGGAAGCCAGAAATCGTGACATCCCGCCGTCACCGCAGGCGGTTCCAAGACCACCACAAGGGAGCAGCGCGTGGATGCCCTCGCACGTGTAACGGCCTCGACCTGTGCTGGCCTGAGCGATGACGAACTGCGGTATTTCTTCGGACGGGCGTTCGAGCTTGATTCCGGCTGCTGCGGTTTCTTTGCTCGATTCAGTCAAGCCTACAACACGGCGCGCGATGCCCTGGAACGAAAACCGCGCGCGGCGAGCGCAGCCTCATAGAAACAACTCCGAGATTCGGGCGCCGGGCCGCCATGTCAGGGCGCTGGCATCTCGTGACTCTGACCGATAGGGCCGCACAACGTCCTGGAAAAACCGCTTGCCGGCAGTCCCGAACACATCGCCCGTTTCCCCGTACCACGAGGCCGCCATCCAGGTCTGCCTACGTGGAGGAGAAAACGCTGGCCTGAAATCCGCCCACTCGCCGCCTGGACCGCTACCGATATGAACGAACAATGCCGTTTGTCGCCTGGTGAACGGGTAGCTTTGGGGATGGAGGTGCTTCAGTTTTGCTCCTTTGGCTGATTGTCCTTAGCGGTCATCCGACCCCTCGCACGCTCAAGACAGGCTTCGAACTCACTTCGAAACGACGTGGCCTGCCCCTGACACTCGCCCGTTCCCGCGCAATTGGAACACGGACATTGCCCGTCCCCACAGCCAACTCCTGATTAACGAGAAAATGAAGATGCCGGCGGATGCCGGGGCGATCACGGGAGGTTCCATTTCGGTCTGCTCCTTGGCGGCACAGCGGAATCTCGATGCGCCTCCAAGTCTTATCGGCAGTTTTCACCCCAGTATGCGACAAAACGCGACGGTCTCGATTCTCACGCCCACCTGCTCTGGATTTCTCTTCGCGAATAGGGCTAACCGAGCTCGAACACGTCCTCTACCCTCCTATTGGAGACCCAGGACTCGGGGAGCATCGTCAAGAGCTTGAGCGATCAACGAAAGTGAATTGTGTCCTTTCGGTAAGCATGTGAGACCGGCCCAATTGATCGGGTAACTTCCGTCCTGCGGGCCGACACCGGCGAGGATGCGGGCGGAGGGGATTCGGAAATGCCACGAGGGGATCGACACTGGGCGGCGGCGCAGGTGGGCCGACCGCTGGAGCAGCGGAGGACCAGCGGAGGAAAGGCACGGAATTCCACTTTCGCAACTCCTGGCGATGGCGCTGGAAGCGACACGCGTAATCTGCGCGGCCTAATGCCGAATTCGCCTCCCAACTCGTTGAATCTTAAGCATCTCGGGGGGCGACCGCTGGAGCAGCGGAGGACCAGCGGAGGAAAGGCACGGAATCCGCTTTCGCAATAATTGTTGCGACGTAAGCGACCGACTCAGATTCGGTGTGTCGCGGCGCGGTAGGTCGCGCTGGTCCTGGATGCGGACTGATAAAAGATACAAGAGCGCAGTGCCACAATAACAGGCCGGAACAGGGCGTATCAGGGGCCTGTTAACGCCCTGATCAGGCCGCTGATCAGGCCCTGTTCCCCCCTGTTATTTTCTCTCTTTGCTAGGAGGTTTTTGCTGCACAAGTATTTTAGAATGTGCGCATTAGAGCGAA
>OBLW0100004797.1_pt1 | contig 10237 bp, 9 predicted proteins | sample 1520161 | NCBI WGS metagenome assembly OBLW01 (sample SAMEA3539309, study PRJEB22396) | soil metagenome | biome: tundra; feature: field; material: soil | place: USA | collected 2010-05 | depth 0.15 m | reverse complement strand
GCAGGAGCGCGGTAGGCCACGGGAACTCACCTCCCCGCACCGATGCGAAGCTCCGCCCTGGTTAACGAGGCACTGATCTCAGGCATCAAAAGACCTTTCCTCCACAACGGACTCCGCGCAACTCCCGGATGGCTACTCACCGGGTGTCAGCAGGAAATCAGATCCCAGTTCTAACGGTCCCCGGGCCACATGAAACCTGGGTGATAAGCATCGTGGTCGGTACCGCTAAATGCTGCTACCGGTCTTTCATGACGATGTGCAATCGCAGCCGGTGAGCAGGGCGTCACCCCAGAATGGAATCCTTCTCAGCGACTCAGGTGCGGGGGCACGGCCCGCAGGAAGGGCTAGGGTCCCGGCGGCATCACGCTCGTCGGTACCGCAGCGCGACCAAGCCGCAAATCAGGGGATTGGCAGCGGCAGTATAAGTACGTCGAACAGCGGCGCGTGCGGCATGTCCGGGCGCGTCTCCCCGACCCTGCGCCAGCCCCACTTCAGGTAGGCACGGTATGCGGCGGTGTTGTCTGGTCGTACGTATAGCTCTGCATATCTCTCAGTGCGGGCGGCGAGAAGCTCGTTATGCAACGCGTGAGCTATTCCCTGGCCGGTCAACGCCCTACGAACCATGATCTCGGCGAGAGCAAATATTTGCTCGCCGTCCTCGTTAGCAGACCCGGACGGACCGTCTGTATCGGTCGGGCCCACTGGCGGCCCGGAGATTGTCGGCTTAGCGACGGGAAAGCCCCAGGTCTGGCCGACCGGTTCAGCACCGGAATAGGCGATCACTAGGTCAAGCAAAGGATATCTGGCGTGGGCATCGAATCGCTGCATGAACGCTTCGTGGGACTCGAATGGATCACCCGAGACTATGGCGTCGGCGTAGGCGTCGAGGTGGATCAGTGCGATCGTTTCCCGCTGAGCGCGGGCGGACTGTGCGTCATAGCGCTGGAAGCGCAGATCGGGCACGCTGGGCTCCTCCCGCAAGCTGCGGGCTAGGCGGTCAGAGTTTGCTCGACGGCGTCAAAACGTGTGCAGAACTCCTCAGCCTTGATCCGCTCTGCGGCGACGCGTACTGGGCGTAGCTCGTTGAGCGCCCGCATGGATGTCACACCGTCGGCCAGTACAGGTAGAACGGCCGAGGCCTCGCTGACGGCGGCGGCCACGTCCCCGCTGGCTACGAGCGCAGCGGAGAGTTGAGCCTGCGCGCATGTACGATTCCGGGCTGGCAGATCCGGCCGATCCAGGCTCTCCTGGTGCAAGACAGCCGAAGTGGCCGGTGCACCCAAGTTCATGTGCCCCATAGCCTCTTGCCCGCTGATCTCGAACTCGTCGACAAACTGAATCCAGGCTGGATCGTCGGTGCTGATGCCGCGGTCGAGTTCCTGTCGTGCACGGCTGATAGCAGATCGGAACACGGGCTCGTCGCCGAGGAGCGATGCGGCGTTCGCGCGCCGTAGCTGAATGAGTGCATGCAGGCGGGGCATGTGTTCCTGCTGTGCCGCGCTGGCTGCCTGGTCGGCCAACCGTAGCCCTTCACGCGCGAGGCCGTTGGCGCCGACTGATCGCGCCACATATGTAGAGAGCATGGATGACTGAGCGAGGACCTGCGCGGTCAGTCCGGGGACACCAGCGCCGCCCGCAAGCAAGAGCGCTTCGGAATACATGCGCCGCGCCAACGGCACGTTGGCCGCATCAAACGCGAGCCAGCCCGCACACACAGCCAGATCTCCGGCGACGCCAATGAGTTGGCTGCCGGCAGCCTCGGAATAGCTGGACTCGTCCAACATCCGCCGCGCGCGCTGCCATTGACGTAGCGCCTGCCGCAGCAGGGCCGCGCCACCGACCGCCTGATCACGTTTCCACAGATTGTCCGCGCAGGTCCGCAGATACTGGATGTGGGAGGCGGTTACCCTGGCGGGCATCGCGACTTCGGGAAGCGTGATGGCCGCTACGGCACCGGCGACGAGCCCGCCAAAGCCGCGTCGATCCATATCCACGCCTGTTTCCTCCAGCATGCCATCGGCAGCCACCGGCACGTCTGCCAGCCAGGCGTCCGGCAATGCGGCGCTGGCCGTCCCGAGTACCACTGGCAGCAGCGCTTCGCGCGGCATGTCGACCGCGTCTGCGAACCGCAGCAGGGCCCGGACGTCGTAAAGCGTGTCGCGGTGGCCGCTTTCGAACAAGCTTAAGCTGCTCTGCGACCAGCCGGTAATGTCCGCCAATTCATGCTGGGACAGCCCGGCTGCGGCGCGGAACACGGCCACCGCCGCGGCGAGATCCACCCTCGCGAGCGCGTCCCGCATCGGCGGCGAGTCCCATAGCCAGGTCGGAGCGCCGCGCTCCGCGAGCGCCGGTGTGGTCCGCGCCGCCCGCGTACACGGCGCGCACAACGGGTCCGGGTTGTACCGCGACAGCCGAGTCTTGCGGCACGCCGGGCACAGCCGCGCCTGCGCCATGATCAGCCTCCTCACCGGGAACTGCCAGGCTAAGCACGCTGGCGAGGTCCTGGCAATTCCAATGTGTCATCACCTCGCTACGCGGGCCGATGACACTCCGGCTGTGGAACTCGGTAGCTCAGCGTTGGGAGACGTAGCCAACCGCCTCGTCGCGACCCCGGTCACGGTGACTCCGCCGCACCTCAGGATGGGATCAGAAGGGTCAGGCATGCCTGGTGGTACGCCGCCTGGACGGGCGGTATCGAGTCGAGGCGGATGCGTTCGTTGGTGCCGTGCAGGCCTTCGTAATCGACACCGAACCCGGCGGTTGCCGGGATGCCAAGACCAGCCAGGTAGTTGCCGATGTTCGATGGCCCGGCGATCTTTGCTGCGGGCGACAGCCCGGCCTGATGGGCGGCGGCGAGGAGCGCGGCCACCAGCCGGGAGTCATCACGCAGCTGGTACGGCGGCCAGCATGTGGTGACCTCCATCCGGGTGGGTTGCGTGCCCGGCCACGCGGCGTCCACGGCATCCGCCAGGGATCGCAGCAGCGCTTCGGCCGCGGTGGCGTCGAGGGCCGGCGTGAGCCGCACATCAACGTTGAGAGTGCACAGGTCGGGGACGGCTGCTGCCTGGGTCGTGAGGCGATTGCCGCAGATTACGGAAGCGACGCTGTCAATCCGGGGAGAGCGTGGGTCACCGTTCCTTCCTGACCGGCCGCCGCGGCCAGTGAGGGCGATACCGCAATGGTGGTGATCATGGCGGAGTGGTCGCTGAGCCCGGCAATGCGCGGTTCGTGGAGATACCGGCAGTCGCGGACTGCATTTAGGCGTGAGCAGAAGATGTGGTCGAAGCGGTAGCCGTTGCCGCTGCGGCGGCCGAACCACGAGTGATCGGCCTGGCCGGGGTGCAGGTGGCGGAACGCGTCGCCGTACCCGGACTTCCCGAACGCGTCGTAGAAGTCGTATTCCCACCTGCCGAATACCGCGTGGTGGGGCTGGTGGCCTGGCTCGACGACATTGAGGTCCCCGGCGATCACGATCGGGCCGTCCACCATGAGCGCGTCGGCCAGACGCGGCAGTAGCCTGGTAACCGCATCCTGGAAGGCCCGCTTATCAACGTTGCGCCGCTCGCGGCTGCCGCGCGAGGGCACGTACAAGCCGACCACTCCGGCCACAGGTTCTCTTCCGAGGTGCAGCCGCACCGCCACGAAGCGGTGCGGCAGAAGACCGGACCAGATCTGCAGGCAGGGCTCCTGTGTGCCAGTACGGGAGGCGATCACGGTCCGGTAGTCGCCGGGCGCGGTCGGGCAGCAGACGGTGAAGCCGTGCTCACCGAGGGACTGGGCGATGGCATGGCTGCTGCCGGTGGCGGCGACCTCGGTCAGCACGGCCACGTCGGCGGGCTGGGCGGCGATCCAGGCGGCCTGCCGGAACGAGCGGACAGGGCTGGCATGCTGGACGTTCCAAGTAAGCACGCGCAGGCAGCCCGCCGCTTCCCGGTAGCCGGAGGCGTCACCGGCCGTGATGAGGGCGAGCTGGCCGCTGGTCGCGTTCACTGGGCCATTCCTGCCTGCTCGTCGAGGAATACCTCGCCGCTGTCATCCAACTGTGCCTGCACCCTGGCCATGATCATCCTGGCCTCGGTGAGCAGGCCCGGCGCGGGGCATTCGCCAAGGCAGGTCAGGTTGGTACGGACCTGCCTGGCCGAGGTGAATCCTGCCAGGACCGCGGCGTGGCGGTAGCGATCGAGGCAAGACCACAACGCGATGCGGATCAATTCCCCTGGCTCCGGGCCTACTACGGCACGCAGCTCCGCCAGCCCCTCGTTGATGATCCGGACCGCTGGCGGGATGAACCACCGTTTCCGGCTGCGGTGGTCGCCGAAGCCGAACGCGCGGGGCTTGTCCGGATCGTGGGTCCCTGTGAGCAGTCCCTGGGCCAGGGGCTTGTTGATCAGAACGCCGCAGTCGTGGGCTTCGGCAAAGGCGAAGATCCCGGCGGAGCGTTCGCCTGGCGTGAGCAGATTGTCTCGTACGCCGAGCACGTCAGGCTGCACGGCCTGGAATACCGCCCGGAATCTGGCGATCTTGTCGCCGCGTAGCCCGGGGGCCGTGGACAGCCGGTCCAGGGCGAACCGGTGCGGCCCTCGCATGCCGATCGCCCGGATATGCCCTTCCTCACGGAAGGACCTCATCGCTTCGACCGCCGGGCCGAGCCAGCGGTCGCCGGGGCCGAACTCCGCGTGGTGTAGGGAGTAGATGTCGAGATGGCCGGTGCCGAGGTTGTCGAGAGTCTGTTCTAGCTGACGGCGCATGTGCCGGGGATCGAAGCCGTGCCCGGCGGTGCCGGCGAAGTAGCCGACCTTCGAGGACAGGACGATCTCATTGCGGGGGACCTGGGCCACCAAGCGGCCGATCAGGCGTTCGGAGCGGCCATGACCGTACACGTCGGCCGTATCGAACAGCCGGGCACCAAGCTCCCAGGCAGCCTCCAGGCCGGCGAGGGCCGCAGCCTCGTCACTTCCGCTGGACCAGCCCATCGGGAGGCCCAGATTCTCGTCGGCACCGCCGATGGCCCAGCAGCCGATGCCGATTGCCGGAACCGTGATGCCGCACCCGCCCAAGGAACGTACCGGCAGTAATCCAGATGATCTTTCGTGGCCCATCGGTTCAGCTCCCTAACCCCGCGGTTACGCCTGACAGAGACGGTAACAAGTCCTCGTCAAGGCTGTCCGGAAGGCTGCCCGGCAGCATAATCGCCCGGCCGGCTGACGTGCGCTGCGTCTCGCCGGGGTATGGATCCAGGCAACCATGTAGGGAGGCGCTGGGAGGCTCGCAGCGGAACACGCCTGCGGCATGGCGCCCCTCGCGAGACTCGCAAAGGGAAACCTATGCACGCCACCACGATTTCCCGCAGCCGGCTCATTGAGGCCATCACCCATGTGACCGGTTGCGTCCCTGGCCAGCGTGAGGCAGAAGGTCTGGATCAAATATCCGACGCAGACCCGCACGTCCTCGGCGGGGCGCTTGCCGGCTTCTTACCGGGCCGATTCAGCCTCACCGGTTCGCTCGACCGGCGGATCCTCTTTGCCGAACGAGCCCCCGGCCTGGGCGGCTGGACGGCTGCCGACCTGTCCGGCCAGCCCCACAGCACCCGCGCCTGGCCGGACTGGACCCGCAACCGGATTATCATCGGTGATCCTGAGGGCTGGTTGTCCACCGCAGCCCTCACCGGCGGCGCTGCTGACAGGTTGCCCCGGCCGCGCGTCCTGCTTACCGCGCTGTACCACCCGGAATGGTTTCCCTTGCCCCGCTTCCCGCTGGCCATTTCCGACCTGGCGCGCGCCGCGCGTACCACGCTCCTTGGCCAGGTCCGCCTCATGGACATGCAACTGGGTGTCAATATCGACGACATCATCGCGGCTGTCGGCTCGTGGCGGCCCGACATCGTCGGCGTCTCGGCCACGTTCGGCCAGCACGACCTGATGACCCGCCTGCTCGACCACCTGTTCGCTGTGCCCGGCCCCCCGCTCATTCTGGCCGGGGGCAGCCTGACCGCCCGCAACGAGGCCCTGCTGCTGGAGCGCTATCCGCGACTGCTCGTCGCCCGCGGGGCCGGGGAGCCGACCATCACTGACGTCCTCGGCCACTTCCACGGGGACCTCACACTTAGCCAGGTTCGCGGCATCGGCTATACCGGGGCATCCCGCGGCGCGGGTACCTACGTGATCACCCGTCGGCAGACCGCCATCCAGCCGAACCGGGCTGCGACCGACTTCTTCCCCGAGCTCGACCTCCTCGATCAGACGTTCGCCCGCCAGGGGATAGCGCAACTGGAATCCTCGCGCGGCTGCACCAGTTACTGCTCGTTTTGCCCCAGGGGGCACAAAGGCGCCTGGGCGGGAGCCGTCCCCGAGCAACTCCCATGGATGCTCGCCGCGATGCGGGACGTCTTCGACCGTCACCCGCAGATCTCCCGGACTCTGTATCTGGTCGATGAGGAGTTCATTGGACGCGGCGAGGATGCGGTACCCCGCGCGCTCGCGATCGCCAGCGCGCTCCACCAGGTCGGGTTCGCGTGGGAATCCTCTTGCCGCATCGACCAGGTCGTCCGGCCCGGTTGTGGACGGGATTGGCACGTCGAACGCGGGCGCATGTGGCGGCAGTTCGTCGCTGTGGGCCTGCGCCGGATGCTGTTCGGCGTCGAGTCAGGAGTCACCTCGGTCCTCACCCGGTTCAGCAAGGAAACCACAGCCGAGCAAAATGTCCTGGCCATCCGCACGCTGTCCGCGCTCGGCGTGCCTACCCGGTTCACCTACATCACCTTCGACCATCTGATGAGCGTTGCCGAGTTACGTGCCACGCACGCGTTCCAGGCCCGCACCGACCTGCTGCTGCGTCCCCTGCCGGATCTGAGCGTCGGGCAGATCGTCGACGGCGTCTGTGACCGCGACTTCGTCGCCCGGCACACCGTCGGCCGCCCGTTCTATACCGCCATCTCCTACATGCTCGTCTCGATGGAATGCCTGATCGGCGCTGCTTACACCCGCGCCGTCCAGGCCGCAGGGCTGGACGGCGAACCACGCCTTCTTATGGGGAGCATCGACGCCCGCTTCGCCGACTGGCGCATCGGTGCCTGTTCGAGGCACGCCCAGCTATGGATTGACCGTAACTTCGCACTCGATTACACCCTCAAGAGCCTGGAGAAGATCCTCGACGGGCAGCCGCGTCACCTAGTACGCCATGCGCGGATGGTCATCAAGGATGCGGCGTTCGCCGTACTCACCCGCATGCTCGATCTGATCCCCGGCTACCCGGCGGCCTGCGCGAACCCCGGGCGGTTCGACCGTGCACTCCTTCGGATCATGGACGAGGAACTCTCCCGCTTGGCCGAGCCGGTATCCAATGCCCTCGCTGTCGTCATCCGGGAATTGCCCGACGAGGTGGCTTTCCTGCTGATGCGCGAGCAACAGCGCTGGGAACGCGCCGCCGGATGGAAGCTCATCAACGCCGCCGATCCGTGTGGAACGTAAAGCCAGCTCACCGCCCATATAGTCCCGGATAAACGAACGGGTCCGCTAGGGCCTGTAGCCTGCGGGCGTGCGACCCGCACGTGATCCACACTAGGGATTTCAGCCCATCAGCCGCCCGCGACAAGAGAATCTAATGATCCCGTCCGTAAGCTGTTTCAGCTATCTCGCCAGTGTGCAAACCCTGCAGGTCGAGCGCTTCCCTCCGATCAACTACGGCACGGACGTCGTCAGTTCCGAGCGGTTTGTCGCCGGGGACGGCCCGATCGTTGCCGGGGCACTGTGCGCCCTGGGCGATCCGGCGGTACTCGGCAGCAACCAGGTCGCCGACGACGACGCCGGGCATGCTGTCCTGATGCGGCTACGCCGATGGGGTGTCACCCTCGCGCCGAGCGCGGCGAGCGCCTCGCACACGCGAGCCAACGTGGTCATCTGCGACCGTGACGGCAACCGCACCTGGTTCTCCGGCCTGCGTGGAGTCGCCGACGAACTAGCAGCCATTGACTTAGCGGCACTGCTAGCACCCCCGCTTGCCTACATCGACTGCTACGAAGTCCTCGGTGCCGCTCCTCGTGCGCTGTTGGCGGCAGCCCTCGACGCAGGCACCGACATAGTCCTCAACCTCGGAGGATCACCTCCCGCGCCTTGGCTGACGACCGTGATCGGCCAGCGCAGGATAGGCGTCGTGCAGACAAACGCTGATGAGAACGACGCCGCTGAGGCCGAGCACACGCTCGACGCACTGTCCGCGCTCGGCATCGCCGACGCGGCAGTGGTTACCGTCGGCCGACGGGGCGCGCTCGCCCGGACGCGAACCGGAACGACGCTCGCGGCACCGGCGGTCACCGTAGACGTAAGACAAGTCCACGGTGCCGGGGCCGCGTTCTCGGCGGCGCTCATCCACGCCCGGCGGCGCGGCGAAACGCTGCCCGCATGCCTGCGGTTCGCCTGCGCGGCAGGCAGCCTCTGGTGTAGTCGCCCGTCGGACGCTCCGCTCCCGCGCGCCAGAGACATCACCGCGCTGCTGGATAGGCCATCAGGCGACCGGTGAGCCGTCCTGCGCCGCAGTTAGCTTGGCGACAAACCGGTGCATCTGCGGGTCGAAATGCGCCCCTGACCAGTCGACTTGATCATCTAGCCTGAGCCACTGCACCGCGTTGAACTCCCGCGGGTCCGGGCGGATTTCCGCGTGCCGGTCGCCATGCAGTACGAACCACATGGTCACGTCTGTGTGGCTATGCGCTCCCCGTGTCTGCGTGACTGTCAGGAAGAATGGCCTGCCGCCACCAATGCGATCATGGAACTTCGGGGTGATCGCCAATTCCTCGAACGTCTCCCGCTCGGCAGTCCAGCGGGGATCCTCACCCTCATCGACGTGCCCGCCAGGCAGCAGCCAGCACTTGGCCTTAACGTGATCCACCAGGAGGAGCGAGCGATCAGCCTCATCCAGCAGGGCGCAATACACCACCAGATGCTTCGGCGGAGTTGCAGGGCTCTCGACCCGGAACAGCGGAGACCCGCTGCTCACCCACCGCAGAATCTCCGCCCGATCCTCCGCTTCCTTCGGATCCAGCGCGGGCACGGCCGTCACTAGATCACTTATCACCGCGCGGATCCCGTCGTCGGCAAGGGACATCGCGAACCTTCCGGTCTGGGCTGGTGCTCAGAACGCAGCCAGCATTGCGTTATTCACCGGCACCAGCAGTCGTGCATGAAAATTCAGCATTAGCCCTAGCGCGGAGGCCGCCAATCTCAGAAGAACCAGCATTGTCGTTGTCTTCCTGGTGCTGGTATCTCACAGCCGCTCATTGCCCGTCGCGCGCTTTACTACCTGATGAAAGGCGAGTATCTTATTGAACTACGTTCATATGATCTAGTCGTGTAGTACGTACGAAATGGGAAACTAATCGGACGGTCGTGCCGATATCCGTGCGCGGAGACCAGGAAGCTATCGTAAGATCCCTGTGGATCGCCATGTGTGTAACACGGCAGGGATTGTTGATAGTGGCCACTACAGCACAGGCAAGTTGTGCATGCTCGCCGCCAGAAGTGCTGGCAGCAGCCGTTTGCGGACTGTGGAGGACCATAATCACCTGTGGATAAAATCTGTCCGAAAATCTTCAGTGCGAAGTCCTGCCTGTTATCGCTCGCACTCCCGCGCATAACACGCATAAGCCGCCGAACGTGGACGGTGTGGCCGCTCCGCTTGCCCAGCTTCCCGGCATCCATCTCATAACCGCCGCGGTCTGGACCCAGGCTGCCGGTCGGCGTGCAGCACGTGACCAGCGTCGATGTAGACCCCTACCTGACACGGCCGCCGGCGAGCCGCGCCGACCGGGCCAAATCGCACCCGACGGTCCTCACCTGCGGCGCGAGGGGACTCCTGCCCGGCACCTACGAATGGATCGTGTCGCTCGTTGCGGCGCGTAGGTTCTCATCCTCCAGGGGCGGCAAGATTCACCTGGAGCGCGGGTGCTGGCACGCAACCATCAGCCGATCGGCCAGCGGGTCAGCCATAGTCGTTCGCGAAGAGCAACGCAGCGGCATTACGCAATGAACCAGCCCGCACCAACCGGCCAAGGTGAATGCGTGACGCCGGAGGAAACCTATGTGGTATCAGATCAGGGACCTGCGCGCTTGCCACGGAGACTTCCAGGTCGAGATATGCCTGCTCAAGGTGACCGAGGAGGTCGGCAAGGTTGCGGAGGCGTTCATCGGGATGCACGGCCTGAACTCGCGCAAGGGGGTCTGCCGCAGCCGCGATGACCTGCTCG
>OBLW0100004796.1_pt1 | contig 10237 bp, 8 predicted proteins | sample 1520161 | NCBI WGS metagenome assembly OBLW01 (sample SAMEA3539309, study PRJEB22396) | soil metagenome | biome: tundra; feature: field; material: soil | place: USA | collected 2010-05 | depth 0.15 m | reverse complement strand
GAAAGTCCACGCTGTAATGTCCAGGCTCCCCGGAGACGGGCCGGGCAACGATCATGGCGCCGACTCTTTGCGAGCCGGCGACGGATCCCGCAGCTAGAACGGAAGCAAGCGTGGCACGGGGAGGCAGGTAAACCTCAAAGGCGCGCGCGCCGGCCTGGGTCACGGGGGGAAGTGAGTCATTCTTGATTTCGAGCATGTCGGAGACGTGAAGACGATCCCCGTTCGTGCCCATGCGAATAATTTCAATGCTGCTCGTCAGGCCCTCGACCTTGGCCGATGCGTCGAACACATCGATGGAGACGGCATCGCCCGCGGAGGCTTCCTTATCGTAGTTCACGCCCTGATGAAGAACGCGCACCAAGTGTGGCACGCTGGGATACACCACTCTGAGGACGAACGATCCCCGAGCGTCGGTCTTGGTGCGGCCTTCCTCCCTCATGGTATCGGCAAGACGAATGAGAACGACCTCGTCGCCGGCCGCGGGCTGGTTGCGGGTTAGATTCCGCGCCAAGCCTGTGATGGTGTCGGCCGCAAAGGCGCGAAGGGAGCAGGCCGCAATGATAATGATGACGAGAGTGCCAACGGCAATCTTTCGCCTCGACTGCCGCCGCGATTGAGAAGAGTTTGTGCCGCAGGCGTGCATCACGGGAGCTCCTTTGCGTCGATGAAAATCACTCGAGAACGAAGCACAGTTCCATCCTCGATTGAATCACTCCGTGACTGGACCTCTTGCTACTGACGTGGCGGGTTGGGGCGCACGCCCAAACAGGATGCCGGTTTCGACTTCCACTGGATGTCCGTCGCGCAGGTACGGTTTGAATTTCCATTGACCTAACGCGTCGGTAATCACTTTTACCTGGTCGGGAAACGCGCTGAGGAAATGAATGTGCTTTATTTTGCCGTCTTTGTCGATAATGATCCGGACCGGGACCGAGTTGAATCTGCGCTCCGCGAAGACGGGATCGACCCGCGCCAGTAAATGTTCGTCGGTTGCATAATCCTTGATGCATACCGGAACATCGCCGCCACCCGTCCCTCCAATGGGGTTTGCCTCGGCGGGCAACTTCATTCTGTTCATGTCGAGGAGCAGATTCTCCAGCAGTTTCGTATCGCTGCTGGTCAGCGCGAACTGCACCGCATGGCAGCGAATCTGGGTGGCTGCGATATACCAGTGCAAATGCGATACGGGCGCCTCGTAGGCAAAAAAGCGGAAGGACTGCCCGGCAATTTTAACTTCAGCAGGTGGTAGTTCAAGTTCGTATTGAACGGGCAGATGGTCTTTGGCATATTCGATCAGCTCAAGCGCGTTGGCCGCAGGCGCGGGCGTGAAGAACATATCCTGGGCGGTGATCAAAATGCTTCCCCGCGTCGACTTCCTGTAGGTTTCGGCGGGACTGATTTGGGCGAGCACGTAGCGGCCGCTATCCGATGGAGGTGGCCCCTGGTATTTCTGGGTCCAATCCGCAGGAAGCGCGTAAGTCAGTCCAAAATAGCGGTTGGTGAAGAGTCCATTTGAGACCGTTCCGTCTTCTGGACGGGGAGTCACGGAATCGCTGGCGCTCGACCATGCGCCCTTGACCAGAATGACTCCTGACGGAATCTTGGTAACGGGCTGCGTGTTATCGGAAAAATCGCCTCCATTTCGGGGGGCCTGGCTCCAAAGAAGGGGACAAAAGAGAAACCATGAGCAAGCGAGTTTAAGTTTCATAAGACTTCCTCAGGGGCGCTGCAGCGGCGCCCAGGTTAGCGCCCAAAAAACGGGCGCGAACCTGGGGCACAGCACGCTGGTTAGAGCGACCGCAGGAAGTCCAACACATCCTGCTGTTGCGTGGGCGTTAAGTCATCGAAGAAAATCACAATCGAGTTATTCGCTTCACTGCCATTGCTGTAATGGTCATTGATCGCTGTGATGGTGTTGGAGGTGCGGCCATCATGCAGCAGGAAGATGCGCTGTCCCAGGCCCCATAACGGAGCGCTGCGGAACTGGTCGCCACCCGCTCCGCCCTGGGAGACGTTGTCCGCCAGCAGACTACCCATGTGATGGATCTCAATATCCGAGTAGGCATTCACTTGAGCGCTGCTTAACGAGGGAGTGTAGTTCGAAACTTGGGTGGCGCCGCCCGGAGTCGGATTGTGGCACGTGGAGCATCCGATTTCGCCGAACAGAGTCTTCCCTGTCGAAATCGCCTGCGCGGACACCTGTTGTCCGTTCAGCACGACTCCGCCCGTTGGTGGGGGCGCCAGGGAGCGCATGAAGTTGGCAAACGCCGAGACATCGTCAAGCACTGCCGCCTGCGGCGTTGCGGCAGGATTGGACGAGTCTTCCGGGTAGCCTGTTCCCGCAAGATTCAGACAGCTCGGCGGCAGCCCGAATTGCAACTGATCTTCTCCCGGGAGCGGACGATCCTGCTGGAACAAAAGATTGGAGATGCCCATCTCGACGTTGTAGGCTTCGCCCGAGAAGATGTGGAGCGACTTATTCTGCGCTTTCCAGCCGAAGCGGGAGATGGTGCCATCGTTCCCGTTGTGATTGAAGGTGCCGGAAATTCCGAAGTTGTTGTTGAGATTGTTGGCTTGATTGATCAAGAGCGTGGAATCGTCGATGTTCTCGATCAGGCCCGCACCAAAAGTGGGCGTGGGAATGCGGAAGATGATGTCGTTCGCCGCCTGGGCCGCGGCAAAGCCGGGCTGGGGCAGGGTGGTGGCGCTGTTGCAAGTGCCCGCATCGTGGCGGCCGGTTACGGTGAACAGGTCTTCGACTCCTCCATTGGGAGCGTTGGTGTTAACCGTGCCATTGGCGTTAAAGAAGAATGGAAACCGGGCTTCACGAGTGGGACCGTTCGCCGTGATGAAGGTGGGAATGGTATTGCCGGGCGCGACCCCGTTGCTCGGAAAGAGGAATTCCGGATTGACGGCGGGGCCGGTTCCGCCGACCGCGGGCTGTGCGTGGCAGGAACTGCAGCTATTGGAGTTGAAGCGCGGCCCCAGGCCATTGTTGCCGGCGGGGCTGTTGGAGACGGACTCTACCGCCTGAAAGCGAGTGAGTCCGTCATTGAAAAACGATAAGATCCCGGAAGGGTTGTTGGCCGCGACGGAAGGGAGAGCGGCGCCCGTACCGCGGTTTGCGCTCTGCACTCCTGGGTCGGTTTGGGCCATCGCGATTCCCGATAGAAATTGCAAGGCCAGGATGGAAACGGATACGAACGTAATTCTTTTCATCACGATCCTCCTTGGAACGTGTGTCTAAATGCGCGGGCCCGACTGCATGTCTGGTTGAAATGGTTACGCGATCAAGTGCGGAGACGTGCTTTGCGGTCCAATCCCTTTTGGCTTTTCGACGGGGAAAGCCAGGCATATCGCGTTTGTTTGAACTCCCGCCGCTCCGTCAGCCGCAATGGTCAGCGGTCTGGGCGTGGGTCGCGCTTTCCGTAAATGGGGGAGGACTGTTTATCGGTGTCAATGATGCGGCCACACTCCGCATCGCGCCCGATTAGGCCGCCACTCTACAACCGAGAGCTGTACTGAACAAGAACCATCTCGTGGCCGATCCTGCTGTTGTGTGGCTAAAATTGCTTTCGCGAGGAAAAATCTTTATAACGCGCTCTGAAGTCGGAGGGGTTGCGGCCGAAAACATTCTTGAAATCGCGGCTGAAGTGGCTCCTGTCATTGAATCCGGCCAGAGATGTAATTTGCTTCACGCTGAGAAAAGAATTCTGGAGCAGAGTTTCCGCTTCTTTCATCTTCAGATTTCGGAAATAGCGTTTCGGAGTAAGCGACGTTTCGGCCTTGAATAAATGCATAAAGCGCGAGGGCGAAAGGTTCACCAGCGTGGCGAGATCGCGTATGGGCAGGTTGCGGTGTTTGTTGCCCTGCATCAATTGAATGGCGGTCTGTATCCTTGCGTCCATCGCCGAGACTCACTCACCGCGCGCCAGCAACCGCAAACAAATACAGCTTTACCGCGACAGAAATAGCGGTCTCTATGTGCGCCGCTAAGACTCATTGCTTTTGCGTTTGTTTTGGAGAGCGTTTTACCCGGGATGCTAGCAGAGTTTCAATGCCCTTTAAGTAACAGGCCGCGGTTGTTCCGTTTTCGTAAAAACTCCATCGTCAAGCTGTAAGAAATTGGTCGGGACGGCGAGATTTGAACTCGCGACCCCTTGCACCCCAAGCAAGTGCGCTACCAGGCTGCGCTACGTCCCGACGGAACCGCTGCCGAGAAGGGCAGCGTGGGGAATGACTTTCAAATTCTACACCAGCCGGCGAGGACCAGTCTGGGAATCCTCCATCACAAACGCAGGGTGAGGGCGATCACTTCGCGGCGGCGCGTCTCACGCCAAGATGACACATGCAAAGAGTTCTGGTGTCGGGCGGAGCGGGATATATCGGCAGCCACACCGCGCGCGCTCTGCGGCGCGCCGGCTATGAGGTCGTAATTTACGACAATCTCTCCACTGGCTTTCGGCTTCTCGCGCAAGGCTTCGAACTGGTGGAAGGAGATATTGCCAATGCGGCTACGCTCCGGCCCGTGCTGGCCCGCGTCGACGCGGTGATGCACTTTGCCGCTCACGCGTATGTCGGAGAGTCGGTCGGGCACCCGCGCAAATATTTTCAGAATAATGTCCTCGGAGCGCTTCGTTTGCTCGACTCCGCGCTGGATGCGGGCATCCGGCATATTGTATTTTCCTCTTCCTGCGCGGTGTATGGCATTCCCGAGAAGATTCCGATCGCGGAGCGAGCGCCCCGTGATCCGGTGAATCCTTATGGGGCGTCGAAGTTGTTTTTTGAAAATGCGCTGGAGGCATATGACCGGGCATATGGTCTGCGGTCGGTGAGGCTGCGCTATTTCAATGCGGCGGGAGCCGATGACAGCGGCGAGATTGGCGAGCTTCACGACCCGGAAACTCATCTGATTCCGCTGGCGCTGGCGGCCTCGACTAGGAGCGGTCCGACATTGCGTATCCATGGGACCGATTACCCGGGGAGCGATTACCCGACTCCGGATGGCACTTGCGTGCGCGATTATATTCACGTGAGCGATCTTGCCGATGCGCACGTTCTGGCCTTGCGACATCTGGAAGGCGGCGGGGATTCGATTGCGCTCAATCTGGGAAGCGGGCGAGGATATTCCGTTTTCGAAATCATCCGCGCCGTGGAGAAGGCCACGGGACGACCGGTTCGACACCAGCTGGGACCGCGGCGGCCGGGCGACCCGCCGGTTCTGCTGGCCGATCCGGCGATGGCTGGAACCCTGCTGGGATGGACGGCAAAGCGCAATCTCACCGACATCGTCTCGAGCGCATGGATGTGGATGGAGAAGAATCTCCTCAGACAGGTTGCTTAGGCGGACTGCAGCCCAGGCCGGAGTTCTCCGTGCCGCGCTGCTTTCACGGCAATCCCAAACTCCCGTATGACCTCGGGTAGGTCACGATGCCCCACGGAAGCTTGAATCCTTCGATGGTGCCGAGCGGTTTGTAGGAGTTGGCGTCGATCACAACTACGTTGTTCGATCGTCCGCAGGCCAATAAGACTTTGGAATCGTCGGGCGTAAATGTGAAATGCCAGCATCTCTTGCCGGTGGGCACTTCCGCGAGAAGTTGCAGGGAATCGGCCGAAAACACTTGGAGTTTACCTGCCGCCGCGGCTGAAACGAAAATGCGCTTACCTGCCCGGTCGAATGCCAGGCCATAGGGTTTCGCGGCGGTTGGCACAGACTTGATTACCTTGAAGCTGGGGTCCATTGTCAGCAACGTCCCCGAGGTTTCCATCGTTAGCGCGTATTCGTTACCCGTCGGCGAAACTTTCAAGCCGCGCGGACGGATTCCGTAAGCCTTTAGATCGATGTCTCGCAGATGGCGCCCCGTGGCTTCGTCGAATATGCCGATGGTTTCCTGCGATTCGTTGGCTACCAGCATCAATTTTCCATCGCGCGAAAATTCAATGCCTTCCGTTTCCTGACCCGCAGTGGAAACCGGACCCGGCGCCCAATCTTTTACCCGAAATGTAGCGATCTGAGCGGGCGGGCCATTTTCGTCGTCGCGGTCATTCTTGGCTTTCGGAGCTCCGGGAGGTCCGCCCTCCGAACTAGGTTCAAAAGTCGCGAAAAGCCGGTCGCCAGCGGGATTGATCTTGATGAACTCGGGGCTCTCACCGATATGGATCCGTGTGAGCAAGCTCAGATCCGGCGTACTGAAGACCGCAGCATCTTTTGTGTTCTTGTTCGATGTGACAACGTATTTTCCGTCGAACGTCACTGCCAGTCCTCGGGGCGAGAGATCGCTCGGTTGCACCCTGCGAATTACTTTCAGTGTGCTCAAGTCGATCACGCTGATCCCGCCCTCCTCTTCGCTGACATAGGCAACGTTGGTTGGAACTTTCGGGGTGTCTGCCCCGAGGAGTCTCGCTGTCGGGGCGATTATGATAGCCGTCAACAACCAAATCCGGATTGTTCGTGATCCCATCACGCATCTTCCTCAATGTCGAATATACGGCAATATCGAATATACGGTGCTCGGGCCGGTACAAATTGCCCATGGGTTAAGCAGGGTCGAGTTCTTGATTCTAGAAGCTGGCCGTAAGGCGCATCGCGACGCTCCGCGACGGTCCGATGGCATTCCCGGAAAAGAGACCTCCGAAGTCGAGCACGTTAAGAACGTCGTTAAGGTTCTGCCCGTCGATCTGAAATCGCATGTTCAAGTGGTCCGACTTATAGACTTCCGCCCCCGCCGACGCATTCACCTGGAATGAAGGAAGAATGCGTCCGCGGGCAAAGTTGATGCGATTCACGACGGCCTGTCCGTAGGTCTCGGCTGGCCCCCCCGGCCCGTAGATGCATTGTTGAAGAGTTTGACTGGGATCGCACTGGAACTGAAACGGCAGGCCGGTGTCATATTGAATGCCGCCAGCGATCCAGAAGCGCGGATTGATCTGGTAGCGAAGGCGTCCGCGGACGGTGTTGCGCTGGTCCTGGGAATCCGGAAAATGGCCGCTGGCCGGTATTCCCTGGGCGTCGTTGCCCAGGAATAGGCCGCCGGTCACCGGATACCACGCGTTGCCGACTTGATACGAATAACTGAGGAAACCCGAAAAGTGATGCCAATCAGGCACTTCAAGTTTGGCTTCCGCGCCGTAGATGATGGATTTGTCGAACGCGATGGGGAAACTGACGGTCGTGTTCTCGATCTGATCGTCGTCCGCGTAGTTGGCCACATTGCGTCGAAAATAGTTGGCGTCAAGTTTGAGCTTGCCGTAGAACACCTTGGTCACGCCGGCCTCGTAGTAATTGCCTTCGGAGGGCTCGACAAGCCGCAGGAAGTTGCTGGGGTTGATGGCTTCAACCGAAGGCGAACTCGAAAGCAGAATATTTTCAAAGGACGGGGTCTGAAAGACCCGATCATAAGAGACATGCACCAGCAGGTCGGCGCCGGGAAAGTAGCGTGAAATTGAGATGCGTGGATCAAGCGCCTGCCGGTTCAAGAAAAGCTGATAGTGGTCCCAGCGCAGACCGGCATTGATAGTCCAGTTCTTGAGGCGGATCTGATCCTGCACGAATACGGATTGTTCGAGATCGGGCCGGCTTCCCTGGAAGGCAAAGTCGGGGGCGGTACCGTCATCAAACTGAGTGGGATCGGTGATGTGATAGCGGAAGTTTTCGTGGAGAAACGTATTGTCGGATTCGAACCCAAACTTCCATTCGTTCCGACCGTGGGTAATGGTTGCGGATCCTTTGAAGTACTCTTCGTTGAAGAAATTTTGCTGGAAGACTTCGATGGGGGTGGATTCTGAATTGGAGTTGAAGCCGATCGAATTGTCGCGCGCCATCACGCGAAAATCGGCGAGCGCGTTGGGTGAAAAGGTGTGGACGTAGGAGGCGATTCCCATGGTCTCGATGTTGTTGGCCGTTTGCAGTTGGCCGTTTGCTTCCTGCACCTGCTCGTTCGGAATGTCGTAGCGCGACAACTCGTGGCGAACGATGAATCGGAGGCGATCTTTCGGCGTCAAGTCGCGTTCGTAGTTGACGGCAAAATCACCGAGCGTGCCCGTGTTCGTGTAGTTTTGTGGAACCACGGGATTGAGATAGTGCTCTGTCATGCTGCCGCTGGCGCTGGCGCCGAAGGTATTTTTGCCCCAGGCATACTGCCCCTGCGCGGAAGCGCCAGCCGAATCGAAACTTCCTCCCGAGAGCACTACCTGGCCGTGCAAGCCGGGTTGCGAATCCTGCAGCGTGTTCACCTCGATCACGCCACCCATCTTTCGGCCATATTCCGCGGGAAAGCCTGCGGTGTAGATGCTTAACGATTGCACGTCGTCGGCGTCAATGGCGGGGCCGAAGCTTGGCGAGCGATTGTCGGTGAGCGGAATGCCATCGACCACGAACTGGGTTTGATATTCCGAGCCGCGCGGATGCAGGACCGCATTGCCTTCGTAGAGCCAGCCGGGTTGCGAATTGACCAGATCCTGCAGCGAACGTCCGGGGATGGAGCCGAGCCGGGATTGAATTTCGTCGGAGCCGATTTGACTCACTGATCCGGCCTGATCGGGGTCGATCAAGGTATCGGGAGCGGTGACGGTTACAGACTCATTCACCGAAGAGAGCTTGAGATGAATCGTGTAGTCGGTCGGAATTAAAGAATGGATGTCGATCGATGCGCTCACGGTAAAAAATCCCTGCTCTCGGATTTCCAGTTGATAGATTCCGTAGGGCAAGCGCTGGACGTTGAGGGTTCCCTGATCGCTGGTGGAGAGAGTATTGCGATATTGATTGGCTTTGCTAGTGAGTTGAACAGTCGTTTTAACGCCGAGGCCGGCGGGGTCGGTGACTTTGAGGCGCAGCTCTCCGCGGTTGCTCTGGCTTAAGAGCGGGGAAGAACAGAGCATGAGGATGACGGCGAATCTCTTCATGAACGTATAAGTTTTAGTTTAGCTGTTGTGGGGCAGGAATTGATGAGCAGGTCTGGCGAGATGGTTACGTCAGAATCGACGGCGCCTTATGCTGGCTGCAACCGATTGAGTTTGATCCGGTCGGCTTTCACCTGGGCAAGGTCGTAGTGCGCCTGCTGCACCAGCCAGCTCGCAGCGGTGCCGCCGAAGACCATCGACAACCTTATGGCCATCTCGGGAGAAATGCCACGCTTCTCATTGACTAGTTCCGAGAGGGTGGTGCGCGTAACTCCAAGTGCCGCAGCCGCGCCGGTTATGGTCAGTCCCAACGGCTCGATGCATTGGCGCAACACAAAGCCGCCTGGGTGCGGTGGATTTTTCATCGGCATGGCTGGCTCCTCTCAGTGGCGGCGTAACTCGCCATGTATCGGGTATCAGGGGCCCGGTAGTATCCTAACTTGGTAACACAGCTACAAGCCAGCACTACTTGCCATAATTGCGAGAGTGTTCTGCGCACGCATCGGCGGGCGAGACGCCCGCCGGACAGCCGCCGGGACGGCGGCGCTACATCGCCGCTCTGCGCACTCGAACAGTATGTCGAACGCAGCCACCAAATTACAAATTATCAATTTCAAAAGCTTTCCGAATGCGCTCCCAGGTCATCTCCAGCGTCTCCGGCAGCACCCGCGTCTCCCCGATGACGCTCAGGAAATTGGCGTCCGCGACCCAGCGCGGCAGGATGTGCATGTGGATGTGTCCGGCTACGCCGGCGCCTGCCGATTTGCCGATGTTCATGCCTAAATTGATGCCGTCGGGGACGTAGAGTTTACGCAGGACTGACTCCATTTTTTGGGTGAGGGCCATCATTTCATGGGCGGCTTCGGTGGGTAGTTTTCGTAACTCATCCAGGTGGGCGTAGGGCACAACCATCACATGACCGTTCGTATAGGGATAGGTATTAAGAATGACGTAGCAATGCTCTCCCCGATGGACGATGCGAGCCTGCTGGTCGCTTTGTTTGGGAGCTTCGCAGAAGATGCAGCCTGAAATCAGGTCGGCGCCGGTCACGTAGGCGTAACGCCAGGGAGTCCAAAGGTGATCCATGGGGCGAGGGTAGCAGAAAGACGCTTCGGGCTGCGAGCTGGAAAGAGGTTGGGAATCGGCGAGAATGGCAGACGGCGGCTGCAATTCTGATGCATGCACGCGGACAGGAGTGTCCGCGCCACACGAGCCTGCCCGTGTGACTAGCGTGTAAATTATTGGTGATGGACCAGAATCTTGTTTGACACTGTTCCAAAGCCATTGCTATAGTCAAAGAGTCCCTATTTGGACGCGGTTTCGCACCAGCTGGAATTGT
>OBLW0100004794.1_pt1 | contig 10239 bp, 6 predicted proteins | sample 1520161 | NCBI WGS metagenome assembly OBLW01 (sample SAMEA3539309, study PRJEB22396) | soil metagenome | biome: tundra; feature: field; material: soil | place: USA | collected 2010-05 | depth 0.15 m | reverse complement strand
TGCAGGACAACGGCGGCAACAGTCTGCCGGTAACCGCGAACGGCGCGTTCGTGTTCTCGGCACCGGTCGCGAGCGGCGCCACGTATGCGGTGACGGTTGCGACGCAGCCGTTCGCGCCGACGCAGACTTGCGCCGTGACGGGCGGCACCGGCAGCGGCACCGTCGTTGCGGCCAATATCACGACGGTCGTGGTGACCTGCACGACCAACACCTACACGGTCGGCGGTAGCGTCGCGGGCCTCGTGGGCACCGGGCTCGTCCTGCAGGACAACGGCGGCAACAGTCTGCCGGTAACCGCGAACGGCGCGTTCGTGTTCTCGGCACCGGTCGCGAGCGGCGCCACGTATGCGGTGACGGTTGCGACGCAGCCGTTCGCGCCGACGCAGACTTGCGCCGTGACGGGCGGCACCGGCAGCGGCACCGTCGTTGCGGCCAATATCACGACGGTCGTGGTGACCTGCACGACCAACACCTACACGGTCGGCGGCAGCGTCGCGGGGCTCCTGGGCACGGGCCTCGTGTTGCAGGACAACGGCGGCGATAATTTGCCGATCACCACGAATGGCACGTTCGTCTTTGCGACGCCGGTCGCGAGCGGCGCCACCTATGCGGTGACGGTGCTGACGCAGCCGTCCACTCCGACTCAGACTTGCAGCGTAGCGGCCGGCACCGGCACGGTCGCTGCGGCCAATATCACGACGGTCACCGTAACCTGCTCGACCAACGCCTATATGATCGGCGGCAGCACCTCGGGCCTCTCGGGCACGGGCCTCGTGTTGCAGGACAACGGCGGCAACAATCTGCCGGTAACTGCGAACGGCGCGTTCGTGTTCTCGGCAGCGGTCGCGAGCGGCAGCGCTTATGCGGTCACGATCTTGACGCAGCCGACCGGCCAGACTTGCACGGTCACGAACGGCTCGGGCACGGTCGCCGCGGCGAATGTGACGACGGTCGCTGTGGCTTGCGCGGCCAGCTATACCGTTGGCGGTACGGTCGCCGGACTGCTGTCGGGCAATAGCGGTGTCACGCTCCAGGACAATGGTGGATCGAATCAAACCATTACGGCCAGCGGCGCATTCACGTTCTTACCGGGCCTGCCGAGTGGGACCGCCTATAGCGTCACGGTGCTGAGCCCACCCACGGGTTATTACTGCGTCGTTGCGAACGGCAGCGGCACGATTGCCGCCGCCAATGTCACGACCGTCGCGGTGACCTGCGGCGTCATCGGCGCCTTTTTGTACGTGCCCAACGCGAACGACAATACGATTTCGAGCTATTACGTCGACCAAAATAGCGGCGCATTGGTGCCGCTGCCGGGCGTCCCGGTGGACACCGGCACGACGCCGCGCTCCATCGTCGCCGGATGCACGATCGCCGGCACGCTCGGCAGCCTCTATGTCGCCAACTCGGGATCGAACGACATTTCGCAGTATGGGGTCAATCTGACGACGGGCGTGATCGCGAGCGTGGGCGCCGCGGTCTCGGTCGCGCCGGAAACGACACCACTGTACGTGGACTCCGTCAACTCAACGACGCCGTGTTTTCCGATTGCGCTCGACACCGACGGGCCGACCGGTTATGCCTCGTCGTTCATCGAGGCGGCGGGTAACGGTACCTTGTCGGCCGGCGCTGGGAGCCCGTTCGAGGTGTTCGTGGTCGGTGGCCCCACCAACACCAACCCGATCGCTGCTACGAATCTGCAGAGCGGCGGGACACCGTTCGAGCTGATCGTCGATGAAAATACCGGTAGCGTGTTTATGTATACGGTCGGCCTCATCAGCCCCGAAGTCGGCGACCTGAATAGCGCAGGGCCGCCATCGACCGGCAACGCCAATGCGCTGCCCAACGCGATCGTCGTGCTGCCGTCGGCCTACATATCCGGCGATCCCAGCAACGGCTCGAGTGCTCCGTTCGTATACGTCGCGAACGGGGGTCAGGGCAATATCTCCGCGTACAATTTTGTCTTTACGACCTTTGCGGCCCTCAACCCAGTCGGTGCGGCAGTCGGCACTTTGAACGATCCGGACGCCTTGGCGACCGCGCAATTCGTCTCTGCATCGAACGTCTATACGTATTACTTATACGTGGCCGACAGCGGCGACAGCACCGTATCGGCGTTCGCGATCAATACGATCCCCATCGTCGGATGCGGGGCTTGCCTGTTGGGCGGATTGACCCAGATCAATGCCGATGCGGCGACCAGTGCGCAGATCATCGCGACCGGAGGAACGACGCCGGTAGCGCTGAGCGTCGTAGTGCTTCCGCTGGGAAGCTTTTTGTACGCGGTGAACGAGGGCTCGGACAATGTTTCGGTATTCAGCATCAGTGCGACGACTTGGGCGCTGACGCCGGTCACGGGAAGCCCATTTCCGACCGGAGCGGTGCCGAGCTCGGTCGCGGTTTGGCCCGTGCCCTGATGAGCAAGAGGTCCATGACAATGACTAGCAGGTCGCGGCGCGGCGCGGATCCGACTCGATCCCCGGGCGTGCTGCGTCTTCTGTTCGCGCTCATCATGCTCGCAGGCCCCTGGCTCGCGTCCGCGCAAACGGTTTCTTCAATCACATTTGCGCCGACGAGCATTGCGACCGGCGGCAAGAGTCGGCTGACGATCGCGCTCGGCAACGCCATTGTGGGCGCGGGCCCCGCGATACTCACGCAGACCCTGACCGACACCCTGCCTGCGGGCCTCACGGTCGCCAATCCGGCGGCGATCGGCGGAACCTGCACGGTCGGCGCCGTCGGCGCTGCCGCGGGCGGCGGCGCAATCACCTATGCCGCGGACGCGTCGATCCCGACCGGCGGCTGCACGATCACGGTCAGCGTCACGGCTACGAGCGCGGCGCGCAGCACCTATTACACCGATTCGATCGCCGCGGGCGCGCTCGTGACGACGCTCGGCAGCAACCCGGCGTCCGCGAGCGGCACGCTGACGGTATTGGCGGCGGTCGCCGTTCCGAATCTCGTGGGCCTTTCGCAGACCGCGGCCGCGACCGCGCTGCAGGCCGCCGGCCTCGCGCTCGGCACGGTGACCAAGGCGCCGGGACCGGCTGCGATTCCGTATAACGCGGTGTTCACGCAGGCGCCCGCCGCGGGTGCGACCGTTCCCGGCGGCAGCACCGTGCTCATCACGATTTCGACCGGAAAAGGCCTCGCCACGAATCCCAATGAGCCGCTGACCTCGGTCACCGGTTTCGTCGAGCCGTATCAGCTCAGCGAGGCCGGCGCGCTCGAGCGCGTTTGCGCGGCGCTGCAGAGCGCCGATCCGTCGACCTTGTCGGTATCGCAGCGCAATTTGCTCGCCAATTGCCTCGCGATCATCGGCACCTACGGCGGCGGCGTCAACGCCGCGGGCCTGAAGAACACCTTGGATGCGCTCTCCGGACAACAGACGACCGCGCAGCAGCGCACCGGAGTTCAATTCGCCGGCGCGCAGTTCACCAACATCGGCACGCGGCTCGCGCAACTGCGCCAGGGCGTCAACGGCGCGAGCTTCGCGGGACTCGATCCCGGTCTGCCCGCGGGCAACGGCGTCGCGCAAATATTGTCGTCGCTCGCACACGACCTGGGTCTGAAGAGCGACGCGCCGCTCATCGGCGATGCCGGATCGATCGGCGGCGGTGCCGGCGATGCGGACTCCTCGATCGGCGCATCCAGCCGCTGGGGATTCTTCATCAACGGCAGTCTGCGCAGAGGCAGCCAAGAGACGACGACCTACGAGACGCCGTTCGATTTCAAGGCCAACACGATCACCGCGGGCGTCGACTACCGGCTCAGCGATCGGTTCGTCATGGGCGTGGCGCTCAACCATTCGAGCGGCTCGACCGATTTTACCGACGGAACGGGGCGACTCGACTCGCGTAATAATTCGGCGTCGCTGTACGGCACGTTCTACAACAACGAGTTTTACCTCGACCTCATCGGCAACTACGGACACACCGCCTACGACGCGACGCGCACGACCTCGTTTCTCATCAACCCGAATACCGTCGGCGTCCCGAGCAATTGCTCCGGCGCCACTTGCTCGATCGATACGACGGGCTCGACGGGCGCGCAACAGCTCGCCTTCAGCATGAATATCGGCTACAGCTTGAGCGCGGGCGCCCTCGTCTGGGGTCCCGACATCGCGGTCGATTACACGCACATCAACGTCAACGCGTTCAGCGAAAATGACCCGAGCGAGTCGGGTCTCGGCCTGAGCTTCGGAAGTGACATCGGTGAATCGCTGCTGACCAAGGCCGGCGGTCACCTGTCCTACGCGATCAAGACGTCTTTCGGCGTGATCCTGCCCGAGGCGCGTGCTCACTACATTCATGAATTCAAGGACCAGCAGCGCGCGCTCACGGTGCACTTCACCGACGACCCGGACGCCGGCACACCTATGGGTCCGGTCAGCAACTTCCTCGTCTTCACGGATCCGCCCGACCGCAATTATTTCGACTGGGCCGCGGGCTTCAGCGCGCAGTTCGCGTTCGGCATTTCCGCATTCGCCGACTACAACGCGGTCCAAAGTTCGGTGCAGCGCATTCACGATATCGCGTTCGGCCTGCGCTTCGAGCATCAGATGCGGTAAGACCGGGCGAACTCCCCGCTCAAACTCTTGTTGCATTACCGTACCAGGGGAGGGTATCCTTGCTGGCCGCGCGGAGGCTCGCTTGGTCGGCCGGTGCGGTGACGTTTCTCAAATAGACGGAGAACTGACGGACCCTATGGACCCCCAACCTAGCACCCCGACCATCGATGCGGACAGCCGCCGCTGGGCGCGGCTGTGTTGCCAATCGATTGGCCGGAACAGGGCTCGGAAGAGACTCAGTGGTGGCAAAGCGGCGCTAATCTGCTGAATCCACCGCAGCCATCCCTCCCGGGCTCGGGCAATAACGCTTGAGCATCTCGAGGAGTAGCGATCATGGCTGCATTTTCCCTTTCCACGCCGCGCGTCACCCAACGCGGGGTCATCAATCTCGCCGAGGCCGCAAGGCGAGCGGTAGTCGCAGCCGGCGAGATCGCACTCCTTCTATGGATGGTGCTCGCGCTTTCGTTCTCGCTATTGCTGATGGCCGGCTTCTTGTGTTGATGGGGCTAACGCCGGGCATGAAGCCATAACTTCAGAGGCTATCGGCGAAAAATTGTGCCAGGATCGCGAACGACAATTCATCGCCGTTGAACGCTGGACCTGGGCAAGGCGATTGGAACGTAAGGCAAGGGTGAAGACGTGAATTTTTTTGCGAGACTCTATTATCCGCTGCGCAAGGCGTGGAAAGCGGTTGGACTTTACCTGGTCATCGCCGGGCCAGGGATGGTCGTCATGGTCGCGGACAACGACGCGGGGGGCATCACCACCTACGCGGCCACGGGAGCGAAGTACGGCTACCACCTGATCTGGTTTCTGCTGCTGCTGATTCCCGTCGCCTATTACGTGCAGGAGATGACCGTGCGCCTCGGCGCCGTCACCAAGCGCGGACATGCCGAGGCGATCTTCGACGGCTTCGGAGCATTCTGGGGCTGGTTTTCGCTGCTCGATCTCATGATCGTCGATTGGCTGACGCTGGTCACCGAGTTCATTGGCATGACCGCGGCTTTCGCGGTCTTCGGCGTGCCTCCGTGGATTACCGTCGTTGCGGTCATCGTGCTGATGGCAGTCATCGTCCTCAACGGCAGATACTGGACGTTTGAAAAGCTCGCGCTGCTGTTCTGCGCATTGAATCTGATCTACATTCCGGGTGCCTTCATGGTGCATCCGTCGGTGCGCGACGTATTGCACCAAGGTCTGATTCCGAATTTCGCAGGGGGATTCAACGGCGTGCTGTTCTTTTTCCTGATGGCCAACATCGGGACGACGATCGCTCCCTGGATGCTGTTCTTCCAGCAAAGCGCGGTCGTCGACAAGGGCATGCAGGAGAAGGACATCCCGTGGGGCCGATTCGACACCTTGCTCGGCTCGATCATTACCGTGCTGGTCGCGGTCTTCATCGTCATCGTGACCGGGACCGTGCTTCCGGGCATCGACATCGACAGTGCGGCTCAAGCGGCCCAGGAACTCATGAAAACCGACCGGTATGTCGGAACCTTCCTCGCGATCGGATTGTTCGATGCCGGCCTGCTGGGCGCCATTTGCATTTCGCTCGCGAGCTCATGGGCCTTCGGAGAAATCTTCGGCTGGGCGCACTCGCTCAATACGAAGATCCGCCAGGCTCCATGGTTTTACGCGACCTACTTTCTGATGCTCGTGACTTCCGGCCTCGTCGTGCTGATTCCGCGGGCGCCGCTGGTGTTGATCACCCTGTTCGTTCAAGTCATCGCGGTGACGCTGCTCCCGGCGGCTCTGGTATTCTTGATCTTGCTTCTGAACGACCGGACGACCATGGGCGAGCGTTGCAATACGGCGCGCCAGAATCTCATCGGCGGCTTTATCGTCGTATCGATCATCATTCTGTCGACCCTGTACGGATTCTCCGTGTTGTTTCCCACCCTGTTCGTATAGATGAGTACGGCAATATGAGCGCGTTCCACAATCTGTTCGAGAAGATCACGGCGATCAACGCCCGCTATCGTGCGCCGCGCATCGAGATGTCCGGCGCCGTGCGGATCTCGCTGATGGTGCTGCGGGTGTACCTGCTCGCGCTGGTGGCGTTGATGATTTATAAATTCATTCTGATCGTCAGGCAGGGATAGGTCGTGGTTACGGTACTCGAGAACGAGTTTTACTTGAGCGAGATCCTCGGCCGGCGGGTGTTCGTAAAGAAACAACGGGTCGGCCGCCTCAGCGATCTTGCGATCGTGGAAACCGGCAAACTCCCCGAAGTCACGCAGGTCATCGTCTCGCGGCCGTTTGGCTACGCGTCGCTGACGGTTCCCTGGGACAAGGTGCTGCTGATCTCGAATAACGAGGTCGTGCTCGACATCGACGCCGAACACACGACGCAATTTGAGCGCGCTCCGCAGGAGAATCTGATCCTGCTACACGACCACATACTGGATAAGAAAATTCTGGATATGGATGATCATGAAGTCGAGATCGTCTACGATGTAAAACTCGCTTTCCAGAACGGCAAGCTGTACGCGGCCGAAGTCGATTTCAGCCACTATCGAGCGCTGCGCCGTCTGGGTCTTCGCAAGCTCGCCAAACTGCTCACGAGTCGCAATGAAGAGAACCGGGTCTCCTGGCTTTACGTGCAGCCGCTGCCGCAGCAGCTGGGAAGCTTTGCCGGAAACATCAAGCTCAAGGTCCCTAAAGCCGGCCTTAGCGAGATTCATCCGGTGGATCTTGCCGACATCCTCGAGGAGCTCGAGGGCGGCCAGCGCGTCGCGTTGTTCAACGCGCTCGATGCCGAACAGGCGTCCGATACGCTCGAAGAGGTGGAGCCGCGAGTACAAAGAGAGTTGATCCGCGCCATCGAGAAAGAGCGCGCGGCGCTCTTGATCAATGACATGACTCCGGCCCAGGCCGCCGACATCCTCGCGATTCTGCCGCGCGACCAGGCCAATGGAATTTTGAAGCTGCTCGATCAAGAGAAATCCTCGAAGGTCGAGCACATCATCGGCAAGCACGACGAGCAAATTCTGCTCTACGCATCGCCGGAACTCATCAGATTGCCGGCCACGACACCAGCTGCCGAAGTGCTCGACCGTTATCGCGAACTCGCGACCGGCAAGCACGTCGTGATGTACGTCTATGTCACCGATGCCGCGGGCATCCTCAAGGGGGTCGTGGACTTGCGGGAAATGGTTGCGGCGGATCCTGGGCGCACCCTCGGCGATATCATGACTGAGCATGTCATCGCGTTGCCGAAGGACGCGACGCTGCGGGACGCAGCGATGCTCTTCGAGCGCTATGATTTCCGGGCGCTGCCGATCACGGACGAGACCGATCACCTGTTGGGCGCCGTGTCCGCGCGCGACGTCCGAAGTCTGCGGCCGAGACTCGCCTGAGGCGCGCGGCCGCGGCACCCGCCGCACCGGCTAAGGCTTCATATCCTTGGGCACGAAAAAGAAATCGCCGACCTCGTGGCCCGCGCCTTTGATCGATTTGAATTCCGGCTTCTGAATGATTTTATTTTGCGCGGCGCCGGCCTCGACGCGCTTGGCAATGCGGCTGAACAGCTCCGGAGCCGCGAGTATGCCTTGATTCGTTTCGAGCGCGCCGGCGAACGCGACTGCGAATACCGAGTTCGCGCCGCCGCCGCTGTCGAGCACGGGCTGATCGCCGCCCGATGAGATCAAGAGGCGCGCACGCTTCGGCAGCTTGTAGGCGATGTATTCCTTGGTGTAGCCGCCGGTGCCGCCCGCGAACAGATAGCTCGGATCGGTGGACAGCAGCCCCGCGTAGCAGGAATCGGCGACCACGAGAATTCGCTTGGCGGCAAGCCGCGCCAGGTGTGCGGTGATCTGTTCATTCGGGACCCAAAAAGTGTCCTTCGGCGGCGCCTCCGAATTGATCGGCAGCCAATAGCCCGCGACATCGAACGGTGTCTGCAATCGTGCGCCGTGGCCGGCGTAATAGATCAGCAGATTATCGTCGGGTTTGAGCACGTCGTTGAGGTCGTTGAGCGCCTTGAGCATGCCGACGTCGCTCGAGTCCTCGAGTACTTGCACCGTGAATCCGTACTTGTCGCGCAACACGCGTGCGGTGCGTTCGGCGTCGTTGACCGGAGTCGTCAGGCTCTCGATGATTTGATAATGCTGATTGCCGATGATCAGCGCGTAATAGCGGCCGAATTTGAGATTGCCGACTGAGCGCACGTCGGCCTGCGCACTGATCGTCGGCATCGACGCGATTGCCTTGGGCGTGCGCAGCTGCGGCAGCGATGCCAAGCGGCTGTTGCTCGCGGCGCGTTCGCTTTCGAGCTGTCCGATCCATTTCTTGAGCGCCTCGATCTCGGCCTTGGCGTCCGGCGCCGTGGCATCGGGCTTCGGTGCCGGGTTGGGATTCGTAGTGGTCTGCGCCGGACGGCTCGTGAGCTGCTTCTCCAGGCCTTCGAGCTGGTGCTGCAGCAGCTGCAATTGGACGTCCTTTTCCGCGAGCTGCTTTTCGAGTTCCGAGTGCAGCGCCTCCTGCTCATCGCGCGCCGCCGACTGGTACATGACGCTGTCTTCGGGCAAGCCCCAAGCTTGCCGGTACAGATTCAGCGCCTTGAGTTTGTCCTGCTCGACGCCGATGCCTTGTTCGTAGAGCGTTCCCAAATTAAACAATGCGCGCGCATATTTTTGGTCGGCGGCCTTCTGATACCAGAGTACCGCGGACTCGTAATTCGGCGGACCGCCGAGGCCCCGCTCGTAGATTTCGGCGACGTTGGTCTGGGCCTCGGGATCGCCGCCTTGCGCGGCTTGCAGCCAGACGCCGAGCGCCGATTTGAGGTCGGCGCGGTCGTACGCGACGTATTCGCCGCCTCGAATGCGGCAATCGCTGGCGGTGGTATGCGTCGGGCGGCGCGACGTGAGGTAAGTCATGCTGCCCAGCTGGCGAACCTGACCGGGCAATAGGCAATCGACGATTTCGAGGTCTTCGCGACGCACGATCCCCTGGGTCGCGGCCGCATCCGGTTTCGAAGCCGCGGAGGCGAACACGCTCACGGTCAGCAGATAGACCGCCACTAGGACTCTCATCGCATTACCTCGCAGCCGATTGATCGAAGCTCAGCACCGCGGTGTTCGAAAGTCAAGGCGCATCGATCAGCCTAAGCGCATCGACGACCGGTGGATAGGTCTTGAAGAAATCGCTGGTGTCGGCCAGCCTTTGCGCCATGGTCCGCAGAGTCTCGGGGTTGGTGCGCGCAAGCTTGAGAGATTCATCGGCGGCGCGCTTGAGCCCGCGAACCGCGTCGCGATCGCGAGGATGCAGTGCGTAAGCCATCGCGTAATGGTCGACCGAATCGGTCAGCGCATCGCCGACGTGGGCTTGCGTGTAGAACTCCCATGCCTTGTCGCCCTCGGCGAAGTCGAATTTGATCTGCTGCTGGGTGTCGGCCGGCAAATCCTCGAACGCGACGGTGGGACCCGATTGCTGATAATTGCGATACCACAGTATCGAAGCGGCCAATGCGAGCAGCACGACGGCGGCGATCAAGGCATTGCGCGCGCGCGTCGCGCCGAAAAACTGGCGTATGAACTCGGCGGCGTCGCGCGGCCGCTCGGCGCGATCGAACGACAGCGCGCGCGCAAGCGTGCGCCACTCGCGCCGCCGCAGGCTGCGAATCGGCGGCGCGGTCAGTCCGGCCGCGCGCGCGGCTCCCGCCGCCTTGTCTT
>OBLW0100004793.1_pt1 | contig 10241 bp, 4 predicted proteins | sample 1520161 | NCBI WGS metagenome assembly OBLW01 (sample SAMEA3539309, study PRJEB22396) | soil metagenome | biome: tundra; feature: field; material: soil | place: USA | collected 2010-05 | depth 0.15 m | reverse complement strand
GCGACTGCGGAAAGCGCCGAAAGCTGCCGCGCATCGGCCAATCGCGATCTCCCTGGGCCGTGATCTCTAAGGTTGCATCCAGCGTGCCGAAATCGCTGAACTTACCGTCGAGTGTGAAGTGCATATAGCTTTTCACCGGAGAATCCGCTGGCGTTCGCTGCAATCCGCCCTCGCTGTCATCCGACGCCACCACGGCTTGCTTGTCGCGCAACTGATAAAGGATCAGCCCAAACGGCGTCACCTCGGGAGTCGTATCCAGCCAGGTCAGTTCCCTTCCCTTCCCCAGTCGCGCCGCCGTGATCACATGATCGAACTGAGCCGGCGAGGGCACGTCCGCATCGAGCTGGCGCGAACTGTCGATGAGCACGGGATAACTCTGAATTCCCTCCGTCCGCAACATCGCCGAAAACAAAGTGTGCTTATCTTTGCAATCGCCATATCCGTATTGCAAAACATCCGCGGCAGAATGCGGCTGATAGCGCCCTACTCCCAGCGAAATGCTCACATAACGGATATTCCGCGCCACGAAATCGTAGAGCCGCCGCGCCTTCTCAGTCGGAGTCTCCGCTCCCTCGGTGAGTTGCGCAGCTTTTTTGCTAACGCTGTCTTCCGCCGTCATGCGCTCGCCTTGCAGCTTCGCATACCATTGCGCGATCTGCTTCCAGTCGGTGAAGGTTGTCAGTTGCACATCGGGGCCGCGCCTCTCATCTTCTTCCTCGTCGTCATCTTTATTCTTATCCCGTTTCGGCTGGATATCTTTCACCACCCAGGTGTAAACGCGCCGGTCTCCGGAGTCCTGAATTTCCGGTGGATACTTCGGCGACTTGACTTTCAACTCCCGCGACTTGGGAACATCGATCTCCAACCGGTCTTCGGTGACCACTACCTCTTTTGGAAACGTCGCCTGGTACCAGAAGTTCCCGGGCGCGAGCGACGTAAACGCCCGTGTTACCGTGCGGTATTCCAGCGTGTCTCCGGGCGCCAGCGCTGCGACCGAGATATGCCGTTGCCGGTAATCGCTGTACATCGGAGCTTCTTTCAGCACGTCGGGAGCGAAGTCCTGCGCTGTCGATTCCGGCGTCACCATCACTTGCCCGTCGGGCTTACGCACGCGCACATATTCGACTTCCAACTTCTCAGTGGCGGACGAATATCCGAATACGAGCTGGCCAAATTCTTCGACGCCCGCCTGGCTCTGGATGCGAATTACCGCCTCGCTTTCGCTTACCTGCGTTCCGTCGTTCTCAAAGCGCACGCGATTCAGAATCCGGTCGAAGACCGCCGCTTCTTCCGAGTTGGCACCATTCTTCGGCGGCGAAGAAGGGGGAGCCTGCGCCCAGGCAGCCGTAAGTAATGAAAAGATAGGCAAGGCGATAAGTGCGAGGCCGATAAGAACGCGAGATACACGAAAAGACATATGAAAGTTCTTTTACGCCGTGCCCAGCGTAAAATCAAACGGATGAAGGTCAATTGCTGCCCGGCCGCGTGTTTGATCGCGCTCTTGCTTTGTTTCTGCGGTCTGGTCGCCGCGCAAGGTCCAAGTCCGGTGCCGCCGCTCGTCATTACGGACGAACCGCTCCCCGAGTTCGACTCGGGCGTGGATTTTCACTTTGTTCTTCATGCCACCGGTGGCCTTCCTGCTTATGTTTGGAGCGTTGAAAACGGCAATCTCCCCGACGGAATCAGCCTCAGCCCGGAAGGTTACCTCTCGGGACGGCCCAGCACGCCCGGCTCTTTTCAGTTTGTAATTAAAGTAGAGGACACCGGTCGTCCCGCGCACACCCGCAGCAAAGAATTTCAAGTCGAAGTTACGGCACCTTTGTTGCTCGAATGGCTCGATCCTCCGAAAGTCCAGGACGACCGCATTGACGGTTCGGTGCAGGTTTCAAACGGCTCGAAAGAGAACTTCGATCTGACGGTCGTGATTGTAGCTGTGGCCGACAACGGTCGGGCTACCGCTATCGGCTACCAGCATTTCGATCTGAAGGCTGGCGCCCTGAACGTAAAGATCTCCTTTGGAAGCAGTATGCCGCACGGCGGCTACACGATTCATGCCGATGCGATCGCCGAAATCCCCAAGCGAAACGCCATCCTTCGCCAAAGATTGCAAACTCCCCAACCGCTGCAGGTCATCCCGGGTCCGTGAAGTCGGCTGCCTGCTTCGACGGCGGCGGAGCTCGGCATAACAACGCTCGCGGTCGAGGAAGGCGTTACTTCTTCGCTTGCGCTCCAAGCCCTCATCTACGAAGATGTTCTGTGCCTTATGCCCCAAACCACTGCCCCACCTCGACCACATCCTGTGCAGCTCGATGCCGCCGCCCTTGAAGCCGCCCTTCGCCGCCATCTGCGCGGAGAAGTTCGCTTCGACCAGGGCAGCCGCGCCGTCTATGCCACCGACGGCTCCAACTATCGCCAAATCCCCATCGGAGTCGTAATTCCGCGCGACAAAGAAGATGTGCTCGCGACCGTCGCTCTTTGCCGCGACCACCGCGCTCCGCTGCTTGCCAGAGGCGGCGGCACCTCGCTCGCCGGACAATGCTGCAACTCCGCCATCGTCTTGGACTTTTCGAAATATATGGATGGCATCCTCGAGATCGATCCGGCACGTCGCATCGCCCGCGTCGAGCCCGGAGTCGTCCTCGATAATCTTCGCGCCGCCGCCGAAAAACATCACCTCACCTTCGCGCCCGATCCCGCCACGCACGACCGCTGCACCCTCGGAGGCATGATCGGCAACAACTCCTGTGGTGTGCACTCGATCATGGCCGGCAAAACAGACGATAACATCGAAGCGCTGGAAATCCTGACTTACGACGGCCAGCGCCTGCACGTCGGCGCGACCAGCGGTGAAGACTTCGACCGTTTCATCCGCGAAGGTGGACGCCGCGCTCAAATTTATACCGGCCTCAAAACTCTCGCCGACCGTTACGGCGAACAGGTGCGCCGCCAGTTTCCGAATATTCCGCGCCGCGTCTCTGGATACAACCTCAACCACCTGCTTCCCGAAAATGGCTTTCACGTGGCGCGCGCGCTCGTCGGCTCCGAAGGCACCTGCGTAACGATTCTCGAAGCCACTTGCCGTCTCGTCGAGAGTCCGCCCGCCCGCGTGCTCGTCGTCATCGGATGGCCCGATGTTTACATCTGCGCCGACCACGTTCCGCAGATCATGGAGCATCGCCCCATCGGCCTCGAAGGGTTCGACGATGTTGTCGTCCACGCGAGTCGCCGCAAGGGTGTCAACCTCGAAGCACTGGCCATGTTGCCTGAAGGCGGTGGCTGGCTGATGGTCGAATTCGGAGCCGACACCGTAGCCGAGGCCGAGGCCCAGGCCCGCAAGCTGATGGAGACGCTCGAACGCGAGGCGGCGCCACCAAACATGCGCTTCGTGACCGACCCGGGTCAGGCGAAACTGTTTTGGACCGTGCGCGAATCGAGTCTCGGATTGACCGCCCACGTCCCCGGCGAGCCGCTGCGTTGGGAAGGCTTCGAAGATTCCGCCGTCGGTCCCGAAAAACTCGGAGCCTATCTGCGCGACCTGCGCAAATTGATGCAGGCGCATCACTACGATGGCTCGTTCTACGGCCACTTCGGCCACGCCTGCGTTCACACGCGCATGGATTACGATCTCGAATCGACCGAAGGCATCGGCAAATTCCGCAGCTTTATGGAAGAGGCAGCCGACCTCGTGGTGCGCTACGGCGGTTCGATCTCGGGCGAACATGGAGACGGCCAGTCCCGCGGCGAATTGCTTCCCAAAATGTTTGGCCCGGAATTGATGCAGGCCTTCCGCGAGTTCAAAGCGCTGTGGGATCCCGATTGGAAGATGAATCCGGGCAAGCTGATCAACCCCTATCGCCTGGACGAAAATCTACGGCTCGGCGCGGGCTACGCTCCCTGGCAGCCCGAAACACACTTCAAGTTTCCCGATGATTACGGCAGCCTCGCCGCCGCGACCATGCGCTGCGTAGGGGTTGGCAAATGCCGCCACGATTCCGGCGGAGTCATGTGTCCAAGTTATCGAGTGACCCGCGAAGAAAAAGACTCCACCCGCGGCCGAGCCCACCTTCTCTGGGAAATGACGAAAGGCGACTTCATCAAAGACGGCTGGCAGAGCGAAGCCGTGAAGGAATCGCTCGACCTCTGCCTCGCCTGCAAGGGCTGCAAGAGCGATTGCCCGGTGGGTGTCGACGTCGCAACTTACAAAGCGGAATTTCTATCGCATTACTACGAAACAAATCCGCGTCCGCTGAATGCGATCGCCCTCTCTAGAATCGACCAGTGGATGAGAGTTGCCTCGCGCGTTCCCGGACTGGTGAATCTAACCACTCAGCTTCCTGTGCTCCGCGATCTTGCAAAGCTAGCGGGCGGAATTCCCGCCCAGCGCCGCATTCCAGCCCTCGCCCCGCAAACCTTTAAACAGTGGTGGGGTCAGCGCAGTAGCGCCGGCGTCTCGCCGGCTGTCGAGCGGGCGTCTCGCCCGCTCCACGAGAATCCAGTCCTTCTCTGGGCTGACACTTTCAACAACCACTTCCTGCCTTCCACCGCCAAAGCCGCGGTCGAAGTCCTGGAAGCCGCAGGCTTCGAAGTCAGCGTCCCGCGCGCTCATCTCTGTTGCGGACGCCCGCTCTACGACGTCGGAATGCTCGATCGCGCCAAGAGCCTGCTCCTCCAGATCATGGACGAACTCCTCCCCGAAATCGAAGCCGGCACGCCGATCGTGGTCCTCGAACCAAGCTGTGCGTCCGTCTTTCGCGACGAGCTAACCAATCTCTTCCCCAAAGACCAACGCGCGCAAGCTCTCTCGGAACAAGTTTTCCTGCTGAGCGAATTTCTGGAACTCCACGCCAAGGATTTTCGCCTGCCCGAGCTGCCCCGCCGCGCCCTCATTCACGGCCACTGCCATCACAAAGCCATCATGAAGATGACCGCCGAAGAATCCGTCCTTCAGCGCCTCGGCGTAAATTTCACCGCTCCCGCTCCCGGATGCTGCGGCATGGCCGGAGCCTTCGGCTTCGAAAAAGACAAGTACGACGTTTCGAAAGCCATCGGCGAACTCGAACTCCTGCCCGCCGTCCGCCAGGCTCCCACCGATTGGCTGATCGTCGCCGACGGCTTCAGTTGCCGCGAACAGATCGCGCAGGAGACCGACCGCCACGCCCTGCACTTAGCTGAAGTTTTGCAGATGGCCCTGCGCGAAGCAGCGGAAACTCCCGAAGGCTACCCGCTCTTCGACCCCGCCCCGCAGCACTATCCCGAAGACGCCTGGGTGCGCCCTCATCAAGCGGCCATCGACAAGAGCATGAAGCGTACCGGACTAGCGGTAGCCGGAGTCGCGGCGGGAGCCGCGCTGCTGCTAGCGCTGGCAAGAAAACGCTAAAACATATTCATCAACTGGAAATGTGCCCCAGGGCCTGCCCTGAGCCGGCCGAAGGGTTCGCGCCCGTTCTTTGGGCGCTAACCTGGGCTCTGCGAACTGAAATCAAGTCCGTTGGCGGAAAACTCCCTCCATTACGGACCCGAAATATAACTGTATTCGATGTTCACCCACTGTCCTCCAACGAAGGACCACAGGGTCACATAAACAGTACTGCCATCCGCGGGCAAATTGTATCCAGTGGCAGTCAGAACGTTGCCCAAATTGCCCGATTGATAATAGTTGTTCGCGTAGGGCGCGCTCCCAATGTCCAGCCAATAGGACGTGGCGCCCGTGCCGGCGCTCCAGTGGAAGGTAATCGTAGTCCCGCTCAATTGCGAGCCCGGAACCGGCGAGACCATGTGCCCCGCTTCCGCCGTCACGCTTACCGCCGTGTAGGTATAGGCATTGCCCGACCACGCGCCTCCGATCAAGGAGTACAGAGTGACATAGATGGTGCTGCCATCGGTCGGCAGGCCGCTTACGGTTGTTGTTAGAACATTGCCGAGCGGACCCGACTGGAAGTATTGGTTGCCGCCTGGAGTGCTGCCCACATCCAGCCAATAGTTCGACGCGCCCGCGCCTGCAGTCCAGCCGAACGTGACCGTGCTGCTGGTTAAGGTCGACCCGGGATTCGGCGAGGTGAGTACGCCCCCCGCCGCCGCCAAGTTATACGCAGTGTAAGTATAGGCATTACTCAACCACGTCCCACTTACAAGCGAGTAGAGGGTAACATATACCGTGCTGCCATTGGTCGGCAATCCGTTCGCGGTGTAAGTCAGCACATTGCCCAGGTTCCCTGATTGCACATATTGGCTGCCACCGGCCGAGCTGCCGATATCGAGCCAGTACGCGGTCGCGCCCGAACCCGCCGTCCAGTTGAAGATCGCGCTGCTCCCGCTCAGGGTCGAACCCGGAACCGGCGACGTGATTATGCCTTTGCTGGAACTTCCTCCAAACGCCGTATAGCTGTAGTAAGTGGGTGTCCAGGTTCCATTCAGGAAGTAATACCAGGTTGCGACCACCGTGCTGCCGTCGCTCGGAAGACTGCTGACAGTCTGAGAGGTCGTGGAACTCGAGAGGCTGCCCGATTGGTAATACTCGTTGCCTCCATTTTCCTTACCGATGTCGAGCCAGTAAGCCGTGGCATTTGGGTAGGTGTTCCAGCTGAAGGTCGCCGACGTGCCCGGAAGTACGCTGCCCGCCGCCGGGCTGTAAATGCCAAAGGGAGCGAAATTCGCCGTAATCGACTGCGGCGCATTCATCACCAAAGACAATGGATTGCTGGTGGAGGTTGTGGTGCCGGTGAAGTTGACGAAGGCGTATCCGGCCGAAGGCGTAGCCGTGATCGTCGCGGTCGCACCGGCATTGAAAAATCCGCCCGCGCTCACCGTACCGCCCGTCCCCGCCGCCGTCGTAAGTTGATATTGCGTCGTAAAGGTGGCCGTATAAGTGGCCGTGGTTGCCGGGACAGTAACAACATGGGATGTGCCGGTCGTTCCATCCTCCCACTGCGAGAAGACATACCGAACGCCCGTCCCGCCGGATTGCGGAGTCGTCACGCTCAAGGTGCAAGTGCTTCCCGGAGTCCAAGCCATGGTTAGCGGAGTGGTGAAACTGGAAGGCGCGCAACCGGTGCCGGACGAAGTAACCGCGAGGCCCGAAGCCACGCTGGTGACTTCCACATCGCCCGCCGGAATGCTCGGCGCAAACGACACGCCTTTGAAGTTCGAATCCTGCGGAGCGGTGTCGAGCAACGTGAAGGTTTCGCCCGAAGCCTGCGTTGCCGTGGTAAAGGTCAGGTTGTCGGTGATTCCATAAAGATAAGTGAAATCGAGATCGTTGAGCGCGTAGTTGGTCGCATAGAGCTGGACAGTGTTGCCGGAAACCGTGCCGGTCAGGCCATACAACCCGCTGGTACCAGAACTGCCGCTATTCAGCACCAGACTCAATCCCTGATAAAGCGTATAAGCGAGGTTCCACGTGCCGGAGCCGTTGGGCTGAGTGTTGATCCACTTCTGCAGCCCGCCGTCCCCCACCAGGCTGGTAGCGGAATTCTGCTTCGGAGCGCCCGTGTCGGCCACATACAGCACGGACGGACTGGCAAAGAAATAATTCGACGGGCTCAGATTGATTTGCAGGCCGGCATTGAACGGGTTGCCGTTGCTGTTCGCGCCGGAGGTGATGGTCAGCTTGCCGGTGGCGCTGGTGCCAAATCCTGTGAGCTGAGTCGGGCCGTTGCTGCTGTTAAACAGGCTCGTGGCCGGAGGCGTGCCCAGCGTACCGATGAAAGAACGGGCTGAATTCGATCCCCCCTTGGTATCGACCGAAACATAAAGGGTGTTGTTATAAATCTGAACCGTCCTCGTGTCCTGCGAAACGGTCTTGCCGGTCGTATCCAGTCCAGTAATCGCAGTGGGCGCGGTGTTGGGCGCACCTACGGGAACGTAGAAAACGCCGGATGTCGCATCGCTGCCGGCGCCCTGTCCGGAAACATACGCGGTACCACCGTTCAAGGTATAAGCGCTGCGTGGATTGTTGGTATTAAAGATGTTGAAAATCGCGGTCGAGGAATTCGTGTTGCCGTTGGCGTCGATCAACGTCAGCACACGTGCTACGGGCGTATAGCTCTGCCCGGTCAGGCTGCCGGACTGGGCCAGCGCGAGCGAAGGGGAACCATAAGTAAGCGGGTTGGCGTTGAAGGTGGCGGCATTCACGCCGTATCCCATGACGGTCAGGTATTGCCCGGCGCCCGAAAGCTGGATCGTCGCCTCCGATGACGATCCATACTCGGCCGACAAGCCCGCGTTTGCCCCCGAACCGTTCTGCGGCAACACCAGGGAATTCACAAACGACACGCTCGACGTGCCCGTCGGCGCATACTGAAACAGCGTTAGAGGCGCCGCCTGATTATCTCCATACCCGCTGGCGGAACTGTTACCGGCGCCCGTGCCCGTGCCATTTGGAACGCCAGCGCACGTGCCTCCATGGTTGCCGCAGCCCTCCACCGAGACCACCAGATTCCCCGGAGTAAAAAATGTGCCTTGCGCCAATATCGGCAAGGACATCAGCCATAAAGCGGCGAAAACAAGAACAGTCCTTCCAATTCGACCTTCCGCCATAGTGTGTTTTTCCCTTTTCAATCGGATGGTTGCCCCAAACGTGGTTGGTTGAGTTCGGAAACGTTATCATGCCGATCTTGCAGGAAAAGTTAATAGAATGTGAATTTTTCGCGCTCTTCAAGCGCGCAAACCATTAATCAGCCAAGACTTAACTCCCTACTGCCCAATTTGCCTCGTTTCTGGGACAATAGACATTGGCAGCAAGCCTCCTCGTCGCGGCTTCGGGTCCCCGTAGCACCTCGGATCGCGCTACGCACCTTCAATGCAAGAGGCAATCTGGACTCCTATGGAAACCGCAAATTCAACCGTGATTGCTCCGTCGCCGACCCTGGCTGGAGCCCTCATCAATAATCCTGCGATCAATAATTCGATCGCGGGCACTCAAAGCAAGGCTCTGCAAGGTTCGGTCCTCGTGCTCATACAATTCGACGTCTGTGAGGAAATCAACCTCGACTCCCTGCGCGACATCTTTGGAGCCCGCCGCCAGGAAGCCAGTTTCAAGCACGCCGCTCCTGGATACGTCCGCTTTCAGCGAGCGCCGGTAGTCGAGCCGGTTGAACCGCTGATTCTCGAAAGTGGCGAACGGCTGGATGTGCAGATCAAGTATTACGACTACGGAGTTTTGAGCGTCGTCTTCGAACTGCCATTTTCGGGCGATTGGGACACGCTGGTCCGCCTCGCCGGGCGATGGGTTTGGGATACCGACTTCACCAGCTTTGCCCAGAAAATCGTCAAACAGAAGATCGAACGCGCGCGGCCCGCGCTGGTCAAGCTCTACGAGAGCTGGCTGCATGAAGACTATTTTGTCTTCCACGTGCGCGACATCGCCGGCAATCCGTCGGCCTCTGAGCTGTTGGCGGCTGAAGGTGGACGGATTGCCCAGATCGTGCGCGGCGAGAACATGCCGCTCTCCGAAGGTGAGCAGCAGGAGATCATGCAGTCCAAGATTTCCTATTACCCGAACGACCTGGCGATCATTAGTTGGAACGGTGCGTTTCTCTACGACTCAACCGCTGGCGCGGAAACCGTAATTCAACTACTCGAATACGCCAATTCGCAGCTCCTGGAATTTCGTCACTATGACGAACTGCTAACCCGCGAACTGGCCAGCGTTTACGACTTCATGGATCACGGCTCGGGCATCTGGGCGCGCTGGCGCACGGCAAAACGCGCCAGCCGCCTGCACACCGTCCTGCTCGACGTGGACGAACTGACCGAGCGCGCCGACAACGCGATCAAATTTCTAAGCGACATGTTCTCGGCGCGACTCTACAAGGTTGCGGCTTCGAAGATTGGAGTTACTGATTACAAAGACCTTGTCAATCAGAAAGTCCACACTGCAGAAGAGCTTTACCGCTTCATGGTCGACCAGTTCCACCAGAGCCGAGCGTTCGTGCTGGAGCTGATGGTGGTGATCATCCTGATCATCGATTTGATCTGGCTGTTTAAGGGCAGCACGCCGATCTAGTTCTCAGCTGTCAGCTGTCAACTTTCAGTTCTGAGTTCTCAGCTCTCAGTTCTCAATAAAATCTTCTTGTTCTCCTCTTGTTCGCCAGAAAATAATTATTTTTTGTGGTGGGCTGGCGCGACAGGTTTTTTGGGTTTTCTGGTTCTGGTGTGTTTACTGGTTGGTAAATGGGGGTATCCCCCCGGTAAATATCCCTTGACTACAAGGCGAATATAATACATACTGTTTTCGCCATGAA
>OBLW0100004792.1_pt1 | contig 10242 bp, 9 predicted proteins | sample 1520161 | NCBI WGS metagenome assembly OBLW01 (sample SAMEA3539309, study PRJEB22396) | soil metagenome | biome: tundra; feature: field; material: soil | place: USA | collected 2010-05 | depth 0.15 m | reverse complement strand
CCAACATCGCTCTCCGCAATGCGGCCTTCCGCAATTACGCCGACTACATGCTGACTGCGGAATTCGGCAGCGCGCTGGCGAATCTGATTGCGCTGGCCGAAAACTCCCCCACTGCCTACATGTGTGCCGAGCGCGTATACTTCCGCTGCCACCGGATGCTGGTTTCCGATTGGCTGGTCGCGCATGGACATGAAGTGCTGCACATCGATGGGACCGGCCCAGTGAAGCCTCATCGCCTGACTAAAGAAGCACGCATGGTCGAGGGGGAGCTGATTTACCGCGGCGACCGGTTGTTGTGAGGTCCGGAAAACCATGATCGTCGGCACAGGCATTGATATTGCGGAGGTTGCTCGCATCCGGCGATCGATCGAACGCTTCGGAGACCGCTTTGTGCAGCGCGTTTACACGCCCGGCGAAATCAACTACTGCGACTCGAAGGCAAACCGCGCGGAACGTTATGCCGCGCGCTTCGCCGCCAAAGAGGCAGCCATGAAGGCTCTAGGCACGGGCTGGAATCATGGCGTGCGCTGGCGCGATTGCGAGGTCATGCGCTTGCCTAGCGGCCGTCCGACCATCACCTTTCACGGAAAGGCCGCCGAGGTTGCCGCCAGACTGGGAGTAAAGAACGCCGCTCTTTCTCTTTCGCACACGGCGGAGCAGGCCATCGCACAGGTCATTCTCGAAAGCTAGGCTGAACAAGCGGGGCTGAACAGCGCCGCATGATGGCTGGCCTTCTGCTAGACTGGCGCATTCCATAGCTCATGTCTAGCACCCTTCAGGCTGTCCCGCCGGTTTCTTCCTCCGCCGGAGTTCCCGACCGCACGCTGCTTGCGGGTTTGGCGCTCACCAGTTTTGCAGCGCTGTTGCTGGAGTTGGCGCTGACGCGGTTGTTTTCCGTGGTGCTCTTCTACCACTTCGCGTTTCTGGCGATTTCGATTGCCCTGTTGGGACTGGGCGCCGGAGGAGTTTTCGCATACCTGCTGAAGAACCGTTTGGCCCGGACCGATACACGGAAGCTCGCGGCGCGCCTCTGCATCGATAGCTCAATTGTTGTGCTATTCGTGCTCGAAGTTGTTCTGCACATCCCCGTGACGCTAACGGTTTCAGCCGGCAATTTTCTTCACCTGACCGCAATCTACATCAGCGCGGCTCTGCCTTTCTTTTTGATAGGAGTGCAATTCTCTGTGATCTTCGCGCGAGAATCACGGCGCATTCCTCGTTTGTACGCTGCCGACCTGGGTGGCGGAGCGCTGGCATGCCTGGCCGTGGTTCCCCTACTCAACTGGCTGGGAGGACCGAACACCATTCTGTCCGCCGCCGTGGTGATGGCAATAGCCGCCGTGGTCTGGGCCGATTCCGCAACCTTGCGCAAGGTGGCTATCGGGCTGGTCGCGGCGTTCATTGTGTTGATCGCGGCGAACCACTCGAATCGCCTGATTGATGTGGTCTACGCGAAGGGTATGCTTCGTGATCCAGATTGGGTGGAATTTGCCCGCTGGAATGCTCTGTCTCGCGTGGAAGTTGACCGCCAGGGTCACGCCAAGACTATCGTGATTGACGCTGACGCATCCACCTTCATCATGAACTGCGACCTGGCCCACTGGCGCGACACCGAATGGGAAGATGATTTAATGTCGGCCCCGCCAGCGTTAGCCAACGTTCTTCGGCCGCGCGGCGACTTCGCCATTATCGGGCCCGGGGGTGGTGTGGATGTGCTGCGCGCGGTAGCGAATGGCAGTCCCAGCGTAACCGGCATCGAAATCAATCCCATCATTGCCAATACCATCATGCGCGGACGATATGCCGCTTACGCCCAGCATCTCTACGAACGTCCGGAAGTTCACATTCACGTGACTGATGGCCGCTCTTACCTGCGCTCCGCGCCCGAGCACTTCGACGTCGTACAAATGACCCTGGTGGATACCTGGGCCTCAACCGCTGCCGGAGCTTTCGCACTGAGCGAAAACAATCTCTACACCGTGGAAGCTTTCCGGGAATATTTCGAGCATCTCAAACCCGAGGGCATGATCGCCATCACTCGCTGGGAGTTTCGTCAGCCGCGGGAGGCATTGCGTGTTGTCGCGGTGGCGATGGACGCCTTGCACAGTCTTGGCGTCGTCAATCCGGCCCGCAACTTTATTGTGGCTTCCCAAGGGTCGCTCAACGAAGATGGAATTCCTGTGGTCGTGCTGGCCAAGAGAACGGCTTTTACTCCACAGGAAGAGGCCGCAGTGCAGGCTCACTTTGAACGTTACCGCGCACTCAAGCCTATTTATTTGCCTTCGCAGGTGGCGCCGGGACTGGCGCGGCGCAATCCGTTTGTCAATCTGATCGTCAGCAACGATCCCTACCGGTTCGCACAGACCTATGCTTACAACGTGGGTCCAGTCACTGACAACGATCCGTTTTTTTTCTTTACGCTTAAAGCCCGCCAAATTCTGGGCGCGCAGGGAAGGGGCGACGCCATTGACTGGAAGGTAAATCTGGGAGTGCTGGTCCTGATCCTCGTGCTGGCCATCTCGTTTGTGGCGGTGGCCGGATTTCTCATCCTGCCACTCGCGCTTCGGGCAAACCGACAGTCGCCCTTTCCCCTGCTTTATTTCGTGGCAGTAGGATTGGGATACATCCTGGTGGAGATTGCATTCATCCAGCGCTTTGTGCTTTTTCTGGGGCATCCCACCTATGCGCTCACCGTGGTCATCTTTCTGTTGATGTTGTCGAGCGGCGCTGGAAGCCTGTTTTCACGCCGTTGGCTTCCTCGTACTGAACTGGCCTGGATGCCGCTGCTGTTGGTAATCATCGCGCTACTGGCCAACGTTTTTTTACTGCCTCGCGGACTAGCGGCATGGGTAGGCTTCGGATTCGGTTACCGGCTGGCGATCTGTGGAATATTATTGATCCCGCTCGGCTTCGTGATGGGAATGCCGTTCCCCACGGGGCTGCGAGCCCTTGCCACGGTCTCCATCCCGGAACTCCCTAACCTAGAAGACAATGCCGTTGAATGGGCTTGGGCGATGAACGCCGCAGCGAGTGTATTAGGCTCCGTACTGGCCATGATGATCGCGATTCAGTTTGGTTTAACCGTCACACTAGCCTGTGGCCTTGTCGCCTACGTGCTCGCGCTCGCATTGCTGCCGACGCTTCGCCGGCGCCGCATTTAGGAAGAGCTTTCAGTTTGTTATGATGCAGCGAGGGGACAACGCGGCTTCCTGTTGTTCCATGCGCCGCAATTGGCGCGAGTCGTGGTTGTGAGGAAATCATTTGCCGAGTCAGAAGCAACTTAAATGGTCGCAACTGCGGGTTGGCCTGACTGTGATCTTCGCCAGTTTAACCCTGGCCCTGCTGCTGTTCCTGATGTCAGGAACCGGCGGTTTCTTCACCAAACGAATCGCTTTGATATCGTACTTCGACAATGCGAGCGGGTTGCGGCAGGGCGCTCCGGTTCGGTTGAGTGGCGTGGACATCGGCAACGTTGTCGCCATTCGTGTGGTGCCCGACAAGGATAAGCAAATCACTCCCGTCGAAGTGGTCATGAAGGTCAGCACGAAATACGGCTTTAACCTTCGCCGCGATTCAGTGACTTCTTTGGATACCGCTGGCGTGCTCGGTGAGACTTACCTGGATATCGACAGCTCCCAAGCAATCGGAGCCCTAGCCAAAGACGGGGATACGCTGCCCACCCAGGTTCACCCTGACTTCAACGAGGTGGTGCGATCCAGTCAAAGCACCTTGCAGAACATGGATGCACTGCTCAAGCGCGCCGACCGCATCCTTGCCTTCGCCGAAAGCGGCAAGGGCTCGCTCGGCAAGTTGATTTATGACCCTGTTCTGTACGACCGCTTATCGCAGACGGTTACGGAGTTCAAAGGCATTGTTGATGAGATTGCCCAGGGACAAGGCAGTCTTGGAAAGTTAATTAATAACAACGACGCGTATAACAAGTTCGTTGCCACCCTGGACAAGATCAACGCTGTCGCCGACGACTTGCAGGCGGGCAAAGGCACTGCGGGGAAATTCCTGAAGGATCCCGCTCTCTACAACAATGCCAACGACACAATCGCGAACCTGAAAAAAGTCAGCGAGGATATCAACGCCGGTAAGGGAACTCTCGGCAGACTAACCAAGGACGAAGAGCTGGCTAACAAGCTAAACACCACCATAAGCAAGCTGGCCTCGCTGACCAGCGCCCTCGATGCCGGCGAGGGAACGGCGGGAAAGTTGTTCAAGGACGAGACACTCTATAACAACGCCAACCAGATGCTGACCGAGACTCAGAACCTGGTGAAGGCGATCCGGCAGGATCCCAAAAAGTATCTCAGCATCAAGCTGCACATCTTTTGAAAGTTCCGCTGAACGCTTCCGGCACATTTGTCACCCCGAGCGGAGCGAGGGATCTTGGTTCCTACCTGCGCCGCCGGTGCCGCTGCCTCGGGCAAACACCCAGATCCGTCGCCTCGCGTGGATCACAGTTCCCACTGCCGGGTGAACTGGCGGACAACTGTCCAAACGGTTTTAATGCTCCCCAATCCCGAAGACCGCGCCCAGCAGCAGAATCGCGAGCACTCCGAAAGAGATCGCCCCGTACTTCCAATCTTTCTCTCGTAAGAACAGAATCCCCGCGACCAAAACGCGCACCACCGGCGTGGCCAGCATCAGCAACACGCCCGCCCGTTCAATATCCGCAGAAATCGGGCCACCGACGAAAAGTCCAAACAGCAATCCGGCGAGCATGACGAAGAAACAGCTGAAGGCGCCCACGCGCAGAACCATCGCAACCACTCGATCGAATTCAGGTTCGCGGAGCTGGCTCACGCCGAGCCTCCCTTGAACAGGTGCACCGTCAAGTGGCCCGCCAGATAAAGCATGATCGCGACCAAGAGATAAACCAGGTACTTGGTTCGAATGCGCGGCGCCACTCGCGCCCCCAGCAGCGACCCTAGAAACACACCCACCGCCAGCGGAGCCGCGATATCCACGAGGATATCGCCACGCCGGTAATAGACGATTGCACTGGCCGCGGCCGTGACTCCGATCATGAAATTCGACGTTGCCGTGGCCACTATCAGTGGAACGTTCATGAAGATAAACATCACTGGAACTTTGATGGGGCCGCCGCCGATGCCGAGAAGGCCCGAGAGTCCACCCGCCACCAGTGACGCACACAGGCCGAGCGGATAGCGCTTTGGCTCGTACGGTGGAATCACAGTCTCGCCATTGTTCTCGGCCGAGGGGGCCTCTTCGTCTTTCACTTTGCCGCCACGGACCAGAAGGGTGATAGAGCCATACAACAGGAAGCCGGCGAACAATCCTTCCAGAACATTACGGTTGAAATAGCCCACCAGATAGGCCGTAACGGCCGCGCCGAAAGCGGTTGCGAGTTCCAATGTCATGCCAAGGCGAATGTCCGTGGTATGGCGCTGGAGATGCACTGAAGAACTTGCCGCCGAGGTGGTAATCACCGCTACCAGACTGCTGCCAATGGCTTGACGGATGGGGATTCCGAAATGCAGTGCGAGGATGGGTGTAAGGAGAACGCCGCCGCCGATGCCGGTCAACGCGCCGAGCATTCCCGCGAAGAAGCCCAACAGGACCAAGAGCGCGCTCAGCATGCCCTGCTAGAAAACCGGCCGCGGAGCGGATGTCGACTCAGCCTGTTCGTGCGCGTGGTAGCTGGATCGCACCATGGGACCGGATTCTACATGCCGGAAGCCGAAGCGCAATGCTTCACTCCGCAACTCACGGAATTCGTCAGGCGTGTAGAAGCGGGCTATAGGCAAATGATCGCGCGAGGGACGTAGATATTGCCCGACCGTAAGAATGTCAACGCCGCGGCCGCCAAGGTCACGGAACACCTCGACCAGTTCGTTGGTCGATTCGCCCAATCCCACCATCACGCCACTCTTCGTCACCATGCCGGGACAGAATGTCTTGGCACTCTCAAGTAAGTTGAGAGTGCGCTCGTAACGCGCTCCCGAGCGCACCGCGCGGTAGAGACGCGGTACGGTTTCGGTGTTGTGATTGAGAACATCGGGTTGGGCATCGAGCACAATCCTTAACGGCTCTTCCAGGCCCTGAAAATCCGGGATTAATACCTCGATTCGGCAATCAGACACAAGCTCGCGAATCTCGCGAATAGTCTGGGCAAAAACCTTAGCGCCGCCGACATTGTCATCATCGCGATTGACGCTGGTCACGACCGCATGTTTCAGGCCGAGCGTAGCAACTGCTTCAGCCACACGCCGGGGCTCGTCCCAGTCGATGGGCTCCGGACGGCCTTTTGGCACGGCGCAGAATCCGCAGCGCCGTGTGCAGATATTCCCCAGCAGCATGAAGGTCGCGGTCCTTTGATTCCAGCACTCCCCAATGTTCGGACATTGCGCTGACTCGCATACCGTATGCAATCCAAGTCCACGAGCCAACTTTTTGAGCTCGTGAAAGTTCTCACCAACTGGCGCTTTGGCCCGCAGCCACTCTGGCTTGGGCACACGCAGCGGTGGGCTAGCCTCGATCTGAATCAGCTGGGAAGCACCTGCCATCGCTTCGATTCTACCAGTTCAGCGATCGGCCTTGAACGGAAGGGCCGTAAAGTCGTAGAATGCGCCCCAATTTCTGGGCCGCGCTACATGAGAAAATTTGTTAAGTGGTTGAGCTATGCATCGATGGGCCTCGCTTCCGTTCGCTGACTGCGCGCAAGTTTGAGGCGACGCCGGAACGTCTAGCTAGCGCGTGGACGTTACCTGGCCAACGGAGTCACGGGATGCATTCATTGCCATTCGGAACATGACTGGAGCGCTGGGCGGTCCTTCTATCGAAGCAAAGCTCGGAGCCGGTCAAGTATTTCCTGAGAGCGATCTCCCGGGAGTGGTGATAGCGCCCAACCTTACGCCGGACCTGGAAACGGGCGCGGGAACCTGGAGCGACGATTAATTCGCGAGAGCTATACGCGAAGGAATTGGCCACGACGAAAGCACCTTAGTTCCCTCTCATGCCAAGTGAGCAATATCGGGCCATGGCGGACGAAGACCTCGCATCGATCGTCGTCTATATACGGTCGCTACCGCCAATTCGCAATTCCCTTCCCAAGACGGAAATCATTTTCCCGGTGAAGTATCTGATCCGTAATGCGCCACAGCCTTTGGCCGCTCCGGTGCCGCCACCTGATCTGTCGAGCCCGCTAAAGCGCGGTGAATATCTGGTGCGAATGGCGGGCTGCGCCACTTGCCATACGCCGCAACAGCGTGGGCAATCCAATGCGGCCATGGCGTTCGCCGGCGGCTTCACGTTCAATGGGCCTCGGCCCACCGTTACCGGCGCCAACATCACTCCCGATCTTTCCGGTATTCCCTATTACGACGAGAACCTATTTCTGCTGGTGATGCGAACCGGAAAAGTCCGGGCTCGCGACCTCAGCGCGGTGATGCCGTTCGTCGCCTATCGAAATATGACCGACGAGGACTTAATGGCAATCTACGCGTATTTGCGTACGATTCCGCCGGTTCATCATCGTGTGGACAATTCCTTACCTCCGACGGCATGCAAACTTTGTCAGGGAAAACACGGCGCAGGAGATCAGAACTAACCGTCTAGCCCACTTCGACCAGACCGTAAGTTCTCTGCCAGCGCGTCCGCAACGCTACCAGAGCTTGGCTGATTTCCACCTGCGTAATTTCAGAGTTAGGTCCAGCCATCACCGCCGCTGCTTCTCGCTTGGCCAACTCAAGCAACTGCCGGTCGCGAATCAGATTGGCCACGCGGAAGTTCGGCATTCCCGCCTGCCGCGTCCCGAAGAACTCTCCCGGCCCACGCAGTTCTAAATCGAGTTCAGCGATCTGAAAGCCATCATTGGTGAGCACCATGGCATCGAGGCGGCGCTCGCCTTCTTCCGTCACTTTGCCGCCAGTCATTAAGATGCAAAAGGACTTCGCTGCGCCCCGCCCAATTCGCCCGCGCAACTGATGAAGTTGCGCCAGCCCAAATCGTTCGGCGTGTTCAATCACCATGACGGTGGCATTCGGCACGTCCACTCCAACTTCAATCACAGTGGTCGCAACCAGAATCTGCAACTCGCCTTTCTGAAACATGCGCATGACCTGATCCTTTAAATCGGCGTCGAGCCGGCCGTGCAGCAAACCGACCGTCAGATCGGCGAAGATTTTTTCGCTCAGCTCGCGGTACATCTTCACTGCGGCCTTCAGTTCGGTCTCCTCGCTTTCCGCGATGACGGGATAAACCACGTACACCTGATGCCCTTTCAGTACCTGCCTGCGGACGAAGTCCCAGACCTCGGCACAGCGATCATCGGTGATTCTCCGCGTAACGATCGGAGTACGCCCCGGAGGAAGTTCGTCCAGCACGCTGATATCGAGATCGCCATACAGCGTAAGCGCCAGCGTTCGCGGGATAGGGGTTGCCGTCATGACCAGAACATCGGGTTCGCTGGGATTCTTGTCGGCACCACCGTCTCCCGATTTCTTCATTAACTTAAGTCGCTGCAAAACTCCGAAACGATGCTGTTCATCAACGATGACCAATCCCGGCTTCGCGAACTCAACTTTCTCTTCCAGCAGAGCATGCGTACCGATGACGAGTTGCGCATTCCCTTGAGCGATATGGCGGCGGATCTCACGCTTGCGGTCAGCTTCCAGTGAGCCGGTCAGCAGGACGATGCGATATCCCGCATTCTCCAGAATTCTACGCGCGGAAAAATAATGCTGCTGCGCGAGAATCTCGGTGGGCGCCATCAACGCCACCTGATAACTGTTTTCGATGGCGATAATGGCCGCCTGGAAACTGACAATGGTTTTCCCCGAGCCCACGTCTCCCTGCAGCAAACGTCGCATGGGAGAAGGCTTCTGCATGTCGTCGGCAATCTCTTTCAATACCCGCTTCTGCGCCGCAGTCGGATGAAACGGCAGAATCTTCTTGATTGCCTCACGCACTCGGTCATCTAAACGAAAAGTGATTCCAGTCTCCGATTTTTGCTGTCGGCGCTTGAGTTCGAGTCCCAGCTCGATGAAGAATAATTCCTCAAAAATTAAACGTATGTGCGCGGGCGTACGTGACGACTGCAACTCTTCGAAGCTCTCACCCGCCTCGGGCCAATGCACTTTCCATAGCGCCTCGCGCGGTGAAACCAGCGCCAGACGCTCCCGCACGGCCGCCGGAATAGTTTCGGCGAGGTCAGGAGTAAGATCGTCCAGAGCCGTCCGGATGACTCTCCGAAACCAGCGTGCCGTTACGCGCCCTTGCCCTGCCGATTCATAGATGGGCACGATGCGCCCCACTTCGAGCGATGCCGCCGCCTTCCCATCCGCGCCATCTACGCCGGCCTCGCCTAACATTTCAAACTGCGGCTGGATGATCTGCATTTCTCCGTGCTGGTCTTGCTCTACCTTGCCATAGAGCGCAATCAATTCGCCCGGCTTGAACTTATCCTGCAAATACGTGGCGTTGAACCAGAGACATTTCAGGCGCGATCGTCCTTGCCCCACGGTCAACTGAAAGATCGGCATTTTGCGGGTACGAAACAGCCCCGAGTTGCGGACCTCGCCAATCACAGTAGCCATTTCGCCGGGACGCAATTCCGCGATCCCGCGCGGATTCAGCCGGTCTTCATAACGAAAAGGAAGGTAATGGAGCAGATCACCGACGGTCGCAATACCCTTCGTCGCAAGAATCTCCGCCATCTTCGGCCCAATTCCCTTGACGTACTGCACCGGCGTAGTGAGTTCAACCATGGCGAAGGTTCCCAAGGAATGTTAGCAGCAAGCTGTCTCAGAAATGTGTCGCCCGGCATTGCTGGTGGAATGGCGATTCTTCGCCACAAGAAGGGCAGTCGATCTTCGAACTCGCGAACGAATGCCGTTAGGTCCGTCGCGAAGATTCTCCGATTCCGCGGAATCCGTTTGCACCCAACTCGGCGTCTAAACACTTTGTGCTGGTTAACTTTCTCCAAGCTCTTCTAGCCATTGTCCTGGGAAACCTGGCCTACTTCCTGCTTGTGGCTCATTTCGGCCTGCCGCGCCACCGGCCTTTCCAACCCGACGCCGGCCTGCTCGTGGACTTCTTCATCTGCCTCGCGTTTTATGCCCTGATCCGCAAGGCCCGAAAGTAGAATCTTCAATTCCCGTCTGTCTCTTTTCGAACTTATCTCCAGTTACTTTAGGAACCTGTGTAACCGCTTCCGTCACGTTACGATATCTCCTGACGTATGAATAAAATCGCGGTCCTGTACGATGCGGG
>OBLW0100004790.1_pt1 | contig 10246 bp, 8 predicted proteins | sample 1520161 | NCBI WGS metagenome assembly OBLW01 (sample SAMEA3539309, study PRJEB22396) | soil metagenome | biome: tundra; feature: field; material: soil | place: USA | collected 2010-05 | depth 0.15 m | reverse complement strand
GTGACTGGAGTTCAGACGTGTGCTCTTCCGATCTACCACATCCCGGTAGCACAGAAGGAGCGTTTTCGCGGCGTCAGAATCTTCGACATTTCCGACCTCCAGAACCCAAAGCAGGTCGCAGCGGTGCAGACCTGCCGCGGATCCCACACGCATACCCTGGTGATCGATCCGAACGACAAGGACAATGTCTACATCTACGTTTCGGGAACTTCGTTTGTGCGTCAGCCGGAAGAACTGGCCGGGTGCTCCGGCGAAAAACCGGACAAAGATCCGAATACTGCGCTGTTTCGCATCGATGTGATCAAAGTTCCACTGGCTGCACCGCAGGACGCGAAGGTCGTGTCGAGTCCGCGGGTATTCATTGATCCGCGCACGGGCGCGATCAACGGCCTGAACAACGGTGGCACCCACGGCAAGAAGGGCTCGGAGAAGCCGGCTGACACCGACCAGTGCCACGACATCACCGTGTACTCGACGATCGGGTTGGCCGCGGGCGCGTGCTCCGGAAACGGAATTGTGCTTGACATCAAGGACCCTGAACATCCAAAGCGTGTGGACGCCGTCAATGATCCGAACTACTCCTACTGGCATTCGGCTTCATTCTCGAACGATGGCAGCAAAGTCGTGTTCACCGACGAGTGGGGCGGTGGTCTGGGCGCGCGGTGCCGTCCGACCGACCCGAACAAGTGGGGCGCCGATGCCATCTTCCGTCTGAAGGACGACAAGCTGACTTTCGCGAACTATTACAAGCTGCCCGCGGCGCAGGGCGACACGGAGAACTGCGTGGCGCACAACGGTTCCCTGATTCCGGTTCCCGGCCGGGATATTGAAGTGCAGGCATGGTACCAGGGCGGGATCTCCGTGATGGACTTTACCGATCCGGCGAACCCCTTCGAGATCGCCTACTTCGATCGCGGGCCCATTGATCCGAAAATGTTGGTCCTGGGAGGCGACTGGTCGGCGTATTGGTACAACGGCTACATCTACGGTTCGGAGATTGCGCGCGGCTTGGACGTGTTTCAACTGACCCCGACCAAGTTTCTGACGCAGAACGAAATCGACGCGGCCAAGACGGTTCGGCTGGCTGAGCTGAATGTGCAGAACCAGCAAAGAATCGAGTGGCCTGCAAAGTTGATCGTTGCGAAAGCCTACGTCGACCAGTTGTCGAGGTCGCAAGCTCTGCCTGCAAGCCGAATCGCAGTGCTGCAGAAGGCGATTCAAAGCGCAGAGACGTCGCACATGAGCAAGAGCAAAATGGCGAAGTTGAAGGGCATGGCGCCTTCGTTGGAAAAGAGCGCAGCAACCGCGAAGACCCCGGCCGACTCAATGCGGATGCATGCACTGGCAGACGTTCTGAAGCATCCGTCCGCTTGAGCCAGGATCGGAAATGCCGAAAAGCCCCAGCGGTTTATGATCCAGCAGTTAGCAGGTCGTCAGAAACTTAATGAAACGGCCGGTCGTAACTCGGTGGCTTAACTGCAGTGCCTGTTTCCAGAGAACGCGGCTTCTGCTTCTTAAACCCGAAAATGCTTACTCCAGGAAAATGTTCCATGTTTGTGAAATCTCATATTTCCGGCACCACTTCACTGTGTAACACGGGCTGGCAACACCATTGGAGGTGCACTCTGGGCCTGTTACTTTTGTATATTCGGGGGTACCGAGTGCGGTCGTCACGGTGATGGTAGCCCATCCTGCAACCGGCGCTACGCAAGTCTTGCCTGCTGCCACCAGATACTCTGCTCCTGGATTGGCTGGTGATGTCAGGGGATAATTGAAGTCGGGGGCACAGTTACCGTTGTTCGGGCCAGTACCGGGGCCGTCTCCCGGACCGTAGCCGAAGTTGACGGGGTTGTAAATGATCTGATCCACGGGCGGCGTCTGCCCGGCGCTTTGGTTGGGGCCGAGATCCACGGTCCCAATGTCATAAATGGTTTTGTCTCCTTGGGTAACCACCATCGTGTAAAGGAGTTCATCGGTGGAGTCGTTGGTGTCGTCCTCGTACCAGGTTTCGGCTTGAGCGCAAGGAAGATAAGGGATCCCGAGGTGGCCAGTGCCGTTGATGAGCGCGTTGCAGCCGTAGCCGTTACCGGAGCCTGCGGTGTTCTTGAGCTGCCAGACGAACGCGGGATTTCCGATCGCGGTCGCGGTACTGGGGAAGACAATCGCAGGATCACCAATGACGGGGCAATCGGGGTTCGGGCCCATGCTGGATGAATTGCCGGAACAGGGCCATATGTCGGTCCCGTCAGCGTTCGCTCCAACGGTTGGGTAGGTCTGAGTTAACGCCGCTTGCAGCGCATACAGGTTAAGGGGCGGCACAGTTTCGGGGTGGGATGTGTTGCTGTCGGCGGTCTCGCGCGGCACGATTCTTACGTTAACGTGAGGACGGTGTTGTTCCTGCGCTGTCGCTAGTTGTCCAAAAACAAAAAGGCTGACCGCAACGAGGGAAGCTGGTACCTGGAAGAAACGAAAAATCGTCATTACAATCCTCCTGGAAGTTCGAGACAGGCAGATCATGCTTCGAAGGCAGCTGATTGCCACGAGCTGAGTATTGTCCGCAGTCTGCGCGGGGCAACCGGATTTTCGACAGGCGGCAGGAAAACCACGACCAGCGGCTCGGAAGCCAGTGCCGAATGGGTTAAGCTGGGTTGGTGAAGGTACCCGGATCCAGTAGTGCCTGGAGTGGTGGCCGCCGCCTGGCAGTGATCACCGGCGCCTGGTGCTACTTTGCCGCTCTGTTGACGGTAAACAACTACGTTTTCTCCGCCATGATGGGGCAGCCCATTTCCTGGCGTGACGCGGCTCGCTTCCCCATCATCAACTACGCAATCTGGAGCGTGTTCACGCCGGTCGTTTTGTTTTTCTGCGAACGCATCCGGCGTCTTCACTGCAAGCCCGGATTCTGGGTCGCGGCACACAGCACGTTCGCCGTCCTGATTCTGCTGCTCAACGCGGCGGCCTGGATTCCGTTCTCGTCGGCCAACGGCGGTTTTGAAAATGTGCCTCGCGCCTCGTGGCGTTTCGTGAGTCTCCAGTTCTGGCAGAGCGTGGCCTGGAATCTGTGGATGTACTGGGTCATCGTCGGGATCTTCTATGGCCTCGACTATTACTTCGGCGCGCGTGACGCCCAACTTCGCGCGGCCCAACTCGAAAGTCAATTGGCGAAAGCCGAGTTGGAGGTCCTGAAGAGCCAGCTACAGCCACATTTCCTGTTCAATACGCTGAACCTGGTTTCGTCGCTCGTTCACACCGATGCCGCCAGTGCGGACGATATGATTGGCGATCTCGGATCGCTGTTGCGGATGAGTCTCGAAAGCCACGCGGCTCACGAGGTTTCGCTGGCGGACGAGATGAAGGCCCTCGATCTCTATCTCAACATTCAGCGGCTCCGCTTCCTGGACACTCTCACGGTTCAAATCCATATCGCTCCCGACACTCTCGAAGCCCGCGTACCTCACCTGATTCTGCAGCCGCTGGTGGAAAATGCTTTTCGCCACGGCATTTCGAAACGCGTCGGGCCGGGACTTTTGAGAATTGAGTCTGCGCAGCGTAACGGGAATCTTAAAGTATGCATTTCTGATAATGGTCCGGGCACAAGCGGCCAGGTTGCAAACCCGGGGATCGGGTTGAGCAATACTCGGGCTCGTTTGGAAAAGACTGTACGGAGGGCGCGCCGCTCTCCGGGTCGCTGACACGGCCGCGGGTTTCAGCGTCGAACTGGAGTTTCCTTTGACGGTTGCCGGCAACGGTCGCCCAGCGTAAAGGCAACGATGGAAATCACCACCCTAATAGTTGATGACGAACCGGCAGCGCGCCGCCGGCTGCGCTCTCTGATCGAAACCGATCCTGACGTTCGAGTCGTCGGCGAATGCGGCGATGGCATTCGTGCCGCAGAAGTGATCCGGGCGATCAAACCGGCGTTGCTTTTCCTGGACGTGCAAATCCCAGGATCCAACGGGTTCGAAGTTTTGAAGGAGATTGCGGATAGCCGCGACCTCCCCGCAGTGGTCTTCGTGACCGCCCATCAGCAGTATGCGATTCCCGCCTTCGAGGCGCAGGCTCTGGACTACCTGCTCAAACCTTTCAAGCGTTCCCGGTTCTTCGAGGTTCTGGCCAGGGCCAAGGTGCACATACTCCGCAACGTTGATTACCAGAAGCTTCAAGAATCGGACCGCAAGGCGTCGTCTCCTCAAGAAGCTTCCGAACTGCTTTTGATCAAGTCTCGCGGCCGTCTGCGATTCCTCAGAACGTCGGAACTGAAGTGGGTGGAAGCGGAGAGAGACTACGTGCGCCTGCATTTGGAAAAAGACAGCCACTTTATCCGGGACACCATGAATAACTTTCAGCGGCGGCTAGATAAGAACGGATTCATTCGGATTCATCGTTCCACCATCGTCAATGTCAACGAGATCTGTGAGATTCTGCCTCTGCTGGGAGGCGATTACAGTGTGATCCTGCGCGACAAAACCCAGCTGACTCTAAGCCGGCGCTACCGTTCGTCGCTCGACGATTTTCTTCGGCGGAAGCTCGCGAGTCTGCCGAAGTCCGTTTGAAAGCAGCCGTGCATTTCCTTCAGTTCGACAAGGGGGCGTGTGCCTGTTTCTGAAAACCCAGCGATGATTGGATTGGAAGGATTGGAATCTCGTTGAGATGTACGTCTTGCGCGTATTTGCAAGGGTTTGGGCGGTCCCTAGTCACAACTCACTGACATCAAGGTACTTCCACGACCTCAGCAAGCCGATTTTACATGTTTTTCGGTAAAACAAATAGCGCGAAATCCGTAAGCACCCGTAAGCACAGATGTCTCTTTCAGCCGCATTGCTTTGCCTATTCAGTCATCTTCCATCAGCTCAAAGCCGCAGTATTGCTTCAGATATTCGGCGAGCAAGGTTTGACCGACACTGGCTCCGATCTTAACGCCGCCGCTCAGATCCTCTCCGCTATCGGGCTACGCAGGTTGGAGAATGGCTTCGTAAGCTCGCCGAGCCAGCTTAAGTCCACCTGAGGATTTGTGTCAATGGCGTCCCCACACCCGAAGGTCATCGCAATTTGCTGTTCAGGTAGAGCAGCAAGCTTCGTACAGCGTTTGCCGCCAACATCGCTTCGGGCTCATCCAGCAACTCCTCAGTCGGATGCGCCATTCTCTTCGAGTTTCTTGGGGGACTAAGGGTGTCCACAATCGTAGACGATGCCCGAAGCATTTTTTGTGCCTCCACTCCGGGCGGGTTGATTCCACGAAACAGTTTCAATCGCAACTGTCGGACGCTCGAGCGCCCTTAACTCTCTTGGGATTTGAAAAGTTTAAGAGTGGGTTGAGAGATTTGTCGATAACGTCGCATTCGGGAGAGACTCGCTCTGCCGCGAGCGGCGGCTGTTGTGGGCAGCGTAGGATCAACCTTTGTCCTCAAAGAAGGCATCCATCTCCGGTCAACCGGCGAAGTGACAGGATACTCGAATGTCTGTCACAACGCGAGATAGCCTCCATCCACCGGCAAGACGGCGCCGGTCACCCAGGACGATTCATCGCTCGCCAGATAAACTGCCAAACCCGCTACATCCTCCGGTCGGCCGAGTCTGCCAATGGGATGCGCAGCGGTTCTTTCCCGGCGAATTGCTGCGGGATCAACGGCCTGCCCGAGGATACGCTCGGTCAGTTCGGTCTCTACGAACGACGGACAAATTGCATTGACCCGAATATTTTCATGCCCGTGATCGATGGCCATGCTTTTCGTTAACAGGACCACTGCCCCCTTGGATGGGGCATAGGCAGCGCGGTTGCGAGCGCCGACAACTCCGAGGGTGGAAGCGACGTTCATGATCGAGCCGCCGCCAGCTTTTCTCATGTGTGGTAACGAGGCCCGAGAGAGCAACCAAACTGCACGAACGTTCAGATCGAAAGTCTGGTCCCACTGATCTTCGGTGATCTGCTCTGCGTTCCCAACATGCAGGACGCCCGCATTGTTCAGCAGAAAGTTCAATCCGCCAAATCGGCTCACGGTCTCGTCCAGCAAGCAAGTCATTTCATTCGTTTTGGAAATGTCGGCGGGGATGGCAAACGCAAGATCGCCAATTTCGTGAGCCACCTCCTCAACGCGATCCTTTCGCCTGCCGATCAGCGCGACCCGCGCTCCTTCTCTCGCTAAGGCTATCGCGCATGCACGTCCAATTCCACTGCCCGCACCCGTGACGATCCCAATCTTGCCCTGCAGACGTTCTCTCATGACGAATAGTTTAGCTGAACGATAAGATCGACCGTTTCGCAATCATTAACTGCGATCCCGTTAATGCGTAAATTGACAGTCTAAGTTGTCGCGCTGTATAAGGCGCAAATATAGATGCAGACAAAAACCCAACCTGGAGAAACTAGGAATCCTAGTAACGCGATGAAGACGATGATGAGAATTTCGATTGCAGTACTCGTGGTACTGGCCTCAGTTCTTGCCAGCAATTTGTTCGGATTGAGCGGTGACGATGCCCCAGTATCTATTCCTCTGACGTCGGTTCCAACGTTTTCTACAGAAAAAATCGGACGCCAAGGCCACTTTTATGTGGGCGGCAAGTGGGTAGGGGAGCCGGGCAAGGAAAGGATGCGTGGCGCTATGTATGTTGAGGTGTGGGTGCCGAAGAAGATGAAGCATCCGTATCCGATCCTGTTCGTCGAGGCAGGAGGGGGTCAGACCGACCTAGCCTTGCTGCAAACACCCGACGGTCGGCCAGGCTGGGCCTACGATTTCGTAAACCAGGGTTACACCATCTACATGATGGATTTTCCGGGGCGAGGTCGCGCAGGCTATATTCCGGGGCTTGATGGCGATTTGACTCCGCCCCGAACGGCCGAGAACATGGAGGAAGTTTGGACGGGCGGCCATTCGCCCACGAATCCGCAGCGCAATTGGGCTCAATCCAAGAAATATACGCAATGGCCCAGCGACTCGCCGAACAAAGGAAAAATCGGTGACCCGGTGTTCGATTATTTTGCCAAGACCGAACTCGGGTTTCCGTCGGCCGATGACATGGAGCCGCTGGCTGCGGAAGACCTGGTGCAATTGGTAGATTTGATCGGCAAACCGGTCATCCTGCTTTTGCACTCGCGATTAGCAACTTCTGGTTGGCTGCTGGCAGATGCCCGGCCGAAACTCATCAAGGGCATTATCGCTGCCGAACCGTGGGGCCCCCCCATCGAGAATATGGAATCGGACGCAAAAGGTCCCGGCCACATATGGGGCCTTACTAATTTCCCGATGCATTACGATCCTCCGATCAAAGAGGCTTCTGAATTGCAGACCGTTCGCCAGGACAAAGCGGATGGTCCAGACCTTGATCCTTGTTGGATCCAGAAAGAGCCCGCGCGCAAACTCATCAACTTGGAAGGCATCCCGGTCCTCAATGTGTCCGGAGAGGCGAGCTATCACCGTCCATACGCGCACTGCATCGCCAAGTGGCTCAACCAAGCCGGTGTGAAGACGGAGTACGTGAACCTGGAAGATGTCGGGCTGCCGGGGAATGGCCACCAGATGATGTCCGAAAAGAACAGCGCCGGCATCGCGAAGTTTTTCATGAGCTGGCTCGATAAGAACGTACACTGAGTCAGAAGAGTCGGCAGAACGCCACCGATGACTTTTGTTGCCCCTAATCTGCTATTCCCAATCGTTCTCGCCATTCACAATGTCGACGAGTACTCTCGCTATGACGATTTCATTCGTGCATACCATCCGCGGCTGTCCGAAAAGCTCACAACTCGCCGCGTCGTCCGAGACGCGGCGATACTATTGACGCTAGCCCTCGCGGTGCTGGAGGCGCTGACTTACGCTTACAAAAGCGATCTACTGCTGACGACCTCCAAGATCGCCATTATTGCGCTGCTACTGAACCATCGGCCATTGCGTATTGTCGCTCAAACGCCACACGCTGGTTCCTGGAACGCTCTCGGCCGTCACTCTCGTTCTGCCCTATTCAGTCGTCGCTATCGTTATCATGCGAGCCAGCCTCGGTGACTCGTTCTGGTCTCTTTTGGGCTATGCCATGTTCGGCGTGCTGGTTGCGCCACTCGCGATCCTGTCGTTTCTCTGGATTAGGTATGGCTTCTCCCGAATGGCCGCGTGCGCACAAGGGTAGCGCCGGCCGGTGAATTCCCGGGCGCCGCGTCAGTCTTTCAGGGATATTTCATGTGGCTGTGATACTCATACGTATTCGTCTGCGCGCTGCTGAGTCATTGAGACCCGCTGCGGTAACAACTTCTGCAAGGCTTTGGTATGGGACCTCGCTTCCTTTGTATGCTGGTGCTCGCGACAGTGGGCTGGTGGTCCTCAGCCGGACTGTTTGCCCCGGGTCTCAACCTCGCTACCAGCCGCAAAGCGCTATCCGAAGACCAGCCTCGCTCATCGCCTGGCACGATCAACGGAACCGTTGTCGACCCCTCCGGCGCTGCCATCACCAATGCTGAGGTCTCTCTGCTCTCCGACTCCAATCCCCAGGCACAAGTCACAACGAGCAACACTGGCTCGTTCTCCTTCGAGAACGTCGCGGACGGTAAGTACCTCCTCGAATTTCGTGCCCAAGGCTTCCGGGAAGCAAGTGTGCGTACGACTGTAAGCGGCAAGCCGCCGGCTCCGCTTCGTGTCACGTTGCAGATAGCTATCCAGACTGAAACTGTCACCGTTGCTTCCGGAGTATCGGTCCCGCTCGTCTCTACCGAGAGCTCCGACAATCAGAATGCGAACACCCTCGACCGTGACGCCCTCGACCGCGTTCCTGTCTTTGACCAGGACTACATCACCACCATGTCCCGTTTTCTTGACGACAATGCCACCGGGACCAACGGCGTCACGCTGGTTGTGAACGGCATCGAGGCCAACGGCCCCGGAGTCACTCCCTCCGCCGTCCAGGAAGTAAAGATCAACAACAACCCTTACTCGGCACGCTTCTCGCGACCCGGTCGTGCTCGCCTCGAGATCATCACCAAGAGCGGGACCCCCGCCTATCATGGCTCGCTGAATTTCATGTTTCGGAATGCGGTCTTCGACGCGAGCAACGCTTTCGCGGTGGTCAAGCCTCCCGAGCGCCGCCAGTACTACGAAGGCTCTATTACCGGACCTATCGGCCACCGCAAGCACACCAGCTTTCTGCTTGCCCTCGACGAAGATCTGGACGATCAGCAGGCCGTCATTGACCCTACCGCCCTTGACGCCGCCAAATCGATTGGCTTCGGTCCCATCGCCCAGACGGTTCCCAATCCCACGCATCACTTCTTCGGCTCGGGGCGCATCTTCCACGACTTTTCCAACGGCGACCAATTCTGGATCGGCTACTCCTACGAACATCGCTCCATCGACAATCAGAACGTTGGCGGCACCATTCTTCCCAGCGCCGGCACCGACACGATTTTTCTGGAGCATGAAATCAACGGCAGCGATCTACATCAGTTTTCTCCGCACTGGCTCAACCAGCTGAGGTTTCTCGTCGGCCACTTCGACGCGCCTGTAACCAGCATCATCGGCAGCGCTCAAATTGCAGTCTCTGGACTCTTCACCGCTGGGAGCGCGCAAGCTGATTCCCGCCGCACCGAATATCATTTCGACGGAACCGACTTCGCTACCTACGCCAACGGCAAGCATCAGCTCAGCTTTGGCATTGACATCCCAGACATCAGCCGCCGCGGCCTGGACGATTTCACCAACCGCGCCGGCACTTACACCTTTGCCAGCAGCGCCGATTTCACCGCCGCTGCTCCCACCACTTTCCTGCAGCAAACCGGCCGGGGCCACGTAGTTTTTCTGGAAAAAGTGATCAGCGGATTTGTGGAGGACAGCATCCACCTGAGCCCTAATTTTTCTCTTTATTTGGGAGTCCGTTACTACTGGCAGAACTACTTTCACGATGAGCCGCACAACTTCGCTCCGCGCTTTAGCTTCGCCTATGCACCCACCGCCAGCAGTAAAACCGTCATTCGTGGCGGCGCGGGAGTCTTTTACGATCGCACCGGCCCCAGTCCTATCGGCGACCTGCTCCACTTGAACGGCGTTAATCTGTTGCGCTTCATTGTCGAATCGCCGCACTATCCTGTGCTCCCCAGTGAGCTGTCCAGTACTCCCACCAGCCTGGTCACGCTTGATTCACACGCTCGCATCCCTTACGCCCTGCAGTACGGCATCGGAGTCGAGCGCCAAGTCACGGCGAAGAGCACAGCCAGCGCCGTCTACATCGGCAATCGCGGTATCGATTCGTTCCGCTCGATCGACGCCAACGC
>OBLW0100004788.1_pt1 | contig 10249 bp, 6 predicted proteins | sample 1520161 | NCBI WGS metagenome assembly OBLW01 (sample SAMEA3539309, study PRJEB22396) | soil metagenome | biome: tundra; feature: field; material: soil | place: USA | collected 2010-05 | depth 0.15 m | reverse complement strand
ATGTGAACCGGCTGCACCCCAGGCCGGCTCGGGAGCCCGCTCCCGGCCGGCAATGAATCCGTCCCCCTCTCGCTCATGGCGCAGAACCCACAACCGCAGCGCCGGGCGCTGGGCTCAATTCGCCGGTGGAAGGCCCGGCCGCGCCGGGTTCAGGCGAGCGTCGCACTTGTTCGATGATGTAGAGCGGTCGCTGTTTGACTTGCTCGTAGATGCGCCCCAGGTATTCACCGAAGACACCCAGTAGCAGCAATTGAATCGTGCCGAAGATCGTGATGGCGGACAGCAGCGAAGTCCACCCGGGGACAAGGTCGTGTCCCAGCGCGAAATGGTTCACCATGACATAAATGATATAACCGAGGTAGACCGCGAACAGCCCAAGAGAAAGCCCGTAGGCTAGCCGCAACGGCATGGTGGACATCGAGGTAATCCCGTCAAACGCCAGCAGCAGCATTTTGGGCCACGGGTAGTGCGACTTGCCCGCCACCCGGTCGCCACGGTCGTACACCACCTGGGTTTGCGGGAACCCGATCCATGGCACCAACCCGCGCAGGAAGCGATGGATTTCGCGCAGCCGCGCCAGCTCAGCGAGCGCACGCCGGCTCAGCAGCCGGAAGTCGCCCGTGTTCCGCGGCACCGGCGCGCCGCTGAGCTTCTCGATCAGCAGGTAGAATACCTTCGCCGTGATCCGCTTGCCCCAGGTTTCGTCGCCGCGGTCGGCCCGTGTGGCGTACACCACGTCGTAGCCCTGCCGGTATGCGGCCCAGAGCTTCGCGATCACCTCAGGTGGATCTTGCAGGTCCGCGTCCATCGAAACCACGGCGTCCCCGCGCGCCGATTCGAGCCCGGCCGCCAGCGCGAGCTGATGTCCGAAGTTGCGTGAGAGCTTCACGCCCACATAAGCCGGATCCCGCTCGCATTGCGCGGCGATCTGCGCCCAGCTCGAATCCTTGCTGCCGTCGTCCACCAGCACGATCTCGATTGGGCCGCACTCCCTCAGGGAGCCATTGCGGACCCGGTCGAGTTCCCGGAAAAGCGCCGGCAGGCCTTCACTCTCGTTGAAGACCGGGACCACGATAGACAAGCCGATGGCTCGCTGAGTCACGGGTAGAGTGTGGCCAATACCCGGAAGGAAGGAAATTGGAAATTTCGCCAAACGGTAATGCCTCAGTGATGGCGGGAGGAGGTAGGGCGGGCAGTCCTCAGCACGCCGTGGCACGCCCATGCTCCCGGCCCAGCGTGCAGAGGACTGCCCGTCCTACTCGCCATGACTGAGGCCTTACGCCAAACGCTGCTGGCATGGCCCTGACACGGGACTCAATCAGCCGTTCCAGCGAGTTCTCGTTCAGTCTTTAATCTCAATTGTCCGCAAGCCGCGTCAATATTCCCGCCCTTTTCCCGGCGCAGGGTGGCGGCGACTTTCTGCTTCTCCAGGGCGCGCAGAAACGCCTCTTGCGCTGCCTCGCCCGGTTGTTCCCACGGCAGACCCTCGACCCGGTTGTAGGGAATCAGGTTGACCTTCGCCTTGAGCCGCCGTGCCAGCGCGGCCAGCGGCTTCACTTGGTCCAGCCCGTCGTTCACCCCCACGATCAGGACATACTCGAAGGTAATCATCCGCCCTCGTTTCTGCTGATAATACTCGCAAGCGGCCACCAGTTCGCGGAGGGGATACTTGCGATTGACCGGCATGATCTTATTGCGCGTTTCATCCGTTGCGCCGTGCAGGGAGATGGCCAGCCTGAATTGGGGGGGCTCATCCGCCAGCTTTCGGATTTGCGGCGCCAGGCCACTCGTCGAAATGGTGATCTTCCGCGCACCGATGCCCCCGCCCCAGGGCGCGTTCATAATCTTAAGAGCCTTGAGCAGATTCTCGTAATTCGCCAGCGGCTCCCCCATACCCATAATGACCAGGTTGCTCACCAACCGAGTTTGAGCGCTTATGCCTAAGGGCCGAGGGGTGGGCGCCTCGGTTTGCGTGATGCGTGATGCGTCATCCTGGATACTCGACTCTGGCTGCTGACTCCCGGCTCCAGTCTCCTGACTTGGGACCTTAGACTTTAGATATTGGACTTTAGACTCCCACAAATTCCAGCTCTCAACCGCCAGCACCTGCCCCACAATCTCCTCCACGCTCAAGTTCCGCTTCCAGCCGGCGAGCCCGCTCGCGCAGAACTTGCAGCCGTAGGCGCAGCCGACTTGCGTGGAAACGCAGAGCGTGTGGCGGTCGCTCGGCTCGCCGTAGAGCGCCGGATTCGCCGGGATGAGAACGCTCTCGATAAGCGAATGGTCCCTCAGCCGCCAGAGAAACTTCTGCGTCGTGTCCCGCGCTCCCTGTTTGCGAACGAGCTCGAGGGCCGTCAGCGAATAATGCTCGCGCAACTCATCGCGGAGAGCTTTGGGCAGGTTCGTCATGGCCTCCCACTGCGTTGCGCGATGCACGTAAAGCCATTCGAGCAGTTGTGCAACCCGATACGCCGGCTGACCCCACGCTCGGAACTGGGCGTCCAGCTCCTCAGCCGTCTGCGATCTGATGTCCGCTAACACGGGAGAAGCCTAGCCTACTTCAGATAATACTTCTCGACATATTCCCGCACCATTCGCGTGGTAGTGAACTGCGGCACCAGCACCACCATGGCCCGGCGGATGCGCTGAATCCACTGCCGGGGAATGCCCTGCACGTCGCGCTCGAAGAACAGCGGTATCACCTCTTGCGTCAGTACCTTGTAAAGGTTGGCGCTATCCACGCGATCCTGCTCTTCCACCGAACTGGTGTGGGCATCCTCGCCGATGGCAAAACCGTTCGTGCCGTCGTAGCCCTCGCGCCACCAGCCGTCCAGGATACTCAGATTCAAGCAGCCGTGGCAGCCCGCCTTCATGCCGCTGGTGCCAGACGCCTCCAGCGGCCGGCGTGGCGTATTCAGCCACACATCGCACCCGGACACCATCTGCCTGGCCACATGCATGTCGTAGTTCTCGATGAATACCAAATGCCCTTGGAGATCACTGTATTTGCTCAAGTGGATGATGTACTGGATGTAGCGTTTGCCGTCGTCATCCCGCGGATGCGCCTTGCCGGCGAAGACGAATTGCACTGGCCGGTCCTTGTCCCGGACCAGGCGCACGACGTTCTCCAACTGCTGAAAAACCAGCGGCGCCCGCTTGTAGGTTGCAAACCGCCGCGCGAAACCGATCGTCAGGGCGTCCGGGTTGAGCAGTTGATCGAACGCAATAAAATCTCCGTGCGTCAGCCGCTGCCCCTGGATCAATAGCCGCCGCCGCGCAAACTCGATCAGTTCCCGGCGCAGCCGATAGCGCAGGGCCCAGATTTCCTCGTCGGAAATGAAGTCATGGTCCGCCATGCGCTGCCAGAGTTCCGGTGAGTTGACCTGCGCAGCCCAATCCGGCGCCGGCCCGCGAAAACCCTCCGGGACATCGTCGGCGCTGCTGTTGGTCAGCCTCTGCTTCCAGAACCGGCGCACCGGTCCTTTCATCCAGCCCAGCAGGTGGACCCCATTGGTGATGTGCCCGATCGGCACCTGCTCCACCGCCAGATCCGGATACAGGCAATGCCACATGTGTCTGCTCACCCGTCCGTGCAGCTCGCTTACCGCGTTGGCCGCCCGCGACAGCTTCAACGCCAGCACCGTCATACAGAACGGCTCCTGCTGGTTCTGTGGATTCACCCGGCCCAGCTTCATCAGCTCCGCGAACGGCGCCGACGTCCGCGTCCGGAACCGGTGCAAGGCATAATCCATTAGATCCGGGCTGAAACGGTCATGCCCCGCTTCCACAGGCGTATGGGTCGTGAAAACGCATTCGGCCTTTGTTTGGCTCAGCGCCTCCGTCAGGCCCAATCCTCCTGCCATCTTCTCCCGGATCAGCTCCAGCGTCAGAAAGGCCGCGTGCCCCTCGTTCATGTGAAAGACCGACGGCTGAACCCCCAACGCCCGCAGCAGCCGGATGCCCCCGATCCCCAGCAGGATTTCCTGCATGATCCGCGTCGTGCTGTCACCCCCGTACACACGTTGGGTCAGGTCACGAAAATGCTGTTCGTTCTCGGGGCGGTTCGCATCCAGCAAATAGACCACCACTCGCCCAACATTCGCCCGCCACGCATGGAAGGCCACCTGGTTCATCCCGATGTCCACCCGGCAGACCAGCGGCTCATTCTGCTCGTTGAGCACCGGCTCCACAGGGAGGTTCTTTGGGTTCAGCAGCGTATAATACTCGGTCTGCCAATTGGCCGCGTCTATTGCCTGTTGGAAATAGCCTTCCCGGTAAAACAAGCTGATCCCCACGAACCCGATTCCCAGGTCGCTAGCCGATTTCGCGTGGTCCCCCGCCAACATCCCCAGGCCGCCCGCCGCAATCGGCAGCGTCTCGTGAAAGCCGAACTCCGCCGAGAAATACGCAACCGGGTGAGCGCGGAGAGCCTGGGCGTGTTCGTGAGCCCAGGTGCGCTGCTCGCTCATGTATGCCTCAAACAACCGGAGAACTTCGCGTACCCGCCGGGCAAACGCAGGGTCCTGCAGCCGCACTCGCAGCTCATACTCAGAAACCTCGTGCAGGACCGCCACCGCGTTGTGGTAAAGATTCTGCCAGCCCCGCGGGGACAGTTCCTGGAAGATTTCCTGCGCTTCATGGTTCCAAGTCCACCAGAGATTCCGGGCGACCTTATTCAGGCCCACGGTCAATTCGCGCAACTCTTCGCTTGTCAGCGGCTTCTTCGTCATAATATGCCAGTCAACTTCCTCTCAGTACCCTATTTCGTAAGGGGTTATCCCTCAAACCGTAGCCATACCCGACAGGCACGGCAAATCAAATCCCTGGGCAGCGTGTTCACTTCTTCCGCAGATTGGCGCGCCCGGTAGCGCCGCCATAATTCGCCGAACCCGCCCAGGAGCAGGGATCCGCACCGTGTCCCTCTCCGCATGCCCTCTACTCAACACAGTCCAATGGGGAGACGGCGGGGCTGGAATGCCGGTTCCAGGTCAGTTACCTCCTAGACCACCAGGCCATACCCAGACTACGTACACCATCCGTACACGATACGTACACCTTGCGTACACGATAAGTACACCATAGGTACACGACAGGTACACGATCCGAACAAGATACGTACACGATATCACAAGTGTAAGAACAAGCCCCGCGCACGCTCTCCCCACATGGACCGGACCTTCGGGCCGAAAGCAGGCCGACGAAACAGCCTTCCCATTGAGCGTCCGTTTCGAACTCAAACTAGCCGGATGAGCGCCCTTTCCAGCTAGCGCAATGGGCGATACATTGCCGATCAGATAGCGGCACAATGAAGAAATACTGGCATGTCATTAATGTTGGGATCCAAAATAACCTGACATACCGCTTCAACTTTCTTGCGCGCGCCGTGTTCGGGCTTATTCCGCTCATCGCCATGCTTTACGTGTGGCGCAAGATCTACTCGGGCAAAGGCGCAGGAAGCATGGTTGGCTCGTATTCGCTCGCCGAGATGATCTCGTATTACCTGCTCACGACTGTCGTGGACGCCCTGACGGCCGTGAACGAGGACGATTGGCAAATCGCCGCCGACATCAAAGACGGCAATATCAGCCAGTTCCTGCTCAAACCCATTGACTACCTCTGGTATCGGCTCTGCTTGTTCCTGTCCGGGCGGGTAACGTATCTCGCCGTGGCGGCGGCACCGCTCACGGTCTTTATTCTTTATCTCCACCAGTATTTTGTGCTGCCACCGACTTGGCTGGCGTTCGGCGGTTTTCTTGTTTCGACGGTCCTGACGGCGCTGCTGCAGTTCTTCATGTCCTACTCCATGGCCATGCTCGCCTTCTGGGTGCTGGAAGTGTCCACGTTCATTTTCATCCTCTTCGCCTTCGAATACCTTGCCAGCGGCCACCTTTTCCCGCTGGACATCCTGCGGCCCGGCCTCGAACAAGCGCTCTACTTCACCCCGTTCCCATATCAGCTATATTTTCCCGTGAGCATCTATATGGGCAAAGCGTCGGGCGCGGAAATGCTCCGAGGCTTGCTGATACAAGGTCTGTGGGTCTTCGCTGCCTACTGCGCCGCCCGCTTCGCCTGGCGCCGAGGCATCAAAAAGTATTCCGCAGTTGGAGGGTAACATGGACTCCGAACTCCGCAGCCCGAAGTCTGAGGTGCCAAAGGGTCCCACGCACCCGGCCTCACGCATCACGTTTCACGCATCACGTTTCACGCATCACGTTTCACGTTACCTCTCCGTCTATGCCGCCCTATGGAAGAACTCGGTCTCTCGCGAAATGAGCTTCAAGAGCAACTTCCTGCTCTGGATACTTGTGGAGTTTCTTTGGTTTGGCTTGCAACTCAGCTTCATCGGTGTCCTCTACCTGCATACCGACAACATCGGCACATGGACCAAGTGGCAGGTCGTGATGCTGATCGGCGGGAGCCATTTCATTCAGCAGATTTACCAGGCATTCTTCCTCGTCAACTGCACCAACCTCTCCGAGTTGGTGCGCACTGGCAAACTGGATTTCCTGTTGCTGCTGCCTGTCAACACGCGATTCCTCGTTTCGCTGCGGCAGGTCGATCTCGGAGCCTTTGTAAACGCCTCGTTCGCTGTAGCGGTGTTGGCCTATGCCGCGCGTCAGTTGCATCTGGTCCCGACGCTCGTGCAGGTGTTGGGCTTCCTGGCGCTATGCGGGGTGGGCATTGTGATCCACTACTCGCTCATGTTCCTGCTGGCCAGCATCAGCTTCTGGACCGTGCGCGCGCAGGGCATCGTTTGGGGCTATTACAATCTCTTCAACATCGCCCGCATGCCGGACGAGGCGTTCGGCGGCCTCTTCAAGGCCGTATTTACCTTTGCCATTCCCATGCTGCTGGTCTCGAACGTCCCCGTGCGGCTGCTCGCGGACAAGCTCAGCTCCCCTGCCCCCGTGCTCTTTCTCCTGTTCATGGGTGTCGTTTGCTTCTGCCTTTCCGAGTGGGGCTGGCGCGCGTCCATGCGCCGCTACACCAGCGCCAGTTCCTGACCCCGATTCCTAACGCAAAGCCGCGAACCCCCACTCCTGGTAAGGACGCGTTCCACCGCGTTCCACTCTAATTCCGTGGACCACTCGAAGTACGCCGCCTAACGCGCCCTCACCAGCTCGGCGCTGCCTTCATCAATCTCCTGACCGTTCAACCAGTTGCACCGCGACCGTTTTCGACTAACTTACCTTCGAGACCAGGTATGATCGGCAGCGCGAACAGCCAGCCCGCCAGCAGCACCGCCAGAGCGGCCGCCCCGCCTGCATCTGGTTCCCAGGCTCCCCTGCCCTTCGACTGGCCGCTTGCCAACGAGGCCGAACAATTACTGCGCGACCGCATTGCCCAGTTCTTGAAACGGAACTCGTTCGCCCACCAGTTAGCCGACCGAATGCGGGCCGAGACGGCCACCGACTTCTTTGAATGGACTGACCATCTAGTGTTGGCACCGGGCGAAGAGACGGCCCTGCTTGAAGCGGGCTTTGTCCCCAACCCGCACGCCGAGACCCCTGACGGCGACACCGTCTATGAACATCCGCGCGCCACGCTGCCACGCGTCCTCCTTTGCCGTCGCAACCACGAGAGCCCATTCCGCCTGGCCTTGCGACCCGAGTCATTGGCGGACTTCATGGCTCGCCACAACCTGTTTGGCGAACCCGAAGGCGACCCCTTCTCCCGCTATCGCCGCATCGTCGTGGCCGAAGAAGGCGGGACCCGACTCGAGGCAATTGAGCGCCAGGCCTACCGCGGGTTCGTGCCCGCGCCGGTGCAGCGCCATGAACTCGCAAACATCACCAAGGCCCGCGAACTATGGCAGACACGCCCACGGTTGTTTCCCATCGACGCCAAGGGCATCCGCGCCGCCCACCAGACCCTCGACCGGGTTCTGGGTTTGGTCGGACCCGACGTTGCCTGCCAGTTGTTTTTCGAAGCCGAGCGCGCTTATTGGCAGAGCCGAAACCGCGCCGGGCGGATGCAGAAGCATCGCCAGGACCTGCTCGGCCTTGGCTGGAGCAATCACGATCATCACACCTTCCGCTGCTCCCGCGAGCACTTCGTGGACCTGGTAGAATTCCTGTTGAAGCTCGGCTTTACCAAACGCGAGCGCTACTACGCCGGCGCGGAAGCCGGCTGGGGCGCGCAAATCGCCGAGCAGCCCATCGCAGGCATTGTCGTCTTCGCCGACGTGGACTTAATGCCAGAGGAGACGGAACTGGATTTCTCGACGCACAAGCTGCCGCCAGTCCCGCGCCTGGGCACCGTGGGCCTGTGGGTCGGTTTGCATGGCGAGAGTCTCCTGGAGGCTGGCATGCACCATCTCGAAGCGCGCTTCGACTTCGATTTCCTGCGCGCCCAGTTCAAGGAGTCGGGCGTCAGCACGATGAACCCCTTCTCCGATTTCCCTTTCCTGCGCCAGGCCTTCACCGAAGGCGAATGCTGGCCCGTCCGCCGCGAGCGCGTTGAGCGCCTCCTCTCCGACGGTCTAATCACGCGGCAGCAAGGTGAGCGGTTCATCCGCGAAGGTGCGCTGGGCAGTCACCTAGAGAACCTCCAGCGCCACGGCGGTTTCAAAGGCTTCAACCAGAAGTCCGTCAGCGCCGTCATCGCCGCCACCGACCCGCGCAAGACTCATTTCCCGCCTATGTCCGCGGCAGCCTGAGAAGAGCGGAGGCTCACCTCGCCAGCTTGGCAAGGTCTTCCCCGGCGGCAAATGGCCGCAGGCGAAAGCTATAACTGTATTCCTGGCAAGGGATGAGGAATTCCTCGTGAGGCCAGGCGCCCCAACTGTTGTCGCCACCAACGCCTTGCTGTTTCAGGTCAAGGTTCAGGGTGACGAAATCGCGGTGCGGCAACTCGAACGCATGTTTCCCGGCGTTCAGATCCGCCGTGCCATAATGCAACGCGTTGGCGCTAAGCAATCCCGCCCGCTCGGGGATTGCCAGCAACCCGATCTTGCCGTTGGCCAGGGCGAGCCAGCGCAACTCCACCTTGTTGCCGGTCTCCCCGGGCTCGGTGTACTCAGCATAAAACTGGTCCTCAACCGTCCCACTATACAGGCCGAACTTCGCATCCTTGCGGTCGCAGTAAGTCTCTTGCGGGCCGGGGTCCAACCAGGTCATTCGCTCGAAACCAGCAGGCAACGTCATCTGCATGCCGAGGCGAACGAGCTTGGGCAAATCTGTCTTCTTCGGCTTAAAATGGGCCTCGACTATGACATCTCCTCTCCCATCCACCGTGTAGTCAGTCTCCCAGGTGGCCTCCACTTTCGGCAACTCCTTCATCACCTTGACCACCACCGTATGCAACTGGGGCTGCTGCTGGGCGGTAACCGAGCGGACCTCCGCGCCTTCGTGCGCGTCGCGCCAGACACCTTGAGACTTGAGCATGTCGCGCCCGCGGTCATTGTCAATTTGGGCGCGCCAGAAATCAGACCGCAGCGGACTCCTGACCAACCGCTCTCCCCGAAACCGCCAGGAGGTGAGCGCACCCGCCTGCTTGTCGAACACAACCTCGAAGTTCTGCCCGCTCACAGTGACGGTCACCCCATCCTCCGCCAGCTTGAGCGCCGCCGCTTTACCCGCCGACGTTACTAAGACCGGCGCGAAGTCCGGCAGCTTGAATTCGTCCCAGGCGATTTCATGGCCGGCCTTGGCCCAGAGCTGATCGTGCTGCAAAATGAAGGTCAGTTCGAGGAAGTACTCGATCCCCGGCAGCGGCTTAAACGCTTTCGTCGGAATGCTGAGGCGCTTGCTGGCACCCGCGGCGAGGTCCAATACAGGCAAGCGCCCGCTCTGGATTACCTTGCCGTCCGCCTTGAGCCGCCACTGGCCGGCGGCAAAGTCCTTCAGGTTGTTAAAGTCATACCAGTTCTTTACCTCAATAACGCGGCTCGCGAGGTCTGCGGGCTGGCAGTGGATGTATTGATAGACGTGCTTGACCTGGTGCAGACCGGGATGCGGCTCGCGATCGGGCGTGACCAGGCCGTTGCAGCAGAAATTATCATCGCTCGGCGTGCCGGCTGGACCGAAGTCGCCGCCGTAGGCCCAGAAGGTCTTGTCGCCGGGCTTCACCTTCTCAAAGTGCGCCAGCGGAAGTTGCTGCTGCCGCTGCCGCAAGCCTTGATCCACCCAATCCCAAATGAAGCCGCCTTGCAGTTGGGGTTTGCTGTAGATCTGGCCCCAATAAGACCAGAAATCGCCGGAGCCGTTGCCCATGGCGTGCTCATACTCGCACATGATGTAGGGCCGCG
>OBLW0100004786.1_pt1 | contig 10252 bp, 8 predicted proteins | sample 1520161 | NCBI WGS metagenome assembly OBLW01 (sample SAMEA3539309, study PRJEB22396) | soil metagenome | biome: tundra; feature: field; material: soil | place: USA | collected 2010-05 | depth 0.15 m | reverse complement strand
TCGTGCTGGAGACCGGTGGTCCGGTGACCATGCCGTGGATCGACAAAGTGAGCGGCGTGTTGGAGGTTTGGTATCCGGGCATTCGCGGCGCAGAGGCCACTGCCAAAATCCTGTTCGGCGCCGTGAACCCGTCGGGCAAACTGCCGGTTACGTTCCCCAAGAGCGAGGCCGACCTGCCTCAACCGGTTCTCCCCGGACCCGCCGCGGCGCCCGCTCAGCCGGCCCCGGCGGCGGCCCAGGGTGGAGGCCGTGGCCGGGCGCCCGAAGTGCCCTTCGACGTCAACTATACGGAGGGTCTGAAGACCGGCTACAAGTGGTTCGACGCGGAGAATAAGGAGCCGCTGTTCCCGTTCGGCTACGGCCTTTCCTACACCACGTTCGCATACTCGCAGCTCAAAGCGGCGGCATCCGGCCAAAGCGTGACAGTGACTTTCAACGTGAGGAACACCGGCAAAGTGGCTGGCGCGGAGGTCGCACAGGTTTACGTTTCCTTGCCGGCCAACGCGGGCGAGCCGCCCAAGCGCCTAGTGGCCTGGGAGAAGATTCCACTGGCCGCCGGTGAAAGCAAGGCCGTCAGCCTGACGCTCGATCCGTTATACCTGTCCATCTTCAATGTCGACAAGGATGCGTGGGAACTCTTGCCGGGGGATTACAAGGTTAGCGTGGGAGGGTCCGAGCGGAGCACCCCGCTTGCCGAGACAGTGCGCCTCGCAGCCCGCTGAGGCGAGCCACGGCGTTCGATAGGGGTTAACCTAAACTAAGGGGATTACCCCGGAATCGATCATGGACCAAAGAAAACTCGGACGGAATGGCCTGGAGGTATCCGCGCTTGGACTGGGCTGCATGGGAATGTCGGAATTCTACGGAGCATCCGACGAAACGGAATCGATAGCTACCATCCATCGTGCAATCGCACTGGGCGTAAACTTCCTTGACACCTCGGACATGTACGGCCTCGGGAAGAACGAAGAGCTCGTCGGACGTGCCATCCGCGGCCGCCGCGACAAGGTGATTCTGGCCACAAAATTCGGCAACGTCCGTGGGGCCAAGGGCGAGTTCCTGGGCGTGAATGGACGGCCCGAGTACGTGAAGCAGGCGTGCGAGGCCAGCCTTAAGCGGCTCGGTCTGGAGCATATCGACGTGTACTATCAGCACCGCGTCGACCGCAACACGCCCATCGAAGAAACCGTCGGAGCCATGGCCGATCTGGTCCGGGAGGGTAAAGTACGGTTTCTGGGGCTGTCGGAAGCCGCTCCCGCCACGATTCGCCGCGCGAGCCAGGTTCACCCCATCGTTGCGCTGCAAACCGAGTATTCGCTCTGGTCGCGGAATCCGGAAAGCGAAATTCTCGAAACGTGCCGGCAATTGGGCATCGGCTTTGTCGCTTACAGCCCGCTGGGACGCGGCTTTCTCGCTGGGCGGTTCAGAACGTGGGATGAGATTCCCCGGGACGACGGGCGGCTTTACCATCCGCGGTTTCAAAGGGAAAACTTCCAACGCAATCTGCGTCTGGCCGAGGCCGTGGGGCAGGTAGCCGGGGAGATCGGCTGTACGCCCGCGCAAGTGGCTCTTGCCTGGGTGCTCGCTCAGGGCAAGGACATAGTCCCCATCCCCGGGACGAAACACACGCGCTATCTCGAGGATAATCTCGGAGCATTGGATGTTCACCTTACGGAGGAACATCTTCGCCGCCTCGATGATGCGTTCCCGATAGACGCGTCGGCCGGAGAACGCTATCACGAACAGGCCATGCGCAGCATTGATGTGTAGCCGTCCGGGCGCGCGGCTCCGGCGCGCAAGGCTCCAATTGCCTGACGTTTCAGGCACAATATTGCTATTCTGTGAAGGAGCGGAAACCCTATGAACAAGAAGCTACTCTTTGCAGGTGCGATTTTGCTTGCCTTGGCGACCGTCGCAATCGCGGCGGATGCCATCACCGGCAAGTGGGTGTATATACTGCCAAGCGACACTGGCGCCCTGACGAACACCGTGACCATCGATCTGAAAGCCGACGGCGCCAATCTGACCGGCACGGTTCTTCAGCCCATGGGCGGCCGTGGCGGTGGTGGCGCCGCCGCCGCCGGCGCTGCCCCCGCGGCCCCAACTCCAGTCGCAATCTCCAACGGTAAAGTGGACGGCAACAACGTCACCTTTGCGGTGGCCCGCGGCCAGGCCACGACGAAGTACCAGGGGAAGGTCGTCGCAAACGGAACCTACATGGACCTGACGATCATTTCGGCCGGCCGTGGCGGCGGCGAACCCCAATCCGTGATGATGTACGCGAAAAAGTCCAACTGATTCTTTTCGCAAATCCGGTTCTGACGGCCTTCTCTCGCTTTCCGGGTGGAAAGGCCGTTTTTTGTCTCGGAGCCGCGCCCGTTTCCTCCCGCGGGCGCAGTCCCCGCCGCGTGGCCCGTCAACTGCCCGACAAGAAGTACAAAAATACAAAGTACAATCCCGCCAGGAAGGCAGCGCAGCCTGTCAGGATTGCGACTGTGCGGGCAAAGCGGTCCATGTGGAACCGTGCTCGCTGTTGCCCTTCAGGAAGGGCTTGACCGATCATGTCCGTCATCGTGTTCTCGCCTCGAAACGATCCGGAATGTCCGTTTTGAACATCCTGTGGAGATATTCTGCACCAGTTTGTTGCGGGAATCAAGATAAAATTACTCTTAAATCTTAACCACCGAGGCCTGTCGAAGTTTGCCCCACCTGCTCAGCCGTCGGCTTCCCATCGGAACCGCATGACGGCTAGCGCGCCGAAGGCCAAGGCGCAAGCCGTAAGCAGCGCTATGGGGAGGGCGGCGGCGGAAAAGCCCAGGCCACGCCAGGTGGTCGCATCCAGGCCGTCCATGGCCCAGCGGGTTGGGATGACGACGGTCAGCTCTTGAAGCCACCCCGGGAATATGAAAGTCGGAACCCAGGCGCCGCCCAGCATCACCAGGAATAGGGTGGTAAGAATGGAAAGGCCGCGGGTGGCTTCGGGGGTCTTGCCGAGCGCGGCGATGAGCAGTCCCCAGGATGCGGTCATCAGCGAAAAGGCCGCGCAGACGCCCAGGAACCCCGCCATGCTGCCCTGAATGCGGACGTCGAAGACCACACGGGCGAACCCGAACAGCACCATCAGAATGAACATCGAGGCGATCGCCGCGCTGGTTGCGCGGCTACCCAGCAGAACCCCAGGCGAGAGGGGCGCGGCGCGCAGACGTTTCCATACGCCGCGCTGGCGTTGCAGAAGCATTGCGACTCCTACATCGATTCCCATGAAGAGGATGAACTGTATGCCCATACCGCCAAAGGAGTGCGCGTAACCGTTGTACCGGACGCCCACACCCGATGTGACCGCGTCGGAGCGCACCTGGAAGGGGACCGTCAACCCTTGGCGCGGCGCTTCCTGGGCGGCCCCTTGACCGGCGGCATTCAACCCCCGGACGCCCTGCAGCAATTCGCGAAGGTTGCTCTTTTGCTCCGCCGGCAGTCCGGATTGGTCGAGCCGTCCGAGCGTCTCGTTTACCAGGTCGCGACCGGTCTGGCCGTTGAACATCTCCTTGCTGACGGCCTCCATGACATGGCCGGTGAGAATGCCTTGGACCATGCTCATCTCCGCGCCATGCGACGGGTCGTAGAGCATTCCGATTTCCGGCTTACTCGTGGTGGTGTTGAAGAATGCGCGGCCGGCATTGGCGCCGAAATCCTTTGGGATCGCGAAGGCAACGGTGGCCTTGCCTTTGCGCACGGCGTCGCGGGCAAGCTCCAAGGTGGAAGGCTTGACCTCCAGATACTTGTCGGCGGCCAGGCGGCTGACGATCTCTTGCGAGATCGCGCTGCCATCCTGGTCGACGGCCAATACGGGAATCCGGCTGACTTCGGTCGATCCGCTTCCGCCGAAGAGGTAGCCGAAGAACGATGCGATGGCGATGGGAGCGGCGATGCTCACCAACAGAGCGCGCCGGCTGCTGAAGAAGAGCTTGAGGTCCTTGCGGGTCAGGGCCAGAAACGGGGTGAACATCAGTCGCGCAGACTCCTTCCGGTAAGAGTGAGAAAGACGGTTTCGAGGCTGGCGCGCTCGCTGGCCACGTGCTCGAAAGGATGGCGGTGCTCCACCAGCCACCCAAGTATCCCGGGCGAATCCGCCGCCAGGTCGCGGATCCCGATGCGCAGCGTCCCACCGCGCATTTCCACCGACTGAACGCCGGGGAGGGCCTGCAATTCCTCGGGCCGGAGCCCGTCCTTCTTCGAATCTTCGAGCTCGATGGTCAAAAGGTTGGCGACGGGCAAAAGGCGGTGGAGGCCCTGCATGGTGTCGTCCGCGATGACTTTGCCGCGATCGACAATGACCATGCGGTCGCAGAGGCGTTCGGCCTCCTCCATGTAGTGGGTGGTGTAGAGCAGAGTCTTGCCGCGTTTCTTGAGAGTTTCGAGGTTATCGAAGATGGCGTTGCGGCTTTGCGGGTCCACGCCCACGGTGGGCTCGTCGAGGAGCAGCAGTTGCGGATCGTGCAGCAGCGCCGCCGCCAGGTTCAGACGGCGCATCATGCCGCCGCTGAAGCCTTCGACCTTGTCTTTCGCGCGTTCGGCAAGGCCCACCAGATCGAGCGCCGCGTCGATGGCTCGCCGCCGATGCGGCCCGTCCATGCCATAGAGCGCCCCGAACAGATCGAGGTTCTCACGGGCGGATATCTCGGGGTAAAGACCGATATCCTGCGGGACCAGTCCGATATTGCGCTTGGCCGGGTCGGTGTCTCCCTGCAAACGCCGGCCGTCAATCAGAACCTCGCCCGAATCCGGGCGCAGCAAGCCGGCGATGATGGAAACGGTAGTGGTCTTGCCGGCGCCGTTGGGTCCGAGCAAACCGATGGTCTCGCCTTTTGCGGCCTTCAGGCTGACGCCATTTACCGCGACGATGCCGCCGTAGTTTTTGCGGAGTGCGATTACTTCCAGCATGGGCGATGGCACGCGCACGGGGTTTAACGGCGCGCTGGAGCAACATGCGTTCTCCCTGGGTGCTTATTCTATCAGACGCGATTTGAGCGACTCGAAAAACCAGCTTTCCGCCGGAGTAACCCGGCGTTGCATACGTTCACCTCGATCATCGCCTCACGCTATCATATTGTTCACATGATTACACGAAGACAGGCTTTGGCGCTGGCAGGCGCCGCGCCGGCATGGTTGGCCTCAACCTCTTCCGCAGCCCCCGTAACAGGCGTTCCGCGCATGGGTGGAGCGCCAACGGCGTTCAACATGCACTCCGCCGCGGCGCGTCGGGCCGGTCAACCGTTCGACCTTACCGAGTATCTCCATGGCCTTGGCCTCGGCGGAATCGAGACGCTTGGCCTGCCGGCTACCGATCCGGAGGCGATCAAGCAATACCGCGCGAAGATGGAGAGCTACAACATGTACCTGGTGTGCAATCCGCGGCTCCCCATGGACGGCAACGGAGTCGCGGTGTTCGACGCTCAGGTGAAAGCGTGCAAGGACTTGGGAGCTGTCCTGGTCCACGCCGCCATGACCCAGCGGCGCTACGAGGAGTTCTCCGCCTTCGAGCCGTTCAAAGCCAGCTTCGAGCGCAACCAGGCGTCCGTGCAACTGGCGGAACCGGTGCTGCGCAAGTACCGGATGAGGCTCGCGATCGAGAACCACAAGGGCTGGCGTTCCGCGGAACAGGCGGCCTGGCTGAAGCGCCTGGGGAGCGAGTGGGTTGGCGTGTGCCTGGACTTCGGCAACAACATCTCGCTCTGCGAGGATCCCATGGATACATGCAAGACCCTCGCTCCGTATACCTTCTACGCGCACATCAAGGACATGGCGGTGGAAGAATACGAGGACGGGTTCCTGCTATCGGAAGTGCCTATGGGAGAAGGGTTTCTCGACCTGGCGGGGATGGTCGGGATTCTGCGCCAAAGGGACCCGAACATGGTTTTCGGACTCGAAATGATCACCCGCGATCCTTTGAAGATCCCGGTGCTCACCGCCAAGTACTGGGTGACCTTCGACGATTCCTTCAGCCCTCTGCCCGGGCGGGACCTTGCCAAGACCCTGAACCTGGTGCGCCACAACAAGCCCAGGAAGCCGCTGCCGAAAATGGCCGGTCTCACGCCCGACCAGCAGGCCAAAGCCGAGGACGACTATAATGCCCAGTGCATCGGCTGGGCCAGGCATAATCTAAACCTGCTATAGTACTGATACCACTATAGTACCGATAGTACGCTGGCCAGTGTTTGGCTCCTGTGGCCGGTGGCGCCATACCGCGCAAGGAAGGAAGCCGCAGCATCGATATGGCATGTAATTCTTATCGTTTCAAATCAGCGAATTAGAAGACATCGCCGTGAGACGCCCTTCGTGGCCGAACGCTCGGGACGCGCCGTATCTGGCAGAAAAACATTGTATTACCCCCAAATGCGCCACGCAATTTCCCTCACTTGCGCCTGCATTTCTGAGGTAAACTAATGCCAGTGTCTTTTTAAATATTTCTTATTAATTTTAAAAATAATACCTAAGGGAATCGGAATGCTCCCCGTTCGGAGGCTCAATGGACGAAAGTAGCGCGCTGGAAGCGGAATCGCACGGTTACGCCGGTGAGCCAGCCTGGGACGAACTCGTGGAGCGCATCCGAGCCGGAGAAACCTCGGGAATGGAAGAACTTTACCGGGTCTTCTCGAATGGAATTCGGTTTTACCTCTACCGCCAATTCGGGTCGCAGGATCTGGACGACAAAGTTCACGACATCTTCGTGATTGTCGCTCTAGCCATACGCGGTGGCGAATTAAGGGAACCGGAGCGCCTGATGGGATACGTGCGGACGGTGGTCCGGCGGCAGGTGGCCGGTTACATCGAGAGCGCGGTGCACTCGCGCGTCAGGCAAACGGGGCTCGACAAAGGGATGCTGCTCTCCGACCGCCGCCCGGACCCGGAGCGCGCCGCCATCGAACGTCAGAACATGGATCTCGCCATGCGGGTTCTGAACAGCGTGCGGAAGCGCGACCGCGAGGTTCTGATCCGGTTTTACCTGAAGGAACAGACCGCGCCGGAAATCTGCCGCGATATGGACCTGAGCGTCACCCAGTTCCGGCTAATCAAGACCCGCGCCAAGTCGCGTTTCGGAGAACTGGGCAAGACCCGGCTGGGCCTCGCCGCGGCCATCGACCGACGAGCGTGCGTTTCCGGACGTTCCTAAGGTGTCTTCGAATCTAATTCTGAGAGATTTTCCACCGCGCAGCCACTAACATTGTTCGACGATTTGTTTCAGAATAGGAACAAGTGGCGCCAAGACTCCAACAACACCTCGGCGATGAGGCGGTCGAACGATATTCGCTGGGCGAGATGTCCGAAGAGGAACTCGCGCGTTGTGAAGAGCACCTTTTGATCTGCGATCCATGCCGGCGGCTAGTGGCGGAGAGCGACGCCTACGTAGCGGCGATGCGGGAAGCCGCGGCCAAGATGCGCGAGAGCGGCGCGGTCAGGCGCGGCCCGAGTGCCGCTGATTCGACTTCAGAACCTTCTTCCTAAGCCGGATTGATGCCGGGGTGACCTCCACGTATTCGTCGTCGCGGATGAACTCGAGGGCCTGCTCCAGGTTCAGGATGCGGGGCGGCACTAGGCGGATGGCTTCGTCGGCGGTGGAGGCGCGCATGTTGGTCAGCTTCTTTTCCTTGACGATGTTGATGTCCAGGTCGGCGTCGCGCGCATTCTCGCCTACTATCATGCCTTCGTAGACCTCCGTGCCCGGGCTGACAAAGATCTCGCCGCGCTCCTGGAGGTTGAAAATGGCATAGCCGGTGGCGCGGCCGGCGCGGTCGGCCACCAGCGAGCCGGTGGGGCGCGTCGCAATGTCGCCCTGCCAGGCGATGTGACCGAGAAACAGCGAGTTCATGATGGCGGTGCCGCGCGTGTCGGTGAGAATCTCACTACGTAGGCCGATCAAACCGCGCGACGGCACGTGGAACTCCAGGCGCACGCGGCCGGAGCCGTGGTTGACCATCTTGGTCATCTTGCCTTTACGCTGGCCGAGCTTTTCGATTACCACGCCGAGAAAGGCCTCGGGACAGTCGATGATCAAACTCTCCAGCGGCTCTTCGAGATGGCCATTGACGGTGCGGGTGATGATTTCGGGCTTGCCGGCCATCAGCTCGTAGCCTTCGCGGCGCATCATCTCGATGAGAATGGCGAGTTGCAGCTCGCCGCGGCCCATCACCTTAAACGTGTCGTGACCGAGCTCCTCCACGCGAATCGAGACGTTGGTCAGCAGCTCCTTATCGAGCCGCTCGCGCAGATTGCGCGACGTCACCCATTGGCCTTCGCGGCCCGAGAATGGGCCGGTGTTGATGGTGAAAGCCATGGCGATGGTCGGCTCGTCGATTTGGATCTGGGGCAGCGGCATGGGCGTTTCGGCGCTGGTGACGGTTTCGCCGATGGTAATGCCCTCCACGCCGGCGATGGCCAACAGGTTGCCGGGCACGCCGACCGTCTCATCCACGCGCTTCAGGCCTTCAAAGGAGTAGAGCTTGGTAATGCGGGTGGTGTGGAGCGAGCCGTCGCGCTTGGCGATGGCGACGGTATCGCCATACCGCAGCGTGCCGTTGAACACGCGGCCAATGCCGAGCCGGCCGAGGTAGTCGCTGTAATCCAGGTTGGCGATAATCATCTGCAGCACGCCCTCGGGATCTCCCACGGGGGCGGGAATGTGTTCGATGATGGAGTCGAAGAGCGGGCGCAGGTCGGTGGACGGGTCGTCCAGCGTGCGCTTGGCGACGCCGGTCTTGGCGACGGTGTAGAGGACCGGAAAATCGAGCTGGTCTACGGTGGCGTCGAGATCGATGAAGAGATCGTAGATCTCGTCCAGCACTTCCGGCACGCGCGCGTCGGGCCGGTCGATTTTGTTGATGACGACGATGGGGGGCAGCTTGGCTTCGAGCGCCTTCGAGAGGACGTAGCGGGTCTGCGGCAGCGGTCCTTCGCTGGCGTCCACCAGCAGCATGACGCCGTCCACCACTTTGAGGGCGCGCTCCACCTCCCCGCCGAAATCGCTGTGGCCGGGCGTATCGACGATGTTGATCTTGACGCCGTGATAACGGATGCCGGTGATCTTGGCGAGGATGGTGATGCCGCGTTCGCGCTCCAGCTCATTGGAATCCATGACGCGCTCGACGTGCTCTTCGTGCGACCCAAAGATGCCGCTCTGGTTGAGCATGGCGTCCACGAGAGTAGTCTTGCCATGGTCGACGTGGGCGATGATGGCGATATTGCGAATAGCGGTGTTGCTGGTTTTCATGAAATCACATCAGTCGGCTTGAGGCGGGGTTACTGCGGCCAACGATGTGGCCGGTAAGTTCAAGTTTATCATGGCTGCGGTAAAGCGCGTCCCGATGAGTCGGGACGCGGCAGACTGAGAGTCCGCGCCACACCAGCGTTCAGGCTTCTTCCCCTGACGTGCCGTGTCCGGTCCACTTGGCGTGCAGGAAATCGCGGTTCATGCGGGCGATGACTTCCAGCTTGATTTCCTTGGGGCACACGGCTTCACACTCGCCGATGTTCGTGCAGGCTCCGAAGCCCTCGGCAGCGGCTTGCGCCACCATCGCAACCACGCGCGTGTCGCGCTCGGGCTGGCCCTGCGGGAGCAGACCGAGATGGGCAATCTTGGCGCCCAGGAACAGCGACGCCGAGGCGTTGGGGCACATAGCCACGCAGGCGCCGCAGCCGATGCACGCGGCCGCGTCCATGGACCGGTCGGCGGCTTCCTTCGAAACCAGGATGGCGTTGCCATCGGGCGCGCTGCCGGTGGCGACCGAAATGAATCCGCCGGCGGCGATCAGGCGGTCGAGCGCGCCGCGGTCCACTACCAGGTCTTTCACCACCGGGAACGCGCGCGCGCGCCAGGGCTCCACGTAAATCTCGTCGCCGTCATGGAATTTGCGCATGTGAAGCTGGCACAGCGTCGTGCCGGCCTCCGGGCCGTGCGCGACGCCGTTGACCATGGAGCCGCACGAGCCGCAAATGCCTTCGCGGCAATCGTGGTCGAACGCGATGGGCTCCTCACCCTTGGCGACCAGGTCTTCGTTGAGGACGTCGAGCATTTCCAGGAACGACATGTGCGCGTTGACATTGGGCGCTTCGTAACGAACCATGCGGCCCTTGTCGTGGGCGTTCCGCTGACGCCAGATATGGAGAACGATTCGCATTACTTGTAGCTCCGTTGCGCCGGGTGCACGTATTCGAAAGTAAGAGGCTCGGTGTGCAGCGCGGGCGCGTTGCCTAGATC
>OBLW0100004785.1_pt1 | contig 10255 bp, 9 predicted proteins | sample 1520161 | NCBI WGS metagenome assembly OBLW01 (sample SAMEA3539309, study PRJEB22396) | soil metagenome | biome: tundra; feature: field; material: soil | place: USA | collected 2010-05 | depth 0.15 m | reverse complement strand
CGTCTTCCGCACCCACGTCGTAGATGGCGACGATGTTGGGATGATTCAGGGCAGCCACTGTGCGCGCCTCGAATTCGAACCGCTGGCGTCGAGAAGGGTCCGTGGCGACCGCCAGCGGAAGAATCTTCACGGCGACCTCGCGTTTCAGCCGCGCGTCGCGCGCACGATACACCTCGCCCATGCCACCTGCGCCGAGCGGCGCGAGGATCTCATAGGGGCCGAGTTTGGCACCCACTGGAAGAGGCATATTACGATTCAGTCCAGTTTAGCTGATCGAGAAGCGGGATCGCGCCTGGATTAGGGGGACTTCTGAAACTGTGCCACTAGCCGTAACGCCCAACCCATAGAAGTGCCCAACACGAGCCCCAAGTCCTGATGTGGGAAGCTTGAGTGTTGCGAAGAGGCCCGGGCGCCGCCGCTCGTGCTTTGCGCCGCCCGCAATCATTGCAGGTGGCATGCTGCGGTTCCGACCAACGTCAACCCGCCGACTGCGACGAACCACGCGGACGGGAAGGCACTACCCGTCATCCGCGCTCTTGATTACCATGTTGTCTTCAATATGGCATCTGAGAAGGTCACCGCCACGAAAGGCCAGTTTGCCACGGCACCGCCGCGCGGATTCTCGATACGCTTCTTCTTGCCCGACGGTACACCGGACGCAATGAAGATTGTCGAAAAGTCCAACTGGATTGGCAGGGCTATCGTCTGCCCGCGCGGCGCGTTTCTCGATTTGAAGCAGCGGCCGGAATTCAGGAAAACTGGAGTGTACGTGTTAATCGGCCAAACCAGTCCCGACGACCCACCCACCGTGTACATCGGCGAAGGTGATCCGGTAGGAGACCGTCTGACCCAGCACCAGAAGACCAAGGACTTCTGGACCGCTGCTGTTTTTTTTACCAGCAAGGACGACAACCTCAACACAGCGCACGTGCAGTACCTCGAAGCGAAGTTGATCGCGCGCGCCCTCGAAACGAAGCGGTGCAAGCTGGACAACGGCAATGCACCCTCGCTGCCGTCACTTTCCGAAGCCGACATCGCCGACATGGAGGAATTCCTGGCACAGATGTTGCTTATCTATCCGGTCGTTGGTATCAGGCAGGCACGGCACACGGCCCCATCCTAAACCTGAAGGCCAAGGGCTTGTCGGCGCGGGGCTATGAGACGGCGGATGGATTTGTTGTGCTCGCGGGGTCGGAGAGCCCCAAGCAGCATGTCGAATCTACGCACAATTATGTTGCAGCGTTGCGCGAGCACCTTATTGAGCAGGGGCTCCTGACTGACGCGGGCGACCAACTCCGCTTAATTCAGGACTACACGTTCAGCTCCCCTTCGACCGCCGCCGCTGTGATGCTTGCGCGCAACGCTAACGGTCGGATCTAGTGGAAAGACGAACAGGGGCGGCCGTTGAAGGAACTCCAGTCCGCGGCGGCTACCACGACCGGCGCGTGATATGAAGGTTATCCACAAGATCGCCTAGGCGGAAGTGTTGTGTAGGGATTGAACGGCGTGCGGAGCACGCGGCTGCGAAGCTCGCCCAGGCGGAGTGGTGGAATAACTATGGACCCAAACGAAATCGAGAATGTCCGTCAAGGATCTGAAGACCGAAGAGGGTGCGGAGGATCTTACCGATTCCCCTGCGATGCGCCCCTACGTCCGTCTTGCCGAAGCAGTCATGACTCATCAGGGCCTCAAGGAAGCCGTCGCTGAAATTGCTGAGTTGCCGCTGGAGCAACGTTACCTGTGGCGAGTTCTATCGGCGTTGAAAATGGGGATTCGCCGACTTCGATAACATGGGCATCGTCATTGATCGCAAGACGCTGCGGCCCGAGGACCGAGAGGAAGTGGTGGCGCTAATCCAGCACCGTCCGGTGCAGTTCTACATGTTTCTAAAGGCTCTGCTCGGGGAGGAAGCGATGGAGCAAATGATGACTCAAGCGATTAACGTCGCGAAGAAGGTCCCCTCTGTAAGCTGACTGGAACCTGTTCCGGGGAATCCGGATCGCTCGGCCGCCGCGCGCCCGCCAGACTTCCGGGCACACGCGGCGAGGTGGGCGCGGGCGCCGCTACTCGCGCTCGTCGGCGTCACACCGGTGCAGGACGATCCCGAAGCCAGATGATGAAGTCCAGGGTCGGGGGAGTACGGCCAAGTGTTCGCAAACGCGAAAGACTTTGGCCGCGGTGATTCTGACTGTGCATTACGACCTGAATCAGCGCCTCGGCGAGCGAAGGGCGCGAGCCAGGAATCCACGGTATCTCGATGACTCGTCCAAGATCCGATTCGCCCAGACTGGTGACAAAGGCCCGCTCCTCGCGATGTGTGTCAACGAAAAGGCGCTCCTCCTCGACGAGCGAAGTCGGCACTTGCAGCTCCTTTTGCATATCGAATGGTCGCTCCAGGAAGAGGGACAGGAAAGCCCGCTGGACCGTGACAATGTGGTGGAGGGTCGAGCGGATCTGTGAGTCTTTCTCTGCTTCCACGTGGGCCTGTGCTGTCCGCAAGAGCGTTGTGTCAGCCCATTCCTGGTGATGAAACAGTGATTGGATCAGTTCGATCATGGGGTCATGTTACCGCGGCTCGACGCCGCCCGCGCTCGCGTTACGCTCGGCATGCGATGCGAGGGAGCGACGGCGTGTCGCACTTCTCGCAAGCGCCCGGCGGCCACGCCGCGCCCGCCCGGCTCCCGTGCAGGAGGCGAGTTGGGCCGGGCGGCGCTGTTCGTGGTCTGCGCAGCCGCCGGCCAGCGCGCTTCGCGTTTGGGGAGCAACGGCGGCCCGTGAAACGGCGCAGCCTGGATCGAGCCACTCGCTCCGCGCTGCTTACCGCTCCTCCCCGAGTACGTGTTTGGGGAAACGGTCCAGTACTTTCGAGTTGATTTCGGCCGTAGTTTCGGTACTCTACGTATCTTTCTGTTACTGGAGAATTGCCGACAAACAGGGCACAATCAGTCCACGGAGGCGAAATGAGTGCTTGGCCTGAGCCGGTGTCCTTCTGCGATGCGTTGCCGGTGATTCAGGACGAAGGCGGTCCTGCGCGGAGCCTGTGGCAGCACTCGCAGATGCCTTACTCTGGATAGTCCGAAAACTGACATGCCAACCAAACTCACTCCCGAAATTATCACTGCCGCCATCGGAGGCTTCGAGGCGCAGAAGACACGCATAGACGGTCAGATTGCTGAACTCCGAGCCGTGCTAACGGGTGGGTCCGCCGAACCCGCCGCCAAACCGGAGCCGCCGAAGCGCAAACGGCGAAAGATGAGTGCCGCTGGCAGGAAGGCGATTGCTGTCGCGCAGCGAAAGAGATGGGCTGAGTCGAAGCTATCTGCGTCGACAGCCGCACCAGAATCTCCCAAACTCAAACGGAAGCTCTCGGCGGCCGGCAGGAGAGCGATCATCGCCGCCAGGAAGAAATATTGGGCGCTGAAAAGGGCTGCCGCGGCGAAGGCATGAAGACCGGGGCGAAGAAACCCGAGCAGGCCGTGGCGCAGACTGCGGATCAGTGGACGTTGGCGTCGGCAGAGTGCCGGAGTGAACACGGTGCGCCCGCCCGACTCCCGTGCGCGTGCGAGTGAAGATCGAGCGGCGCCGCTCGTCCTCTGCGCCGCCGCCCGCGCGTCGCGTCTTGACGTCGCGCGCGACGGTGTTTTCTCCCCTCGCTGTCGCCCCCGCGTTGGCGTACGCGCCGAACGCGCAGTCTACGCACGCGAGCGGCCAGTCGGCCGCGGTGCGCCCGCCAGACTCCCGGGCGCGGCGAGGTGGCGCGTTCTCTCTACCGCACTTGGCCCATCGCTGGTGGCATGCCACGGCAGGGAGGATCAATGGCGACAGTCTGAACGCCGCCACCGGCCTCGGCAGAAGCGAAATCCGGATCGTGGAAAAGCCCTTGACCGAAACGCCCAAGGCGCTCAAGATCGCGCCGATCAGCATCGATATCTACGAGTTCGAGAGACAATAGCGGGGCGGCCCTTCCGCGCTTGTCTTCCGGACCGTCTGCATTGACAATGGAGGAATCGAGGTCCAGAACATGCCTTATTCTTGGGAACGAGCAGCAACCAGACAAACCACCGGGGTTCTTGCGGCGTTGTTCTGCGCCTGCGGCGGCGCCCTGGCGCAGACGCCTTCCGCCCTGAAAGAAGGTACGGTGTACAACCGGCCGGTGTATTTTGTCGCCAACGACAAGCTGGAAGTGGCCGTGGTGAAGCAGGGCGGGTCCATGCTGCGGATCCTGATCCAGGGCGATTCCCAGGGCCTCAGCCCGTACGGCAACCCCGAGATGGTGCCCCAGGTACCCGACAACCGGAAGTTTCAGGGACCCATGGTGGGCCACTTCGTGTGCGTGGATGGCTTCGGCAACCCCAGCCGCGAAGAACGGGCGGCCGGATTGGCCATGCACGGAGAGGCTTACCTCCAACCCTGGAAGCTGGAGGGCTCGGAGAAACAGGGTGCCGCGACGACTGTGAAGTTCAGCGCCGACTTACCCTTGCGGCAGGAATCGTTCACGCGCGTTCTCCGGATGGTGGACGGCGAGAGCGTGATCTACGTGGACAGCGAGTTGGAGAGTCGGACGGCCTTCGACCGCACGGCCAACTGGGGCGAGCACCCTTATTTGTATCCACCTTTCATCGAGCGCGAACACACGGTGGTGGATATGTCTGGAACGCGCTCCCAGACCCGCTCCTATCCAGTCAATCCTGAGGGCCCAGGGGGCCGGGGAGCCCCGGCTGGCCAGGCCGGTCAAGCGGGCCGCGGGGGCCCGGTGGGCCAGGGGGGCCGGGGAGGTCGCGGGCTCGCGCAGGGGAAGGACTTCACTTGGCCGGTGGCGCCTGACCCCGACGGAAAGCCGCTCGACCTGCGGGCCGCGCCGGCCAGCGGTACGTGGACGGCCCACACCACGACGCTGATGGATCCGTCGCGCAGGCTGGCCTTCATCACGGTGCTCAACACCGCCCGGCATTACCTGCTGGGATACGTGTTCCGGCGGGAGGAGTTCCCGTGGGTGCAGAACTACCTTGCCTACACGTCGGACTGGATGGGCCGCGGCGTGGAGTTCGCCACCCAGCCGTTCGACTTGCCGCACCATGACATGGTGGAACTAAACCGGATGTTCGACACGCCGGTCTACCGCTGGCTGCCGGCGAAATCCAAGATCGCGACCCACTTTCTCCTCTTCTGGGTGAAGAGCCCGGAAGGCATGACCCGCGTGGACGACGTCCGGCTGGAAGACGGCAAGCTCATCGTGGAAGACCGCGCCTCCGGGAAGACGCTGACGTTGGCGGCATCGCTGCCGCTGTAGGCGCCGCTTGCCTCTGCGCTTGCTGAGGAAGCGCACCGTGCCCGAATTCGCGAATGTTGCTAACGTAAATTCCAACTTCGCAGCAACCGGGACTCGGAACTATCGGGCCGCATATATAATATAATCGGGCGATGACGGCCGAGTGGACTGGCGTGCATGGCCCGCGGTTTGTCCTGCTGATTGCCGCGGCTGCGCTCCTGGGCCACGCGGCAGATCAGCCGGCACGCATAACCATCGACTACCCGGAAGACGGATCGGTCTTTCCGCCGGAAATCGTCGCGCCTACCTTTCTGTGGCGCGATCCGTCGCCGGGCGCCAGATTCTGGCGAATCGACGTAGCGTTGGGTGGCGGACCGGAAGGCATCCACGCCGTATCCAGCGGAGAGCGGCCCCGGATCGGCGAGATCGATCCCCGTTGCGTCGCTCCCAACAATGAACTGCCGAAGCTGACGCCGAGAGAGGCCGCTTCGTGGGCGTGGAAGGCGGATGCCGGGACTTGGGCGGCGATCAAGAAGGGTTCCGCGAACCATGCGGCAGTCGTGACCATCAGCGGCTACGCGAGTGAGCAGTCGAGACAACTTCTTTCGCGCGGGTCCGTCACGATCCAGACGTCGAAAGATCCGGTGGGTGCTCCCATTTTCTATCGAGACGTGCCGTTGATGCCCGCGTCAACGGAAGACGGGTTCATCAAGCCACTGGACCAGAGCAAGCTGCCGCTGATCGCCTGGCGCCTGCGTAATGTCGGCGAATCCCGCAGTCGCCTGCTGCTGACAGGCATGTACACATGCGCCAACTGCCACTCTTTTTCACGGGACGGTAAGACGCTGGGGATGGACCTGGACGGCCCGAAGAACGACAAGGGTATGTATGCCCTGGTTCCCGTCCGGCAGCAGATCTCGATCGGCACCAAGGACGTGATTGAGTGGAGCACGTCGGAGGGGAAGCTGACAGGGGAGATAAGGCTGGGATTCATGTCGCAAGTCTCGTCGGACGGCCAGTACGTCGTGACGATGATTTACGGGCCGGGCGCATCCAAGAAGAAGGGCTCGCTGAACAATTTCTATACCGCGAATTTCAAGGACTACCGATTCCTTCAAGTCTTCTATCCGACGCGCGGGATCCTGGCCTGGTACAGCCGCGCGACAGGGAAGCTGCAGCCTTTGCCCGGCGCCGACGATCAGCGGTATGTGCACACCAACGCGGTTTGGACTCCGGATGGGAAATACCTGGTGTTCGCCCGGGCGGAGGCGCGAGACGCCTATCCGTCAGGGGCCAAGATGGCCGAGCGCGCCAACGATCCGAACGAGGTCCAGATTCAGTATGATCTCTACCGCATCCCCTTCAACGGTGGCAAAGGCGGCCAGCCGGAACGGATCGTGGGTGCTTCGCAAAATGGAAAGAGCAATGGGTTTCCCAAGGTCTCGCCCGATGGCCGCTGGATCGTGTTCGTGGAGTGTCAGAACGGCGAGCTGATGCGTCCCGACGGGAAGCTCTACATCGTACCGTTGGGCGGAGGCGAGGCGCGGATGCTCCGCGCGAACACGTCGCTGATGAATTCCTGGCACAGTTTTTCGCCCAACGGCCGATGGCTGGTGTTTTCGTCCAAGAGCCGCGGCCCCTACACCAAAATGTTCCTGACGCATTTGGACGAAGAGGGCAACTCGAGTCCCGCGGTGCTGATCGAAGACGCCACGGCGGCCAACCGTGCCGTGAATATCCCGGAATTCGTGAACGTCCCGGCGGACGGGCTGCTGAAAATCGACGTCCCGGCCACGGAATTCTACCGCCGGTACAACATCGCATGGGAACTGGCACAGAAGGGACAGTACGAGGGAGCAATTGTCGAGTGGAGAAAGGCTCTGGCCCTGAACCCGGCCGAAGCGAGTGTGCTCGAGAACCTCGGGGTCGCCCTGGCCAGATCGGGCAAGCCGGCCGAAGCCGTTGCCGACTATCGCAAGGCGCTGGAGATCCAGCCCAACGCGGCCGAGGTTCACTACCGCCTGGGGATGGCTCTGGCCGACACGGGCAACTTCGATGAAGCCGTCGCCGAGTACCAGAAAGGGCTCGAACTCAGGCCCAAAAGCGCCAACGAGGGCGACGCCGCCGCTATTTACGACTTACTGGGAAGATCTCTGGCCGGAAAAGGCTCGCTGGCTGAGTCACTCAAATACTTCGAACTGGCATCCCGGCTTCGTCCCGGCTTCGGGCCCCACTTATACGACTACGCGCTGGCCCTAAGCCAACTGAACCGTTTGGATGAAGCGCGGCAAATCGTGGAAGCCGCCGTGCAGGCGGATCCGGACATGGCCGAAGCCCATGCCTTACGAGGCCAGCTTCTCGCCAGAGGACGGCAACTGCCCGAAGCGGCGCGCGAATACGAGCGGGCACTCGAGTTGCGGCCGGAGTTCGGCCGGGTCCGCCTGGATCTGGCAACCATTCTGGCGGCCCAGGGCGACATGGAGGGCGCCGTTCGGCATCTGCGCGAGGCCGCCAAAAGCGGCGACGCGTCGGTCGCGCGAACGGCGGCCCAGGCGCTTCAGCATCTCGGAGTGCGGTAGGCGGCCGGCCTGGGAGCCGGTCCAGGCAACCCGGGAAAAGGCCGCATATCGGCGAAGGTGCTTGCGCGCGACGTCGTGCTTGTGTTTCCACGTCACTTGTGTTTCCACGTCCTCCCCGAACGTTTCGCCATGTGTTACCCTCCCAGTTGCAGCCACGCGGTTCAGGCGGCAACTCACGGAGCGAGTTTCCGCTGTTGCGACAATGAACGCTCGGAACTGGATATGTGGAACCCGCTCAAAGAAAAGGTAGGCTGACGATTCTGGCATGGCGGTGAGCATTAAGGATGTTGCAATTCAAGCAGGCGTATCCGTGGCTACAGTTTCCTATGTGCTCAATTCCAGCCGCAAGACACGCCTGGAAACGCGACACAAGGTATTGGCCGCGGCTGAGCAGTTAGGCTTTACTATCAACCAGTCGGCTCGGGCGTTGGTGCGCGGTCAGAATGACCTGTTCGGTCTGCTCATTTCCGATATATGCAATCCTTTCTTCCAGGAAGTCACGGCATCCTTTCAGGATCAGGCCCTGCTGCATCAGATGGATGCGATTGTCCTCAGTACGAACTACGATTTGCAGCGTACATTTGTCTGTGCGAAACGGTTGGCCGGTCTGCGGGTGGCGGGTGTCGCTGTGCTGACCTCGCAGGTGGATCCATCGATCGTTCAGTATTTGCGAATGCAGCAGATTCCAGCGGTCTATCTTGATCTCGGGAGGGTGGACGTAGGAATCGGGAATATTGGAATACCATACGAGGATGGCATCGGAGCCGCCGTTGGGCACCTGTGCGATCTCGGGCACAAGCACATCGCATTTATCGGCGGGACGCCAGGTCCACTATCATCCATCCGCCGCAAACGCGGTTTCCAAGCTGCCATGCAAAATGCCAGACTTCGCCCCTTCGCTCTGAGTGAAGCTGATTTCACGGTTCGTGGTGGATATCAGGCATGCGCGCAGCTGCTTGCGGACAGTCGGCCGACCGCGATCGTTGCCGCGAACGACCTGATGGCTATAGGCGCGTTGAATCATGCATTCGACCGAGGCTTAAGTGTGCCTGGAGAAATATCCATTACTGGTTTCGACAATATTGCGTTTTCGAAATATACGCACCCGGCTCTGACCACTGTCTCTGTGGCGCGCGAGGAGATCGGGCGCCTCGCATTCAAAGCATTGGTGCAGATGATTTCGGCGCCAGACGCGCCGGGCGGGGAATATCAAACCGAGACACACCTCGTGGTTCGACAGTCCACGCGGGCCGTAACAGAGCCCGGCCGCCAACGGCGCAAGAACCGATGAAGTTAAGCATTTTTATATTGACAGCGCTCCAAATGGGTGTTATCGTTTTTTTGGTTAAACGTTTAAGGTATTGATCAGGGAGGCCCCTGTCGTGATCTCGCGACGCGATTTTCTAAACAGGCCGGCCCAAGGCGCCGCTGCTGCCGCGCTTCTGGGAGTTCTCGAAGCCGCAACCGGCCCGGCCATTCGCATCGAGAAGGACGGCAAAGATATCCGCTTCGCCGCGGGCAAGGCCCTGGTCTGCCGCATCCCGGCGGTTGCCACCGCCGACGTGAAAGAGGCCGACGCCGCGGAGTTCGGCGAAATCGGCGCCAACAAAGCCGTCCGCACGTTTCAGGCCGGCGCCTGGGACGTCAGCGAGCAGATCCGGCTCCTCGATCAGGATCTCTATGAGTGGCGGCGTACCTGGAAGAACCGCGGCAGTGACACCGTAAAGGCCGACCTCGCGATGGAGATCGAATCCGGCTACGCGCCCGAATTTACCCTGATCCCCGGCATCAGCTACAACGGCAACCCCGAGTACGGCCGCTTTGCGGTGAAGGGCCTGGCGCTGGACGGCGTGCCGTGGGTCTTCTCGGCGTTCCGCTCCAATATTCCGGCGGGCAACTATTCGGAGGGCGGCGGCTGGTCCATTTTCGTCTTCATGTCCACCGAGCCCCATTCCCAGTTCTGCAGCTTCTCCCTGGAGCCACGGAGCAACCGTCTGGCGCACCGGCTCCTATGGCCGGAGCGGGATAACCTGCCGGCCCGCGGACCGAATGCATCGCACGTCCAGGAAACCCTGGAAGTGCCCGCGGGGGGCACATTCGAGGCCACGGCCTACGTGGTCATCCGCCCGGCCGCCGAGAAGCGGCGCGCCTTTAGCTCTGGCATGGACCACGCCTGGAAGCTGAACCGCCACACCATCAAGCCATCCTTCCCGCCCAAACGTCTCTGGGATCTCGGCACGCAGTTCGCGCGCGATACCCTGTGGTACGACAAGCCCGACTTCACTGGCTTTAACATTGGCGTCAACCTGGTGGACGGGAAATGGGTGCAGCGTGCCGGCGCGCGTTTTGAGATTGGCTGGTGCGGCCAGAACGGCGGCTACGCTACGGCGCTGCTGCAGGATTACAT
>OBLW0100004784.1_pt1 | contig 10259 bp, 7 predicted proteins | sample 1520161 | NCBI WGS metagenome assembly OBLW01 (sample SAMEA3539309, study PRJEB22396) | soil metagenome | biome: tundra; feature: field; material: soil | place: USA | collected 2010-05 | depth 0.15 m | reverse complement strand
CTACGGGATGCACACAAAGCCATCGAATTCTACGGCCAAGCATTGGTTATCGCTCGCGAGCTCGGTGACCGGCTTGGGGAAGGTGCCCGCCTCGGCGATCTCGGCAACGCCTACTATTGTAATAGCGACGCACGCAGGGCCATCGAGTTCTATGAGCAGGTTCTGAACATTGCTCGAGAGATTGGGGACCGGCTCGGCGAGGGCCACGCTCTAGGCAATCTCGGCAACTCCCACATAGCCATCGGTGATGCGCGCAAGGCCATTGAATTCTACGAGCAAGTTTTGGTCATCGTCCGCGAAAGCGGAAACCGGTTTGCGGAAGGCCAGGTCCTCGGCAACCTCGGCCTCGCTTATGCTGCTTCGGGCGACACGCACAGGCCTATCGAGTTCTACAAACAACAATCGACGATCCTTCGCGAAATCGGCGATCGGCGTGGGGAAGGCCATGCACTGTTCAACTCCGCGCTTGCATTGGACAAGCTGGGCGACCGGGCGCAGGCCATCGCCCACGCCGAAGCTGCACTAAAACTTCTCAAGGCTATGGAAGACCCCAGCGCTAGCAAGGTCCGCGCGGAATTGGATGCATGGTGCGCTCAATCTCACCCGTAATCATGGCCAATCTTCGTGAAGCTCAATTCCGTCACGCGCAGTATTACCGCGACGTTTCTGCCGACATCGGTGGCATTTATGCGCAGGGCAGAGAGAACGTGTCGCGAAGCTTGGATATCTTCGACCGCGAGCGGCCGAATCTGGAAGCGGCGTTCGAGTTTCTGACAGGCGTTTTTCCAGAAGAATGGAGTGCGGCTCTGGCCCAAGAGGCAGCAGTAATCCTTATCTCTTTGGTGGACGGAGCGGCAAACGCCAGCAACTTGCGGCTCCGCCCACGCGAACGTATCCGGTGGCTGGAGAGTCAGCGCCACGCAGCGCAAACCGCCAGGGACATGTTAGCGGAAGCTCGCGCCCTTGGCAATCTTGGTGTTGCCTACAATCAGCTGGGAGATGCGCGAAAGGCAATTGCTTTCTTCGCACAACGCCGGCAAGTTGCCAGCAAAACCGGCGACAAGAGGGAGGAAGCAGATGACCTGATCAACCTTGGCAACGCATACCTAAACATAGGAAACGCGAAAAGAGCCGTCGAGTTTTTCGAGCAAGCGATAGCGTTTTTCCGCAAGACCGGGGAGAGACGGAAGGAAGGGGCCGCCCTCGGTAATCTTGGCAACGCATACTTTGTTTTGGGCGATTTGCACAAGGCCATTGATTTACATTATCAGGATTTAGAAATCGCCCGTGAAACAGGTGACCAGTTGGGGGAATGTGCGTGCCTTGGCAACCTTGGTGTCGCATTTATGAATTTGGGCCATGCGAGTAAAGCGATAGAGGTGCACAATCAAGAGCTGCAAATTGCCCGCAAAATTGGCGACCGGCGCGGCGAGGGGGCATCGCTCGGCAATCTTGGGATCGCGCACAAGAACCTTGGCGACGCCCGCAAAGCGATTGAGTTCTACGAGCAGCAGCTGAAGGTTGTCCGTGAGATCGGCGACCGAAGCGGAGAAGTCAACGCCCTGTTCAACTCCGCGCTTGCGTTGGACAAGTTGGGCGAACGGGCGCTGGCTATTGCCCGCGCGGAAGCCGCACTAAAGATTCTCGATGGTATCGAACACCCGAACGCTGCCAAGGTCCGCGCGTTATTGGCGGATTGGCGCGTGTAGTGCTTGCGGTAATGCCCGGCGCTCCTATGCGGTGATTTGAGTGCCCACCTGGACTTTTATGTAATTCGGCCAACAAAACCCGGTTCTTGGAGCTCAGGCCCGCCCGCGATTATTTCAGTGGCGCCGGTGGCACGACAAGCAATGGTTGGAGTTTGCCGCCGCAAGACCCTATGTTTTCAATAGCCATGCCGTTCCTCAGACAAGCCCAATTTCGCCATGCGCAACATTATCGCGATGTGGTAAATGAAGCTGACACACTTTACCAGCAAGGCGATCAGAACTTGCATCGTGGCCTGGAATTTTTTGACCGCGAACGCCCTCATATTGAAAAGGCATTTGAATTTCTCCTCTGCTGCGCCGAGGCTTGGACTCGAAATGATCGGGTAACAGAGCAGACAATGCGGACAGAAACGGGCGAGGTCGAAATGGGCGCCGCCGTTCTCCTCATCTCGATGGTGGACGCTGCACCCTATGTCATCAACCTTCGTTTCCACCCGCGCCAGCGCATCCGTTTGCTTCAGGCCCAGCTCGCCGTCGCTCGCGCCGCAAAAGACCGAGAAGCGGAGGGCCATGCCCTCGGTAATCTGGGCATCGCCTATCGGCAATTGGGAGACGCGCGCCAGGCGATCGAGTTCCATGGAAAGCGATTGGTCATTGCTCGCGAGATTAGCGACCGTCACGGGGAAGGCGTCGCACTTGGGAACCTAGGCCTCGCCTACTGGTCTTCGGGCGATGTGCTCAAAGCCATTGAGGCATACGAGCACGCATTGGTCATCGTGCGCAAAATAGGTGACAAACGCGAAGAGGACTGCATCCTCGGCAATCTCGGCAACGCCTATAGCGACTTGGGCGACTTTCGACAAGCCATCAAATTCTACGAGCAGGCGTTGGTGATCGATCGCGAAATTGGCGACCGGCGTGGCGAAGGCAGCGATCTCGGCAATCTCGGCCTCGCTTACTTTGACTTGGGCGACTTTCGACAAGCCATCAAGTTCTACGATCAGGCAATGTTGATTACCCGCGAAATTGGTAATCGGCGCGGCGAAGGCAACGCTTTGTTCAATTCCGCGCTGGCGCTGGACATTTTGGGTAGTCGGACGGAGGCCATCGCCGGCGCCGAGGCTGCGCTAAGGATTTTTGAAGACATTGAAGACCCCAACGCCGACAAGGTGCGTGCCAGATTGGCGAAGTGGCGTTCGTGTGCTACACCGTGACCACCAATGCCGATTCTTTACGAGGCACAATTCCGCCACGCGCAGCATTATCAAGAGGTGGGCAAACAAGCCGACCAACTCTATCTAACAGGCATCGAGCATGAGCGGTGCGGGCTTGAACTATTCGACCAGGAACGGGTTCACATTGAGACCGCGTTTGAGTTTCTCTCAGCAGAGGTAAAACGCGGCTTTTGTAGTGTGCCTCCTGGAGTGACGAGGCGCTCCCGAATGTCCCAGGCATCAGGACCGAGCGTAAATCCGGCTTCGGCCACCGTCGAAGTTGCCACTCTCCTTGTCTCGCTGGTGGACGCTCTTTTACACCGGGCAGGAACTTCGCTTCCATCCGCGCCAACGTATCCGCTGGTGCGAGGCCCAGCGCTACGCCGCTCACGTCGCCGAAAACTCGCAAGCGGAATGTCTTGCACTTGGCAATCTCGGCATCGCTTTCAATGCCCTGGGCGAGGCGCGTAAGGCCGTCGAGTATCACAAGGAGGCGTTAACAATTGCCCGCGAGATGGGCAACCGGCATGGGGAAGCCGTATCCTTCGGCAATCTCGGCAACGCTTACTGGTCTTTCGGAGACGTGCGGAAGGCCGTCTGGTCCTATAAGCAAAGCTTGAAGTTGCATCGCGGAATGGGCGACTGTCGTGCAGAAGCTGGCGCCCTTTGTAATCTCGGCGTTGGTTATGCCCTCTTTGGTAAGCGGCGCAAGGCCATCGGGTTCTATGAGCAAAGCCTAAAATTGCATCGCGAGATCGGCGACCGTCGTGGAGAAGCCAGCGCCCTTGGCAATCTCGGGATTGCCTCGGCTGACCTGGGCGACACGTGCAAAGCCATCGAGTTCTATCAGCTGCAGTTACGAATTGTGCGCGAAATAGGCGATCGGCACGGGGAAGCCAATGCCCTCTGTAATCTCGGGATTGCGTTTGCCAACTCGGGTGACGCGCATAAGAGCATCGACCTCTACGAGCAGGCGTTAGCGATTGATCGCGCGATCGGTGACAAATGTGGAGAAGCCAGTGACTTGTGGAACTTCGCATTGGCGTTAGATCAGTTGGGCCGTCGGGCTGAAGCCATTACTCGTGCTGAGACCGCATTGCAGATCCGCGAGGCAATCAAAGACACCAACGCCGACAAGGTGCGTGCCAGATTGGCCAAGTGGCATCGGAAAACTACGCCGTAACAACACGAGGCAGCCGTTACGTTCTCCATTCAGGGCAGCAACTTGATATTGCCCCACCTTCAATGAGCTTAAGAGATTCCTGCTGGGTAGTGCATATTCTTTGGGTCACGACCTCACACTGAACTTGGTAGTAGGATGTCCTCACGTCGGCACACCTCGCTGATGGCTCTTTAGCCGCCTCCCCCTGCATTTGCGAGATGCGGCCATCAAGCGATCAAGAGAGCCTTTCCTGATTCCATTGCGTGATCCTCTGGCGGACATCAGCAGCGCGCTTCGATCCGCACCTGTCGTAGATCCTCAGGGATTTCCGTGCCTGCGCGAGCGCGCGAGGTCGCTCGCCTAGACGGCTCAACGCGACACTCCAGTTGAACCGGGCATCAGCTTCGGTGATTCGGTCTCCCGTGCGAATCGCCACTGTGATCGCCTTTCGGAGATAATTGATCCCGCGCCGCGACATGTGGAGATCAAGATTAGCAGCGCCCAGATTGGACAGCGCTGCCGCTTGAGTGCCCAAATCCTCCACATCGCGGCTAAGGAGCAGGGCTTCTCGGTAATATGGTAAGGCTCGAGCGGGCTCCCCAGCCGCCAGGAAGACCGATCCCACATTGTTCAACAGTTCGCCCTCGAGCTTTCGGTGGCGTATTTTCCGGGAAATGTGCAGTGCAGATATGTAATACTTCCTCGCTTCATGCAGTCGCCCTTGTGCCCGGAAAACAACCCCTATGCTGTTCAACAGTGCGGCTTGCCCGAACAAATTCTCGAAATTCTTGCAGATGGCAAGGGCTCGCTCAAATGACGCCATTGCATCCTCATACCTTCCCACTGCCGCCTGGCTCATCCCAAGGTGGCTCAAGCTGCGTTCCTCGCCACGCTGGTCGTTCAAAGCGCGCTGCAAAACTAACGCTGCCTGGCTTGCACGAACCGCAGCCCGAAACTTCCCAACAGAAAAAAGACTCCCCGCAAGGGATGCCAGCGCATTCGCCTGCCCAAATCCGTCTTTGCGCGTCCGGTAGACCCTCACACAGCGCTTGAGGCCCAGAATGGCATCAGCGTGATCGCCCAATTCCCCAAGAGCCAACGCGAGGTTCAACAGGGCGTTGGTCTCACCTCTCCAGTCCCCTCTTTCACGGAAAAGCTCGATGGCCTTTTTGTATTTCTTCACAGCTTCGCGTGAATGCCCTTGGTGAGCGTTGACCAGGGCCAATCCCCCAAGAGCGTAAGCCTCCGCCTTCGGATCGCGTAGCTTTCTGGCAATCTTCAGCCGGGCCTTGTGGCATTCCAAGGATTTGTCGATTTCATCGAGGTCGAAGTAGGCAGTCCCCAAGTTGCTCAGGTGGCGCCCTTTAGCCTCCTCATCGCCCAGGCGCCGAGCCGCCACCAAGCCCGCTCTTAGCCATGCGACCCGGTCGCGAGCTTGCTGGCGGATGTTTCGAACCGTTCCTCCAACCCCCGCGTAGAGGCTGCAGGCCTTGGCTGCCTCTTTGTCCCTTGACAAATAGCGGTGCGCGTTCCGCTGCCCAACCTGGATGTGTTCCCACTCGGCGTCGACAATCGCCAAGCCACGCAGAGCCGCCTCTCCGCCATCTCGGCAGGTCCGGTCAGCATCCTGGAGAATCCTCAGGTAGTAGAAGGAGTGACGGAGCTCCAAATCACGCAAGCTAGGCATGGCATTTAATCCTCATTTCGTGCACCGGCCCACTGTCGACATTAATCTTTGTCATTGGGCCTCCCCGGCATGCGCCAGCTTTCCACCTGTTGACGGACTTTCGTTGCGCGGTGGTCGCCGATGTCCTGGAATATTCCCAGTGCGGCTTTTGCCGCGGCAATGGCCTTAGTTGTTTCCCGGTCCCCATAGAGAACTCGAGCCAGGCCCCAAAGGGAAATTGCTTCCCCCCGCCGGTCACCAATCTGGCGGGCTATTTTCAGGGCTTGCTCGCAGTGCTGGTTCGCGAGGTCGAACGAAAGCAACTTAGCGCGGGCCACACCCAGTTTGGCCAGCACTCTGCCTTCGGCCCGCAGATCACCAAACTCCCTCGCAAGCCTCAATCGCCGCTCGTAGAAGCCGGCCGCCTCGTTCCAATCGCCCTTCTCAGCATGCAGGTCACCCCAATTGCTTAGTGCGTCCCCTTCACCCCTCGGATCGCCGAGTTCCCTGCAGATCTCCAGCTGCTGTTCGTAGTGTTGCTGCGCCATTTCCTGGTTGCCAAGTTCGGCCCAAAGGAGGCCTAGGTTGCCAATAGCGTTCCCCTCGCCGCGGCGATCCCCCAGAGATTTTGCGAGGTTGAGCCTCTCCTGCTGGAGTTGGACAGCTCGATTAGTGTCTCCCAGATCCGCGTATGCGTTTCCAAGATTCCCCAAGGAAGCGCCCTTTGATCGGTGGTCTTCGATCTCCTGGAACAGCAAGATCGCTGCCTCGTGCATTTCAATCGCGCGTCGAGGATTACCCAAGGCCGCGAGGGTGATTCCCAGATTGGAGAGGGCGACACCTTCATCCCGTTTGCTGGGGATCTCTCGCGCGATTTCCAGGGCTCGTTCATGGCATTTGACTGCCTGGTCCAATTTCCCCAGGTTTTTGAAGGCGACTCCCATGTTCCCCCACGCCGCAGCCTGAGCTCGGCGGTCTCTGAGGTGAGCCGCAGCGGCCACCGCTTTTTCAAGCCAGCGAATCCTCTCGCGCGAGTGCAGCCGCAAACCAATTAGGTATGCCCCGGCAGCCGGATAGCCAACGCAAAGTCTGGCGGCTTCAAGATTCTCCTCGGAATGGGTTTCAGCCCAAGCATGGCCGGCAAAAATGTTCTCCGACTCTGATTCCCATTGGGACAGTGCCTCACGCAAGGCCTCGCCTCCCCGCAAATACTGCTGGTCCGCGGCCTCGAGGACCTTGCAGTAATACTCAGCGTATAAACATTCACATTCTCGAAGGGCAGCCATTCCTCGGGGCCTATTCAGTGCAGAGAGATTTGGCGTGTGCTACCAGCAGCGCGTGCATCTGAAAACGCCCCTTGCCGGTAGGTTCGAGCAATCCGCGCGCGACCAGGGTGCGAACGATTGGTCTTGGATCCTCCAGCCGCCAGACATATTTCATGGCATCCAAATTGAAGGTCGCGGGCTTGGGGGCGAAAGGAGCAAGAGAGGCGAAGCACTCGCGGGTAACCTCATCCAGCACGTCAGTGCTCTTTTGCAGGAGGGCTTCCACCGTGGGAATCTGTCCGTTTTCGGCTCGATCCGCAGGCGCGCGGGCCTGAATAATCTTCGCAGCATCCTGAATCTGTTTGATCAATTCAGCGACTCCCCAGCCGTTCTGTTGTTCCTCCTGCAACAGGCGCCCCCCGACGTGGATTGCCAAGGGCAGGCATTCCACGCGTCGCACAAACAGTCGGCACTCATCCGGATGCCCGTCCACGACCGTTGGGGCGAGGATGCGCAAGAGCTTGAGTGCATCGTCTTCAGCCAGCACAGGGAGATTGTAGACAAGCCTGTCTGTCTGGGCTAAGGCCGCGGCGACTTCCGGGAGGCGGGTGGTAAATATAAGGCCGCAACCCTTTGCTCGAGCTTTCAGGAATAGTGTCCCGTGCGCCGCGTCCCAGACATCATCCACGATCAAGAGCATGCGTTTGCCCTCCAACTCCGCGGCTATTCCCTCGACTGCTTTCTCCGGTGTTGCGATGTGCAAGAGATTCTTCCCAAGGGCACGCCCCCACCCTGCCAGGATCGACATCAATGCGGGCTTTTGATCCAGAGACGCCCAGAGCACTCCGTCGGGGAAGGCGCGCGCGATTTGCGGATCTCGGGCCAGAAAGCTTACCAAGGTCGTCTTTCCGACTCCCGGCCAGCCGCGCACCGCCACCAATTGCGGCCGACTGGAACCACCGACCGAACTCCCCAGTATATCCTTCACGTCCTGGAGCGCCTGCTCGCGACCGAGGAAAATCAAATCAGGAAATGGTGGAGGGATCCCCCGCGGACTCGGAAGCAAGCCTCCCCGCAGGCGCTCGAAGGCCTCATTACTCAATGCGAGGCGAACAGGAGCTTTGGCTTCCGTTATGATGATGGAACCAAGACCGTCCTCACCCGCAGTCATGCTGTGTTCAGCGGGCGAATGGAGGACCGTGCCCCGCAAGAACGCTCGCTGCAAGAAATGGCGATCCTCTTCCGTCTGGCTTCCCCCCAGCCATCGCTCCAAAGCGGCCCTCAGGTCATCTGGCTTCTTCATATACGCTCGCTTGTCGTGCCTCACCCAGCTCCAAACAGGAAATAAAGCTGGTGGAAACTTCTGTCCAAGCTGGATTCACTATTAATCGGCAGCAGCCCATTCAGCAAGCTTTTCACGGGCCCGCACTAGGTTTCGACTGCCATTCAGTTCGAACACAGGAAGCCGGTTCGTTCATGCCGAAGGGTGCCAGCGACGATGGCTTCAACTCGCGCCTCGCTGCGAATCAGTTTGATGCCGAGGCGTCGATCCGAACGCGTGATAGAGCCGCACTAAGAATTGTCAATGGCAGGCCAGGGCCTTAGACTGGCCCGCATGGTTTACAGGCGGTCGAGGCGGGCTTGGGTGGCCGGCCTCCAACCGCTCACAGAAACCTCAGTCTCCTTGTGATGATATGATCTACATCGATCGTGGCGGGGCGTCAGAACCTCGATGGTTTCAATCGGAGGAATTCTCCTCGCTGCGGCGTAAAGCCGAGGAGTTTTTTACCAGGACGAAGACAGATCGCGAACAGGTCCGTTTCGACTGGCATTCGGAGATCCTGACTTCCGGGACCCAGGAAGACCTGTTGAGGCTGTTTAGCTCAAAGTGTGCCTACTGTGAGCGCGCTGTGGGAGGTCCCTCTGAATTCAACATCGACCACTTCCGGCCTCCGCAGGCCTCTGCGCAGGATCCTCCGGCCCGCGACCATTATTGGTGGCTGGCTTACTCGTGGGATAACCTGTATTCCGCTTGCCCCGAATGCGCCCAGAATAAGCGAAACCTCTTCCCGATAGCGGGGCAAAGGTGCCGATCCGGCGCGACGGGTGAGGAACTCCTGGGCGAGCGGCCTCTTCTGCTGGATCCCTGCCGAGACAGACCTGAACTCTACCTTGTGTTTCAGGACGATGGCGCGGTAATGCCGGCGGCGTCTCTGGCCGGGACATCGGCATCGATCGACCTCGAGCGCGCGGAAACGACTATTGATGCCCTTGGGCTGAATCGGGAATCGCTGGTCGAGAATCGGGCAAGGGTCGCACAGGAAACACTCTCCGCCATAGAGCAATACGTTATGGGGTCGACCTCAGGGGGATCTCTGAGGCGCCCCAGGGATTTATTCGAGTCCATTCAAGACAGGCTCGCCGCCTCCAACCCGTTCGCGGCAGTCCGACGTTTCTGCTGTGCACGGCGCTTGCCGGAAATCACAGGTCTCTCACACGAAGACCTGGCGGAGGAAATCCCGGACCTCCGTCCCTACCTCGAAGTCGTGAGGGCGCTGCATCGCCAACAACCGCTGGTCCCTGTGGATGTTCGTCCAAAGCCGAAATCCTTCGTCCGATCGTCCGTAATCAGCAAGGTCGCCTTCGTCAATTATCGAATCTTTGATCAGATGGAGGTTCCCTTCGCTGAAACGCGGCCAGAGGAGTTTGGCGTTCCACTTCCCGGACAGGAGAAGTCCTCGAAGACATTCGAACGCGGGTGGAAGATGTTTCTTGGAGAAAACGGATCAGGAAAGACCTCCGTGCTTCATGCGCTGGCCGTAGCACTGATGGGGAAGGAGTTCTACCGGCGGAAACGAAAGGTATACAACCTGGGAGCCAGTCTGATGCATGGCAAGGAGGAGGGAAGTATTCAAGTTTGGTTATCCGGAGATCGCGAGCCCATCCATATGTGTGTGCACCGTCGTGGGATAAAGTGGCTGAGCGGCGAACAAGGTGCCAACGTGTTCCTGCGCGGGTATGGGGCCAGCCGCCTGCTGCCCAAACGTCGGCCGAACGAGGATCCATCCTCTAAAGCGCCAGCCTCCCATGAGACGAAGTTGGTGGACAACCTGTTTGATCCCTTCGCGCCCCTGATCGACGCACAGGCATGGCTCTCGGGACTTAATAGCGATGATTTTCGAGATGCGGCCACCAATTTGAAAAGACTCCTCAATATCGAACCCAGATCGGAAGAGCGTCGTG
>OBLW0100004783.1_pt1 | contig 10259 bp, 9 predicted proteins | sample 1520161 | NCBI WGS metagenome assembly OBLW01 (sample SAMEA3539309, study PRJEB22396) | soil metagenome | biome: tundra; feature: field; material: soil | place: USA | collected 2010-05 | depth 0.15 m | reverse complement strand
CATCCGCGCCCGCGGCGGCAAACCCCAATGGACGGCCCGGCTCGCAGCCGCAGCCCGGTGCGCGGCCTGAAACGCGCCCCGCCCCGCCTTTGAATTCGCAGGCACGCCCCGAACCTTCAAACCCTCAGCAAAATCGCCCCGCCCCGGCCATGCCGAACAATGATGCAAGGCCGCAGCCTCACCCCACTCCCTCGGCTCCGCAGCAACCTCGTTACTCACCGCAGCAGGAGTCACGGCCACAACCGCAATCTCGTCCCGCTCCGCCTCCTCGGCAGGAGTCGCGACCACAACAGGAATCTCGACCGGCTCCCGAGCCTCGGCCCGCACCGCAAGCCAGGCCTGCTCCGGAATCGCGGCCGGCTCCGCAAGCCCGCCCTGCTCCGCCTCCACGGCAGGAGTCGCGCCCGGCTCCGGCCCCAAGACCGCAGTCTGATCCCAAGCAGAAGGAACCGCACAGCTAAGAACCTGGATGTTCATCTCAAAGTAGAAGGCCCACAGAAAACCGTGGGCCTTTTCTCCGGGAAGGCCAATAAGAGAAGCTCAGGGGGAAAGGAAGCACCATCATGAAAAAGAGTGGTTCCCAGGGAGTCGAATCTGCATCTCGCCAATCTGCATCTCAACTGATCGACGCGAGAATCCAGGAGCTCCCCGACTGGCGCGGAGAGATGCTTTCCCGCCTCCGCGCTTTGATCAAGCAAGCCGACCCTGAAGTCCTTGAGGAGTGGAAGTGGGGGATACCTGTGTGGTCCCACAACGGGTTGATCTCGACCGGCGAGACCTACAAGAAGGTCGTAAAGATGACATTCGCCAGGGGCGCCTCGTTGGATGATCCCTCAGGTCTCTTCAATTCCCCTCTCGAAGGTAGAGTGAGGCGTGCCATCGACTTCCGCGAAGGCGACAAGGTGAACGAGAAGGCTCTGCAAACTCTCATTCGCGCCGCCGTGGCCCTGAACACGTCCTCGGCCTCAGAGGTCTGAGGGAATTCTACCTCGGCTACTTCATCGTTATGTTCACTTGGATTCCATCGAGGTCCAGGATTCCAAGTTCGTTTTTGGCGGGTGGCCGACTTCTCAACCTACCACGAACGATGGGTGCCCCAGGTCTGGATTTTCAGACCTGGGAAACTTCAGAACCTGAAGATGGAGAGAACGAGAACCCGCTGGTCGATGTTCATCGTCTCCCACATCTCAAAATCGAGATGTGGGCCACCCAACGTTATCGGTCAGACATGGGCCACCCGCGTCGTCATGCCGCGCTCGGCGTCTTGGCGGTCAACTCAATCCCCAGAGCCTTCATTACCGCCAGTGTGGTCTTGAGCGTGGGGTTGCCCTTTTCGCTGAACGACCGGTAAAGCTGCTCACGCGACAAGCCCGTCTGGCCTGCAATCTGCGCCATCCCCTTAGCTCGCGCTACCACGCCAAGCGCGTGCGAGATGTAGGCCACATCGTTGGTTTGGAACGCCTCTGCCATGAACGTCGCTATCGCCTGGTCCGATGCGAGGTCCTCAGCCGGGTCGTATTTCGTCAGTTTCTCAGCCATTGTCTTCGCTCCATTCCTTTGCCAGACGCTTCGCCGTCTGTATGTCTTTGTCTTGCGTGCTCTTGTCGCCGCCGCACAGCAGAATGATGATTGTGTTTCCTCGCCGCTCAAAATAAACTCTGTAACCCGGCCCGTGATCGATCCGCAACTCGCTGATACCCTGCCCCACCGGCTTCACGTCTCCCGCATGACCGAAAGCCAAACGGTCCAGCCGGGACGCGATCAACGCTCTCGCGCGCTCGTCCTTGAGCCGCAATCGCCACTTGCGAAACGTCTCGGTCTGTTTGAAGTCGAGTATTGAAAGCTCTGTAGTTTATAGACTACCACGATTTGGCAGCTTTCCGGGTGCCTATAAATCCAATAGAATCAATGGATGGTTGCTGGATCTTACTCTTAATTAAGGCACTTGCAAAACAACGGGTTTTCTGCCTTGATCGGCCATTTTTCGGGTTTTCCCTCGAAATCGATCCCTTTTCAGCCGTTTATTTTGCCCCTGTTCGATGCTTGTCGAGCCATCTTTCTCCACGAAACAAGGAGGCCCGCAACCCTGCCGCCGCTTTCTCCTTGTACTTTGCGCATAATTACCACCATCCGGCGCACAATATTGATAGGTGTGTCCAAGATGACCAAAACATGCACGGCGGGACGCTCGTTAACCTCCAATCCGGCCAAAATAAAAAACTTTGCGTTATTTCCCATTTTTTTCACCGATTGCGGATTTTAAGTATAAAAGAATGAATAGTTTGTAAATTTTACATATTAACTTACCGGTAAACAAACACCCGGCTTTGAGGCTCTTTCGCACGAATTATCTTGGGTTTGAAGGCCTCAGAAACCGGCCGGCTCCATCCCGGCGATCTCCACTTCCAGGCCCCCATATTGCGGATGGTCGTTCTCGCGGATGCGGTAGGCCAGATCGATGACGCTTCCCCGGGTCAGGCCCAGTTGGGCGGCGCGGGCGGCCAGACCCCAGCCAACCGCGCGAATCGTTCCGCTCGAGCCGGGAACCACCGGTTCCTGGGCTATCTCTGTTGTTCGCTGCTGCACAAGCTCCAGGCGCACATGCCGCTCCTTCATCAAGCGCGGAGCGCTGACCAAACGGACTCCACGCGCAACGAAAACTGGTTCTGGATTGCCGTGGCCCAACGGCTCCAGTTTCCGCAGCCAGCCGACCAGTACCGGGGTAATTCGATCGAGAGCCAGCTCGGCGTGGATGCCAAGCACACACTCGGGCTCGCGCTCCGCCAGGTGCTCCTCGGCATAGAGGCGCAGGCGGCGCTTCAACTCGGGCAGCGTTTCTGAAGGCAAAGCAAAGCCTATGGCAAAGGCGTGGCCGCCAAAGCGTGTGAACAAGTCGGCGCAGCTTTCCACCGCGTTCAGCAATTGAAATCCGTCTACCGAGCGGCCCGAGCCGTACGCAACGCCGTCCTCTACACTGACCACAATGGCCGGCTTGGCGGTGCGCTCTACCACCCGCGAAGCCAGGATGCCGATCACGCCGCGGTGCCAGCCGTCGCCGTCGACAACCAGCAGCCGGTCGGCAGCCAGTTCGCTGTCAGTGGCAAGCCGAGCCTCGATGGCGGTTAGTGCAGTGGCCTCGGTATCCCGGCGCTCACGGTTCAGCCGCTCCAATTTGGCGGCCAGTTCCCGGGCGCGGCCGGCGTCGCGTGTGCAGAAAAGTTCCACAACCTCAGAGGCCACATCCATGCGGCCGGCGGCATTGATGCGCGGCGCAAGCCGGAAGGCCACGTCGAAACCGGTGAGTTGCTTCGCGGCAGGATCGAGCGCGGCCGCGGCAAACAAGGCGCGCAGGCCGGCGCCCACGGGCTTGCGCAGTTCCTTCAGTCCCAGCGCCGCAATGACACGGTTCTCTCCGGAGAGCGGGACTGCATCGGCAATTGTTGCGATCGCGGCCATCTTCAGAAAGCTGGGCAGGGTCTTTTCACGCGTTCGTGCCGGGTCGCGCCGTTCGAGCACGGCCTGGGCCAACTTGAGCGCAATGGCCGCGCCGCATAGCGATTTTTCAGGGTACGCGCAGCCGATCTGGTTGGGATTGAGTACAGCCAGCGCGGCGGGCAAAGCGTCGCCGGCTTCGGCCAGATGGTGATCGGTGATAATCAGGTCCAATCCCAGGCGGCGCGCGGTTTCGGCCTCGGCAAAGGCTCGCATGCCCGTGTCAACCGTAATCACCAGGCGGACGCCCTCGGCACAGGCCGCTTCCAGCACGCTCGATTGCAGGCCATAGCCTTCCAATAGCCGGTGCGGCACATGAAAGCGCGCTACCCCGCCCAGCATCTCGATTGCCGTCTTGAGCAGAACCACCGCGGTTGTGCCGTCCACATCGTAGTCGCCATAGAGCAGCACAGGCTCACGGCGCGCAATCGCCGCTTCCAGGCGGTCAACGGCCGCGGTCATCCCCAGCATCAAAAATGGATCGTGAAGGTGAGCCAGCTCCGGATCGAGAAAGGCAAATGCATCTGCCGCCTCGGTTACACCGCGAGCCACAAGCAGCTCTGCAAGCACCAGGGGGAGCCGCGCCGTTTTAGCCAGTTCCGCAGCCTGTTCAGGATGTGCCTCAGCCAGTTTCCAGCGTTGGCGCGGGAGGACCGGCGGCAAATCGGCCGAAAGAATCACAGGCTTGACTGACGAATCTGCCAGATTCGCCGGGCCGTATGGACCAACCACGCTCACTGGGCTTACTCGTCTTCGTCGCCGTGCGAGTGGGCGTCGTCGATGACAATGTCCTGGAAGCTCTCGATATCTTCCAGCAGCGTTTGGAATCGCTCATACCATTCAGTGGTGGTTTCATGCAGAAACACCAGCCCCTGGTAGACAAATCCAAGCTGAATATAACCCAGGTTGCCGGCGTACTTGCGCAGCCATTGCGCTTCCACCAGTTCGGTGGCTTCTTCGTCGGGGAAGTTCATCTCCCCGGCCTCATCGATGAGCGCATCGAGTTCCTCGCGCTCCAGTGTCATTTCACTGAACGTGACAAAGGGAGCGCCTACATGTTTGGCCATCTCCACAAAGTCTTTCCAGGAGTCGGGATTTCCCTGTCCCTCCCAAACAATGGAAGGAATGTCCTCGGTGACGTAACCGGGAAGGCGGTGCAGACCATGGCCTGCGATAAAGGCCACCATGTCGTCTTTCAGCGATAGCAAATTGTCCGTGCTCATAGTCAAGATTCCATTTTCGCAGATGACCCCCCGCTGGCAAGGTGATCGCGGAAACTTTGTTCTCGGGGGCCGTAGCATTACTCTGGAAGCTGATTCCGAAAACTCGCCGCTGGACCCCGGAGGAACAAAGCTTGCCACTTTTTGAGCACCATGTGTTTGTTTGCCACAACTCCCGCCCTGAAGGCGCGCCGCGCCCGTCCTGCACGTCCAATGGAATTAGCGATTTGCACACCCGGTTGCAGCAGTTGGTCAAGGCCGCGGGGCTCGGCTCCACGGTGCGCATCAATAAGTCCGGATGCCTTGACCAATGCGAGCATGGCCCCACGGTCGTGGTTTATCCCGAGGCTGTTTGGTACGGCAACGTGAGGCCGGAAGACGCGGAAATTATTGTTGCAGAGCACCTGGTGGGCGGCCGCCCGGTGGAGCGGCTGCGCGTGGCCGAAGAGTGCCTGAACACTAAAAGCTGCCCGCATCGCGGATAAATGAAAGCCGGCAATTTCTGAATCAAGTTGTCCTGAAAGCAACTTGCCAGCGAACATGACCAGCCTTACATACAAACCGATGCCGCATATCGAAGTCATACCCGCTGTGGCGGACCAGGAACCAATCCTTGCCAATCTCCTTGAGCTATATGCGCATGACTTCAGTGAATTTTACGACATAGAAGTAAGTGCGGAAGGCAAATTCGGTTACAAGGATCTTTCGTTCTATTGGCGGGAATCTGACCGGCACCCGTTTCTTCTAAAGGTGGACAGCAAACTGGCTGGCTTTGCTTTGGTGAAGAGAGGACAGGGTATCTACAGCGATGAGACAGTCTGGGATATGGCGGAGTTCTTTGTCGTTCGAAGATACCGAAGGCGCGGAATTGGAATGGTCGCAGCACATGAATTATGGCGGCGGTTTCCCGGCATGTGGCAAGTTCGCGTGATGGAGTCAAACCATGCGGCGCACCAATTTTGGCAGCGCGCCATCGCGGCATTCACCGGTCAGAGGATACACTCAACTTGCGTTGAAAATTCAGGCGGGTCCTGGCGCGTATTCACGTTTGAATCCAGGTCTGTATCGTGACCATGTAAGAGCGACCAAGCAAGATCCACTCGCCGGAGGACCCGGGACAAGGGATCTCCAGGGGATGAACGTGCCAGAACGCAGCGGGGCCAGCAGGCGAACCTTTTTGAAGATGGGGGGAGCGGCTGCTCTGCTTTCCTCAGTGAGTTCCAATGCGGAGGGTGTGGAAGGCTCCGCAAACATCAAAGACCGTCGTACGCCTTCCCATCCGCAGCCCACTCCAGGCAGAACGCACCTGGTCGATCTGGTGAATCCCCTTCAAGGCACTGACTCCACCTCGCTTTTTTCACGCGGCAATACGTTGCCGATTGTCGCTCTTCCTTTTGCGATGGCCCACTGGGCGCTGCAGTCGAGCGATAACGATGCATGGTTCTTTCAGCCTCACGACGAGCGGCTGCAAGGCATCCGCTGCACTCACCAACTAAGCCCTTGGCTTGGCGATTACGGCCAGGCTACGTTTCTGCCCTTTACCGGCGATCCTTCTCCGGAACCGGCAGCGCGCGCATCGTCCTACCGTTCGCGCGAGATGCAGATTGCTCCGCACGCTCTCACAATGCGCCTCATGCGCTATCGCTGCCAACTCGAACTGGCGCCGACCGAGCGGTGCGCGATGATGCGCGTCACTTTTGAGGAATCAGGCGAGGCAGGTCTCTTCATTGACCTTCCTGGCAAGGATGCCGAGGTGCATCGCGAAACAAGCAAAGGGGTGGTTACCGCACTTACAAGGGCAAATAATGGAGGAGTTCCAGCGGGCTTCGCGTCCCACTACTTGGTGCGAATCGACAAGGAGATCGCCCATTTTGACGTGAGAGAATTGGCGGACCGGCGAGTCGCTGTAATCCGCTTTATGGTGCAGGCTGGGAAGCCGATCACGGTGCGCGTGGCCACGTCGTTCATCTCCTTTGAACAGGCCGCGTGCAACCTCAAGAGCGAAATGGGAGACAAGCCCTTCGATCAGGTAAAAAGTGAGGCAGCGGCGGTTTGGGAGGATGCGCTAGGCCGCGTGCGCATTGAAGGCGGCAGCCAAGCGCAGCACAGGATTTTCTACTCCGGCCTCTATCGCGCACTGCTGTTTCCGCGGATTTGGCACGAGCGGGATGCCCAGGGAAATCTCGTTCACATGAGCCCGTATAGCAGCAAAGTCGAACCTGGCCCGATGTATGCGGATCACGGCTACTGGGACGTTTATCGTGCCTGGTATCCGATGATGGCTCTCTTGTATCCGGAACGGCTCAGCCAGATTCTTGAGGCCTGGGTGAACGCCTCCAAAGAAGGCGGCTGGCTACCGCAGTTTCCGTGTCCCGGCTATCGCAACTGCATGACGGGCAGTCCGCTCGACTTTGTGTTTGGCGATGCGGTGGCCAAGGGTGTAAAGGGTTTCGATCTCGATGCGGCGTATCAAGCATTAAAGAAGCATGCGACACAACCGGTTGCTCCGGGCCTGGGTTACGGGCGTCCCGCTGTGGCCGAGTACGCGAAATTGGGCTATATTCCATGCGACTTGGTGGTTGGCGGATTGGCGGAGACGCTTGACTCGTCTTATGGAGATTTTTGCATTGCGCAGGTGGCGCGCGCGGCCGGCAAGCTAGACGACGCAGCAATGTTTGAAGAGCGATCGCAGAACTGGCGGAAGGTCTTCGATCCGAACACGCGTTTCTTGCGCGGCAAACTTACCGATGGGTCGTGGGCGGAATCGGGACCGACAACGTTCGATCCATTCCTCTGGGGCGGTCCTTATGTCGAGGGCGCGGCGTGGCAATATCGATTCTCGGTGCCCTACGACCCGGAGGGGTTGATGGAAGCCACGGGAGGCAAGGCTGCGTTCCTCGGCTATCTCGAAGAGATGTTGGCGCATCCCGCGAAATTCAAGGTGGGCAGTTATGGGCGGGAGATTCATGAGATGTCGGAGATGGCGGCTGTCGACTTCGGGCAGTATGCACACTCGAATCAGCCTGTCCATCATGTGTTGTATATGTTCACGGTTGCCGGGCGGCGCGACCGAACACAACATTGGGTACACCGCGTGCTGAATGAGTTATACAGCGTGGATAACTTCTGCGGTGACGAAGATACAGGCTCGATGAGCGCATGGTATGTGCTGAGTTCGATGGGGATCTTCTCGATGTGTCCCGGCAAGCCGGAATGGGTGCTGGGGGCGCCAATCTTCGATCAGGTTGACATTCGCTATCCGGACGGTCGCGAGATTCGCATTGAAGCGCACAGCAAAAGGCCCGGAGCGTTCTTCGATAAGGTCACACTCGACGGTGCAGCAGTGCATGACTACTTCGTTCCGCACTCGGCATTCTTGAAGGGAGCGCGGCTTGTGTTTTCGGCCACGTAGGGTACAAGGAACAGAAAGACGGCGGGAGTCAAGGTTCGTGCTATCCCAGGTCCCAAAAGCGGGACCTGGGGCACCCAGCCGTATTTGCGAATGTCAATTGACCACTGACCACTGATCACTGATCACCGTTCTTACTCTCTGCCCTTCTTCCGTATCTCAATATTCAACCGCTTGATTTTCTGGTTGAGCGTCGAGAGCGGGATGTGGAATTGCTCGGCGGCGTCGGTCTGGTTCCAGTTGCAGCGTTCGAGCTTTTCGATAATGATGCGGCGCTCGATGTCTTCGAGAATGTCAAAGAGCGAGGCGTTTGGGTTGTGTTCGAGAAGTGCGTCCTGGAAGCTGCGGCCGGTGATGTGGCCGGGCAGTAAGTCGGAGCCAATGACCGGCCCTGATGACAGCACCACGCCGCGTTCAATGGAGTTTTCCAGTTCGCGTACATTGCCCGGCCACTCATAGTCCACAAGCGCGCGCAGCGCATCGGAGGATAGCTTGCGCGCGGAGAGGCCGTTTTCATTTGCGTAGAACTCGAGGAAGTGCTGCGCGAGCAGAGGTATGTCTTCGCGGCGCGCGCGCAGTGGCGGCAGGTCCACCGTGATGACGTTAAGCCGGTAGAAGAGGTCCTCGCGAAAACGGCCATCGCGCACCGCTTGGCGGAGATCGATGTTGGTGGCGGCAATGATGCGCACGTCCACCTGGATTTCCGCGATGCCGCCGAGATGCATGAAGCGGCGGTCCTGTAGCACGCGGAGAATCTTGGCCTGGGTATCCATGCCCATGGTGGCGATCTCGTCCATGAAAAGGGTGCCGCCATTGGCTACTTCAAAGAGGCCTTTCTTCGAGGCAATGGCCGAAGTGAAGGCGCCTTTGACGTGCCCGAAGAGCGTGGATTCAAGCAACTCGGAAGGCATCGCGCCGGTGTTGATGGGCACAAACGGCTTGTCCTTGCGCGGCGAGTTGGCGTGGATGGCCTTGGCGATAAGCTCCTTGCCGGTGCCGCTTTCGCCCTGAATCAAAACCGTCGACCGGCTCGGCGCAACCTGCTGCACCAGGTCGAAAACGCGCAACATCACTTCGCTTTTACCTACAATATTCGCGAAGTTGTAGCGCTGCTTGAGCGTGCGCTTCAATTGCAGGTTTTCTTCTTCGGCTTGATGGCGCGCCACGGCAGAGCGGATATCCGCCAGCAGCTTTTCGTTGTCCCATGGCTTCTGAACGAAATTTTCCGCGCCCGCCCGAATGGCATCGACCACGTTGTCCACCGTGCCGTACGCGGTGATCATGATGACCGGCAAATCCGGCCTCAGCTCTTTGATCTGCGGCAGCAATTCCAGGCCGCTCTGTCCGGGCAGCGCAAGGTCCAACAGCAGCAAGTCGAAACTCTCCTGCTCCAGGGCCCGCAAACCCTGTTCGCCATCGACAGCCATTGCGACCGTATATCCCTCAAGCGTGAGCAGCACTTCCAGCGATTCGCGGATGGCGGCCTCGTCGTCGATGACCAGGATGCTAGGCGATATTCCGGTAACATTCGAGTTGCCGGAATTGGCTGATGCAGAGACAGGGAAGTTCAAGGGCTCTTCGACCTCAGGCATTTACAGAATTCCTTAATAATGGAAATTCGAGATGAAACGTTGTGCCGGCGCCCACCGCGCTCTCGACATGAATCTTGCCCGCGTGTTCCTGGATGATGCCGTAGGAGACGGACAGGCCCAACCCGGTGCCGCGCCTGTCCCCAGGCTTCGGCGTGGTCTTGGTGGTGAAGAACGGGTCGTAGATGCGCTTCAGATTCTCCGGCGCAATTCCGCTGCCGGAGTCGTTCACCGTCGCTTCCACATGGCCGTTGGCCAGTGTCGCCACCCGCAACTGGCCTCCGCCCGGCATCGCTTCCTTGGCGTTCAATAGCAGGTTGAGAAACACCTGCTGCAATTTGCCCGGGTTTCCGTGAATGGGCGGCAGATCCTCTTGCAGGTCCAGATCGACCGCAATCTGCGCTGTCTTGAACTGGTGCTCGAGCAGCGAGAGCGTGTCGCGGATGACCTGGTTGAGGTTGGTATTGCGAAACTCCGTCGTGGATGTCCGCGAAAAATTCAGCAGCCCGTTGGCGATCTCCGCTGCGCGAAAGCTCTGCTGGGTAATCT
>OBLW0100004782.1_pt1 | contig 10260 bp, 8 predicted proteins | sample 1520161 | NCBI WGS metagenome assembly OBLW01 (sample SAMEA3539309, study PRJEB22396) | soil metagenome | biome: tundra; feature: field; material: soil | place: USA | collected 2010-05 | depth 0.15 m | reverse complement strand
TCGGCATGAGACGTCGCCGTCGGCGGGTCGGCGGCATAGGCCCAATACGGAGGAGCCGCGTGCGCAGGTTGCATCTTTGTTTTTCCAGGTTGATTCTGGGCAACAGCCACGACAATCAAGACGACCAACGCGCACATGACCCTCGATGTTGCAGGGATCGGCGGCCAGGGCCGACCGCGAGAAGCAATCCATCGAGCGAGCCTGCACTTGTTGGCAAGCGAGGCAATCACCGTTGTCCAGAGCTTGCGTATTGTCATACGCTACCCATCGCTGGTTCATATTGATTGCTGGTGCAACGTAGAGCGCAGGCGATCTCGTAAGCTCTTGGCTTGGTGGTGAGGAAAAGTGTCATGGTGTGACGGCATTGTACAGGCTGACCAGAAAAGGAGCACTGGTTGGTCGTAACGGGGGATCCCGCGAACGAAACCCCATCATCGCTCGGCTCACGCGGCGCACTGAAGAGCCAAATCTCGCCTGGCCGACGACACAGGAGTTGTCGAGTGGTGGCTCGGAATCGAATGCCGACGGGGCCAGTTCTACGCTCAGCCTGTTGGAGACGTCCAGACTTCCAGTCTCGGCTTATCTCAAAGACGACATCATCATACCGAATTGAAAGAGGAAGGCTGAAATGAGGTAAAATTGGACTCGCTTCGGATTGTCAAAGGTCGAGCTCCAGCCTAGGTTGAACGTATCGCAGGACGGATGGCGAGCAGCAGCCCATAGATTCCTACCAGGCTGGCGCTCAATAACACTGTTCCTGGGGCTCCGATGCCCGCAATCAAAGCGCCTGCGGGGAAATCACCTAACGGGCGAATCCCCATGATGAGCAAGGTGTTCAGGCTCATCACACGGCCTCTCATGTGCTCTGGCACGCGGGTTTGCAACAGCACAATCGTTGTCGTTCCGGCAAGCGTCTGACCGATTCCGAAGATGAGAAGCGCGATCATGGAAATCCAGAATCGTCTGCTGAGGGCAAATGCTGTTAGTGCCAAGACCCAGACGAAAACGGCGTTCAAATAAATGGGCCCTCTTCGTGGACTGCTACCCAGCGAAGCCAGAAACAACGCCCCCAGGATGGTCCCCACACCAGCCGCAGAGAATAACAAGCCGAGACGTTCCGGCCCTACGTGCAGGATCTTCACCGCATAAACAGGCAAGATCAAAGCGGATGACGGTCCCAGAAAAAGCAGCGCAGCGTAGCCGGATAATATCCATGGCAAGACTGCGTCACGGCGAACGGTGTGAAGTGCAGTGCCGATTGCCTGAAAGGTGGATTGCTGATTGGTCGGTCCGCTCGGCACGCGCATGAAGTACAGAGCAATCAATACTGCGAGGAAGCTGGCACCGTTCAGAAAGAAGTTGCCGGCGTAACCGAGTATTGCCACGCCAAATCCGGCTAACGCCGGTCCGAGGGTCGAAGCCCCATTGAAAATCATCGCCTGCAGGCTGATGGCATTCCCAAGATCTTCCTTTGGAACGAGAACTGGAACGAGCGCACCACGTGCGGGTTGATCAAAGCTCAATAGAACTCCATTCAGGAATGCCAGCACAAGGATCATCCAAAGCTGGATAATACCGAAGAGGGTGAGGAAACCCAGCAAGATAGCCAGTACTGCGGAGCCACTTTGGGTAAATAGCAGAAGGCGGCGCTTATTGAGACGATCGGCGACACTGCCACCGACGAGCGCAAAAAGGAAGAATGCCAAAGCCTGGGCGAGCGAAACGGTGCCCAGGGCGAATGCCGAGCCGTGTGTCATCTTCAGAACAAGCAGGCTCTGTGCGACGATCTGCATCCAGGTGCCGATTGCAGAAACGGCCAGTCCGACCCAAAGCAGCCGGAAGTCGCGATGGCGCAGCGCTCGAAAAGTCTGGAAGACACCCGGGGTTTGCTGATTGGGTTGGACGCCGGATGTTGTGGAGGCAGCCCTCATCCCATGTTGGTTCGGTACGACCAGGAGACTTGCGAGGCGTCGGATTTTGCAGCCGATCTCGCCGTCTCAATCAGGTGATGATCGGGGGATAGCGAGCAGACTGGGTCCGTGGCATTTGCGTCGCCGGTGAGCAACAGAGCCTGGCAGCGGCAGCCGCCGAAATCTTCCGTCCTGCGGTCGCAGCTCCTGCACGGCTCCGGCATCCATTCTTCTCCGCGAAACCGTTGAAACGCCGCAGACTCTCTCCATATCCACTCAAGCGGATGCTGGCGAATGTTGTCGAACTGCATGCCCGGAATGACTCCCGCAGCATGACAAGGCAGCACCTGCCCGGAAGGATCAATCAACATTAGGCGCCTCCCCCACCCGCCCATGCATGCCTTGGGATAGCGGGCATAGTAGTCCGGAACCACGCTGTCAATTCGCACTCTACCTGCAAGGCGTAGCTGGGCTTCTTCCACGGCGCGCATGCAGTTCTCTAATTGCTGAGGAGTCGGAAGCAGGGTGTCGCGATTTTTCAGCGCCCAGCCGTAATATTGCGCGTGCGCAATCTCCACACGCTCCGGTTGGAGCTGCTCAATGAACTCGATCATCTCCTCGATATGGTCCAGGTTCTGCCGGTGCACGACCAAATTCACGGTGAACGCAATCTGGAACTGGCGGATCTTCTGAGCAAGTGCGACCTTATAGGCATGCCCCTTGGCGCCCGCGATCCATTGGGCGGGCTGATCTTTTGAGTCCTGGAAGCTCAGTTGAATATGGTCGAGTCCCGCCTCCACCAGCCCAGCCAGGCGCGTCTCAGACACGCCGATCCCGGAAGTTATCAGGTTTGTATACAGACCGGCTTGGTGTGCCCCGGCGATTAAGTCTTTGAGGTCAGTCCGTGCCGCCGGTTCGCCTCCCGTCAGATGCACGTGGAGAACGCCGAGGCGACTCGCTTCTTGAAACACGCGGACCCATTCCTCGGTGGAAAGTTCCGCCTTCGTCGCAACCAACTGCAGAGGATTGGAGCAATAGACGCAGTGCAGCGGGCAACGATGCGTGACCTCGGCGATCAGCGCCAGTGGGTTTGGAATCATTAGTAATCCACAATCCGTTTTCGCTGCAGAGCTTCAAGAAAGCTGGATACGTCTTCCGTGATCTTTACCGGATCAGCGGTGCCGTACCGTCTCGAGAGCGTTGCCACGATCTCCTGAACCGTACGTTGACCATCGCAGAGTTCCAAGATGCCCTGGCCTGTCCCCTGTACGCGGATCATGCCTTCAGGGAAGAGCACAACTTGCTGTTCGCCTTGGTTGCCCCATCGGCAACCTGGTGCGAGACGGGGCTGGCTCATTTGGGACGGGGGAGGCACTCTCAGGACTCCATTCGAAAGGCGCCAGGTGGAGGCCATCCCGGTTGGACGTAGGCAAAATGGAGCGCGTCCAATTGTGCCCAGAGAATATCGCATTTTGCCTGTAACGCCGCGGTCGCCAACTCCTGGTCGGCCCGTGTGTGCGCGTGCTCTGTGACCCATTGCAGGGCAAATCGCGCATCTTCCGGCGCCTGATGCAGGCGGGCCGTAAAATAGTCGAGGCCACCCGAAAGCCACGGATAATGCTGGCGCAGACGATCCATTCTTAGCGCAATCAAATCGCGCGAGAACAATTCGGTCAGCGAGGAGGCGACTGCTTCCAGAAAAGTGCGGTTCTTGACCAGATCAAGGTAAGCATCCACGGCATAACGTATCGCAGGCAGAACTTCATCGCAGCTCACGACGCGCTGGCGGTCCAGGCCCGTTGCCTCCGCCAGCCGGATCCAGCGCTCGATACCGCCTTCCTGTGCGGAATCGCCATCGTGATCCACCACGCGCTTGCGCCATGCCCGGCGAAAGTCCGGATCGTCGCTGCGGGAAAGAATGATGGCATCCTTGATCGGAATGCGGCTCTGGTAATAGTAGCGGTTCAAGGCCCAGGCCTGCATCTGCCCGCGGCTCAGTTTACCGTCATGCATCATCGCGTGAAACGGATGCTGATGGTGATACCGTTCTGCGCCAACCCGGCGCAGCCGCGCTTCCAGGTCCTTGCCGGAAAGCACAGGCAAATCCAACATCGCTTCTACAGATTGAGTTGCCACCCGTCCTCCGCCACTTCCCAGCCTGTCGCCCCTAACTCGCGGCATTCTGGGCTGGACTCATCAAGCATGGGATTTGTGTTATTCACGTGCACAAAAACTTTACGCGGACGCCGTAATCCAGCTAGAGCGCGCAAGCTTCCGTCGGCTCCGCTTATGGGTACGTGCCCCATTTCACGGGCGGTAGCTCCACTACCCTGCACCTGGATCAGTTCATCATCGCTCCAAAACGTTCCGTCGAACAGAAGCAGGTCGGCAGTTTCCAGAAGCCGCAACAACGGCTCGTTGATGGCTGGAACAGCGGGCATGTAGGCAAGCCGACCGCCCGAAGACGCCGTCAACATCACGCCCAGCGATGCTTCCTCAGGCTTGAGCGCGGCGGCTCGCTCTGGCGAAACATAAACAGGATACTTCTTCTCTAACGAAAATACCTCGCAGCAGATTCCCGACTCATCTCCCGCCATCGTGAGCAGTGGGAAGCTACCCCCAATCGTGACGTCCACCCAACAAACTTGCTCGGGAACTCGATTCAACATGCCAAAAGCGCTGTTGTCGTCCCGCAAAATGCGGCGGAGCGACGGCGTGCAGTACACCCGAAGGGGCTGCAACTCCCGCAGGGAGAGCAAACCGGCAATCTGATCGATATCGGCGCTGGTGAGCAGCACACCCGCGATTGGGGAATCGCGAACTGTAGCGCGCGGCTGGAGAGCCGGCGTATGCTCGATTTGCAATCGTAAGTCGGGAGAAGCGTTTAACAGGAACCACGAGCGGCCGTCATTGCTGACGGCCACCTGGGTTTGGGTGCGACTCTTGCCGTGAAAATTACCTGCCCGAAGGCGTTGACAATTTTGGCAGTTGCAATTCCACTGCGGAAATCCGCCTCCGGCAGCGGAGCCCAGAATCTCAATGCGCATCCCTCAGTTTACAGTTCCGCGTTGGCGTAGCAGTTAATCTCGCAGTTCAGGCAGATCTCTTCGAATTGCGGGCTAGTCCATTCCATGGTTCTCTCCTTTAGATTTCTCGATGACCAACTTCGGTTGAGGGTTGTAGCGGTTCCACAATCAGGTGCAACCGCTGCCTATTCATAATACTTCATCTCTATTTTGTTCGAGATAAGTCGGCGTAAAAGCTGTCGAGCTGATCTCCGGTAAAGCTAAGCTGCCAGCCGAGATCGTCGGTCTTAAGCTGGGCCATCAACTGATCTTTAGGCACGCCTTGCTTGATCAGGCCGGTTGCGCGCGCAACGATTGTGTCTATCTTGGTCTTGAACGCTTCCAGATCAGCCCTGGTAAGGGTTGGACCTTTGCCGGGAACGACTACGTCGAAGTCCAACTTCAGGACCTGAGCCAGCACCGGCCCCCATCCCACCAGGCTGCCGCCCGCTGCGAAGTCGGGATTCGGAGTAGAGGTGTACAGATCTCCCACCGCGACTACCTTCAAGTTGGGGAAGTACACCACCGTGTCGGCGTTGGTATAGGCGTTGCCGAAGTGCATCAGTCGCGCTTCGACTCCACCTAGCCGCAAGGTGTAATCGCGGTCATAGGTCTTGATCCGCGGCGCAACCTTGCCGTCGGAAGTTTTCGCGGCGGTAAGGTCTTGTCGCAAATTTTCCTGGGCGAAGATTATGGTCCCCGCTTCCAGGAATTCCGCGTTAGTGCCGGTGTTACGCTCCTGCTGATCGGTAAGAATCAGGGCCCGGACGGGCTGGTCCGAGATTTTTTCGACGCGAGCCAGAAGAGCGTCATAGTTGCCAGGAAGCTTTCCATCCACGATGATCAAGCCGTTCCCGCTCAGCCGCAGCAGCGAGTTGCCACCTCCGCCGGAGATTAGGTACAGCCCGGTCTTGACCAACTGGGCGTCAAGCGTGACATCGCCGGCGCCCTTTGCCGGGTGCTTTTTTTCGTGATTGTTTTGTGCAAAACCGGCTGCGGCAACGGCCATCACCAGCATAGCGAGTGCGCAAAGCCTGTAAGCCGGCAGTATTCTCAAGAACATGATTCTCCACTGCGAAAGTCAGAATGAGTGTTGTTTGAAGGAGTAGATCCGCGGCTTTGTGCATGCCATGGATCTACTCCCGAACGCTCAGTTCGTCGCTAGTTTCCGTTCCGCGAGAAGGCGAAGAACTTGTTGATCCCCCCCGTCTGGCCCGGAAAATGCAAGTGAGTGTATCCTGCACCCCAATAGACGCTGTCTTTCACGATGGTGGCGCCGGCGTTCACCGATACGCCAGACACGTAGTTCCAAAGCACATTACCCGTGGATGCATCCAAGGCAAACATGGTCGGCGCGGTCGCCGCGCCAGCCATGGACGACCCGTACACGACACCGTTGGCCACGGCCATGGGGCCAATGTCGATGGCACCATTAGGATCCGCTGTCTGCCACAGGATCTGTCCCGTCGCAGGATCCAGCGCGGCCCACGAACCGGCGTTAATGGGTCCGGTGGAAGGGTTAGGGTAAGGGATACCAAATAAATCGGAGATCGCCACATAGATGCGTTGGCCATCCGATGCCGAGCCCCATTCGATGCCTCCCAGAGCGGACCCTGGGCCTACCTGCGTTTGCCACAGCGTGGCGCCGGTATCCGGATCGAGGGCATAGTAAATGCCGCTCTTTTGTCCCGCGCCAATAATCGTCTTCTGACCATGGCGGGTTTGATAGGTAATTTCATTCGGCGCGGAACCGAAATCGTAGTCGGGACCGGGGCCGGGGTTGGTCGGACACTGTGTCCCGCCAAGGAGACAATCGACGTTCCAGTCGTCATAGCCGTTCACCGGCTCGTAGTACTGGTTCCAAGTCACCAGCTTCCTGGACCACTTTACAGCGCCGGTACGCATGTTGAGCGCGAGGATCGAATCCACATGGTCATCGGGGGAAAGGCAATTTGCCTCTGTGTTGTTGACGATGCACTGCCCAAAGGTCATGCTCGGGTGACTAGACGGAGCGTCGCTGTGGGGATGGCTGTAGTTGTCTCCGGTGCCGATGTATACCATGTTACGGGACCGATCCACAACGGGGTTGCTACCCCATACGCCACCACCGATGTACCCGTACGGAACGGTATACGTTTTCCATTGGATAGCGCCGCCCTCGGAGACTGCTACTACGCTGCCTCTCGCCGTGTAGTTGTTAGAAAGGTTGACCCCATAGGTTGACGCGCCCTCCGCTGTCGAGGCCACACCTGTGTACACAGTGTTGCCCACCACGGTCGGCGACGTCGAGATGATAGCGTAGGGATCCTGCGTTTCCAGTTGCGTCTTCCAGTCCAGGTTACCCGTTCTGACATCTATCTTCAGGAGCCACGCTCCCTCCTGAGTTCCGATGTACATGTCGTCACCGTCGACGGCCGGAGTCGAGCGCGAGTGGGTATTCGCCGGTAAGCCGTAATCCGAAAATTGATGCGACCAAAGCAGCCCTCCGCTGTCGGTTTTCACCGCCCAGAGGTTTCCGCCCCAGTCCGGGAAATAGGCGACGCCATTCACGACAGCTGCCCGGGCCGACACGTCGCCCCCGGTGGTGAACGTCCATTTCGGTTTCAACTGATTAACGTTGTTGGTTGAGATTCTTGATCCGTTGGTCGCGGTATTCGTCGCATCTACCCCAAACATCGGCCAATCTTGCGCCATCAGCGGCGCTACTGCCAGGGTTGCGAGCACCATGCCAAGGACGAGTTTAGACACACCTATACAGGCGCAAATCTTTTTCATCGTTTTGGTCCCCCCCACGAGGACAACTTCTCAGTTGAATACACTGCGCGGGCCGTCCCGGACTGCAGCGAGATTCCGCAGAGTCCGTGCTAGTGTTGGAAGCAGGTTGTCCCAGAACGACCCAGGAGTAAATAGAGTCGGAGTGAAGTTAATGTAAAGCAGATATGAAAACTATATGAATAATGTGAATAACCACTCAACGATTGCTATTGACAGGAATCGCAGCTCCTTTGTATATTGTCCCAACGCTTACCGTTTTGGTTGTAATTTCTGCTTCCGTCAAGCCGCATGGGTGTGTTTATGCGTAAGTCGCTTTTGGCAGTGACGTTAAACTGTTTTCTGTCGCATCGGCATCCGTTGCTTCCACCGAGTGGATCTCGTGGCAATCTGCCTCCGGTGGAAACGGACAAATTGAGTGCTGCTGGCGATCAACGCTTCCTTGCGCCGCCCGGGGCTTTGTGTTGGACTGACGCTCGGTAACGCATGCAGTTCGTCGGCGCGTTTTCACTATTCGTTTTCCTGCGAGACACCTGATCCCTCTTCGGATTAGAAAGGGCCCCTTTCGTTGGACAACATCTTCCGCTTCGCTCGTTTTGAGTTGGATCGCGAGCGCTATCAGTTGCGGCGCGGAACCAGTGCGCTCAAGCTCGAACGCATTCCCTTAGAGATTCTGTTTCTTCTGCTCGAACATAGCGGCAAACTCGTCCCTCGGGCACAAATCGTTGCCAAGCTTTGGGGCGACGACGTATTTGTGGATACCGAGCGCAGCATCAATACGGCTATTCGTAAAATCCGAAAGGTGTTGGGAGACGATCCGCACCGTCCACAATTCATAGAAACGATTGTCGGGAAGGGTTATCGATTCATTGTTCCGCTCATCCCGGAGAACGAGATTCGAAATCTACACCCTGAAATTCAATCGGGCGCCACGTCCGTTGCGGATGGAACCAACAGGAAAGGCAATGAGATCCGGCTGCGACGGTTCTCGGTCGAAAACACTGGTGGGACGCCTGTCTTAACCTGTGATGTCATTGTAGGCAACATATCTTTGGGCCAACTGCCGCTGCTGGAGCTGGATCTCCCCGCTGATGTGACTCTCCCTCTGAAAGCGGAGGATAGATTACTGCTAAAACTCCACGGAATGCGCGTTACCTTGACCGCCAAAGCTGTCCAAGCCCTTCACGCTTTTTCTATTTCTATTCTTCAGAGCGGATTGCGGACGCGACTAACGGACTCCCTCCGTCCCAGCGAAGAATCACACGAATACCCATCCCCCGCAGATGTACATCCCAAGAACAGCCAATTCTTTCCGCCAGAAAAGTTCCAGTCCGTGGGTAAACAGTAGCGATCATGAAGCGTTGGTTGTTCTTAGCGTTATGGGTCCTACCACTATTTGCGCAAAGCAACACCGGGGAGTTGCGTCTGAACGTGACCGACCCAGCGGGGCTGGGGGTGAAGAGCCCGGTGGAGATCGTCAGCGAAGCCAATCATTACCGGCAATCCTTGCTGACCGATGACGCCGGCAACCTTGCAATCAAGCGGCTCCCGTTTGGTATGTACCTTCTGGAGGTTCGCCATGCTGGATTTGCTCCCTTCACAGGCTCCGTTGAGGTTCGCTCCGCCGCTCCCACCACTGAACTGGTGAAACTCGCTTTGGTTCCGGTCCAGACAACCATAGAGGTGAAGGAGAACGGCACCCTTATCGATCCCCAACGCGTTGGCAGCGTCAACCAGATCGGGTCCCAGACGATTGACGATCGCGTGACGTCGCTCCCCGGCCGTTCGTTGCAGGACCTGGTGAACTCCCAGCCGGGGTGGCTCTACGAAGGCAACGCGGTGCTCCATCCCCGCGGGTCGGAATACCAGACGCAATTCGTGCTCGATGGAATTCCGCTCACCGACAATCGATCTCCGGGCTATGGACCGGAGATTGAAGCCGACAGTCTGCAATCGATGAGCGTCTACACCGCCGGCATTCCGGCGGAGTACGGGCGGAAGATGGGCGGAGTCGTCGAAGTCAACACCACGCGCGACACTCGCCAAGGATTCCATGGAGAGGTGGTTCTGTCAGGCGGAAGTTTCGATACCGCCGGCGGCTACACCATGCTGCAGTACCTCGAAGGCAAGAACACATTTGGCGTCACCGTAGCCGGCGCCATGACGGGGCGCTATCTCAGCCCTCCCGTTCCTGACAACTACACGAACGATGGAACCACCGGCGACTTCTCCGGCTTCTTCGAACGCGACTTCACGCCCAGTGACCGGCTGAGCCTGATGTACCGGCATGAGCTGGCGCGCTTCGACATTCCCAACGAAAACGTGCAACAAGCCGTAGGTCAGCGGCAGGACGGCGACATCTTCGAGAACCTCGGGATGTTTTCCTATCAGCACCTGTTCTCTGCGAATACCGTGGGCAATCTTGGCGGGATGATTCGCGACAACTCCAACAGCCTGTCCTCGAACCTGCTGTCGACGCCCATCATAGCCTTCCAAAACAACCACTTTACCGA
>OBLW0100004781.1_pt1 | contig 10263 bp, 15 predicted proteins | sample 1520161 | NCBI WGS metagenome assembly OBLW01 (sample SAMEA3539309, study PRJEB22396) | soil metagenome | biome: tundra; feature: field; material: soil | place: USA | collected 2010-05 | depth 0.15 m | reverse complement strand
ATCTGCATGGATTCAGGGCATTCTTGCTCGCTACTACAAGGAAACCAAACGGCAAGGAAGGTCTGTTGGAGCCAACGGACCGAAAGGCGTGTGGCTCGACATCGTTCCAGCCACGCCGGTATCCGCCGACGATGGACCGTTATGGATACCGGACCGCGAGGCGCGCGAATGGGTGCAGACCCATCCCAAGGGGCAGATTGCGGCGGGCGTCAGCAAGAACAAGACGACGGACGGCTATTTCGTACGGACGGTGAAACTAATGAAATTCTGGCGGGATCGGCTCGGCACTGACCCTTGTAATCCCAAGTCCTACATTCTCGAAGCGCTGATACACGGCACTATAGGAACGCCATCTTCACACGCGGCAGCAGTCGTGAATGTGCTTGAAGGTATTGAGCGCAGCTATGGCATCTATCACAATACGAATCAGGTGCCGATCATTTCCGATCCGGGATATACCACGGTGAACGTTGCGAAACGTTGGCCAGCCAAGGAATTCGACAGTTTCATGGTGCAGGTCAAATCCGCCGCCGCGACAGCACGCAGCGCGCTAAACAGCACCGATGAGGCAACCAGCCGGAAGCTCTGGCGGCAGGTTTTCGGCGTGGACTTCGGCAAGTGAGGTTGAGATGACAGATTCTCCGAAAAAAGCTGATGAGTCCAAGACCTTTCCGGGGTCTCTGCTTTCGCCGCAGGCGATGGGAGGCATCAACGCAGGAAAGGGATTTGATTTCCAAACGCGCTTTACGGCGTGTCATGTACCAGTGTGGTTGCTGGAAGCGGCCTTTCACCAACTCTTCTTCGAAGGCACCGGCGACATCGACATCCGATACACAGAGGACGGCAAGTCCTCTCGAATTCATATTCAGGTGAAAGACCACGATGTCACGCCGGGAGAATTCAAATCGGTAATCGAGCAATTCAACCAGCTCGATTCCGCCCAGCCGGATACATACAAGTGCTTCACTGTGGTGTGCCCTTCCTTGTCTGCTACGCTCCGGCCAATTGAAACAGCCCTCCGGCGGTATCGTGGCGCGAAACCGTTCTACGATGACAAGCCAGGGGCTCTGGCTCCAACCAAACAGGAACTTGACGAGCGACTGCGCGAGGCAGGCCTGGGCGATTACGTCGATTTCATTCACGCCAAGGTTTTCATCGACGTAGGCCATGGCTATATGCATCACGACGACCACGCCATCGATCTTTTCATTGGCCGTTTGCTGAAGCATCCCGACTATGCAGACAAAGTTCGCGCAATGGTGCAGCCCGCATTCGCAGAGATCATGCGGGCTATCGGGGCAAAGAAGGGTGTCGTACTTGAACGGTCCGAGATAGAGACGCTGCTGCAAGCTGCCGTTGCGGCAGGGATCGCAGGCGAAAAGAAAATTACGTTGTGGCTGCAGAACTGGACAAGCGAATCCTTCGAGCCGCCGGCGGATTACGCTTTGGATTGGTCATCTCACTTCGACCGACCCTCTCGAAAGGTGCCGTCCTCCGAGACGTGGAACAACCTCCTAATTCCCGAACTGGATGCGCTCAAAAAGAAAATCCTGAAGGAACGGAAGGAACGCCTCATCCGGTTCCGAGGCAAGTGCGCTCTGTCATCCGGCGTCGCTTTAGGCGCTGTTTTCCCGACCGTCGGGGGCTGGGCATTTGAGATACCGCAACCCCCTTCAAAGGGCGACTGGAGGTCGGACGCAACACCGACAAACCCTTATGACCTCCGGGTTGAAGTGATCGATGGCAGCCAACAGGGCACAGATATCGTTCTTGGTCTGAACATCAAGGGTGACGGCCGTCAGGACATCATTAAGTACGTCGAGGGTACCGGCAATCCGCCAAAAATATTTGCATTCATGTCGCCACCGTCTCAAGGCGCGCAATCTATCGGCGGCGCAGGCGACGCCTGCGCATTTGGGCAAGCGGTTCGCGAGAATCTTGGCCAGCTCCTGAAGAAATACAGTCTGCGCAACACCCGAGTCTTCTTTTATGGTCCTTTTGCGCTCGCGGTGTTTCTCGGCCAGCAGCTGACCTCCGTCGGAGAGATTCAGTTATTTGAATACCAAGACCCCGGTTATGTTCCAAGCTGTTCGCTGCGGACGTAATATCGCGTAAGACTAACCGTACTCACGATGAACCTTATTAAGGCAGCCTTTGAATATGAATCATCTCAGAAATCTCGGGAATCAATTCAGCATCCCAATTCGTTCCGATGAGGACGGCTATTTGGGCAGAGAGTGTCCCATTGAGGAATGCCTCGGATACTTCAAGATTACTCCTGGGACCGGCGTGAAGGGGCCAGCGCCCTGCCATTGTCCTTATTGCGGTCATAGTGGGGACAACAAAACATTCTTTACGCAGGAACAAATAGAATATGCCCGGTCCGTCGTATTGCGAAAAGTTACCGACGCCATTCACAAAGATCTGAAGTCGCTTGAGTTCGAGCATAAACCACAAGGGATGTTCGGCATAGGCATCAGCATGAAAGTGCAAGCGTCGGCCCCCTTTGACCATCCGATACTACCGAGAAAAGCAACTCGAAACCGAAGTCGTCTGCGATAACTGCACTCTCCGGTACGCTATCTACGGGGTATTTGGCTGGTGCCCTGACTGTGGGGTTCATAATTCCCTTCAAAACCTGATCAAGAATCTGGAGCTTGCAAGGAAGGAGCTAACACTGGCCAAGTCGGCCGACACGGAGTTGGCCAATCACTTGCTCGGTGACGCATTGGAGAATGTTGTCTCCACGTTTGACGGTTTCGGGCGGGAGATCTGCTTGCAGAAGGGGGCCGATATTCACTTTCAAAACATTAGCGGCGCGCGGCGCAGGGTGTTAGACACGTTTGGATTCGATTTCGCCGATTCTCTCTCTGCTGATAAATGGGACTGCGTTTGCCGCATTTTTCAGAAGCGCCATCTTCTGGCGCACAAGATGGGCGTGATAGATGCGGGTTATCTTCAGAAAGCAAACGATCCGGGGGCCGTTGCGGGCCGGAAGATCCATGTAAGCCACGATGAAGTCAATTCAGCCATAAGCATAATTGAGGCTCTTGGCAGAGGTCTATTCGCGGGAGTACTTCCCCCAGCGCCATAAAACCGAGTAGACGGCCACTCTAGGAACGCAAGGAAACGCAGGTAAGTATATGTCCGCAGACTTCCCAAAAGATCTCGCCAGCCACGTGCACGGACAATTGGTCCATCGTAAGCAGAGTCCCCCCTCTACAAAAGTTCTAACGAAAATGTTCGAAACGCTGTATTTTGCCAGCCTGAAAAGAGAAGAGGCGCAGCCAATTTCTTGTCGAGTGGCTTTCATCGACCGCAAGAATCCAGACCCACATCCACCGGACCGGAAAGTCCCTGACCGATGGCGATTCTTTCCTCTTGCTGACGATCTGCCTTTAACGGTGCGTAATCTGGTAAAGCTGTCGACCGCGGTCGATCCTTGGGGATCTACTCTAGCCGTGGACACCGATTCCAAGGAAAAGCTTCGGATTTGGGGTCTCATCGACCAGAGTGTTCATTACAGTACATTCGTGATGAAAGAGGCTTCGAGCGGGCCTGAAATGCCTGGGATGTTTCAAGCAGTGATCCAGGGTACCGGCGAAATAGCCGTTTACAGGACATACGTTTTGTTGGGGAGCCTGAAGCAAGACACTCTCGTGAAAGGGCAGCAAAGAGTGTTTCAGTCCGGACCAATACGTTCGAAGCTGATGCCATCGATCAAGATTTTCCAGCAACAGGTCCGGAAGGAAGTAGGAGCCACTCTCTACGACAAGAGAGGACACTGGAATGAGAGTTTAGAAAACGCTTGGATTTCAGGTCTCTGCAGGATTCTCATCGGTGTCCACAAATATCAGCATGGTGGGGCGGTGCTTATCTCTGACGATAGCTCCGGACTCAACCCAAAATATTTACTGAAATATGACCGCCTGGCAGATGCTCTCTTTCGCGAAAGTGTGCTTAGAATCAAGCACACTGCGTACTCTGATTCCATACACACTAATTACCTCGACGAAGAAGCCGATGAACTTCCAATCGATCTGTACTTGGACGAGACCGTCAGCGAGACTCAATTGATGGATACAAATGACGAACTTACCGGGTGCGTGCGCTTCTTGGCATCTCTATCTCGCGTCGATGGTCTGATTTGGCTCGATTCCTGCTTGCGATTGAAGGCATTCGGAGTGGAAATTACTGTTCGAGATGAGCCCCGCCATGTTTTTCTGGCCCAGAATTCTAGAGCCACGAAAACCAAAGAGCTTAACCTCAACCAATATGGCACGAGGCATCGCTCCATGCTTCGGTATTGCGCCGCAAAACCCAACAGCGTAGGGTTTATCGTTTCGCAAGATGGCGATGTCCGTGCGGTTACTCACTCGGGTAAGCGTGTCGTAATGTGGGACAATATTCGGATTCAATCGCTTCGAAACGCGCGAAGTCTACCTTCTGAGTAGTACCGATCAGACCCTCCTGAATTGCTCGCCCGCATCACCCGGACGGAATCCAACCCGCCATCCCGAATGCGTCTTAGCGTCGCGTTCACTACGTAACTGAGGCTCCAGAACGTTGATGTCAAGCGTCTTCCTGCCGGTAGAAGATCTCGATCAGTTCAATCAACCCGACAGGAGAATGGACGATGAAGAAGCAAGGCGCGACAGATGTGAAGCGGGCAGCGGCAAACGACGGACAGGAGAATGGAAAGGCCACGAAAGCGAAGAAGTCTTCCACGCCAGCCGAGGACGCGAAGTACACGATCGGCAATCTCGCCACCGTGAAACGTGGATTCCTTTTAGCCCTTGTGGAATTTGCGAAGGCCAAAGGCACCGTGGACCACGCCGCACTCGTCAAGGAGTTCAACGGGCGTCAGGTCGATTCCAGAAAAGTGGACGCAGCCAGGATCGCTAGGTACCTGAGTTACTGCAGGAATCACGGCATCCTCAAGCTTGTGAGATGAGCGGGGCAAAGTTTTCTCTCGGTCGCGTCGTGGCGACTCCGGGTGTGCTGGAAGCATTCACGGCATCGGGCCAATCGCCGCTCGATTTCCTACAGCGGCATCTCACGGGGGACTGGGGCGAACTGGACGAGAACGACGTGCGCGAGAACGAACTGAGCGTCGAACAGCAGTGGCGGATTCTTTCCGCTTACACGCTCAGCACTGGCGTGAAATTCTGGATCATCACGGAAGCCGACAGGAGCGTAACGACATTTCTGCTGCCAGGTGAATACTGATCGACCAACCCCAGACTTCTAGCCCACGTCTAGCTCCGGCCGGGCTCCATCATCTATCCAGGAGTGGCCGCTCCTAGGAAATCGGAATAGCTCCTTTTAGCCTCCGGGCCAGCCCAGAGGCCGTTGCCGCCTTAGGAACGGCTATAGCGGGTTCTAGCCTCGTCAGGCCAGCCCAAACTCTAGTGTGGGATACCGGCGGGAGTGTCAGTGCACGCCCCTCGCCCCCATGGGAGCCGCTGTCGGGCTCGTTTCAAGAACTTCGTATCAAGCCCACCCGGCAAGCCGCGATCTCCGTAGGAGACTGTTGAGCCGTGAGAAGGAGAAAACGATGTCAGTGAACATTTTTGTCGTGCACGTTCAAGGCTACGCCGTCGATCCCGCGTACACCTACGCCGGGGAACGCCAGCAGGCTGCTTACAGGAAGCTCGCTGAAATCTGCCAGCAGGTCGGCCTCCCGCAGGACAGCGAGAAATTCTTCAGCCTCGGGTACGACGACGTATCGTTCGAAGTTCCAACTCAGGCCGATGCCGTGCAAGCTTGTGACGCCTTGAATACAGTTTTGCCGCGCTCGCAAAGCAAGATGGGCTATGGCTATGGCAGCTCCTTCGCTGCAACCGCGCAGGCCTACGAACTGACCGAAGGCGCGGACGAATATGAACGCTACAGTTCGCCAGCGGAGTGGAGCTACAGCCTCGATTTGTAAAGGCAACCCGAGTTCCCCCATGTCCTCAACCTTAAAAACCCCAAGGAGAAAATTGAAATGAAATCGACGACAAAGGAATCCAAACCGAAACCCGAGCTGCAGTATGTGCTGCACTCGGACGCCAGCGCCGCCAAGTTCAACCGTGGCTTCCTCGGAGCTTTCGTGACGTTCGTGGCCAAGAAGGGCACGGTGGACACTCCGGCTTTGATCGCCCAGTTCAGCGGACGGCAGTTCGATGGTAAGAAAGTCTCAGCCAGCCGGGTGAAACGCTACATCGCGTACTGCAAAGCGCACGGCATCTTCAAAGTTGCAGTGAAGGCGAAGAAGAGCAGTCCTGCGGTCAAGGCCGCGAAGGGTGTGGGCAACTTGATTGAAGGCGCGATCGTCCCTCGGGAAAAGTCTGAGACGGAGGGCCAGTGAAGTCGAAAGTCGCAGAGTTGCTCGAACGCTATGGCTACGCGCAAGATGCCGAGCCAACCGAATACAACGTTCGGTACTGGAGAAGTGCCCGCTACGCTCTTCCCGTTTCGGTCATCAACAGCATCTGGGAGGCGGCAAGCGATGGCTCCAAGGTGCAACGCGGCACGGGCAGCAAGGCGGGACTTCGGCGGCTAGAACTTGCGATCCTGCGCTCAGAGAGGGGCAAGTAGCATGGGAACAATCGATGAGAGCAAGCTGACTTCGAGCGAACGGGTGATGCTCGGCATCTTCAAGGCGCAAGCCGGGAACCAGATGGACGGCGAGCTGGCGTTCCTGGCCGCGAAGTCTCCTTTTGGCAATTGGGCACCGAAGACCCGAGCGGAGATTCATGCAGAAGAAGTAGAACGCGCAGAGGAAATGGCAGAGCGCGAAGCGGTGCGCCTCGAAGACGAGCGCGTGAACGGACGTATCGTCGTTCGCTACGAGCAACCGTCAATCTTCGGGCGCGTTTGGAACATGTTTTACTGCGGGCTCTGGTACGGCATTTGGTATACGGTGCCAATCGCAGCCTTCGTGGTTTACTGGATGTTCGGAGTCAGCGACGACCAGCGTGCGCTTTGCATCGGTCTCCCGATCGCTGCGTCAATGGGAATCGTGCGCGGCTTCTTTCGGCGTAAGGCAATTTACGAGCGGCTTCCTGTCGGCGAATAATAGGAATACTGGCGTCGAGGTTTCATGACCCCGGTTTTTCGATTCTAGATAAGCAGACGTGGTTAGCGCCCCAGGGCTGATTGCCTTGACGCGCGGCAGCGCAGTCGTGAGCTTTCTAGCTGAGGGAACTCGGCGGATAGGCAGCGTCTTGATGAACGCGGCGTGGGCGACGCGGGCGTCCCGGCCATAGAGCTTAGCGGCGAGTTGGGAGGCTTGCTTGCGGGTGATCATGCGATGGCTCCGATCTCGTCATCAACGGACGGCTTTACATAGCACTTCGTACAGAACGGGGAGTTGGCCTCGCACTTACATTGCGGCATTGACTGGAAGTGTGCGATCTTTTCCGCTCGGATTTCGTCCGGGGTTGGTGCTGCCTTTGGTGTTGGGGTTGGTGCTGGTCTTGCTTCTGCCTGCGGCAGCATGCTGTTGTTAGCTGGTTCGCTAGAGGACCTGCTGACGACCTCTGACGACCGGACGACCCTCACGCCACGTTGGGCGTTGTCAACCACAACGTCCGGCGTTGTCTTTGATGCCTCGTTCGGCGTTGCCTTTGAAGCCACGTTGGGCGTTTTGGAGTTAGATGACACGTTAGCCGTAGCCAGCTCAGACGCCTCGTTGGACGTGGCGTCAAGACGCTTGTGCTTCTTCAGCCACCCAATATCTACAAACGTGATCGTGCTCCGGCGCTGACGGCGAACACGTTTGATGGCGCCGGCTTCCAGCAACTCGTTCAGGCAATCAGTAATCGTCTGACGCCGGTCGATGTCCAGGCACTCCATCATCCATTGCTCGTCCCGCCAGAGCTCGCCCGCCCTCATGCCGTTTCCGAACTTGGCAACTTGCTCTTCGGTATAGGCGGCATCGGCCAACCAGATTAAAAGCTGGCGGGTGTAGAGCCGTTTGAAGGGGTACGTACATTCCCGTACCGCGTTGATGTATGCGATGGCCATATTAGCTCACCTTCGACTTCGGACGGCCATTCTTGCGAGCGATGCCGAGCCGACGGACAGCCCAATCCACGCGGTGATACGGTACCGCGAAGTGGTCGGCCACCTGAGCGTTGGTCTTATCTGGGTTCTGGGAGACGTACTCGAAAATCGAATGATCTACCCGGATGACTTCTTCGTGCTTGCGTGCCATGTTTCCTCCTACCTTGGGAAGCGAAGTTACGAACTTCGAAATAGCCGTTATCAAACTGCGCGAAACTCGTCCTAAAAAGAATGGCCCCGACCTTTTTCAGCCGAGGCCACTCGGCTAGTTAGAATTCGATCTCACCATCGCGGATCATGCGATCGTGTTCGATCTCTGCGCACATCTCGCAGTGAACGCTCTCGCAGTCACAGCTAACGTCAAGGGTGAACTCGTACTCCGCATCATTTTCAGGTTTGCGCCGGAAGTCGGTTGCCTCCTGGCCGGGAGCAAACACCATTTCCACGGTGTCTGACTCATAGCATCCAGGGCACATGATGTTTTCGGCCATAAAGACCGCACCACACCCGTAGCACTGCAGCGCGTTGTTGATGTCGTCAACCGCATCCTCATACAGAGCGGCGACGATTTCTGGATCGTGAATGAGATGGTTGTAAATCCAGAGCCATCCCCAAATCAGAATGTTCTTCATACAGCTATCCTAGTTTTTAGATTGTGGGACGAGAGGTTCGAGCTGGTGTCAAACTTCGTGGCAGGTTCTGGTGAGGCTAAGTAGCTAAGGGCACCGCCGAGCGTCGCTACTACTTACTAAGATGCTTTAGTCAGCCGCTAATTGCAATAGTAAACATTCTGTGTATATAACTATCGTGTTTGCAATGAGTTAGCTATTCAGCATCCGCCAGTTCCCCAGCAGCCGGGGATTCGCTAGGACTTGCTTGAAATAGGCGACTACGCTGTACTTCTCTCCAACTACACGAGTGAGATTAGCGTGCCAGTCCGTGGGAGTGCTCGCTATCAGGAAATCTCCCGGCCTGACCGCGATCTGCACGCCGTATTCGACAAAACAGAAGGCTCCGCCAGAATATGGGGCCGTGGGATCTTGGATTGAGGTCATACAGGCGAAGTTGTCGCCATTTTTACCGTCAGTGTGAACCGCGCTGGGTGCACTCTTGAGAATCGCGACGCTGGAGAATGGCGTGTGGTTAGCCAGCCGGAACTCAACTGGGACCCGCCGGAATTGGCCCGTTTGCTTGTCCGTGAAGCCTTTGTTCTGCTCCATGAATTTCTTAGGCAGACGGCGGGCAAACACGTTGCACATCTCGTTCAGGATCGGGAGGACTTTTTCAAACGCCGCACGCTGCTTCCGTGTCGGTATGAACGTGTCGATCTTGGAGCGGGCGTAGAAGCCATAGTTCAGCTCTCCCGCTCCACCGATAATTCTTCCTTTGACTCTAACTGGTTTGTCATAGCCGTCAAGAGTCGCATTGAATACGTTCGCTTCTTTCAGCTCCTTGCGATTCGATCCGTCGCAGCTCTTGAACTTCATCGCCTTCAGACCTACCAGAGCGTCATTCTGTAAGGCTTGCGGGATCACGTCCTTTAAGAACAGGAACATGAGACTGCCGTCTGGATGGAAGCCGATGGCACTCTTCGTTATCTTGTGCGGCGGATCATACCTGGGATCAACGTCTCGTACGTACTGGCCTCTCCAGCCCTTTACCAGTTGTGCAGGGCGATAGACCTTCAAACGACGGCGATACAGCTTAAGCTTCAACTTCTTGATCATCCATCGCCAGGTGATGCGAGTGCTGACAGTTCTGAAATAAGGTTTTAGCGGCAAGGTGCCCATACCACCCATTCTGCCTGCGGACGCGGAGCAGCGCACGGGTACGGAAGTAATGCGGCAATGCGGCCCTGACCCTTTTTCACCTTGCCCGTTTCTCGATACGTAGATCCGACTATGCGAGTCGCCATATACGCCCGAGTAAGCACCAAGGATCAAAGCTGCGGCCTTCAAATTCGCGATCTAAAGGCCTACTGCGCGGCTCGAAAATTCATGATCTTCCGCGAATATATCGATGCCGGTGAATCAGGCGCGAAAAACTCGCGGCCCGAGCTGAACAACCTGATGGCCGACGCACGTAAGCGCAAATTTGACTCAGTCGTGGTGTGGCGCTTTGACCGCTTCGCTAGAAGCACCAAGCATCTACTGCTAGCGCTCGAAGAATTCCGCTCGCTCGGTATCCAGTTCATCAGTTATCAGGAAAACA
>OBLW0100004780.1_pt1 | contig 10266 bp, 9 predicted proteins | sample 1520161 | NCBI WGS metagenome assembly OBLW01 (sample SAMEA3539309, study PRJEB22396) | soil metagenome | biome: tundra; feature: field; material: soil | place: USA | collected 2010-05 | depth 0.15 m | reverse complement strand
CTGCGGCGTTCCATGGCCGCGCCTGTCCCGAGCCTGCCGCCTGATTTCGACCAGCGCTTGATGCGCGAGGTGCGCCGCAGTTCGCAGCCGCTCGACCGATACCGCCGAATTCTGCTCACCGGCTACGGTCTAACGTCGGTCGTGACGTCCGCGGTGGTCATGCGTGGCCAAGGGCTCGACTGGGGGGCTATAGCGGTGATGATACTTGGGCCACTCGCCTTGGTTGCGACCGTACCCTGGGCGCGGCGCGCAACCCATACAACTATGGGGCACGGTGCCAAGTAGACCTAGCGAACAGAATTCCAACAAACGCGAGGAGGGGCTGGTCAAAAACGCGAGCGCGGCTCACGCCTTGACCTATCGCTCCCGCAAAGTCGCCAAGGGTAGAGGAATACCGTTCACATCGCTGCACCCGGACGACGAACGCCCAAGTTGGGGAAGCGCAACCCACAGTGCAACCTTTACCTCAACGCCTACGGCACCCAGCACAGGTTTTATCCGTGTGCATCCGTGGTTCCATGTGGTTCCAAGCTTTCCGCTACAATCATAGAACCCCATGCCTAACGAGCCCGCGGCCATAGAAGTCCGCGACCTGGTGAAGCGCTACGCGAAGGCCAACTTCAACGCCGTCGATGGCGTCACGTTCAGCGTCCGCCCGGGCGAGATCTTCGGCCTGCTCGGACCCAACGGCGCCGGCAAAACCACTACCATCGGCGTGCTCATCACCAGCGTGCTGCCCACCTCCGGCTCAGCCGCCATCATGGGCCTCGACGTGGCCCGCGACCCCATCGCCATCAAGCAGCGTATCGCCGTCGTCCCCCAGCAAAGCAACCTCGACCGCAGCCTCCGCGTGCGCGAAATCCTCACCTTTCACGCCGCCTATCACGGCGTGCCGCACCGCCAGCGCGAGCAGCGCGCCGACGCTCTCCTCGACGAACTCGGCCTCGGCGACCGCAAGAACGATCGCGTCGCCCGCTACTCCGGCGGCATGTCGCAGCGCCTCATGATTGCGCGCGCCCTCATGCACGCCCCCGATGTGCTCTTCCTCGATGAGCCGACCAACAATCTCGACCCGCAGTCCCGCCTGTTCCTCTGGGACCGCATTCGCGCGCTCAACGCGCAAGGCCTCACCATCCTGCTGACCACGCACGATATGAACGAGGCCGACCAGCTTTGCGGCCGCATTGCCATCATGGACAAAGGCCGCATCCTGGTGAACGACACTTCCGCCGAGCTGAAGAAGCTGATCCCCGGCGGCAACGCCGTCGAGTTGCGCGTGAGTCTGCCCGCGCCGGATGCTGGCGCGCCCGTGCTGGAGGCTCTGCGCGGCCTGGCGGGTGTCAGCAAGGTCGACGAACTGGACGCTGGCGCACCGCCCGCGCCCGATGAAGAGATGGGCGTGGTCACGTACCGGCTCTACGCCGAAAAGGCGCCCGCGCTGGTGGGGCCCGCCACCGAGGCCGTGCTGCTGGCCGGCGCGCAGGTGCGCGATCTGCACGTCAAGCAACCCAGCCTGGAAGACGTTTTCATCTATCTGACAGGGAGGCATCTGCGCTAATGACCCCCGCACGCCACACCAATCGTCTCTGGCTCGCCGCCAATGCTTTCGGCGCTACTTTGCGTCGCGATTTAGTGGTCACGCGCCGCGAGCTGCCCCAGTTTCTGGTGCAGGCCCTGATCCAGCCCATGTTCTTCCTCCTGATCTTCTGCAAGATTCTGCCAAGCATCGGGCTCGCCGCCGGAAACTTCGCGGCGCTGCTGTTGCCGGGCATCGTGGGCCTCACCGAGCTGATGGCCGCCATTCAGGGCATCACGCTGCCGCTGGTGCTGGACCTCGGATTCGCGCGCGAAATCGACGACCGCCTGCTGGCGCCCATGCCGGTCTGGCTGGTGGCCGCCGAGAAGGTACTGTTTGCCGCCCTGCGCGGCATGGTCGCCGGCGCCGTGATATTTCCGGCGGCCTGGTGGGTTCTGGGCAGCCGATACGCCGTGCGCGGCGACCGCATCGGCGTGCTGATCGGCATGATCGTGCTGGCCGCATTTGCCGGATCGGGCATCGGCCTGCTTATCGGCACCATAGTAAAGCCGGAGCAAATCAGCCTGATGTTTTCCGTGATCCTGACGCCGCTGCTGTTCACCGGCTGCACCTACTACCCGTGGAGCGCGCTGAGCAACATCCGCTGGTTCCAGGTCGTCACGCTGTTCAACCCGCTGACCTATGCCGCCGAAGGTCTGCGCTACGCCATGGTGCCGCCTATTCACGGCCATGCCATGCCCACTTTGCCAATGCCTTGGGTGCTGTTGGCGCTGGCCGCCACACTGGCCCTGTGCTTCGGCTTCGGCGCCCGCACCTTCCGCTCGCGCGTCGTCAGTTGACCTCGTCGCGCAAGGCCAGTGACCTATCCGGCCAATATGTGCCGATTCTGATGGTGATGCTGGCCACGAGCGAACCAGGCTTCAGACATTCTACCTGAACGGCATGCACGGGAATCCCTTAAAACGCAAGGGCCGAGCTTCACGCCTGCACGCCAGGGCGCATTCAACCCAGCCCAAGCTCGAAACCTGAAGGCTCCTCCCGAACGTGTGTGCTTTCTTGGCGGGGCTTGGCGAGAAACAGAATGGTTCCCGGATTGGCCATCCTCGCCACGCCAAGGCCCGGTAACAGAACCGTCTGAAAAAGAATAACTTCTCTTGCCTTCCCCAGCCTTGTGGAGATTAGCCGGTTTTCGGTGACACATCGAGCGGATTTTTATCTCGTTGCCTTTCAATCTCCTGGCGTCTTGCTGCGGCCTTTCCCCTCCACCGCCGGGCTACGCTCGGGTGTGAAGCAACAAACTGCCTCCGCAACCCGGCGCCTGCAATCGTTCGTTGGTGAGTTCGACCGCCTGAGCAGCCTCACCATGGCCGCCGGCAAGGACTTTAACGACGAACTCACTTTCATTCTGAATCACGCGGAAGTCTCGCTCGACCTGCTCGGCCCGGAGCACCCAGCCAGTGACGGCCTCGTCGAGTTAACGCACGCTGCCATGCGTTGCGCGGAGACTACCCGCTGCCTGTTGCTGCTGACTGAGCGCGCACGCGAGTCGGTCCGCTACGCTAAAGTGAGAGCAGGCCATGCGAATTCTGGGAATCGAGAGCTCCTGTGATGAAACCGCCGCCGCGGTCGTGGAGGATGGCGTGGCAATTCTTTCATCGGTGGTCGCCTCGCAGTTGGATACCCACGGCCGCTACGGCGGTGTAGTGCCGGAGTTAGCGTCCCGCGAGCACCTGCGCGCTATCGTGCCCGTGACGCGCGAAGCGCTGGGCCGCGCCCGGACTACGCTGGCGGACCTTTCGGCCATCGCGGTGACCGCCGGGCCAGGACTGGTAGGCTCGCTGCTGGTGGGAATTACCTACGCCAAAGCGCTGTCGTTCGCCTGCGGGATTCCGCTGATCGGCGTCAATCACATTGAAGGACATATTCATTCGGTGGTGCTGGAATCCGCGCGCGACGGGCAGCCGGTCGAGTATCCGGCGCTGGCGCTGGTGGTGAGCGGCGGCCATACGCACCTGTTCGAAGTGCGCGAGGGATTCCACTACCGCCTGCTTGGTAAGACCCGCGACGATGCCGCTGGCGAAGCTTTCGACAAGGTCGCCAAGTTACTCGGCTTTGGCTACCCGGGCGGCCCTGTGATCGACCGCCTGGCGCCCTACGGCAATCCGCGCGCGGTGCGTTTCACGCTGGCCCGCATGAAGGGCAACGCGCTCGATTTCAGCTTCAGCGGCCTGAAGACGGCCGTGCTGCGCTGGGTCGAAAGCCACGACCTCACTGCTGAGATCGGGACGCGGCGCGACCTGCTGCGTGCAACGCCCAGCCCATCGCTTGAGGAATGGCTGGCGGTCACCCCGCAAACCACGCGCGACCTGCTGGCGTCGTTCCAGCGCACCGTGATCGAGGAACTGCTGCGCCGCGCCGCGGCCTCCGCCGAAAACATCGGCGCCCGCACCTTGATCGTTTGCGGCGGAGTGGCTTGTAACTCAGGCTTGCGCGCCGCCGCGCGGGACGCCCGGCTTCCCTACCCGGCCCTGTTCCCATCGCCCGGACTTTCAACCGATAACGCGGCCATGATCGCCGCCGCCGCCTTCCCGCGGCTCGCGCGAGGAGAGTTCGACGATCTGACTCTGCCCGCGCGCGCCAATCTGGCACTTGCATAAGAAAGAACCGAACCACAGGTGGACACAGATGCACACAGATGCACCCGTCAGGTTACTCGATGCGGAGCGCTGCGGCCGTTTCGATCCGCATGGCGCGTCGCGCCGGCAGATAAGTAGCTGCAACGGCTGCGAGCGCCAGCAGCAGCGGCACAGCCACAAAAACCGTCAAGTCCGTGGGCTTCACGCCATACAGGATGCTGGCGATCAGGCGCGTAGCGATCAGGCTGGCTCCAACGCCCAGCAGAACGCCGGCCGCGGCGATCCGCATGGCCCGGCCGAGCACCCATACCAGAATGCGGCCGGGCGCGGCGCCGAGCGCCAGCCGGATGCCGATTTCCCGTGTCTGCCGCAGAACCGAATAGAAGGTCACGCCGCCAACACCGGCCACGGCGAGCAGCAACGCCACCGCGCCAAATGATCCCAGCAGTGTGGTCTGAAGCTGCTCGGTCGCCATGGAACGCGCAATCAGGTCCGGCATCGTCTCAACTTCGTTGACGGGCTGATTCGGATCGACCGCGCCGGTCGCCCGCCGTAGAGCCGATCCAAAAGCCGCCGCATCGAGCCGCGTCCGCACCACCACGGCGAAGAGGTCCACAGGCTTCTGCAGAAGCGGCACGTAAACGTCGGGCAACGCCGGCTCGTTCAGTTTGAGGTGCTTCACGTTTCCGACGACGCCGACGATCTCGCGCCACACGGGCTTGGCGGGAGGCTCTTCGAGGTTGACCCGCCGGCCGAGCGGATTCGCACCCGTGAAGAAACGGCGGGCGAGCGTCTCATTGACGATGAGGACGGGCTGGCTGGTTTGCACGTCGCGCTCCGTGAATGCGCGCCCGGCGCGTAGAGGAACGCCCAGAGTGCGGAAGTAGTCCGGTGTCACACTGCGGTAATTGGCATGCGGCCGCTCGGCCGCCGAAGGCGCTGGCTGCCCCTGGATCTCGAAGGTCTGCCGGAATTCGTCGCCGCTGAAGGGCAGCCAGTCGATGGCGCCAGCCGATTCCACGCCGCCGCCGTTGGCGAGCTCCATCATCAGCTTCTTCACGAACAGCGCCCGCGATTCATCCGACGGATAGGAGAATGACGGCAGATAGTACGATCCGCTAAATACATGCTCGGGCCGAAAGCCTGGATCCAGTCGATTCAGCTCGAAGAAGCTCTTCGCGAGCAGTCCGGAAGCAACCAGCAGCGTGCATGTAACGGCGAATTGAACGATGACGAAACTTTCCAGCAGCCCGCGTCGCGACTGCACCGCTCCTCGTCCAGACGTTCGCAGCGAATCGGCAATGGAGGCATTGGAAGCGCGCAGAGCCGGTGCGATGCCAAAGATCACCGAGGTCGTCAAAATCAGCAATAGCGCGAACAGCAGCACCCCGGCGTCCACCCCGGCTTCGGCCATCCGCGGCACGTTGGCGGGAGCGACCGCCTTCAGGCCCAGCACTCCCGCATAGCCGAGAAACAACGCCGCGACGCCGCCCAGCAGGGCGTACATGAGGCTTTCCGTCAACAACTGGCCGATCAGCCGGCGGCGGCTGGCGCCGAGCGCCGCACGAATTCCCATCTCGCCACTCCGCACGGCAACGCGCGCCAGCAGGATGATTGCCACGTTCGCGCAAGCCAGCAGCAGCACGCATCCGGCCGCAGCCATCAGCAGCCACAAAGATGTGCGTATGCCCGCCGTGGTCTGTTCGCGCAGCGAACGTACTTCAATGCCCCAGCCCTTGTTCGATTCCGGATAGCGTTGGGCCAGGCGGCCGGCGGCGATGGTCATCTCCTGCTGCGCGGCCGCGATGGAGACGCCGGGGCGCAGCCGCGCGATCACTGTAGCCCAGCGATTGGCCCGTTGCGTGAGATCGAGGGTGCCGAGATCCTTGCGCGCCAGGTTCAGCGGAACCCATAACTCCGGCTTCTGGTCCGAGACAGTGCCGCCGATGTCGAATCCTGGCGGGCCGGAGAATTCACGAGCCGCCACGCCGACGATCGTATAGACCTGCCGGTTGAGTGTGATCGCTTTACCCACAATGTCCGCGCGCGCTCCGAAGCGCCGCTGCCACAGCCCGTGACTGATGACGACGGCTCGCTCGTGTTCCGCTCGCGTTTCGTCCTCCAGAAACAGCCGACCCGCGATGGTGGCCGCGCCCAGTTCAGACAGCAGGTTGGGTGCGATCCACGAACAAAGCAGGGCTTCCGGCGCTCCACTGCCCGTCAGGTTGACGAGGCCGAAGCCGTAGTGCCCCATGGTCTCGAACGAGCGATTCTGTGCGATCAGATCCTGCAGGTCCGGCGAGGACACAAAGAACTCGCTGTAGCCAAGCTGTGGATTGTTCATCCAGACCAGGACCAGGCGTTGCGCGTCGCGGTAGGGAAAGCCGCGAATCACCACCGCCTTGAGCACGCTGAAGATGGCGATGTTGGCCCCGAAGCCGAGCGCCAGGGTGGCCCCAATCGCGAGCGACAGCAGCGGCGTTTTGAGGATGGTCCGGAGGTTGCGCCAGCAGTCGTTTAGCAAATGAGATTAGTAATACCAGGAGCGGGGATGGGAGTCAATGGGGCAATGACCCTCCACCTGCCGGAGCGCGCGTGTCAGAAATGCTCGGCGCGCCCGCCAGATGCCACGCGTCTCACATTTGATACACTGGGATTGTGCGACCGGTTGTCTTCCATCCCAAAGCAAGGGATGCGGTGCGCCGGTTTCCAAGAGAGGCGCGCGTGCGTCTGGGGAAGGATCTCTTCCGGCTGCAGATTGGGGAGCAGGTCGCGATGCCAGTCTCCCGACCGATGCCAGTGGTGAGTGCGGGCGTGTCGGAACTGCGCGTGAAGGGCGCGGACGGCGTCCTTCGCGTGTTCTACTACTTGGCACCTCCGAATGGGGTTCTCGTCTTTCACGCATTCGTCAAAAAGACCCAGCGGACGCCTCCCCTCGAAATCGAGGTGGCGCGAAAGCGTTTAAAGGAGCTTCCGGATGCATAGACTCAAACCAATCGTCTGCAAGACGCCTGAGGAACTGGCTGCCGCCATGGGACTTTCCGCGACAGAGGCGAAAGAGTGGCAACTCCAGCATGCGCTGCTCAAACGCCTGAAGGAAATTGTCCTGAGACAGGGGATCACGCATGCCGAAGTCGCCAAACGGGCGGGCACTTCGCGAACCAGGGTTACCGCGATTCTCAATGACGACCTCGATCACGTATCCAGCGATCTACTGGTTCGCATCCTGGCAGGGTTGGGATATCGGGTGAGGATTTCGGTAGTCAAGTCGGATACGGCCGCGTAGCCAGGTCGGGTTATCCGGTTGCATTGGGCCTGCAGCAAGCCAGGAAGGATTACTAGCTCAAGTTCGTCACGGTCCGACGATTCCCAACGATTTTTCGGCCGATGGCGCATTCCGAAAATGCTCCGCAGTGCAGACTTTCCCACTCGTCTTCCGTCCCGAGTAGACGGTCGGCGCGCCCTCCGCGCAGCACTTCCACACCTCAAACGACTCCACATTTCTGTTTCGTGCCCAGTAGACGATGCCGCTGGGCTGCAGCCTTCGCCATTCGGAGCGCGTGCGTCCGAAAGGCGCGGTGCCGCAGGAGCCGCGTGGCATAAGAGGCCAGTTGCTCGGCGGGAGCCGCGATGACCACCAGGCAGTAGGCTGGGTGACAAAGGCTTCGCTGGTAGAAGCCCGCATCGCGGGTGAAAAATGTGATCTGCCGAGCACCGCGCAACTCCGTCAGGATCTCTCTGTCGGTCATTCCCGCGCGGCCCCAATTCAATCCTTACCTTGCGGACGGGCAGGCGCCGCGCTTCGAGAAACTCCCGCTGGCTGCGCAGCGAGTCCTCGTCGCACAGAATCAACCTGCTCTCCGGCGGCCGCCGGCCACTGAGTACTCAGCGGCGTGTTCCAAGAAGCTCTCCCGCGCCAGCCTTACGGCCTCGGCGATGGCCTCGTGGGGAACTCTTCCCTCCCACTCCTCCACAATGGCGTCCCACGGCAAGCCGCGCTCCACCTGCTCCAGAACGTCCGAAACGAAGATCCTGTTCCCCGAAACGTTAGCTTGCCGTGACACACCCGCGGGTCGGCGACGATGTAGCGGCCGATTTGCCGGGTCGTTCGGGGCGCTGCGGCGTTCTTCGCGGGTTTCCTGGCTGGCATGGGATATTAGACGTCATACATAGTTTCGCCCAGTTGACCGGTCGCAATCAAATCCTCCGGCGCTGGCAATGCGGGCGGGCGCCGCGTGCGACTTTGCCTGGACGCCCGGCTTGCATCCATGTAGGTCGCCATACGCCGTCAATCCGCGCCGAATGCAGAGGTTGCCAAACGGGAGGGCACTTCGCGGACCAGAGTTACCGCGATTCTAAATGACGACCTCGATCGCGTATCCAGCGATCTATTGGTTCGCATCCTGGCACGATTGGGATATCGGGTGAGGGTTTCGGTGGTCGGGTCAGATACGGCGGCGTAGCCGAGATCCGGCTTTTCTCCTGCGCAATGAGATCGTGGTGTCCACGGCGCGAATCGCCACCATCCTAGTTTTGGGATAGAATAGTGCTGGGACGGAATGCCACGCAGACCAGTTCCGGGTGAGAAACCGCTGTACTGGATGGGGTCGGCGAAGAAGGATCTATTGGCTTTTCCGGAGACAGCGAAGGATAACATCGGGACCGCCCTCAGCGTGGCGCAGTTTGGCGGAAAGCATCCAGCGGCCAAACCGTGGAAAGGACAAGGCTCCGGTGTTCTGGAAATTGTCGAGGACCACGCCGGGGATACTTTCCGCGCCGTCTATACAGTCCGTTTTGCAGAGGCTGTTTACGTGCTGCACGCCTTTCAGAAGAAATCCCCGAAGGGGATCAAGACCGCCCGGCCGGACGTGGAGTTGGTCTCGCTGCGTTTGAAACAAGCCCGGAAGGATTGCCAGGAGCGTTATGCGAAAAAGTGAAGGGAACCCCACGGTCACCCCGAGTTCCGGGAACGTCTTCGCCGATCTGGGGATTGCCGATGCCGAAGAGCGCCAGACTAAGGTTCGCCTCGCGCTTGCAATCAACCAAATTCTGGGCCAGCGGCGTCTCCCCCAAGCCGAAGCCGCTCGACGCCTGGGTGTCAACCAGCCGAAGATTTCAGCCCTTTTCAATTACCGGTTGGCTGGCTTCTCCGTTGAGCGCCTGATGCACTTCTTGAATGCGCTCGGCCGGGATGTGGAGATTGTCATTCGCAGCAAGCCGCGGTCCCGGCGACCCGCCCGGATCTTTGTCACCGCGGCTTGACACGTTTCACCGGGCGGCGCGGTCCAAGCCCGTATCATACCGGTTCCTGGCTCTAAAGTTCTGCGGGGGATCATAGCCGCGGTGAGCGTTCCACCGCTCCGCCAGTTCGCGTCGCTTGATGTCGACGTGCGTCGACCATTCTGAGAGCAGCTTGTCTGCCCGCGGGTCGGAGCCCGCCATGGCCCAGAAAAGCTCGCGGGCGAAATAATCTGTTTCCTCTTTGTCCACTGCAAAGTCGCAAGCAGACCGAAGGAGTCCTTCGAAGCGTGGCGACTTGGGCAACCGGGTAAAATACTCTGCAAAGTTGAGACCGCCCCATGCCGTGTACTCGGATTCCTCTTTCCGCACGTGTTGCAGCCGTGCGAGAAGCAGTTCCGCAACGAGATCCGGCCAAATGTCAGCCACTTCTCCCAGTAGTTCGTCGTAGTGGTTCTGGTCAATGCGGTCTATCGGGACGAGATTGCGGAGCACGCGCGCCATCTGTTCGTGTGTAAACGCCCGCGCTGGCGTGCCATAGTGCCCAACCGCCATCCAGAGATTGAATCCAAGGTCTGCCCCCGCTAGATCCGTTGAAGATATGATCTGCGCAGCGTCGGCCGCGAAGAGGGGTTTCCTGCCGGCTCGCCCCGCCAGCGAAACTGCCTGGACCCGGACGGTCGGCGCCGGGTGACGCGACAGCAGGCCGATGATTTCGAGATCCCCCGGGCGAGGACCGTCCTCTTCGATCCAATAAACGCCGTTCGCTACCCCGAGGGCCACTGAGGGTTCTGGATGAACGGCTAAATTCAGTCCCAGTGTCAAGTACGACTCGAAGCTGCTCTCGCGCAAGGG
>OBLW0100004779.1_pt1 | contig 10267 bp, 20 predicted proteins | sample 1520161 | NCBI WGS metagenome assembly OBLW01 (sample SAMEA3539309, study PRJEB22396) | soil metagenome | biome: tundra; feature: field; material: soil | place: USA | collected 2010-05 | depth 0.15 m | reverse complement strand
GCCTCGGCGACCGTGAACTTGCTGCGGAAGCGCACATACAGCTTGGCGATGTTCTGGCGCAGTAACACGAGCATTGTGGTGCCAAGGACCCGGCAGCCGATGCCGATGTACCACAGAGAATCCCCGAGCTCCTCCATGAGATTCACGTCGTCGATCGGCTTGCCCCGCAGGATGTAGTTCAGCAGCGCCTCGTTGAACTCGGAAGCCTCCGTCTGCAGACCACTTCCGACATGTAGAAGCCGTTGAATTCTCAGGTCGTTGAGGCGCGCGGCCACTTCCGAGCTCACGCACAGACCCACGCCGAACTCCTCCGCCCAGGTGTGCAGGTTCTGGAAAGAATCGGGAGCCTTGCCATAGAACGCGAACTTCTTGAGCTGGTCCATGGTCTCGCCGGCGAAGGCGCTGGCACCCAGCGCACCGATGATCATGCCGGGCATTTGAGAGCCGGTGTGCAGCTCCTTGTTGAGGCAGTCGTACGGAGCCTCGGTGCGCTCTGCGAACAGTCCGTAGTTTTCGGCGTCCACATGGGCGCTGAACATCGTGGGAATCAGCCCGTCGGCGGGTTCGGGATTGGGTGGGGGTGTTGGATAACTCATGCGTAAACCTCTTGGATCTGGAATGAACTGGCGTGCTCGCCAGCCTTGAAACTGAGCGCCATGGTGATCAGCCACCGCGCATTGGGCAGCATGTTCGCAGGCAGGTTGTCGACCTCGACCACGCTGACAAGCTCGTCCGTCATGGTCTTGACCTTGAACAGCAGGTGATCGGAGAAGACCATGTAGCAATGGACTTCCACGTCGGCGCATTGCAGAGTGGCGAAGAACTGCCACTTCCGGATCTGGACCCCGACCTCCTCCTGGAACTCCCGAATCATCGCGTGCTTCGGGCAGTCGTCCGTCGGCTCGATCTTTCCGCCGGGAGGCAGAAGCTTACCGGCCAGAAACTCCGGCCGGTTCTTCTGGATCACACATAGGCGCTTACCGTTCGTGGAGAACAGGAAGCCGCATACCATTTGGGTTTTCATTGGACGATCTCCGGTGTGGCATCGAGCGCCGCGGTCAGTACATAGCCGTAGTTCTGCAGGGCTGCCGCCTGCAGTTTTTGCAGGACGGGCTGCATATTGATCCAGGCGTTGGCAGCCTGCTTCTGCGCCTGGGCGGCCAACATCTGCGCGCGAAACTGGGCAGCTTGTTCCAGAGCATCATCCAGGGCGTCGTGGGTGTGCGGCAGATCTTTCGGCCGCCAGCTCTGCGGAATGCCTTCCTTGCCGCAGGAGCCGTACTCCTTGCCCAGGATCCCCATGGCGTGGCTCCGGGCGTCCCAGCAGCGGTGCTTGAAGGGAGTTTCATTGCCGCCGCGCGCCGCGATCATGTAGCAGCGGAAGAAGGTGAAGTCGAAGCCCGCCGGTGAAGCGCAGCAGACCGGCTTCCCCAATCCGGCGAAGTTCCGGATCCACGTGTCGCAGTCGAGCATCGTGTACATCCAGTCCTTGGCGCCGTCCGCCAGAGACTCGTACCGGGCAGTCAGCTCGGGCGTACTGTACCAGAACTCCGCCATACAGGCATGGTCCGGGATGGCACCCGGATATGACCGCAGCTTGCGGGTGAACGTTCCTATCACGCCGTCTTTCAACGTGAACGCCGCCAGGGCCATCTGCAGCATGGAGTTCTTGAACGGAATGGGCCCGTCGGTTTCGATGTCGAGGGAGAAGTAAACTTCGCTCATAAGTTCGATCTCTTGCAATTCAGATTGGAGCAGTCGCCGTCATTTTCCAGAGGCGCCGCGCAACCGCTGCAGTACCCCGCGCGGTGGCCGAAATAGGCCTTGCCGTAGTTCGGGCATGCCTTGATGGAACAGAGCAGGCTGTTGTCCACGTAACAGCCGCACTGGATACAGCGACGATCCTCGCTGAACCTGCCTTCGCCTTCGTAGCCGTCGGTGGCCGCGGTGTGCAGAACCTGCAATTTGTCTGTGGCCCGGGCGCCGGGGATTAGAACCTGGATCGTGTGCTTCCTGTTCCAATCGATCTGGCTGATCAGGATCAGGAAGATGGCGCACAGTTCAAGGTAGGCTGCGTGCGAGAAGTCGTCATGGGCGTAATAATAGAGTCCGGCCACGACGGCGATAACCGCAGAAACCGCCATGAGGAATCCCCACACCTGATCCCAGGCCAGGCGCTTCAGGTAGGAAAGTTTCTCCCGGGTGATTTGCTCATTTCGGGTCTCGTGCGGGGCGATCGGGACGGCGCGGAAGAACATGAAGCCGAACCAGCCCCATTGGACGCCGGCGGCCTTGACAGTGCGCATGCTGTGCAGGTTCAGGGACTCGCAGTTCTTGCTGAAGTCGCCGGAACAGAAACCCGGGCCGGTGCGCACGTATTGTAAGAGACGTTTGAATGTCATAATCCTCCGAACATGGCGGCTTCGAGACGCGTCCTGTATGTCCTGGTGTCGCCGGCGGCGCGGATGATCGACTGCACGCCGTTGTTGCTTCGCAACCCGTAGATCTCGTTGCGCATCTTCGGGTACCGCCTCAACATCATGCGGACGTACCGGTAGAAGCGATGATGAAAGAAGGTCCTGTCCGTCTGCTTTCTCATGCGGCCTTCTGTAGGGTGATGGTCTGGGTGAACATGTCGCCGTCGGCCAGGCGGATGTTGATGGTTAGGCAGAACCGGACCGCGGGGTACAAGGGTTTGGCCCACATGAAAAACACGTTGCCGCGTTGGAAGCGGCCGCTCTCGCCGTCGGGCGAGCGGTAGTCGACTTTCTCGGCGTCCGGCCAGTTGCCAATGTTGATGGTCAGGTTCACGTCTTCTCCTCTTTGCTCTTGCCGCAGGTTGGGCAGCGCCAGGTATAGACCTCTTTGGCGCATGGGTTGCAGTACCAGCTATTCAGAGGCCGGTCGAGCGGTTCACTGGGACTGCCAATCTCTCTGCCGCTGCCGTGAAGGCGCCCGCAAGGGCCGTCGTAGCACCCGCCGTCCATCATGGGTGTTGTGTCCCGTGAGAACGGATCGCGTCCGCCACTTTGTCCAATGACTTTGCGATCGCGAACAGGCCGGTCACTACGTTGTCTCGACCGTCGTTTTTTGTGAGACCCCGGTCATGCGTCCCTACCAGGCGATCGCAGAACCGTTCCACCATTGTGCTGATCCATTGCTGCATATCGGTCTCCTCTGAATGGGCCGGTTACCCGGCCCCCTGGCTGCCTAGAACGGGCAGTCGTCGTCGGTGGGATCGGGGCCGGCCGGCGCAGCGCCGCGGCTGTTGCCGGCGGGCGCGGCCTGGGTGCTGCCGCCACCATTGCCGCTCTTCTCGCCCTGCGGCACGAAGCGCAGCTTGTCCGCGTTCACTTCGATCGAAGTGCCGGACTTGCCTTCCTTGCCTTCCCATTTGCGGATGGTCAGGTCGCCCTGGACCACGACGGGCTTACCCTTGGTGAGGTAGTCCTTCGCCGTCTTGGCGAGCGCGCCGAAGCAGGTCACGTCGAACCAGTCGGTGACCTTCTTGTCGTCTTTGCCGCGGCTGACAGCGATGCTGAACTTCACACCCTCCTGTTTGCCGTTGCGGCCGTTGAATTCGAACGTCTCGGGATCTTTTCCGAGGTTGCCCATGAGTGTTACGTGTGCAAATGCCATAATCGTTTCCTCTCGTCCTCTTTACTTGTTGCGGCCCAGGTCGCCGGCCCGGTCCAGGGTTTCCATCTCCGCTGTGTATTTGGCGTAGCAGCGGTGCAGCTCGATCAGTTCGAGCAGCGCGGGCTCCTGCTTGCAGGTGCAGGCGGAGCATACGATTCGTGCTTCAATGGCCGGGGTCCTCCTGCGGAATCCGAAGACCTGGTAGCCAACCTCGGCATCGAAATCATGCCTGCAGATCGGACAGTTTTCCGGCCCGCCGGTGTTGTTCCAGAGAACTGCCAGCCGCATGTCCATGTCAGGCCGCCGCCTTCTCCGCCTGGCGCGCGCGGTCCCGCCGGCGCTTGCAGAAGCCGCACAGCGGAGGTTTGTACGAGCCGCCGCGGCTGACAAACAGATCCGCCGTGGCCTTCTCGTCGTAGCTTGCAGCGTCGTCCACGCAGATATAGCACTCGCTGCCGCACTGTCCACACTTCATGGAGACGCGCTCGCTAGGCATCACCTGCTTTCTGTATTGGTCGCCCAGAGCGGGCATCACCGTCAGTTCGGGATCGACCGTCTCCTCGATTGGAACGGGGGCAGGCGCGGATCGTTTTCTAGGTGGCGGCATTGTGCCTCTGTAGGATCTCGATTGTCCTTTGTGTCCTACCCTTGCCCACTTCGACGGAGGTCCACTCTAACGTTGGAGAGAGGAAGACCGGCTTCGGAGGAAGCTGGATAACCGGAGCCTGCAGTAGAAGTGGCGGTGCTGGCGCAGGTAGCGCGGGCATTGTTGGCGGGGGCGGCATGAAGTCGTCCTGGGCGGCCAGTTTCTTGGTGCGTACGATAGCGATGAATTCTTGCATACGGTCGAACTTTTCCCGGAAATAACAGACTGGGATCTTGTTCCGTTGATCTTCGGAGAGCTCGATCCAATCGTCGGTCCAGGTCCCCACGGTCTCAGCCATCCGGTCCATGACCTCAGGCATTGGTAAGTGGGAAATGTCCAGGAATTCTTGTCGTTCGCGCGGTGACATGGGCGCCTGCTAGGTCGTGGCGGGCGGAGCGAGTTTCTTGAGCTGGCCAGCCTCGTAGTTCACGAACTTCTGAACCAGCAGGCTGGCCACCTGGTGGCGAATGTTGACCGTCTGTTCCAGATATGTGGTCAGGGCCGCCTTCTGTTTTTCGAAAGCCTTGTTGGCGATCAGACCGTTGAGCGTCTCCTCGATCGTGGCGAAAGCTTCGTCAGTGTCGACAAGACGGGTGTACGGCGACTTGGGCGCGCCGTTGCCATTTGTGTTGGGTGACATTTGTTCCTCGGTATTCTTTTCGTGGAATCGCTGGAGAGCTTCCAGTAAAAATGGATGAGGGCGGCCGAAGCCGCCCCCTTCTGGTGCCAGGTACTCCACTCCGTTTCACGGGAGCGCACCCCGCTGCTCGACGCTGTTTAGGCGGCGAAGGCGAGCTGGCGCTGCGGCATAACCGCATCGACAACCCGTTTCAGCATGGTCACAACGTTGCTTTTGGCAGTTGTGTTTGTGAATGATTATTGTCCCGGGGTCGGTACCGGGCGGTCGGGCCATCCTCCGCCGTCGCTGCGTCACACCTTGCGGTGCTACTCCCTTTCCTCGCGGTCATCCCGTCGAATCCGTTCGCCCCCTCATGGTGTTGCAAGGGGTTTGGTGGAGGCGCCGGCATACGATAGCCGGGTCCGGAAAGCCGTCTAGTCCAGTCAGTCAGCAAAACTCGTATGAGAGGGGCTCTAACCAATTGAGCTACCTTGATGTGATCGCGGGGCGGATTCGAACCACCATCTCCCTCGTTTGGGTGCGCGGCCAATTGCGCCTCTGACCGAAGTCAGGTGGGACTCGAACCCACAACCTTCCCAGCTCATTCTCTAGGGGCCGGGCGCCCGCCGTCCTAGCTCTGATGACCCCTACTCTCCGGGTTGCCCCGTACCATGGGAGAAGGCACAGCCTTCAAATCACCAGTAATCGAAGGACTACAGGTCGCGCCCGGCGCGCAGAGAGCCTTATCGCTGGCCCAGCTCGGCCAGCATAGCCTTGGTATCGTCGACGCTGAGCGTCCGCCGCGCGATCTGGCGCGGGATCTCCACGACGGGGATGTTCATCTCTTCCGCCCAGGCGATCTCCTTGGCGACGCCGGCGCCGATGCTGCCGTCCGGGAACGCCCGGAAGAACAGCGCCGCACACCGCTGCACGTACGGCCTGAAGGCAACCATGCCCGACACCTTGTACGCATCCAGGGCCACCTTCTTGTCGTCGGCCACCGGATAGGGCATGAAACCCAGCTCGCAGATTAGAGCGATGTCACGCTCGGCCTGTGGCGTGTTGTCGATGTTGATCGGTCGTGCGTAATACGCTTTCTTTTCCATCGTTTCCTCTTTGAATTCGTATGCAGGGTGCGCAAGGAAGGTCTTGTATGTTTGGCCCGGGCGAGTGCTATTGACCCAGTCCCCGGTTCCCTTCATTCGCGTTGTGGCCAGACCTTAGGAAAACCAGCCGCACGTATACTTGCGCACCCTGCGCGCTACCCTCACGGTTGTGCCCGGCAGCCGCCTGAAGCAGGGCCGTTTATCCACTTCCGACCAAGGGTAGATCTTATGCTGGAGAACCCAGATCGAACGGTTCGATCTGCTGGGTCTCCAGGTTGAACCTGTCGAATTTGATTCCGAGCATCGCACAGCAATTGACCGGAATGGGTCCGTCGAAGATCCCGATATGCGCCGGGATGAAATCTTTCTTGCAGGTCGCGCACCACAGGTGCTTCTCGAACTCGGACCAGTCCGGGTCCTGGTTACCGCAGTCGCATCCGGCCATCTCGTAGACGGCCGGACGCTGCGTGTATATCCAGGTGCGCTTCTTCATTACGCGACCAGGTCGACGATCTGGAAGCTGAGCAGCACGACTTCCGGTCCCCAGTTGGGTCCGTAGGCGGCTTCCATCGCGGCGCTCAGGCCGGCGACGGTAGTGCATTTGGGGCTGTGCTCGTTGACCAGGTCGGCATCGGTGATGGTCCCGCGCGAGGTGACGATCACCTCTTCGACCTGGGCGGTGAACAACGGCTGCGCGCCGCCGGTCTTGTACACGTCCAGCAGGTCGCCTGGGCGGGCGTCGGCCCACTTGGAGCCGTTGCGGACGGTGAGGTTCACGCCGGGCTGGAATTCGGGGGTCAGGAAATCGAGACGTCTGTTCATAACTTGTCCTCTTCTTCGAAACTTGGGAGGCCCACCAGGGGGATTCGAACCCGCATTCTCGGATATTAGCCCGCTTCTTACCTGGTTAGAGGATGGTGGACCAGAATTGGCAGGTTGAAACTATGGAGGCCGCCGCCCATCAGGAAGCGACCTCCTTCTGTCTGCCAACAGAACCTATACGGCAGGATCGGCCGGCGCAGCGTCCGCGGCGGGCGCTTCGGGAACCACGGGCGCGGCGGGCGCCGGCGCGGGAACAATGTTGCCCAGCGCGGCGATGACCGCGTCGAGCTGCGTCTTCTCGCCGGCCAGATCGGTGGCGATGGATTCCAGATCGGAATCCGACGGCCCTGCCTGGATGGCGGAGATGGCGCTGGATACGCGCGACGCGGTTGCTTGAACCGCCCCGGCGAGTGTAACTACGGAAACCTTCAACTCGGCGACTTCCGCCTTCAGATCTTCTAAACCCTTCATGATGCAGACTCCTTGTCTTTTGGACACGAACAACAACTCGAAAAGGGAGGTTAAAAGCACGAAACCCTCCTGGCGATGCCCGAACGTCTGTCGGGCTCACTACTCTCTTCGGGAAGTCTTTGGAGCGTTTCCAATTATTCGGAGATCAACATGTCGACGGCTTCTTCGTACCGGCGCCACAGGCTGGCGTAGTCGTCATGCTGATAGGAGGGAATTCGGTCTTTGTTGAGGTTGTCGTGCAGGTCCGCGAGCTTCACCCAGCGCGCTAAGTCATTGGCTTTGCAGCGCAGGATGTAGGCCTTGTAGGTCTCGTCCGGCCGCCGGGTGATGGCGTCAATCGCATCGTGGATCCGCTTGCCGAACCGGCTGTGAATCTCCGACAAGTGCAGTTGATCACGTTTGTGCTTGCGCGATTCCTCGACGACGTCGTGCAGGACGGCCACGATCTGGCTCTCTTCCCCGCCTCCGTGCATGCCACGCATGGCCAGCATGACGCGCAGCGGGTGGAAGATATAGGGCTCGCCGCCCTTGTCCACGGTGTCCGAGTGGTACTGCGTGGCCAGGATGATGGCCCAGTCGAGCTTGGTGAAAACGGCGTGCTGGAGCAGGCTCATCGCTTCGCCCCGCTGTGGCAGAGCATCACGGCTCGCACCTGGGCCGGACAAAATGGTCCAGCACCAAGCAGGCGGCAATCAATATGATGACCGCGGATAAGAAGATCACTGGGCTTCCTTCGCCGCCGGCGCCAGAGAGTCGGCGTATAGCTCCGCCGCGACGTGGTGGAGGTGTGAAACCTCAATCTGGCTGGTGTTCCTCCGCTTGCGTGCACTGGCTTCGTGGAACAGGATCTTGCCGCCGCTGCTGGTGTTGTACCACTGGGTGTCGATGTGCAGGAAAGCCTTGCCCTGGCTCAGGTAACCGCGGATCAGCTCGATGGCCTCCCGGTAGAAGGGCAGGCGCGCCAGGCCGCCGCCGTTGTTGCTGTACTTGGCCGGCGGTGTGATGCAGGCGGTCAGGATGGTGTTGGCCTCTCGCTCCAAAGCCCACACCGTCTGGATGTCGGCGGCCACATTCTTGTGCGCCGTCCGGGCGAAGTCCAGCATCAGTTTCATGCCCTCGAATGCCACCACAGGGTCCTTCTGCAGATCTCCCATCAGGTTTCTCAGGGCGCGCTGGGCGATGTCGTACGGCTTCATTATGTCCGCCGCCTTCCGAAGATCGCCGCCATTCTGGTCCAGGAGCGTGTTGATCAGGTCCTGGGCCGCCTCCATGGTCGCGATCGACTGGTTGGCTTTCTCTACGTCCGCTGCTGTTGCGGTCATCACGGTGCTCATGGTTTCCTTTTCTTGTCATCCGCGCGCGCGGTCTCGCGCGCTTCGATGGCCAGGCGATAAATGTCCTGGGATTCCCACTCCTCGGAATAGACGCGGTTATCGGGCAGAGCTTCGACTTTGTCGTTGAACGGCCGGTTTTTCCACTCGGCAATGTACTTCTTCTCGCCGGTCCGGCAGACCTTGTAGAAGCCACGCGTGATGAACTTGGAGATCTGGTCGCAGGCTTCCACGAAGAAGGAAGCAAAGCCGGCCAGGCTCAGTGGGTTGTTGTAGTTCTTTGCCTCGTAGGCTTCATAGCTGTGGAACTGCTCCAGAATACGCATCACGAAGACCTCCACGACCCAGGCGTCGGTGGCCATCTCCTTGGGGTTCTTGGTGTCCTGAACGTAGTCGGCCATCAACAGCAGTGCCTTGACCGTGCGCTCCCGCTCCGCCGGCGTCCAGTTGTCGGCCATTCTCCACAGCATGCTGTCCAGGATCTTCCGCGCATCGTCGCAGATGGTGAACATCTCCTGGATTTCATCCGTCGTGCGGCCCTGGTCAACCAGGTCTTGAATGACCCCGACCGCGTCGCCGGCTACTTTGATGGCAAACTCCGACTGCTGCTTGCCTGAACGTTTCATGAATCTCCTTGGACGTACTCCTGCCTGATCAGACCGGCCACGCGATGCAGATAGCTGGTGTTGTCCATCCAGTTCATCTTGCCGCGAAAGCCGGGTCCCGCACAGTCGTCCGGCGCCAGCGCTGTGTATTGAGACCGGCGCGGCGGCCGGCCGAACAGAAAGCGGCCAGCCTCCACCCAGGCGTTGATACGGTCCATGGCACTACGGAACTCCGACAGCACGTTCAAGAACCGAGCCCTGAGCACGGAAGCCGCTTCCGGCTCATCATCCTCGTCTTTGTTCAGGCTGGCGTCGTCTTTGATGTTGTCCAGCACATTGTCCACATACATGTAGAGCTCAAAGCCTTCGTCCATGCCCTTGATGGTCTTGCGCTCCTTCAAAATGGGGATCAAGATCTCCAAAGCTTTCAGAACGTCGGCTGGGCTGTGATCGTCATCGAAGTTGCAAGCAATCTGTTTGGCGATGAGAGGGATGCGGATGAACTCGGCGATTTCTTCCGGCGTTTCCGTTTCCGCGTGCTGTTCGATGACGTGCAATGCGGCGTCAAGGAGAGCCGCGTTCTTGATGGTTTCTTCGGCTGTTCCGTACACTTAGTTTCTCCGTGCGAGGTGAACTCGTAGTCTGGCCGGACACGCCGGTTAGGACCCATGTCGTACACGCCTGCCTCATGCAGCTCCATCAGGCGCAAGCCCAGCGCAAGGCGCTGGGTGTGGAACATAGGACCGCCGTGTTGATTATCGAGGCCTTGGCGGGTCATATAGCGTTCTGCTGTGCTCACCGTTGTGGCCTCGATAACAGCGGCCCGCCGGACAGCATAGACATGCCTCCGACCAGCAGCGCCAGGGTGGCAGGCGACATCCTGGGCCGTGCCACCGTCTTCAGGTCTTCGGCTATCGCTTCGGGCTGCAGCTTGTCCGCGGCTGCCCGCTCTTCAGCCTCGGCCGCTTTGATCGCCTCTTCGGCCAGGTGCTCTCGAACGCGATCGACGAGTACCTTGAGCTGGACTT
>OBLW0100004777.1_pt1 | contig 10269 bp, 4 predicted proteins | sample 1520161 | NCBI WGS metagenome assembly OBLW01 (sample SAMEA3539309, study PRJEB22396) | soil metagenome | biome: tundra; feature: field; material: soil | place: USA | collected 2010-05 | depth 0.15 m | reverse complement strand
GATCCAGGTGTCGCTCCGATCCACGCGCAGCCCTTTACGGAACTGCTCGAAGAGAGTCGGCGTGGTGGGAGCGAGCCTGCCCCAGTCGTCGACGCGCTGCCAGTTGCCGGTGAGGATGCTGGAGATGGCGTTGAAATGCGCGGTGACGCCTTCATTGCGGGCGTGATCGTAGAACAGCGCCTGGGGCAGAAGATCGTGCGCAAGGTGGGGTATGTTCTCAAGTCCCTCGCGGGAGAACGTTTCGGCGCGGCGGACGCCGCCAATGACCACGAGGACGACCTTGTGACCGGAACCGGCGCCGGTGGACAGGGGCTCGCAGGCGCGCGCCCAGGGAAGCATCATTTCCGCACAGAGCAGACCGGCTGCGCGCAGGAAGATTCGCCGGGATCCATCGACGATGGAAGCGGGATCGACGGCCGCGGCGCATTCCTGCAGCGGGTCTGGACGAGGATCAGGTGGCACGGTCGACTCCCCCCGCAGGGTTCCGGGGGGCCCTGAGCTGTTTGATCGCGTTTTTCGGCAGCGCCAGCGACAGGCAAGCCGTGTGACAAAGTTCGTGATATGGGCGGTGCGGGTTCTGTCTGCCGGCATGCCTGGCGTGCAGAGACAGGCATGCCGGACAAGATCTCAGGATCAGGACTCCGGGTGCAGTGGTCATGTTCACTTCCGCCTCTGCAGCTGCCGCAGCATCAATCTATCACCAAACAACCCCCCGGAAATCTTTTTCCGCGCTGCTTCTGTTCCGATGGTCACGTCAACGTTGCAATGGGGAGCTGGTAGTTTCCACGCTGCGCGCTGCCAAAAGCATGAGGCTGTGCGGATCTGTGCTGTGGTATTTGCTCGCTACAAATCGGAAGGGCTTGCCACGTCCGGTCGGGGTGGCCTTCAGGCCAGAGTTCGGGATTCGAAGGGAATGACCTGCGCAACATCGCAGTACAGTTGATGGCGATTGCGGCCCATGGCTTTTGCACGGTACAGGGCAACATCAGCGCTGTGCAAGAGCGAAGTACTGTCCTTTCCTCCGCCCGGATAAACCGTTACGCCGATGCTGACGGAGACGGAAACGTCGGTTTCGCGAACAGGGAAAGGAGCGGAGATGGCGCCCAATACCTGGGAGGCGATTCTCTCCGCCTCCTGCGATCCATGGACTCCGGGAAGAAGCGCGATGAACTCGTCGCCTCCCATGCGCGCAACCGTGTCCGCTTCGCGGACAGAACTCTGAATGCGCCGGCTGAGGGCAACCAGGATCTCGTCTCCGGCCGCGTGCCCCATCGTGTCGTTGAGCTGCTTGAAGCCATCCACGTCGATCATGAACAACGCCAGCGAAGTCCTGTTTTGTGCGGCTTTTCCGATTTCGTCCTCCAGACGTTCCAGCAGGACCGTGCGAACAAATACACCCGTCAGGGCATCGTGCTGGGCCAGGTAGCGAAACCTCTGCTCGTTGTTGCGGATGATGCTGGTCTGTTGGCGAACCTGATGGCGAAGCACCACAACCCAGCCCAGGATTCCCACGATCAGAAGGGCCAGTGATTCAAGAATGATGAAGGCATGCCGGCTGTTCCACCACGTCGGCGTATGGACAACGGCAACATCTGCCGGCGATCGGAGCAAAATCTGAAAGGACTCAAGGCGGGAGACGCCCTGCTGCCTTGTGGTTTCGCGCGGGTCGACTTTGCCGGCAAACACGCCGGTTACTGCGACCGTGCTTCCAACGGCCCATGCGGAACCAAGTCCTTCCTGTTGCTGGAGGGGGCCCGCGGGCAGTATGGCGGAAAACAAAGCTTTCTCAGAAGACAGGAGCAAATTCAACTGTCCCTGAGCCCAATACCTGCCCATTAACGTACCTTCGATCCTGACCAATTCGCCATCCTGGGCGCCGCTGAAGGCGTTCTCAGCGGAAATAAACGCTGGAGCGGAGGTATCGCCATCGCTCACCACCCTCAGGGTGGCGTCGGACAGGGTCGGGCGATAGTTCTCCAGCGCCAGGAAGCCGACCGCATCGACCAGCTGGCCGTCGCGCAGCGCCGTGCGGTCGGAGGTCTGCGTGCATAGCCCGTCGGATGCATCCACGATGCAGACCTTCTGTCCCGGCCAGGAGAGGGTGACTTTTCCCTGCAGGTGAATGCGGTGCCCGCCGGGAGGGTGCAACGAATACTGCATCAGGCTGCCGAGCGGCTGGATGGGCAGAGCAAAGGGATTAGCGGGGCCACGCTTTTCAATCGTGACCGATCGAAGGCCAGGAAACAGGATACGAACCCCTACCATTCTGCGTTTGGCATCGACCAGAGGGGCGGCGACGCCCCGGAGCCGAATCTGCGCATCCACCAGCGACGCGTAGTCGGCGTTCTTCTCCCTGTCCGTGGTTGCGGTTAGCGTTCCGTCGTCCGTAGCAAGGGTAAGGACCGCGTGTTCTCCCTCCAAATCGACGGAGTGAACAATTCCGTCCATCGCAACCCACTGGCCATCCTCGGTGCCGGTGAGCAAATGAGGAATCGTTTCCGGGCGAGGCCTCGGAAGCGGCGCGGATCCCGGAAGAAGCCTGATCCGGGATTTCACGATGATGGGCGCGTACCCCCCGGGGTTGGTCACGCCGGTGACATCGATGATGGAACCGGCATGGATCGGGGGAAGGGCTTCCTGTCCGGTTGCAACGAAGATGCCCCCGGTATGGTCGGCCACGAAGAGAGCCTTTTGGCTTTCCTGGTAAGGATCGTAGAAGGTGACCACGCCACGCAGATGAACCGGATAGGCCAGAGCGGCCTGGCTGAAGGTGAGCGAATGCGCTTGGCGCGCGGTCGTGAGTACAGGTAGTCTCGCGACGGACGGCTGAGGAGGTTCTGCCACAGCGTCTGCTCCCGCACGCAGGAGGGAACAGATAAACATGACGACAGCGCCGGACGCGCGGCGCTCACGACATTTACAGCGTCCAGACATCGTCTTTGGGTATGATTCCACCTTCGGACTCTCGTCTCTATCCCACGATCGTGTGACTTCGTTGGCCTCTGTTACGTTGAATGCCTGGCGCTGGCCAATTGGCGTCAAAAAGGAATTCGTGCAGTGAAGGGTAATGCTAAGTTAACGGCAAAGAGCTCTGATTATCCAGAGCTTTGTACCAACTTCGGACGGGGGCGCAACCCTGGAATTCGAGACGATGCCTGGCGCAGCAGGAAAAGGCGCGGCGGGGCGAGCGAAGCGCAGGCCGGCGGTGACGGAGCACAGTATCCGCGGTGTTTTTTGTCTAGAGCGTTTTGTCGACCAGGAACTGGGCCATTTGGAGTAACTGCTGTCTCTTTGCCATGGGCAGGGGGCCATTGGCGATGGGCGTGGCCGGATCAGGCGAGGCCAGCACCTGTTCGATGCGATTGATGTCCAGTCCGCCCGCATTACTGTTCCTGAAGCGGTCCAGCACCTCTTTGGCCTTGTCGATCTGACCGGTCTGAAAGTAGAAGACACCGAGCATGGAGTAGCTGCCGGCCCATTCGGGAAGCAGATCCACGGCGTGTTCGAACTTATCCGCGGCCTGTGCGTTGTTCCCCTCCATGACAGAAGCGAGACCGAGGCCCCAGAGAATCTTTCCTGAGGCAGGCACACGGGCCTGCCCCTGCAAGAGTGTCCGTTTTGCGCCAGCGACGTCGTTCTCGCGAAACTGAAGCATGGCGAGGGAGAGGTAGTTCTGATCGTTGTCGGGACTGCGTTCAATAGCGCTGCGATCGAGCTGAGTGGCGCGGGTGACGTCTTCCAGGTGGGCATAGATATCGGCGAGCAGCGCCAGCCAGGCATCGTCACTGCGTTCACGTTCGGAGACCTGTTGTGCCGCATCGAGGGCCCGGGCATAAAGGCCTTTGCGAAAGAGCGCGTTTGCCAAGTCAAACTTAGCGTCGTCGGAATCCGGATCTGCCTGGAGGGCGGACTGGAACTGTGCGATGGCGTCGTCGTAGAGATGATAACGGGTAAGCAGAACGCCGGCTCCCGCGAGGGTTCGGGCGTCGCCCGCCTTCACCTGATCGAGCTGGGCAATTGTGCTGCGTGCATCAGCCACGTTGCCCGCTCGCAAATAAGCCTGCGCCAGCATATATAACACCTCAGGCTGCTCGGGATGTTTGTTCAACTGATCAAGAAGCTCCGACAGGTCCTGCCGATCGCGAGCTCTGGAGGAAAGCTGTGAGCGCTGGTCCAGGTAATCGAAGAGGTCCTCATAAAGGTAGGAGGTGGTCGCAGCGTTTTTGGAAAGCGCCTGGAACTGAGCCAGATCCCGATTCGCTTCCGCCGTGTTGTGCAGCTTTCGTTCCACCACAGCGAGTTTGTAGTAGCCGGGCGCGGGATCGCGACTGACCCGGATATATCTCCTGAGGAGTGCCTCGGCCTGGGAATACTGACTGGCTTCTATACGAAGGCTGGCCAGCTCAAGCAATGCATCGGCGAAATCAGGATCGGAGTGGAGCACCTGCTGAAAGATAACCGCCGCACCGGCAGTATCGCCCTGCCGCTCCGCGATGTAGCCGAGATAGAACAGGCAGAAACTGCTGTGAGGATCGAGACGCAGACAATTCTGGAAATCCTGCTTCGCCGGATCGAAACGTCCCAGGTATGTATGCGAAAGACCCAGATATGCCCAGGCCCGCGTCGATGGCTGGTTTGTGACTACCTTTTGGAATTCGTCAATGGCTTTTTCAATTTGATCGGCCTTGAAGTAGCTCTCGCCCAGAGCAGAACGGAGATCGGTTCGCTGAGGAGCGATCTCCAGGCCTTTCTGCAGGAGGGGAATTGCATCTTCGAAGTAGCCCTGGGCGATACTGATTTGGGCCATCAGGAGGATGATTTCGATGTTTTCGGGCGCCAGCTTGCGTGCGCGCACCAGCGCGTCAAGAGCGTCCAGAGGTTGCGACTGTTTCCAGTGCGCCTGAGCGAGCAGGTAAAGTGCTTCAGCCGAGTCGGGCTTCAGAGTGAGGGCTCGACTCAGCTGGAGCTGCGCTTTGGAGTACTGATCGTCGAGAAGATAAGCCTGGCCGAGGTTATAGAGAATCTCGAATGTGCTGGGTTGAAGGACGTCAGCTTTCTGCAGCTCCAACAGGGCGGTCTTAGTCTGACCCTGAGAGGCGAGCAGGAGCCCCAGAGAGAAGTGCAGCTTAACGTCGGCCGGATTCTCCGAGGAGAGTGCGGTTGCGATGCGCAGAGCCTCCGCTGTACGCCTGGCTTGCAGATACGCCCGGACCAGGTTGAAGCGTGTTTCACGATCGGCGGGGCGAACGCGTTCAAAGTGAGGTATGGCGTCGCCGGGGCGTCCGCGAGCGAGGAGCAGCACACCCAGGTTGTAATTCGCATCGCGATTCTGAGGGTCGAGGCGCAGACTGTTGCGGAATGCCTTTTCGGCAAGGTCGGGCTCTTTCTGAGCGAGCAGGGCGTTGCCGAGGTTGTTATAGGTTTTTACCGAACCGGGAGCCAGGGCCAGGGCCTTCTGGAATGCGGCGGTGGCGTTGGGATAGTCGTGCTGTTCGCTTTCGATAATGCCGAGTATGTTATAAGCTTCGACGCTGGAGGAGCTCTGCTGAAGTTCCGCGAGCACGACAGACTTGGCGTCGTCAAGACGGCCCTCCTGTAGCAGAGCCTCGGCCGCCTGCAAGGGCCGTGACACTGACGGGGTAGTTTGCTGAGCGCGAATGGCGAGGCAGGGTGCGAGGCTCAACAGGATGACGATTCCAGCTATACCCGGTGGGTGCCTGAAGTTAGAGGCGCAGCGCTGAAGAATGGTCGAAATTCCCATCTGGCACAAGCTTTCGGGCGCGGTCAGCGCGGTGATTGCAGCATTTGCAGCGCCTGGTTCGCCGCGGGGTTACCGGGCTGGATGCGAAGTAAGTCCTCCAGGACGCCTCTGGCCTGTTCGGCATCGTTCTGCATCGAGTATAGGCTTGCAAGATTGAGATAAGACTGATCAAAGCCGGGGACAAGGCGAATGCAGGTTCTGAACTGCGCCTCAGCTTTCGAATAATCCTGCATGTGGACGTAGAGAACGCCGAGGTTGTTCAGGGCTTCAGGATAGCCGGGCCGCAGATCAATGGCTTTCTGGAGATACTGCATAGCCTTCTGCGTCTGGCTCTGCTGGGCAAAGAGCATTCCGAAGCTGTAATTGACTTCAGGATTGTCGGGCTCAAGGGCAAGAGCCTGACTCAGGCATTGTTCCGCCTTTGCGAAAAGTTTCTGGCGGCGATAGACGTTCCCCAGATTCAGTAATGCAATGGCATAGGTTGGGCGCAGGAGCAATGACTGCTGAAAGTCTCGTATGGCCTCATCCGGCAGACCCTGCTGAGCGGCTATCATGCCGAGATTGTTCCAGGCCTCGGGGTAGTCGGGCCGCAGCTTGAGACTCTGTTCGAGGTAGTCGCGGGCGCGAGGGATATTATTCCTGCGCAAATTGAGAGTGCCGAGGTTGTAATAAGCGTCCGGATCGTCGGGCTTAACGGCGATGACCTGCTGGAAGGATGCCTCGGCCTGATCGAAGTAACCGTGCTGAAAGAGGGCCACTCCATAAGTAAAGTCATTACGCTGAAAAGCGCCCCGGTAGAGCTTTCCGTCGAAGGGAAGGGCATTCTTCATGCGATCGGCGCCGACGGACCGCATCGATCCGAGGTCCTGCAGGAGGCTATTCGGCTCGACGGAACCCTGGCAGACTTTGACAATCATGCCCTCGGCGTCGAGCAAAAAGGACACGGGAATGGGAAGATCCCTGTGGCGGTCGAACAGATAACGATAGATTATGTTGTAGATGCCGGCCACTTCCTGAGTGGCGAGAAGGATGGGGAAGCTGAGCCGCTCGTGCGCCGCCAGCGAGTGGACCGCAGAAATGGCGCCGGCATCATCGACATTCACCGCCAGAATCCGCAGATGGCTTGCAGTGAATTCGGGCTGGTATTTCTCGAGCATTCTCAGTTGTGCGGGGCAGAGGGAACTGGCAGTCGCCCAGAAATAAAGAAGCACGGGGAAGCCCTGTGAGCTGCGGAGTTCGTGCGCATGGCCGGCGAGATCGGGCAGCGAAAACTCCGGCGCCTTCAGCGGGTCGATGAGCCAGGAGTCGACCTGGGCAGGCAAAGGCTCCAATTGCGGGGGCGGTCCCGCATGCGCCCAGGTCTGGGGGGGCGCGGAAAAAGGTTGAGCAGCAAACGAAACGGAGCCTTCCTCCAGTTCAATGCGATGGTTGGCCGGCAGGTTTTCGAATTTCTGAGTGAGGCCGCTGGGCCAGGTGACAGTAGCACGTATGCCGTCTCCCGGGGTGCCGAGACCAAAGAAGAGTTCTTTGGAGTGCTGAGCCAGGAAGCCGGAACCCGCCTGCAGGTACTTGGTCTGGCGAAGGCCGCCGGTCTCGACGGTGATCGAGGTTCCGATGGCATCGCGATTGCTGCGATGACCGCGCAGGCGAAAGGCGATGGACTGACCAATCTCGCGCATGACGTTATGCAGAATTCGCAGTTGGGGCGCGTTTCGGTTCTTAAGTATGATCTCCAGCCTTCCGTCGCGATCGAGATCAGCGAGGGCAAAGGAGCGACTGTCATCAATGATGTCCAGACCGGCGACGGCGGAGATTTCAGAGAACGTGCCATCGCGGTTGTTCGCGAACATGACGTTTCTCGCGTAGCCGTGCCAGGTGTTATCGCTGCGGATGAGTTCGTTGATGGCATTCCAGCCAAGTTCGTAGGCTTGCGCAGGGGTCGCGTCTTCGGGCGATTTCGCGACTACCTGCCGCCAGAAGAAACCTGCAAGATCGTCGCGATGCAGCGCGGAGATATATCCGTTGGCCACATACAGGTCAGAAAAGCCGTCGTGGTCGAAATCACAGAAATCGGAACACCACGACCAGCGTCCCATCTCCACGCCCGCCTCGTGGCCGAGGTTACGAAAGGTGCCGTCTCCCAGATTGCGATAGAGCGCATTGCCGCGCGCATGCCGTTGATACAGGGCACGGATTCTTTGTGGAGCATCCTCGTGAAACTGCTTCTGCTGCGAGACGCGCTGGCCTGCCGCTTCCCACATGCTGGGAACATAAACGCTCTGGTGGCCGCTATTGTCGTAGTCGCACCAGCAACAGCTCATACCTGCTCCGACGTCTTCAACGTGGGCTGCCTCCGAAACGACGGTGAAGGTTGCATCACCGTTGTTGCGATACAACTGGGAGCTGCCGAAGTCGTTGGCTACAAAAAGATCAGGCAAGCCGTTGTTGTTCGAATCGCCCCAGGCGCAGGCGAAGCTATAGCGATTGTTGTCCGCATTCAGTCCGGCTGCTTCCGTCGTCTCGACGAACGTTGCATTGCCTTCGTTGTGCAGCAGGCAATTCGGCGGCCCGTTGCGGGCGTCGTAATAGGGGACGGGATAGTGATACTGGTCCAGACCCAGGTAATACATGTACGTGCAGAAGTAGATATCGAGACGGCCGTCGCGATCGTAGTCGGCCAGCGCGGCGTGCGTAAACGATCCCTGCGGAGGCCGGGCAAAAGTGAAAGCATCCCGCTTAAGAGAGAACGAACCATTTCCCTGGTTCAGGAAGAGCAGAGGGCCGGTGCCGCAGACGACCAGGAGGTCCTGAAGTCCTTTATTCTCAAAGTCCGCGAACAAAGCGCACGCAGTATTGTCAAGAACACCGACGCCGGATCGTTCCGTGACGTCTTCGAATGTGCCGTCTCCCCGGTTGCGGTAAAGCCGGTTGGGAAGACCAGCAGGCTGGCAGACATAGAAGTCGTCAAAGCCGTCGTTGTCGAAATCGCCCGCGGCGACTCCGGTGTTGTTGTAAAGGTCAATGGCACAGGCATTATCGAGGACGGTTCTCCAATAGTCGACCCCATGAAGCAACTGGTTCTTATAAGAAGGTGAATGCCCGATCGCCTGAGAGGAGACGTCGACGAAAATCGTCTCGCGTCCGATGCTGAGGGTTTCCTCACCGGTTTGCCAGCGCCGCGCTTTCCAGACCCCGGAATCGAGGCGCGACCACTCGGTGTGCCAGGAGCCGACGCGCTCCTCCCATCGATCGTCGGGACGGGTTGCGGCGATGTCGTAGCGAATGTCGGCTGCAACCGTGAGGGGTGAGCTGCCGATCTCCTCGAGGGCATAGATTTCGAATTCCGCGGTCGCGACGCGTGCGATCATTCCGAGCCAAGCCTGGACTGACTCGATAAAGGGTTCACGTCCTGAAGTTGGCGCGGCATCGAAGCGACGTCTGACGATGTCAATACCGTAACCGGAACGTACTGGGACCTCTTTGGAGGGAACCAGCAGGCTGGCCTGGATCGAGGCATCGAGTGACTTCGCCAGGGGCGACAGATCGCGAGCCGAGGTCTTCAGGGACTCGCTCCATTGCCTGAGTTGCGACTCGATTTCGAAGGCGTACTTCTCGGTAGGGTAATTATCGGAGCCTGGGGAGACGAGACGAAGAATATCCGCCAAAGGAGACTGGGTCGGGTAGTGCGGAGTCAGAAGAATGTCGGCGAACGGAAAGGCCGGATCGGCCGCGAAGGGGCCTCCAGGTGCTCCGAAGAGGAGAGAAACTCCCCGGGAGGGTGCCGGACGGAGGAGTAACGGCGCCAGTCCCATTCCCTTGAGCAATCCTCGCCGGGAAATGGGTTGTCCTACGTTTTTGCGTCCGAGCATGAGTGCGTGAAAACCGCGAAAGCCGGTACAGCCATTGCAGGATAGCACCTCAGGCCGCCTGGTCCTGACGGACCGGAGGGTCAGCCCCGGGTTGGCCCGGTGATTAGCGACTTTCATGCGCAGCTGGCGGGTTTCCGCCAGGGGGTGGAGCGGGGGCTCAAACTTTAGGTTGACAAAAAGTCAGCGGTTGTAGTAGATTTCGTGCCGTTCCAGAAAATGTAACCGGTTACTCGCTCGTTTGCCTGCTCGCTTAGCTTTAACGTTTATCGGTTCGGCGCGAGAGGCAAACCCCGAGATGAGAAGAAGATCAGCAAAAAGGCGATACACGGAGGATATTCGGATGGGCCTTACGCGCAATTCTATCCATTGGTTCGTAAAGTCTGGCTATGTTGTGCTCGCCTGCTTGCTGTTGTTCACGGCTCAGCGGGTATTTGGCCAGGTTGATGAGGGAACTATCACAGGAGTTGTACAGGACCAAACCGGTGCGGTTGTGCCAGGAGCGCAGGTGACGCTTCTGAATACTGACGTCGGCCTGGCTATGCAGGCCACGACGAGCGGAGCCGGCATCTACACATTCTCGCCCGTCAGAATCGGCAACTATCACGTGACAGTCGCGGCCAAAGGGTTTGAGACGACCAC
>OBLW0100004775.1_pt1 | contig 10271 bp, 10 predicted proteins | sample 1520161 | NCBI WGS metagenome assembly OBLW01 (sample SAMEA3539309, study PRJEB22396) | soil metagenome | biome: tundra; feature: field; material: soil | place: USA | collected 2010-05 | depth 0.15 m | reverse complement strand
TTCACAGGCGTCGCTCAGCCGTGGTTGCGTGAGGGGGTCAAACGTTGGGCCCGCCAACGGCTGGCCAGTGGCTGCGCCTTCAACACGATCAGCGCGGGAGCCCTTGCGTTCAAACGCTTCTCGAGCTTCCTCGGCTGCTGTCAGCCACCGGTCCAGCATCCACAGGACATCGACCGGGCACTGCTCGAGCGCTACCTCGCGTGGCTGGGGCCCCTTCCGCTGGCCGAGTCCACCAAGGCCCTGTCGCGGGTGTTCCTGCGGGCGTTCCTGCAGGAGAACCGGCGCTACCACTGGGTGTCCGCTATCCCGGCCGAGGCGACGCTATATCCCGAGGAGCTGTCCAGCCGGCGGCACACGCTGCCCCGCTTCATCCCCGAGTTCGTCATGGGCCAGCTGGAGTCTGAGGAGAACCTCGCGCAGCTGCGCGCGCCGTACCGGAGCCTGGTGGTACTGATCGCCGAGACCGGGCTGCGGGCCGGGGATGCCTGCGCCCTCCCGTTCGACCCGATGCTCACCGACAGCGCGGGCTGGCCCTGCCTGCGGTTCGCCAGCTCGAAGATGCGGGCCGAACACCTGCTACCGCTGTCGACTCGGGCCGTGGAGGCGATCCGCGCCCAGCAACACCATGTCCTCGACACCTGCCCCGACGGGTCCGCGTGGCTGTTCCCGTCGCGCTCCGACCAGCACCTGCCGCTGCCCTACGACACATTCGTCGGCGGTGGGAGGGTCCTATCTGCAGCGGTTGCGCGACGCCGGAACGCCGGTGGTGCTCGCCAGCACCCGGATGCCGGACTTCGAGGCGCCGATCGCTCTGCCGGACAACCATGGGGGGGCTCTTATCGCGGTGGAGCACCTCATCGGGCATGGCCACACGCGGATCGGGTTCGTCGGCAATCTCGCTCAGGCGGACGTCCATGACCGCTACGCCGGCTACCTTCACGCAATTCAGAGCCACGACCTGCCGGTAGATCCCACGCTGGTGTTTACAGCACCCAATAACGACTGGGGAGGCGGTGTTCAGGCAGCCCACGACATGTTGGGCTCCCCCGACATCCCGACCGCCGTGATGGTCGCCACCGACCGCAACGCGATCGGCCTCATGCGCACGCTGGCTGACGCCGGTCTGGCCATCCCGCGCGATATCGCGGTCGTAGGATTCGACAACATCGAGGCGGCGGCGTTCAGCACCCCGACGCTGTCGAGCGTCAGTCAGCGATTCGACGAGGTGGGCGCGCTCGCCGGCCGGCTCGTGCTCGCTCAGATCCGCGGCGAGGCGGTGTCCTTCACCCCCCACATCTTGCCGACCGCGCCGATCAAGCTTCGAGGGTCATGCGGGTGCACCACTGACGTGCTCGGCACCGGGATCGGGGGGGCGATCGGTCGTTGGACGAGTCCCCGGCGCTCTTGCGCGATGAGCTTCAGGACACTCTCTGCCAGTCGCTGCTGGCCGGCCACAGAGCGCTCGACGACCCGATGCGCCAGGCGGTGATGGCGACCGTGTGTGAGGCCGAGCGCCTGCTGCACAAGGGCAGTGACGCCACGGTCTCCGACATCCACCGGCTGACGGCGTCGCTGCACGACCTCGCCGCGCGCCCCGACGTCCTGCGTCGCGTTACGGGCGCGCTGATCGAGTACGTCCAGCGCGGCGCCACGACGACAACCCGTGACCGCGCCAGCGAGACCGCCGTCGCCGGCCCTTGGCAGCTAACGGCCGCACTGTTGCAGCTGCAGGCCGGTGCGTTCCAGGAGCAGGCCGAAGCCACCGAGACCGCGCTCGAGGAGCAGTTCGTGCTCGATGCCGGGAAGCTCAACGGCGGCCACTCCGACCCCCGTCACCTCGACTGGCTCGTCGGCACGCACGTGCGCGCGGGTGCGCTGGCGTTGTGGGAGGACGGTCCTTCCTCTGGCCAGCTCCGGATCATCGGCACCTACGATCCCGAAGGCCTGCTTCCCGGTCTACGCGGCGCCGCCTCGACGCCGGAGCACTTCCCCCCGGCGCCCCTGATCGAGGCAGCTGAGACGGCCGACCGCGGTGTGTGCATCGTTGTTCCGGTGGGTACTAAGAACCGGGACTGGGGTTTGCTCGCCCTCGTGGGCCAGATCAACACGTCGTCCACGCTGGAGACCTACCACCACTGGGTGACCCAGCTGTGTGCCTCCTTCGAGGAGGAGGAACTGCAGGAGGCAGTACGCGACAGCGAGGAGCGCTACGCCCTTGCTGCCCGGGCAACCAGCGACGGGCTGTGGGAGTGGAATCTGCAAACCTGGGACTTCTACATGTCGGAGCGTTGCTGCGCGCTGCTGGGCCTCGAGCCCGGACACGAGGCGGATCGCCTCGCGCGGTGGCAGGCCCTGGTACACCCGGAGGACGTGGCGCAGATGCGCCTGGGTATGCGCAGCGCCGCGATTGGCAAGCGGGAGACGGTGAACTCCGAGTACCGGGTCCGCACCGCGGACGGCTCCTACCGGTGGGTGCTCGCTCGCGCGCTCGGTGTGCGATCAGAAGAAGGCCCGGTCGAGCGGGTCGTCGGCTCGCTGTCTGACATCCACGAGCGCCGGTCCCTGGAGGACCAGCTGCGAGAGAACGCCTTGTACGACGCCCTGACCGGGCTGCCGAACCGGCGGCTTTTCCTCATTCGCCTCGATCAGGCCATTGCCCTGTGGCGGCGCTCCAGGACTCCGTTCGCCGTGATCTTCCTCGACCTTGATGGGTTCAAGGCCATCAACGACTCCCTCGGCCATCAGATGGGTGACCGCGTTCTGAACGAGGTCGGTACCCGCATCGGCCATGAGCTGCGCGCGGTGGACACCGGCTCCCGGTTCGGCGGCGACGAGTTCGCGCTCCTGCTGCATGACGTGGAGCCCGACGATGTGCTGATGGTCGCTCAACGGGTCCAGGAGGCTCTGTCGGGGGTGATCGATCTCGACGGTCACGAGTTCGCGATCGGGGCGAGCCTGGGGGTCGCGACCAGCGCCATCGAGTACGCCTCCGCCGAGGACGTCCTTCGCGACGCCGATACGGCGATGTACCACTCCAAGGAGATCCATCGGGGAACCGTGTCCGTCTTCGACGCGAAGATGCATGCCCGCGCCATGCACCAGCTGCGCCTGGGCACCGAGGTCCGGTGGGCGCTGCAGGAGGACCAGTTCGAGGTGCATTACCAGCCGATCGTAAACTTCGCGACGGGTCGCGCCGACCGGTTCGAGGCGTTGGTGCGCTGGCGCCACCCCGAACGCGGCCTGCTCCTGCCGGACGAGTTCTTGCCATTTATGGCCGATGTGGGGCTGATCGTCGAGCTCGGCCACTGGATCATCAACGAGGTCTGCCGCCAGCTCGCCGCCTGGGGCCCCAGCGTAGTGAATGTCGCCGTGAATGTCTCGGACCGCGAGTTCTGGCACAGCGACCTGCTCACACACGTGCTCGACAGTCTCAAACGTCACAACCTCACCGCCGACCGGCTCACGCTCGAGATCACCGAGGCCGTGATCATGCGCCGCCCCAAGGTGGCTCTGGACCTCATGCGCGAGATGCACGACGAAGGCCTCCATCTGCACATCGACGACTTCGGGGCCGCGGACTCGTCCCTGGACATGCTGCACCGGTTCCCGGTGGACGCGTTCAAGATCGACCGCTCGTTCATCGGCGGCTTGACCACCGGCGACCCTAACGCCGAGCTCGTCCGCGCCATCGTCGCGATGGGTAAGGCGCTCGGTCTGGCCGTGGTCGCCGAGGGCGTCGAGACGGCCGAGCAGCTCGAGTTCCTGCAGGAGGTCGGCTGTGCGAGCGGCCAGGGCTTCCTGTTCATGCCTGCCGTCTCGGGCGACCAAGCCCAGGACCTGCTAGGTCGCGTCTTGGGCTGAGCGCACCCGACGTCATCGTGGCGCGGCCCGTGCGGTGAGCGTCGTGGACGCCGGGCCACGAGTCGCCGTCATCCACCCCGGCCGACGGTGGGCCACACGATCGCTGCCCAGCCAGTCTCAGTGATCACCGCCGGCTCCATGCGCAGGGGTGGATACGGCGCTTCTGCGGTTTCGGTGAGGCGTCAACGCCGCGATTGGCGAGACCCAGGCACCTCGGTCGTAGCGGGGACGAGATGTCCCCCGCATTCGCAGTCAGGGCGAGCCGGGAGCGTGCGCCGTGGTTCCCCGAAGCACAAGACGAGCAGTCGGCGCCCAGCTCGCGGTGACCGGGTCGCCGTAAAGAATCTCGAGGATAGCGCGCCCGACGCGCAGGCCGTACTCGTGCACGTCCACGACCATTGTCGTCATAGCTGGCGACGTCAGCCTGCACAGCGTCGAGTCGTCCCACGCGACGAGGCTGAGCTCGTCGGGCACCACGACGCCCAGACCCTGTGCGACGCGCAGCCCGGCAACAGCCATCACGTCGTTGTCATAGATGATCGCGGTCGGCGGCTCAGGGCGCGCGAGGAGACGGCGGGTCATCTCCGCTCCGGCATCGTCGGAGTAGTCACCCTCAAGAAGGACAGGTGCCACGCCGACGGCGCGGCACTCCTGGAGAAGCGCCGCGGTCCGCATCTGTGTGTGTTCCAACCGCGCGGGACCACAGACGCGGGCGATCCGCCGGTGACCGAGCCCGAAAAGGTGCGCGAGCGCCGCCCGCTCCGAACCCGCCTCATCCGAGCGAACAATAGCGAACCCCGGCTCAGCCCAGTTACCGACGAGCAGGCACGGCAGGTCAAGCTCGCGCAGGACAGCCGGCCGCTGATCGCCGTCAACGAGGTTGACCACGATGACGGCGTCGACCAGCCGCCAGTCAGCCCATCGTCGATAGATCTCCACCTCCGCGTCGTGCGTGGGCACGGTGTGCACCAGGATCGACAGGCCCCGCTCCGACAGCACCTCCCGGGCACCCGCGATGAGCTCCATGAAGAACGGTTCGATGCCGAGCAGCCGCGCCGCCCTGGCCAGCACCAGGCCGACCGCTCCGGACGCGTCGGTCATCAGTGCATCCACGCCAGACTCAGCCATGATCCGCCCAGGCGAACGATCCGATCACGGAGCCCAGCCCGAGCGAACCCGCGAAGGCGCCAACGGTGACCCGGCCGACGCGAACCCTGACGTCACGCACGACCCACGACGCTCGCGCGACGATGCGGCTACCCCCTGGGACGCGGACGACGTCAGCGCTCAGCGTGTGGAGGTCGCAGACCAGTTCCAGATCCTTGCCTAGCATGTCCGAGGTACGCACCTCGCCGACGACAGCCACCCAAACCTCCGAACTGGGCTCCTGCACGGTGATCAGGAATTGACCAGCCCCAACTCGACGACGGACCATGGCGGGACGTTGACATCACACTAGCCTTCGCACACAAGCGGCCGGCGAACCTCCGACGCGTGGCGACCATATTTCCACCCTCCAACCGCCCTTGCCATCCCGCAGTCGCAGCCCGTGGACTCAACTGCCGATCGGCGACCGCTCACCGATCGCCCATGGACGCCAGGGCTTGGCCCAGATGCGTCCGGTCATCGTTCGGCCTGCGGGACGAGCTACGGGATGGACAGGTATCGCTGAACAGCCACTGCCACGGCCGACGGCGCCGCCAACTCCAGCCACAGCAGCTTCCCCCGCTTCGGCGGCGCAGTTCTGATGGCCAACATGATGCTCAGTGAGGTCAGCCCCGGCGGAGCCGGAGCGGGCAGTATGCACTGCTCATGGTGACCCTGCTGGCGGCCTTCCCGGGGGCTCATGATCGGACGTACACCGGGTTACCTGCGAAAGAAGCTCAGAGGCCGCGAGATGAAGCTCATCGCCCTCTACATCGTGGTCGCCCCCAGGTCATCCTGGCAGGCACCGGCCGTGCGGCGAGGCCCTACCTGCAGGTCGGGCCTCGATAGGGAACCCTGAGCCCCATGGCCCGTCTGAAATCCTGTACGCCTTCGTCACGCACCGACAGCACACTGTTTGTCGCCCTCGTCATCGTCGTCACCCTCATCGTTGTCGGGCTAGGGTTCTTCCTTGTCCTGGCCCTCGGACCGCTCGCCGAGGGTCTGAGCTGAATGCAACGCCCCCGCCGCCGGCGACGGCCCAGGCCACAAGCCTCACTCCAACCCCTCCCCACTGGCCGCAACAGATCTGCCTGAGGGGCAACGTGTTCACATACAACGCCAAAGCGCATCCAGAGCTCGGGACCAGCAACACGCTGCTGATCACATACAAAATCAACCGCTTCGACACCGCCGACGTCTATCGCAACGTCGACAGCTATCGGCCGCGACACATCCACGTGACGTTCCGACCGTCCCATTGACGCAGGCGAGCGCTCGAAAACGTTCCTATCGCTCTCCGCACAGGCGGTCTTGGCGCGCTCCCACATACGCGCGAGAGTCTTGCTGCCAATGGGCACGTCGCGAAGCTGGAGATCACACTTCCCGCCGGCGAGCTCGCGGGCGCACTCACGATCGCTGCCCCACCGGTGTAGCGCCCGGCACCGCCAGGTATTGGCGCGAAGAGCTGATCAACGACCAGGTTGACTCTGATGTCAGCGAACCTCAAACAGCCCGGCCGGCCTCACGCCGAGAAACTCCTCGGGTGCTCCGGCACGTCAGCCTGAACCACAGTGCCTCGCCCACCCACCGTGAGGCCGCCGTCGCAGGCCGGCGCGAACAACGACTGCCCCTTGCCCAACGTGATACAACCCTGTGCCGACGCTTCGATGGTGAGCTCGCCTTCGAGGCACAGCAGGATTCGCGGACCGCTGCCGGGCAGCGGGTGAACCAAGTCATCCTCGACCGAGGTGACCGAGAGCCCGAAGTCCTCCACCGGGGCGTTGAAGACCCTCGTGGCAGCGTGGAAGAACTCGGGAACGATCCGCATGGGCGGTGCGGCCACGTAGTCGACGGTGCGCAGCAGTTCATCTACATCTACGTGCTTGGGTGTTAGTCCGGCGCGCAAAACGTTGTCGGAGCTCGCCATGATCTCGACCGCCAGGCCGTGCAGGTAGGCGTGCACGGCGCCTGCCGGGACGAACATGGCCTCGCCGGGCTGGAGAGTTATCGCGTTGAGCAGCAACGAGGTGACCACGCCGGGATCGCCCGGATACGCTGCAGCCAGCAGAACCACGGTGCGGTCCGCCTGCGTGGACGGCGAACCCATGTCTAGGCGTGCAGCGCACGCCCGGACCACCTCATGCACCTGGAGCGGCGTGGGTCGTGTCCCGGGCTCCAGGAGCTGGGTGAAGGCAGCACGAACCCCCGCTGGCGAGGGCTGAGCCGTGAGCAGGTCGTGCAGCTGTGCGGCCAGCGGAGCGTCGATCGCGCCCAGGAGCGCGGCTGCCCGGTGCGGCGCGCGAAAGCCGCACAGAACCTCGAAGGGTGTCAGAGCGTAGACCAGCTCGGGTTTGTGGTTCGCGTCCCGGTAGTTTCGGTGCGGCGCGTCAACTGGGATGGCGGCCGCCTCCTCAGCAGCGAATCCCCGGCGGGCCTGCTCGATGTCGGGGTGTACCTGCAGGGAAAGGGGGCCGCCGGCCCCGATGAGTTTGAGCAGGTACGGCAAGGCCGTACCGAATCGAGCCATGACGTCGGGCCCCAGAAGGAGCTCCGCGTCCGAGGCGATCAAGGCGTCAAGGCCGGTCTCGCCGTCTTGGGTGGTGACCCGAGACGGCGCCCTCGGGTGGGCACCCATCCACGACTCAGCTACCGGCTCCGAGGTGGCCGGAAATCCCAGGAGCGCCGGGATTTCCGTCCTGGAGCCCCAGGAATAATGCTGGGCCGGATTGGTCAGTCTGATCACGGGGTCCTCGACGGTTCGGCAATGGGATGCCTTCGATCCTAGCCATGACGAGCTTCACGCCATGACGCAGAGATGGCCCAGATCGCCCGCACACGCTTGCGGTGTTCGACGTGACCGTCGATGCATGGGACGAGCCTGTCATCAGTTCCCGACCTTCGACATGGTCTGGCCTCGGTCCCCAGGGCGCGACGACCTTCCAGTCAATACCGTTGTGCGCACCGGTGGGCACAACGACGTCGTCGGGCGTCTCGTCTTCGCCGTAAGTCATCGTCATCTTGGTAACTCTCACACCGCGGTGGTTGAGTCACACAACACCGAGAACACGTCCGTGTGACGCCATCCCCTTCCGGGACGAGCCCACCCTGACCGACGACGAGATCAGGGGTGCTGCGGCACGGGCTCGATCGCTTGGTCTGAAGGTCTGCCTCAAGCCGGTTGTCAACGTCGCTGACGGCACCTGGCGGGCCTCTATCGGGTTCTTTGACTGGGAAGTGGCGGGGGGAGCCCAGTTGGGCCGACTGGTTCGCGTCCTACCGGGAGTACGTCGTGTGCACCACGCCCGGCTTGGTGCCGAGCTCGGCGTCGTTCTGCATCGGCTGCGAGATGGTCCGCGCGGACTCACAGGAGGAGATGTGGCGCACGCTGGTGGCGGAGGTTCGCGACGTCTACCCCGGGCTCGTCACCTACAACTGCGACAAGTCCAAGGAGGACCACGTCACCTGGTGGGACGCCGTCGACGTGATCTCGGTGAGCGGCTACTACCCCAGTGGTGACTGGGAGACCCGGCTGGATCGCATTGAGGCCGTGGTCCGCCGCGAGGGCAAGCCGTTTTGCCTCATCGAGGCGCGATGCCCGAGCAGGCAGGGGTCTGCCGTGCGCCCGAACGACTGGAAGCTCGTCGGTAGGGCGGACGAACAGGTGCAGGCGTGCTATCTCGACGAGATGATGTCGGCCTGCGCTGCCCAGGACTGGGTCGGCGGGTTCATGCTCTGGGACTGGCCGGCGCGCCTGTACGACCCGGGCGACGCGGCGGCCAATGACGAATACTGCCTGTACGGCAAGGCCGGCGCCGACGTCGTGGCCCGGCACTATGCCGCCGCGTTGAGCCTCGGCGAGGCCGCCAGGGACTGACCGCCGCTGTGGCTGGCGGGACGCCGGCTCAGTGAACCTCAGTGGCGTCCCCGGGAACGAGCCTAGAGTCGGCCTTGATATGCGCGACAAGCTCGTCGACCTCGGCGTAGGCCACCGCGGTGTACGTGTCCGCGGCGCCGTAGTAGATAGCGATGCGACCGGTGGGCGCGTCATACAGTGCGGTGCACGGGAACGCGACGTTCGGCACGAAGCCGTTCGTCTCGTAGTCTTTCTCCGGGGTCAGCAGGTAGTTGTACGTGCGGTGCAGGACGCGGTCCGGCTGTTCGAGGTCGAGCAGTGCGGCGCCGAAGCTGTACACGTAGCCGTTGCAGGTGTTCGCGACACCGTGGTAGAAGAGCAGCCAGCCCTCGCTCGTCTCGATCGGGGGAGCTCCCGCGCCGATCTTGATCGCCTGCCACCACGTGTCGCCCGCGCTCATCACGCGGCGGTGGTGACCCCAGTGCACCAGGTCCGGGCTCTGCGAGATGAAGATGTCGCCGAAGGACGTGTGGCCGGCGTCGGACGGGCGCGTGAGCAGCACGTACTTGCCGTTGATCTTGCGCGGGAAAGGGACGCCGTTGCGGTTGTACGGGGTGCAGATGTTCTCCATCCGCACGAAGGTCGTGAAGTCCGTGGTGCGGGCGAGGCCGATGGCCGGGCCGCCGAAGTCGGTGCACCACGTCACGTAGTACGTGTCCTCGATCGTGACCACCCGCGGGTCGTAGGCGTAGTTCGGCTGGTACGGCGTGCCGGACTCGTCGACGAAGTGGATCTCCTCGTTCTCAAAGTCCCAGTCCAGGGCGTTCTGCGAACGACCGACGTGCAGCTGCGGCTTGCCGTCCCGGTGATCCGCACGGAATACGCCGATGTACTCGTCCCCCCAGGGCACGACAGCACTGTTGAAGACGCGCGCCATCTTGGGCGTGGGGTTCCAGCCGATGATCGGGTTGCGGTCGTCACGCCACACGGCGTCGAGGTAGTTCGCGGGTTTGTCCTGCCACGGCATCTTGGGCAGGGCGCTACCGATGATGTGTGTCGCCATGGGCGGTGTTCCCTTCGAGTGGACTGTGGCGGCTGCCACCTCGTCGATCGCCGGCCTGAGGGCCAGCGGTCGAGGTGGCGGCCGCCACGATCTTGCGGTTGAGGTGTAGGACTTCGGTGGTCATGGTGTTGGCTCCGGAGCGGGGAACTCGCTCTGTCCCGGTCAGTTCGCTCCGGCCCCGTGGTTACTTTGTCGCCGCGGCAGACAGCCCGTTGTAGATGAACCGCTGCAGCAACAGGAAGATGATCAGAGTCGGGACGATCACGATGATCGGCTGCCAACCAAGCTGCCTGCCGGCTCGAAGATCGAGGCGTACATGCGGACGTAACCGGAGTTCGAACCTGCTGG
>OBLW0100004773.1_pt1 | contig 10275 bp, 8 predicted proteins | sample 1520161 | NCBI WGS metagenome assembly OBLW01 (sample SAMEA3539309, study PRJEB22396) | soil metagenome | biome: tundra; feature: field; material: soil | place: USA | collected 2010-05 | depth 0.15 m | reverse complement strand
AGTCGGCGAGGACTACGCGTTGATTTCGCGCTTCCTGAATCCGCGGACGGGAAAGATTGTCGTGGTCGTCGCGGGACTTTACGCGTCCGGAACCGAAGCCGCCGGACGGTTCCTGACGGATGCACGTCAGATGGAGTTGTTGACAGGCCATGTTCCACCTCAGTGGCAAAAGAAAAACCTGCAGATCGTCATCAGCACCGAAGTCATCGACCGTATTCCAGGTCCAGCGCGTGTTTTGACTGCCTATTCCTGGTAGGCGGCGCCACCAGGCCTGCGATCCGAGATCGTCGCGATTCTTGCCGGCATGTTTCTGGAGAAGCCCTGGGAGGTAGCCCGATGACTCTCACGATGCACATAAGAAGGTGAAGGCCAGTCACCTCACGCGGAGTGCGTATCTTGTCCGGCAGTCCACGCTGCGACCGGCAAGTCGTCAACGAGCAGCAGCGCGCTGCGATCTTTAGCGCTGGCCACCAATTTTCCCGCAACTGTGGCGCGGTCCGGCTCACGCCGGATCGCGAGCGCAGACGGCTGATCGGCTCCTTCTGGAAGACGTCACCCTGATCCGTGGTGAGCAAATCACGTTGCATCTCCGTTTCAAAGGCGGGCCCATCGCACGATCCAACTTCCCCTGCCCCTCCGATCTTGGGAGCATCGGCAGACCACCGAGGAAGCTGTTACGGAAGTCGACCGGTTGCTCTACGGCAAGACCTATCCCGAGGTTGCCGCTGATCGAAAGGGTACTGGGCCCCTCCGAGATGCTCGACTTCCCACGCGGCCACCAGTGGCCTAAGGAAGCTGCTTAATTATGAATAGTTTACGATACACGCTCTCTTACGGGTTGCTAGCAGCTTTCTGTCTACCGACCGCACGTGTGAGGCTCTGCCTCAAATAGTAGTACTTTCCCCCAAAAGCACGAACGGTACCTGGGAATACAGTGACTTGACCTTCTCCCTGGATCAGCTAAGCTTGTGAACGTAGTCTAAATGTTTCGGTGATTGTGCGAATCATTTTCTTCCCTGAAGCCAGCATGGGCGCGCGACAAAACGTCCCTTTTTCTTTCGCTCGGCCCGGAGCGGGGTCCGGTTCTTTTCTAGTCTGAACCGCCTCCCCCGAACCGTTTCCGTGGAGTTGTAGTGGTATGTCCAAAGTGTGCGATGAATGTGGAATTGGAATTCCCTGCCAGGCTTTTACGCTGGGAACCGATTGATTGAAATAACAAACTAACTGAGCGAGGAGACCATGACGCCCACCACCACCAAGACCGTATTGATCGGTGAAGATGAGATGGAGGTTCGTGCTTACCTCGAACTGGCCCTCAAGAGTCTGGGATATTCCGTGGAACTGGCGCAGGATGGCATTGAAGTGCTCGCGTGCCTGCAAGATGGGCGTCCGGTTATCTCCGCCGTGCTGCTGGATCTCACCGTGTGCGACCGCGACGGCGTCGACACACTCCGCGAGATTCGGCGGATCAGCCCCGATGTCCCTGTGATCGTGATCTCGGGCGACACCTCGACGCTGAACGTGGTCGCGGCGATGAAGACGGGTGCCTCGGACTTTCTGTGTAAGCCAGTCCTTCACGAACAATTGCGCGACTCCCTCGAGCGCGTTCTCGGTCTGCCGAGCCGGCCGGTGACGCCCGCGCTGGGCAATGTTGTGACATCGGGCAAGACTGCGTTTGTCAGCCGTAATGTGCAGATGCAGGAGATCCAGTCGCTCGTAGCGCAGATCGGATGGTCGGAGGCTCCGGTTTTGGTCCAGGGAGAAACCGGAACAGGCAAGGAAGTGATCGCGCGCGAGCTTCACGCGCAATCACCGCGCGCCAAAAAGCCGTTTCTCAAGCTGAACTGTGCCGCGCTGCCCTCGGAGTTGGTCGAAAGCGAACTCTTTGGCTACGAGCGCGGTGCATTCACCGGCGCCTTCCAGAAAAAGGCCGGTATGTTTGAGGCCGCCAACGGCGGTACGATCCTGCTCGACGAAATCGGTGACATGGATGTCCGGCTGCAGGCGAAACTCCTCCAAGTATTGCAGGATCAGGAATTTCAGCGGATCGGAGGCAAGGAAACCGTTAAAGTTGACGTGCGCGTCATGGCAGCCACTCACCGCGATCTGGAGCAGGCGATTGACGATCGCTCTTTCCGCGAGGACTTATATTATCGGCTTAACGTAATCAACGTTGTCCTACCTCCGCTGCGTGAGCGCCGCGAAGACATCGTGTCGATGGCCGAGTTCCTTATGCAGCGCCATGCCGTGTCCGGTATCCCGATGCCCGCAATTACGTCGGAACTCAAGCAGGCGCTGACCGCATATCACTGGCCCGGGAATGTGCGAGAACTGGAGAACGTCATGCGCAAGTTCCTGATCCTGCGCGACGCCCCAATGCTGGCTCGGGAACTGGGCGCAAAGACCGGCCGCAGCCTCGCCCCCGTTATCCTGCCGGTCCGAGTCGCCGCAGCCACTCCGAACACGCCCCACCGGGCGCCCGCAGCGCCTGCAGTTCCCTCGTCACCGATTTTGGAACAGGTCACTAAGGCCAAACTCCAGGCCGAGACCGATGCCATTATGGCAGCGCTCAGCGCCACACGCTGGAATCGAAAGGGAGCCGCCACATTGCTGAACATCGATTACAAGGCGCTGCTTTATAAGATGAAGAAGCTCGGCCTCGACGACAAAGCGGTTCCGGTTGCGCCAGCTTGGAAGTCGCAAGAGGGCGCCATGGCCGCCTGCGGCAGCTGAATTGCAAGGCCGACTGTGCAGGTCTGAACGAATAGGTACTCATCAAAGGACTTTCAAACCATGACAACCGAGACTGCCACTCTCAGCACGGCCGCGCAACTCGCTGAAAAAATTGCCAATAAGACTGCGCGGGTCGGTATCATCGGGCTTGGCTATGTAGGTCTTCCCTTGGCCGTGGAATTCGCCAAGGCCGGGTTTACGGTCACCGGAATCGACGTGATCGAATCCAAGGTGGAACGCATTAACGCAGGAGATTCCTACGTTCAGGACGTTGCACAGGCCGACGTCGCCAGCCTGGTAGAATCCCGCAAGCTCGTGGCCACGACGGACTTCAGCGTGATCGCCGATCTCGACACGATCAACATCTGCGTGCCTACTCCGTTGCGAAAGACCAAAGATCCCGACATGAGCTTCATCGTGTCTGCGTGTCAGGAAATTGCCAAGTTCGTTCACCCGGGGATGCTGGCAATTCTGGAATCGACCACCTACCCTGGGACCACCGATGAACTCGTTTTGCCGATGCTGTCGAGCACGGGGATGCAGGTCGGACGCGACTTTTTCCTATGCTTCTCTCCCGAACGTGTTGATCCCGGCAATCCCAAGTTTCAGACGCGCAACATCCCGAAGGTGGTCGGCGGCGTAACGCCGGCCTGTACCCAACTCGGTGCCCAGTTCTATTCTCAAGCGCTGGAAAATGTGGTGCCAGTCAGTTCCACACAGGTTGCCGAGATGGTGAAATTGCTGGAAAACACATTTCGGATGATCAACATCGGCCTGGTGAACGAGTTGGCGGTGATGTGCGATCGGATGTCGATCAATATTTGGGAGGTGATCGACGCTGCGGCGACTAAGCCCTTTGGGTTCATGCCTTTCTATCCTGGCCCAGGGCTGGGCGGCCACTGCATCCCGATCGACCCCTTCTACCTTTCATGGAAATCGAAGCAGGCGGGAATCGAGGCTCGTTTCATTGAGCTTGCCGGCCACGTGAACGGTCAGATGCCGCACTTTGTTGTGGAGAAGGTGCAGAATGCACTGAATGACCGCAGCAAGGCCGTAAAAGGCTCGCACATCCACATCCTCGGCGTGGCGTACAAGCGCAATATTGATGACGTGCGTGAATCGCCGGCGCTCGATATCATCCAACTGCTGCAGCGTCGCGGTGCCAAGGTGACATTCAGCGATCCCTATGTGCCGTCGATCCGCCTGGAGGACGGTATCCTGACCGCGACCGACGAACTGGAAGCCGTATCGCAGGCCGATGCAACCGTCATCATCACCGATCATGTCGCGGTTGACTACAGGTTAATTGTAGAACGGGCTGCGCTGGTCGTCGACACTCGCAATGCCCTGCGCGGCGTCGTGGCGGCGAACATCATTCGCCTGTAGGCGGGCTCTCAGCGTGAGCAAAAGTCCTGGGACTGTCCACCAGCAAGGCGGTACCGCAAGTACTTGAGTGTGTGCTCGTAACACTCCACAATCCGTACAGATGATAATCACTTACGCTGACGGGACCACGGTCGAAGCACTCCTTCTCTCTTCCGAGGGGCGTGTGATGAGACTGGCGGTCGCCGGCGATGAGGGCGTCCGTCTTCTCAAGCGCATGGGCGGATCGTGGCGGGCGGAAGACGGCCACCCCGTGGAAGTCCAATCCTCCTGGCAAAGCGACCGGCCGCTGCCTGAAGAGAGCCAGTTCATCTGTTCCACGAAGGTGGCGCGGCAACTAGTCAGCAATTTAATAAACGGGCCCGAACCGGAAGGCTGTGGCTCGGACGCGTTCTACGTATTCTCCGCAGAGAATCGGCGCGTTCGGGTCACCCTACTCCGTCGGGCGTATCGCATCGCCAGTTAACCGACCAACTCACCTGACTAGCCACATTGAGGACAAACGCGCACTCACCTCCACCGCGGGAACGGCCGCCAGCTCTGAGCGCGAGGCGGAAGTTTTGGTTTTAGCGAAATATTGTGGGATAAAAGGGTTTCGCCTGTCCTTTGTTCTTCAAACGGTAACATTTGGCACTTAAATTGCTTACAGAAGGGCATGCGGGATTGTTTCGGTCGCGGAGTCTGGACAGCGAGTCGATTCCTGGCGTTTGCCCTGGTGATTCTCTCCTGTACCCTGCCCGTGTCTGCAAATACCTATCCACCTAATCATTCCGTCAAACCGGATGGACTGTTCCAAGCGCCGTTGTTGGTATCGGCCGTTGCCTCGCCGTCTACCGACACCGATTCGGCGCTCCCCTCGGAGGTAGATGAAGGCGGGTTGGCCTTCGGCGCCCTTCGCTCTGAAGTGACGGGTACCGACTATTCACAACAATGGCCGTGGTTCGATGATCGTTCCGAGACCGGCGCGTATGGAGTGAGGCGCTTCACGCTCCTGGCCATTTTGTTCGGTGCAGTCGTTCGTTTCTTGACCTCTGCCACCTTTTACAGGTGGGCCGCTGACGTTTTCGGTCCATACAACTGGGACTAGACGGCGCGGTCGGAAGCTGTCGGTTTGTGAAGGACCTGCAGTCCGTGGTGAGCGACTCCTGCGATCTGGACACGCCTGACAATCTGAACCCATTCAAACGCGGTTGCTGCGTTTATGGCTTTCGGCTTCGTATGTATGGCGGTGGCCCCGAAGAAGGTTTGAACAGCGCCCGATTCTTCGCAGATGGCGATCACTCTGAAGTCAGCCCTCGACCGGCCTAAATGAGTAGCGAACGATCTTGCCCGGGGTAACGACGCATTAATGACCAGGAAGTCAACTCCGAGCCTGACTTCGGAGAGTAGAGATTCGGCGGCGGCGACGCTGCGGGCAGGCCAAGTCTCATACCCGGCCCCGTCCAGCGCGCGTCCTAGCCAGAATGCGAATCCCAGGTCTTCGTCAACGAGCAAAACTGTTCTCACATGCTTGGACTCATGCGCTCAGGCCAAGGTTCGAGCAATCAAGGTGCCAGACAGCCTGCTGATTTGGAATCAGATACTTACGGTGTCTTAACAGGGGGACCCGCAGTCAGAAAGTGGAAGCAGGAGGGGAAATAGTGTAAAAAATTTGCTTAGGTTCATGTCATATGCTGGCGTACGAATCCCGGCGCCGGCCGATCCTAAACAAGCCTTATTGATCTCCCGGCTCAGGCTCAGTTCATACGCCGGCGGCGACCCAATTCGTCTTCGTGTTTGTTTCCGAGCGTGCCGAGTCGCCCGCGGGTTTGTCCTCGACACCGAGTTTCTTCATCTTGTAGAGCAACGCCTTGTAGTCGATCTTCAGCAGGGCGGCGGCCTGCTTCCGATTCCAACGGGTCGTATGCAGGGCCGCCAGAATCGCGTCCGTCTCCGCCACTTGTCTGGCCTTGGTCACCTGCTCCAGAATAGGCGCTCCGCCGGGCTGGGCAGCAGGCGCTGCCTGAACCGCGCTCGCCGCAGGCAGCAGAAGAAGAGACCTGCGCGTCGTTTTGGCCTGTAACTCGCGTGCCAGCAGGTCTGCATCCCGAAGCACCAGGAACTTCCGCATGAAGTTTTCCACTTCCCTGACATTTCCGGGCCAATGATATGCCGTCATGGCATGCTGGAGGTCGCTGCTGATGGTGGGTATTGGAATGCCCGCCACAGCGTGCTTCTTCATGAGGAACTCGGCAAGGGGGACAATGTCTTCTGACCGCTCACGCAGCGGCGGAAGGACCAGATTGATCACGTTCAGCCGGTAGTAAAGGTCTTCGCGGAACGTTCGTTCGGCAATCGCCTGCTCCAGGTCGCGGTGAGTGGCTGCCATGACCCGCACGTCCACTTTGATCGTTTCCTTGCCGCCAATTCGCTGGAACTCGTGGTCTTGGAGCACCTGTAGCAGCTTCGCCTGCAGCTTCACATCCATGTCACCGATCTCGTCGAGCAGGATTGTGCCGCCGTCGGCCATCTCGAACATTCCGGCCTTCTTTTGGAACGCTCCGGTGAATGCTCCGCGCTCGTAGCCAAAGAGTTCGCTTTCGACCAACTCCGAGGGCAGGGCGGCGCAATTCAGCTTGAGGAAAACCTGGTTGCCACGCGGCGATTGCGTATGCAGTTCACGGGCGATCACCTCTTTACCGGTTCCGGTTTCCCCTTGAATCAGTACTGGGGCCTCGGACCAACCGATCTGACCCACGAGGGCGTGAATCTCCTTCATACGGTCATTCCGACCGACGAATGTCTTGGTGGAAGGGGCAGTGCTCCGCGAGGGTGGTGCGTACTCCCAACCTTGGACCTCAAGTGCGCGGGTCACGGCCTTGCGCAGATCATCGTGAGCGACCGGTTTGCACAGGAAGTCTGTCGCTCCGGTTTTCATCGCGGTCACCACGTTCAGGGTGGAAGAAGCGCCCGAAACGATAATTACAGGGAGGATCGGATTGATGCGGCGGATTTCGCGCAACGTGTCGATGCCGTCACGGTTGGGCATTATCACATCCAGCAGCACGGCGGCAATGTCGGACCGGGATTGCAGGCACGATAACACCTCATCGCCGTCCTGGGCCAACTCGACTGAATAGCCCAAACACTTCAGCGCCATTTCGAGGTATCCTCGCACCTCCATCTCATCCTCGCCGACCAAAATCGTTCGCGCATTCTTCGAAGTCTGCATGTGCGTTTGCTGTTCCTCCTCCACAGTTCAAGCTGTTCTTTGCACTTGCTCTCTCTCTCGCATGATCTCCGATTGATGCACCGGGAGAACGATGGAGAACATAGGCCCAAGTTCGGTGTTTTCAGCCCAGACGCGACCGTCGTGCTGGTTGACGATCATTCGGCTAATGGCCAGTCCGAGCCCTCCTCCCGAGCGGTCGCGCCCACCCGAATATGATGTGTACTCCTCAAAAATGTGGTCGATATGTTCGGGCGGGATGGCTTTGCCATTATCGAGAATGTCGATACGGTAGGTGTTGGGCTCCGGATCGGTGTGACGCCGGCGCTCCACCGCTGCCGGAAGGGCCGATTTCGTTGCGCGGCGCTCCCAAAAATAGGGATATCCGCGAAGCTCGATGGCACCTGCCCTGGGAGCGAACTTGCAGGCATTGTCCAGGATATTGACGAGAACCTGCTCGATCTGGCCCGCTTCAAAATAGAGGGGATGCTGGCAAGGCACAAGGTCGGTGGTGATAGCGATCGCCTTGTCCTCGGCGAATGGAGCAACCTCATGCAGCGCCTGTTCCAGGCACTCCCGAACATCGCCTGGCCGCAGGTCCGGTCGCCGCTTTACGTGGCGCCCGACGCTCAGTTGGAACATGGCGGCGGCCATGCGGGAGAGCCGCTCGGTGCTGTGCTGCATGCGGCGCAACACCTCCCGCTGGTTCTCCGTCAAAGGGCCCAGCGGTTCACCCAGGAGCAGTCCGCAATACCCGCCGATGGCGGTGAGCGGGGCCCGAAAATCGTGGACGGCGCGCGCCAGGAACGTTGTGCGGTCCTGATCGTACTCCTGTAGCCTTAGATTCGTCTGAATAAGGCACTGTAGAATCTCGTCGCGGTCGGCGCGGAGCGAGTCGGCAATCGCGATCCGGTCGCCGTGGGCCGCGACGGCAAGCCCCAAGAAGGCTGCGAGCGTCGCGCGGGTGACGGGCTTCAGCAGAATGTGGGCATCGGCGGAAGCGCCGGCGCGAAAGCCGTTCAGATCCTTGCGGTTGACCAGGAACACATGTCTGGAAGGACTGAGCCTGGTATGTTCCGGCAACACCATCGCTGGGTGATAATCCCACAGGCAAAGATGAGAGCCGTCGTCGTCGTCCTGGCTGGCCACAGCGCAGATGTTCCAATTGTGGCCAGGGATGTCGGCGAGGCTCTCTCGGCAAAGCTTGTACAAATCGCGATCTTCGGTTACCAGTTTGACGTGCATTGTACAGATTTTGAGTTCATGTGTGCAGGGATGAGTGCTTGGATCAGCGGGCACTGAGTAAGCATAAGTGCAGATAGGGGTCCAGTCAAGGCACAACCGTCATCTGGTACTGCAGAAATTTGGTGGAAAAGTACTATTTTTCGGACTGGAATCGAACCGCGAATGTACTACGGAAAAATCCTGGGATTTGTTGCAAAGTATTGGGTCTTTAGGGGCTGGCCCATGCACAACCCTCTGGGCGATGGCAGCGAAAGTGCTGATGAAGGCGTAGTACCCTATGTCCACGAACCCTCTGGAACTGCCGGCAGTCTATGGAGGTCCGAATAAACCTGCTACGGATTCGCTTCCCGCGGAGCGCCGGAGAAGAGCACGTAACCACCTGCATTGGGCCGTCTTGTTATTCCGCGACCACGCAGAGGACGCCGTGGAAAGCCTCACCCGGAACCTCAGCAGCAGTGGATTCTACTGCCTGAGCGAGGTAGCCTTCACACCTGGGCAGCGGCTAGTCTGCACCCTCAAAGTCCCAAGTCATGATCCAAAAGGAAAGCATTTAGAACAGCGACTCGAATGCCAGGTTCGCGTGTTGCGGGTGGAACCACAGGGCCCGGAGGGCACGTTTGGTCTGGCCTGCCAGATCGAGGACTACCGTTTCAGCCCAGTCACGACCGAAAGGGAACACTAGTGAGCGCGGATATCCGGCCAGTTCTGGTCTAACAACGTCAAGATACTGCGTGGAGAGGCACTTTCAGTACGATAGTGTTCCTCATAAAATTAAGATCCATAAGGCGTTAGGGTAATTTTAGCGTAGGATGCCCGCTTGCGGGGCTGGCGTTATTTTTGCGGGCGCCATCAGCGCTGGGCGCTTGCTCATTTCGAGCCAGGGCTCCAGGCTACCTCATCTCATCCAAGCGTCACGGCCGGGGATGTAGTCGCGCCGGTACCCCCCGTCTTCCTCGTCTTCTTCGTCGAGAGGCTCTTCTATTGGCGGCACCGGGTGCGCGAAGGTGAGAGCCAACGCGTCTCCATCATCCGGAGAATCGAGGCCGCGTTTTTCCATCTCCTCTTTTGACTCGAGACAGATACGGTCCTGCCTGTCCATCTTGCCGGCGGGCCCGGCCAGGTTCGTGGCGAGCCGCGTATCCCGGTCGATCGCGCCATGCAGGAGAAAGTCCCTGACCCGCGACCACATCCAGGCACGCATGTTGGCGTAGTGAACAGGATCCGGACAGGCGGCCCCGAACCGCACTTCGGTCACGTTGTTGTGGCCCAATTGCCGGCAACGGTCCACGATGGATCCCCCGAAACCCGAATCCACAAAGGCTACGGCCGGCTTCACGCCGCCGTACACCGTGTTCATGATCTGCAGCAGCTTGATCTCTACCACCATCGAGTCACGGGACTCCTCCCCCGACAAGCGGACGGCCGGGATGGAACGAGCGTCTAAGCCGCGACGAAACCGGAACACGGTGTTGGCCTTGCCGCCGCGTGCGACGTCTACGCCCACGATCAACGGCTCGTCCGCGAGGTGGTACGTGCCGCGCTCGGTACCGAGCCGGCGCCGATGTTGAGGCTGCGCTGCCCTTGCTGGCGACCTACTTGGGGCACGGTTCGGCCGTGTCGACGCATCATTACCTGCACTTCATCGAACCACTCCGCACCGCGGCCAGCGAGCGGTTCGCGAAGCATTACGGCGAACTGGTCGCTCC
>OBLW0100004772.1_pt1 | contig 10276 bp, 4 predicted proteins | sample 1520161 | NCBI WGS metagenome assembly OBLW01 (sample SAMEA3539309, study PRJEB22396) | soil metagenome | biome: tundra; feature: field; material: soil | place: USA | collected 2010-05 | depth 0.15 m | reverse complement strand
GCCACCGCCCCTGCGGGAATCGACGCCGGCGCCGTGTAAATGCCCGACTCCGTGATCGTCCCTGGATGCAGCCGATCCTCCGGTTACACCGTTCACCTTCCAGGCGAGGTTCACCAGCGCCCCGCTATTTCCGGTAGTAATAAATTGCGCGCTCGCTCCAGCCTCCAAAAGCACGGCGCCCGGCGTTATCTGAAATCCTGCTAGTTGTTCAAACGGAGATTGGCTGCCCGTTGAACCGCCGCCGCAACCGGAAAGGATGATTACGAGAACGATAAAATAACTCGAGAGGATAAATCGTTGCCAGTCCAGACCCGATGGGTAACCCCGCTATTTTCTTAGGCAGGTTTCCTCCCCCATGCGGAAACCACCAAGATTTATGAATTTGGTGTGAGTGGCCCCTGTCCTTCTTCCCAGTACGTCCCGGCAAAGTTCTCGCTTTCGATGAATTCATGCAAAATTCGATCGCGGCGCACGCTCTGCTGAGTATTCACGCGCACCTGGAACACATTCGGCCCCGGACATGCGCACCCACAGCAGGAACGTAGCCACGCGACCGCACACAACTACTGCATCGCGCGAAGCGCATATGCATACCTTCACGCACGATCTGCAACGGTGCCCATTGCCTATCGTCGATGTATGCGTGATTTCCTGTCTTATGTCGACAAGAGTTCAGCCAACTTTGCTTTTAGCGCTCTCACCACTGACTTCCCTGGATGAGCGCAGCGGCATTGTATTGATTACTGGAACAAGCGTCTAGATACAGCGCCGAAGAGACGTACCAAAGCATTAAAAACGAGAATGAGCAACAACGCATAAGTTAACAAGCGGAGCAAAATTTCAGCCGGCTGGGTATTCCACAGGAATTGGCGGGGAGGACACAAACGGTTAACTAGATCCCGACCAACGCCGAGTTTTTCGGGGCGAAACGCCGTGCGGAAACGACCAAGGAATCAATCCCCAGGAGCCGTCGCGGCGGCAGGCATGGGACCGGCAACGGGGCGCACCGGTTCGCTGACAGGTTCTTGTACCGTGGCCGCCGCTCCGATCGGCGCCTCGGTCTTCGGTTGCCGCTCCTGCTTGGCTTCGCTCTTTGAGAACAACTTGGCGGTTAGCAGCATCGCGGTGAAGGTAGCCGCCAGCAAGGCCAACTGCCTCGAAGTGCTCAACATCGACGCATTGCCAAGCAGCGTCAGCCCCGCGAAGCAAAACAGCAGGTGCACGCAAAATACCTGCAGCGACGACTGTCCCATCAAGACCAGCGGGCGGACTGCCAACGGCTTCAGCACCGACTGCGCCATGATGAGAATCGCGGCGACCGCTATAAAGTTCAGCAGCCGGATTGGTCCTAAATGCCACTTGTCGAACAGGAACTCGTAAGGACCAAGTTCGACGCCATGTTCGAGCGCGCGGCGCAATGCAAAGAGTGGCCCCACAATGATGAATGCGGGAATTGCGATGCGTCTGGCCCATTTCTCGATGGGCAGATTGCCTTGTCCCCAGCATACGCCCAGCCAGATCCCTGCGATCCACAGGAATTGCCAGGCCCACAGATCGAACGAGCCCATTTCATTCAGCGGGATACGCGTCGGCACGATCTTGCTCATAAACGCATGCTCGTGTTGGCGGAAACCAAATTGGGCGAGCATCCAGACCGCCAGAGCCGCCAGCAAAATCGGTCTCCAGCCGATTCGCCGCGAAAGCAAAAGGGCGGCGGAAGTGAACACCAGAAAAATGATGTACAGCGGCAGGATGTCCAAAAGCGGAGGGCGATAGATCAGCAGCGCGGCTTCGGAAATGGATTGCTTGGCGCCGACCATGAAATAGAAGTCGAGCAGATTGTGCAAACCCGGACGGTTGCCGCGGGCGGCGATGGGCACCGCAACCAGGAACACGAACGCCAGTAAAAGCGCGTGATAGCCGTAGAGCCGCACCGTCCGAGACCACAATTTCAAGGTCATCGGCCGGTAGCCATCGTGTTGGGCCATGCGGTAATAGATACGGCCGGTGAACAGCGCTGACAGGAAGATGAAGCCTTCTGCAGCGGAAACGAAGCCGAACGGCTGGTTGACGTAGGCGCTGGCGGCGGTGGGGAGGTGGGTCAGAGTGATCCATACCAGCATCAGTCCGCGTAGCGCGTCGAGTTCAATCCGCCTGCCCATCGCTAGTTAGATACGACGGGCAGGCCATTAGTTTCAGGGCGAGTCAAATAGAGTGCTTACGGGAGAGGTCCGGACAGAAACGCTTGGGGACTAAACTCGCTCGACTAATCACCTATGACCGAAACGCCGCGAATCCCTGCAGAAGCACTCCGAAAGATAAGCATGATATTACCGAATTCGGATCTCTCGGATCTATGGGCCAGAAGGCTTCGGAGGAGGCGGTGCGCCACCGCCAGTGCTGCCACCACTGCCGCCGCTTCCGCCAGAGCCGCCGCTACCGCCGCTTCCACCAGAGCCACCCGAGCCGCCACTGCCGCTGCCCCCGCCGCTGCCGCCACTGCCTTGGCCGCCGCCACTGCCTCCGGTGCCGCCACTTCCGGTGCTGCCGCCACCACCGCTCCCGCCGCCACCACCCGAACTGGCAGAGCCGCCAATCACGGTATTGGTGGCCGAGCCAAAGCTGTGACTTGTGGAACCGCTGAAAGCATAGAGCGCAGCGACGATAACCAAGCCAATTCCTACGATGAGGAGCGCGTATTCAGCCGCATCCTGACCGGATTGCTGACGCCAGAGTCGCTTGAGGACACTCAACATGACTTACACCTTGAATTACCGGGGACGCTGCTAGGGCCCTGTTCCCTGGAGGAACACTGTAACCAGAGTTTAGCGCGTTCCGGCCGGGGACACAAGGAGGCGCGTCTGGCGCTGAGAGGTGCCGGCGGGCGCCCTCAGTCGTGGCGTAAGGCGACCATTGGGTCGACGGTCATGGCTCGCCGGGCGGGGATGCAGCGGGCGGCGACCGCGACAAGTGTGAGCGTGACGGCAACGGTGGCGAAGGTTGGCGGGTCGGTGGGGCTTATGCCGAAGAGTAGGCTTCGGAGGAAACGCGTCAGGGCCAGCGCGGTTCCGAGGCCGATTCCTACCCCCAGTAGCGTGAGTTTTAGTCCGTGGGAGACTACCAGGCGAAGAACTTGGTTGGGTGCAGCGCCCAGTGCCATACGGATGCCGATTTCGCGAGTTTGTTGCGAGACCAGATAAGACATTACACCGTAGACACCAACCAGTGCGAGAACGAAGCCGAGTGCGCCGAAGATGCCGAGCAACACGCTCTGGGATTTCGGCGTGGCGTTGTTTTCCGCGATTTGCTTGTCCATGGTTTTGACTGCGCTGACCGGGCGATTTTTGTCGAGAGTCCAGATGCGGCCTTGGATGGCGGAGACGACCGCGAGTGGATTGGGCTGCGTACGCACGACCAGGAAAATGCCATCGGCGCTACGGGCTTGTGAAAATGGCGTGTAAATCTCGGGCTTCACGGGTTCATCGCCCGCGCGCGCTTCACGAATGTTGCCGGTGATTCCTACGATTTCGCCCCAAATGTCATGACCGGATTCTTTGTCGTCGGACAAGCGCTTTCCGATTACGTCGAGCGTGCCGAAGACTTTGCGGGCAAAGGCTTCGTTGACGATAAAAACTCGCGGCGCATTGCGCGTGTCACCGTGGTCGAAGTCGCGGCCGGCCAGTAGCGGAAGACCGACGGTGCGAAAGAAATCGGGGGCGACCTGATTATCGCGGACCATTTGATCGTCTGAACTGGGATCCTTCGCGGATTGCTCGGTGCGGAACTTGGACTCGGATACGAAATCGCCCAGAGGACAGACCATGCCCGCAGAGGCGGATTGGACGCCGGGAACCGCGCGTGTATTGTCGAGGACTTGCTGGACGAAATCGGTGGTTTGCTCCGGCTTAGCAAATCGAAATCGTGGGAATTCGAGGTGCATGGTCACCAGGTGGTCGGGGCGAAAGCCGGGATCGTTGCGGAGCAATCGCGCGAAACTTTGGAGGGCCAGCGTCGCGCCAATCACGAGAACTACGGCGAGGGCTACTTCGGCGACGACTAGAAAGTGACGCAGGAAATTGTGACCGCTGCTTCCGGAGGCGCGGGTTCCCGAAATTGCGGTGCTCTGTTTGATGGCGAGTCCGACGTTGTCGCGGGTACTGAGTAATGCCGGTGCGAGACCGGAGAGAAGCGCCGCAAGAACGGAAACGGCTAGCGCGAAAATGCCTACGCTGCTTTCGATGCGGATGTTGTCGAGGCGGGGCATGTCAGGTGGCAGGAGGGCACGGAGGCTATCCATGGTCCATATGGCGATCAGGAAAGCGCAGGCGCCGCCAAGCAACGCGACCAGCAAACTTTCGACCAGTTGTTGGCGCAGCAGCGCGCCGCAGGTGGCGCCGATGGCGGAGCGGATCGCGAATTCGCGGCGGCGGGCCCAGCCGCGCGATAGAACTAAATTGCTTACGTTAGCGCAGGCGATGAGCAGGACGAATCCGACGGCGCCGAAGAGAATCAGCAACGGGCTGACGTCACCTAGCAGAAAGGTTCTGAAGGAAGTTGCGTGCAGACTCCAGCCTTTGTCGGCATCGGGATAGCTGGCGGCCAAGCGCGCGGCGATGGTGTCGAGTTCTCTTTGGGCTTGTTCGATCGTGGCGCGGGGATTCAGCGCGGCGAGCACCGAGAAACCGTGGGTTTGGCGTGCTGCGGATTGTTCCGCGGCGGGCGCGAAAGGAGCCCAAAGCTGAGAGTCGGTGGCGAAGTCCAGTTGCGGCAGGTCCGGCATTACGCCAATGATCGTGTTCGGCTGGTCATCGAGCAAGATGGATTTTCCGATTGCGGCTTTGTCGCCAGCGAATCTTTCGCGCCACAGCCGATTACCGAGGATCACGACCCGCGCACCTGCTTGCATGTCGGACTTTGTGAAAGATCGGCCGTATAAAGGTTGGATGCCTAGAAGCGGGAAGAAATCTTCGGAGATGTCGGCGCTTTCGATGCGATCGGGTTTGCCGTCGGCGACTAGTTCGTGGGAGGTGTATTGGTAGGGCGAGACTGCGGCTAACGTTGTTGAGGATTTGCGGACGTCATCGAGATCGGGTAGAGAAACGCCCAGGTGGGTGAAGTCAAACAGGCTGCTGCGTGCGCAGAGGTCGAGGAGTCGCGAGACCTTTGGGAAGGGCAGCGGGTGGAGAATTACGGCGTTTACCACGGAGAAGATCGCGGTGTTGGCGCCGATGCCTAGGGCTAGGGTTAGAACGGCGATTATGGTGAAGCCGGGATTTTTGCGGAGGGTGCGGGCGGCGTAGCGGAAATCTTGGGTCAGGTTGGTTAGCCAGGTCCAGGTCCATTGGTCGCGGGTGATGGTTTCGACTAGCGCTAAATTGCCAAATTCGCGGCGGGCGGCCCGGGCGGCTTCATCTGGGGTGGCGCCTTGAGTGATGCGCTCTCGGGCTGACATTTCCAGGTGGGCGCGGAGTTCTTGGTTTAGTTGTTGTTGGCGGGATTTGCGCGACCATGGGAGTTTCATGGACGGTGCTCCGTGGTTCGATTAAGTGGCGCCGTGGTTGACACCGGACCCGAACCAGCGGGGCTCGGCCTCGCGCAGCGGGCTTGCCGAGATCGGGCCCACCCTTCGAAGCTCAGGGTAAACCAGTGCTGTGCCCCTGCAAAGTTTTGGCTTGCCGCGGGTTTGCGTCGATGGGTTTTGTTATTCATAGCGGAGGGCTACGAGCGGGTCGACTTGCATGGCGCGGCGGGCCGGGATGTAGCACGCGGCCAAGGCTACCGCGGTGAACAGGACGGCTACGGTGGCGAAGTCTAGCGGGTCGGTGGGGCTTACGCCGTAGAGTTGTGTGGCTAAGAAGCGGGTCAGGGCCAAGGCGGCGACCAGGCCTGTTACGATTCCGGTCAACGTTAGCGTTAGGCCCTCCGTTACGACGAGTTGGAGGACATCGCGGCGCTGCGCGCCTAGCGCTATGCGTATGCCAATCTCGCGGGTGCGCTGGCCTACGAAGAAGGAGATCACGCCGTAGATTCCGATCACTCCGAGAATTAGCGCCAGACCGGCAAATGCGGCGAACAGGGAAGTGATCGAACGTGGCGCGGAGGCTGCCTCGGTGAGGATCGTCGGCATGGTCTTCACTTCACTTACTAGCGCTTCCGGGTTTAGCGACGCAGCTAGGGTGCGCAGCGATTGCTCGAGTCGGGGTGCGGCGCTGGCGGAGCGAATGACCAGCGTCATTTCGGCGGGGACGCTGCCGTTTTCACGCGTCGCACCGGGCCCGTAGGGGACGTAGACCATGCCATCCATCCAGTCGGGGACGTTCTGGCGCAGATCGAAACTACGAACGTCGGAAGCCACACCGATGATGGTGCACCAATCGCCCTGATCAATCAGGCGGAGATGTTTCCCGACTGCGTCTTGGCCCGGCCAGAAACGGCGTGCGGTTTGCGCGCTGATGATGGCAGTCAGGGGATGGCCGGAGGCGTCGGCTTCAGTGAATTCGCGGCCGCGCAAAAGCGTTATGTGCATGGTGCTGAAGTATCCGGGGGAGACTGCGTTCAACCAGAAAAGTGGGGACGGCTTATCGTTGCTGGGCAAATAGTCTTGGACGTCTACGGAGCGTTTGATGAGGCGCCCATCGAGCGGGAGAGTGCTTACCATTGCGGCCTCGCTGACACCGGGCTGAGTGCGAACTCCGCCGAGCAGATCGTGGTAGAAGGAAAAACAGCGGCCGGGTTCGTTGCAGAAGGTTTGGTTAGGAGTTACGCGAGCGGTCAGTACGTTGTCGGAGTCAAAGCCGGGATTGACGTGCACTAGCGCCCAGAGGCTGCGGATTAACAGACCTGCGGCGCAGACCAGCAATACCGCCAGAGCGAGTTCGCCGACGACCAGGATGCTGCGCACGCGACGCCCAGCGGGAAGGGTAGCGCCGCGGCCGCCGGCTTTTAGCGAGCCGGTCAGCTCGGTGCGCGAGGATTGGAATGCCGGTGCGAGGCCGGAGATGATGCCCGTGAGGATCACCAGAACGGCGGTGAAGAGCAGAACCTGCCAATTCATGGTGACATCGCTGAGACGCGGCGTGTCCGCTGGAAGAGTGGAGAGGAGCAGGGACAATCCGGCTCGGGCAAGGAGCAGGCCGATAATGCCGCCTTCGGCGGCCATGAGTAAACTTTCAGTGATTAGCTGGCGTACGATACGGTAACGGCCTGCGCCCATGGAAATGCGAATCGCGATTTCTTTTTCGCGAATGGACGCGCGGGAGAGCGTGAGGTTGGCGACGTTAGCGCAGGCGATTAGCAGGACCAGGGTTACGGCTACGAGCAGGATCAGCAGGCGGTCGCGGATATCGCTGACCAGGCCAGTTTGTAAAGATACGGCAGTGATACCCGCATTCCAGGTCTTGGGCATGGGCCAGGGGAACAGTTCGGCGATCTGCGATTGCAACAGGTGGATTTCGACGGCGGCTTGTTCAAGGGTGGCACCGGGGCGCAGGCGCCCGATCGCCGGCATGAAATCGCCGCCCCAGTAGGTATGCGGGTTGCGCGAATCGATGTCGAGCGGGACCCACAGTTCGGACTGCGACGACGGGAAGAGGAAATCGCGCGACATTACGCCGACGATCTGACGTTGCACGCCGTCGAGCCGGATCGAGGTGCCGATGATGTTGGGGTTGGAGGCGAAACGCTGCCGCCAGAGGGATTGGCTGAGAATTACCAAATTGCTTTGACCAGCGAGATCTTCGCCGGCGTGGAAGTTTCTTCCTAGGGCGGAGCTGGCCCCCAGAACGGAAAAAAGATTTGCGGAGACTACTGTGCCGTTCAGGCGGATCGGGTCTCCCAGGCCGGTGAGATTAAATTGGTAGCCTTCGACGTAACCCGCTACATCCATGGTTTGCGATCGTTCGCGCAGGGCGGTTAGACCGCCTTTGGGATAGAAGCCGGTTATGCCGACCAGTTGCTCGGGATGGGAATAGGGTAACGCGCGGAGGAGGATGCCGTTCACCAGGCTGAAGATGGCGGTGTTTGCGCCGATACCGAGAGCCAGCGTGAGCACCGCGATGAGGGTGAATCCGGGATTGCGTCGCAGCAGGCGCGCGCCATGGCGCAGATCCAGCAGCAAGTCTTCTAGCCATGCGCCCGCCCATTGTTCGCGAGTGACATTTTCGACCAGGGCGACGTTGCCGAATTCACGGCGGGCGGAGTTCGTGGCCTGGCCGGAGGATTCGCCGCGGTCGATGCGGTCTTGGGCAGCGAGTTGCAGGTGGGTCTTGATTTCCTCCTCGAGATCTTCTTGTTTATGTTCGTCGCGGCCGAAGGTCATTGTGGATCGTGCTCCTTGATCGAGTGGGTGGCGCTGAAGCGCGCCCTGACATTGGCTGGATGAAGGTCACTCATAACGCAGGGCAACCATGGGATCGACGCGCATGGCGCGCCGGGCTGGGATGTAGCAGGCAGCTACCGCCACCAGCGTCAGGAGGACGGCTACGGCAATGAACGTTAACGGGTCGGTGGGGCTCACATCGTAGAGCATGCTGGTGATTAGTCGGGTCAGCGTTAGCGATGCGCCGAAGCCGATGACGACACCGATTCCCGCCAGCTTTGCGCCTTCGCGCAGCACCATACGGAATACGCCAGTGTGGCTGGCGCCCAGTGCCATACGCAGGCCGATCTCGCGGGTGCGCTGGCCGACCAGATAGGAGATCACGCCGTAGATGCCGATGCTGGAGAGCAGCAACGCTAATGCGGCGAAGACTCCGAGCAGGATCGTGGAGAAACGGCGCGACGCCAGCGTTCCGGAAATAATGTCGTTCATGGATTCTGGATCGTAGATCACTTGCTCGCCGTTCATTTGGCGATTGGTTTGGCGCAGGGATTCGAGTAGGTGCGGCGCTCGGTCGGTGCTGCGCACGACCAGGAATGTTCCGCCGCCGCCCGGCACCATAGCAATGTAGTCATCCGGCATCTGCGTACAGTGCAGGTACATCTGGGCACGTAGTTCTTGGGTGCGGTCGGAGCCCAGACCCCATTGGTGCACGTGCCCCACTACCCCTACGATTTGCACCAGGGTGTTGCCACCGAGATCGTCGCGATCCAGGCGAATGCGCTTGCCCACCGCTTCTACGTCACCGAAATATTTCCGCGCGAAGACGTCGTCCACCACAGCTACGAATGGCGAATGCTCGTCGTCATGCACGCTGAAGAAGCGTCCGCGTTCGAGCGGAATACCCATGACCTTGAGATAGTCGGGCTGGACTACGTAGCTGAGCGCCCACTTCATGTCATTTTCGTTGGTGGGTTTGGGCTGCCCATCAATCCAGAAAAGCTGCTCGTCATCGGTCCACATGGGGAAGGCGCCCCAGGACTGCGAAGCGGCCTCGACACCCGGCGTCGCCGCGAATTTGACGTCGAGGTCGCGGACATACGCGCGGATGGTGGCAGGCGGAGCGTTGATGAATGATGGCGGGAATGACACCGCGAAAGTTAAAACGTTGTTCGGGCGAAATCCTGGGTCAACCCTCCACAGCCCTAATAGACTTCGGATGGTCAGGCCTGCGCCGACCAGAAGCACCAGCGCCATAGCCATCTCGATAACCACAAACAGACCTTGCGCGCGGTGGCGCGTGCCACTTCCGCCGCGGGCGCTTTCTTTCAGCGTTTCGTTCAAGCGCGGTTGCGAAGTCTGAAGAGCTGGGGCAAGCCCGAAGAGAATTCCTGCGACCAGTGAAACTATTAGGGTGAACAGCAACACGCGGGCGTCGATGCGAATATCGGCCGCGCGCGGAAGTTGCGACGGCAGTACACGAAGGGCAGCTTGCGTTGCAAATTGCGCGAGGAGCACTCCGAGTGTTCCGCCAGCCAACGCCAGCAGAACACTTTCGGTGAGCATTTGCCTGACTAGGCGGCCTTGGCCGGCGCCGAGGGCGCCGCGAATGGCAAATTCCCGCGTACGGGCAGTCGAGCGGGCCAGCGATAGGTTGGCGACATTAACGCAGGCGATCAGGAGCACGAATCCGACCGCGCCCAGCAAAATGAGTAGAATCGGTTGCACATCGCCCAGTACTTCTTTTCGCAGGGGAATGAGACTAGCGCCGATGCCCTTGTCGGTGTCGGGAAAAGCTTGCGCCAAGCTGCTGGTGACGCGTTCCATCTCCGCGGTCGCTTGCTCGATCGTGACGCCGGGTTTGAGGCGCGCAACGGCGTGAATTCCGAGTCCGGCTCCCCGTTGAGTGAGCAGCGGGTTGCTCCACTGGCCAATCGGGACGTAGATAGATCGGAAGAG
>OBLW0100004770.1_pt1 | contig 10277 bp, 7 predicted proteins | sample 1520161 | NCBI WGS metagenome assembly OBLW01 (sample SAMEA3539309, study PRJEB22396) | soil metagenome | biome: tundra; feature: field; material: soil | place: USA | collected 2010-05 | depth 0.15 m | reverse complement strand
CGTACGTCACGCTCACCGCCGCCGGGGACGGCGTCATCGCGGCGACGCCCTCCGGGTACGCCATGCTCCACAGCACCAGCGCCGCGAGCGCGGTGGTGACCGGCATCGCCGCACTGATCAGGGCGCAGTTCCCCACGCTGAGCCCGGCCCAGGTAACCAGCGCGCTCACCCAGAGCACGGTCTTCCGGCCGCCGGGCGGCTTGAAGGACGGATCGGGCCACGGAACCGCTGACGCCCAGGCCGCCCTTCTCGCGGCTGCCCACATCAACGCGGCCGTCCCGGCCCACTCGGGTTCAGGGGGCGCGGTCGTGGCTCCGTCGTCCCCCGTGGTCCACCCGCGGGGCACGGGCATTTATGGCACGCTCCGGTACGCCGCCCTGGGCCTGGCCGCGTTCCTGGTGCTCGTGCTGCTGGGCTTGCTCCTAGCCGGCCGCGCCCGGCGGCGGCGCGCCCGGCTCGCGCCACTGCGGGATGTGGCTCGGGTCGCCGTGCGCGCCCGGCCGGATTTCTCGGCGGTCCCCCCGGCCGCCGCGGCCCAGTTCGCGGACAGCCAGATCACCCGGCCCGGGCTCGCCCGGCCCCAGTTCCCACGATCCGCGTTCCCCGGCGCCCAGGCCCCTGAGGGGGAGTTCTCCGAAGCCCAGTTCGCCGGGGTGCAACTCCCCGGCGCCCAGTTCCCGGGGGGCCAGTTCACTGAGACCCCGTTCCCCGGGGACGACTACACGAACACTCCGTTCCCCGGGGACGACTACTCCCTCTCCCCGTTCCCCGGAGACGACTACACCGACACCCCGTACGCCGGGAACCCGGTGATGGAGGCCCCGTTCTCGGAGGACCCGTTCGCTGATCCTCCGTTCCCCGGGGGCCCGCCGGCCGACGCCACGTACCCGGGCTCGCCGGAACCTGAAACGGGTCCGTTCGCCGCCATCCCGGCAGGGAACGGCACCGCGAGCCCTCCACCTCGGGCAGTTCCCCCGGCCCCCAGATCACACGTCGTGCGGCCGACCCGGATATCGGGCACCCCACCGTGGGAGGCGGCAGAAAAGCCGGAGGGGGAACTCCCGTGGTCGGTCACCCCGCCGGCCAAGTCGGTCGGCCGGTCGACCTCAGCACGCCGGGTGATCCCTACCGGGGCACAGCCCTGGGGGCCGGCCACCCAGGGCGGCATGTCACTGGATGGCCCGGAGTTGGGTGACACCGGCCGCCACAGCCGGGGGTCGGACAGCATGGTCGCGGACAACGCGGAACTGGGCAGCAGGGTGCCGGGCAGCATGCCACTGCCTGCCCCGCAGTCCGGCCGCCGCGAGTCAGCCGAAAATGGTTCCGCCGACGATGAGGGCGGCAACAAGCTCTACGTCTGGAACCCCGCCGAGGTGACTGAGGCCTTCCCCAAGGTGCCGCCGGGAGAGCACGGCCGGAAGTAGCCGCGCGGCCAGCCAGGGGGCTCTAGCGCTCGGGTCCAGGTGGCGGGGTCCCGGGCCGCTGGCCGTTCAGTTCTTCCTTGCGCACCGAGGCGTACATGGGCACGAACTCTTGCCCGGAGAGCGCCTGGATCGCCTGCATGACCTGATCGGCCACGGCGCGGCGCGCCTGAGCCCTCCCGCCCTGTCCCTCATACTCCCCGAAGGTCAGCGGCGCACCGATCCGGATGCGGATACGGTGCAGCCGCGGAACCGAGTGGCCAGGCGGGAGCACGCGGTCCGTGCCAACCATGGCGACCGGGATCACGGGAAGGCCGGAGTTGAGGGCCAGCCAGCCGACCCCGGTCCGGGCGCGGTACAGCCGCCCGTCCGGTGATCTGGTGCCTTCCGGGTAGATGCCGAACAACTCGCCCTCGCTGAGCAGCCCGAGCGCCGCCTGCAGCATGTTCTGCGCCGCACGCGCCTCGGTCCGGTCCACCCTCAGTTGCTTGGTCGCGCGCAGGTACGCGCCAGCGAACCGCTGGGCCGGCCGGGTACCGGTGAAGTACTCCGACTTGGCGGCGAACGTGAGCGGCCGGGAAAGGACCAGCGGGAGAAATACCGAGTCGACGATCGACAGGTGATTGGAAGCGATGATGGCGCCGCCGGTGCGCGGGATATGCTCGCCGCCCTCGACCTCCGGCCGCCACAGCAGATGCAGTAATGGCCCGGCCAGCGCTCGTGAGACCTGGTACTTCACCCGATCCCTCCCCGCGGTGCGAACCTCGACGGCAGGTCAAAGATAGCCTTCGCCGGGCCTCCCGGATACGGTACGGGCGGCAGGGATGACAGGATCACCATGATCAGCGGCAGCACCAGCGGCAGTTCGGCCGCCACCACCGTCACGCCGGAGTCCTCCGCGAACCAGCCCAGCACGGCCACCAGCCAGATCGCGCCGAGAATCGTCCGCAGCAGCGGGACGCTCCGGTATCCCCGGACCAGCGGGCCGGCCCGGAACCGGGCAGGCCAGAAAATCGCCAGGCCGCCAGCGACGATGACGACCGGGACTATCAGGCTCCACACGCTGACGGTCAGCGATCCAACGTTGGAGTGGACCTTCCGCTGCAGGATGCTGCCCGCGCCGCCGTGCAGGACCTGCCCGACGAAGCCCCCGACGTCGGACTGCCCGGTGGCCGGAACGAAGTAGTTGACCAGCGCGAACGCCGTGATCAGAACCAGCCCGCTGACTGCGATGATCGCCGCCCGCCTGGCATTGATCTTCACGCCGGCCAGCGCGGCCAGCAGCAGCAGGAACCCCGGGACCATGGCGATCGTCCCGCCCACCTTGGCCCCGAAGCCCGGCCAGCCCGCCGCGACCACGGCGACCAGGAGCACGGTCCCGGCCGCGAGCACGGCCCGGTTCCGCGAGCCCCGGCGCAGCGCGGCGGACCCGGCCCAGGCCGCGCAGAGAATGGCCGACGCGGCGTAGATTTCCACCGCGTTGTTGCCGATGCCGTAGTACCGGCCCGCCACCAGCAGGGAGAGCCCGAACGGCGTGCCCAATTGCAGCCGCGAGCCGGTCATCACATCCAGCGCGATCACGCCCACGGTGACCGCGGCCACTACACCCGGCGGCCCGAGCGGGTCGCGCCGCCACGGCCCGGCCAGGGCGATCATCGCGATAACGGCGGCCCACCCGGCGGCCATCGTGTACAGCAGCACCGCCGGGTGCCCGAGCGTCCACCACGGCACGAGGCTGGCCAGGAAGGTGCCCGCGGGCACGGCGGCGGCCCAGGTGCCCACCACCCTGACGATGGTCCGGCGGCGGTGCCGGCGGTTCTCACCGCGGCCCCACGGCAGCACCCCGATCAGGCCGAATACCGCCGTGTAGCCGAACCCGACGATCAGGAAGAACCAGCTGATCGTGGCCTTCTGGACCTGGGCGGCGCTGTCCCGGCCGATCAGCCCGCGGATCGCGGTGGCCAGGCTGCCGCGGGGCGCCCTGGTCAGCCGCGAGCCCACCGCATCGGAAGGGACCGGCCGGGCGCGCCAGTCCAGCACGGTCGGGGTCAGGTCGGTGATCACCGTCAGCCCCGGCTGGTGGGTGGAGGCGGCGTCGATCAGGCCGGAGCGGTAGCCCGGGCCACTGACGATGATCAGGCGCAGATGCGGCGCCGAGTCGTCCGCGGGGGCGGCCACCACCAGGATCGTTCCCGGCGGGAGTTCGGCACTGATCCGCCCGATCGCGCGATCGTCGGCACTGACCTGCGCGGCCCGGGCGCTGGCCGCCGACGCGGCAGCGCCGACGTCCGCGGCGGAGCCGCCAGCGCCCGCGGCAGAACCCCCGGCGCCCGCGGCAGAACGGAGTGCGCCCAGGTCGACCACGGTCAGCGGGCACCGCGCGAGGTCCTGGCGGGTGAGCGCGGACACCGCAGGGAGGTACGAGCTCACCGCCCCTGCCGGGCTGGCGAGCGCCAGCGCGGCGCCCGGCCCGACCGCGGTCGCGCACTGTCCGGGGCCCGCGGCCGAGGCGAGCAGCCCCCAGCGCGGGTTGTAGCGCAACTGGGTGTTGTAGGCGGTGAGCGAGGTCATCCGGGGTACCCGGGCGGCTACTGGGGTTCCCCGGCCCGCGGCCGACGTCCGGGCGATCACGGCCGGCAGCGACTCGCACGACCCTGCTGCGGTGCGTGGGGCGGCCGCGCGGGCACCCGCGTTCAGCGTCAGCCAGCCATCGGCCGGGCAGGTGACCGTGCTGTCCCAGCTAACCAGGAGGGAACCCACGGAACCCGCATTGGCGAGCCGCCAGAGCGCGGGCGTGGCCGCCGCGGACACGTCGGTCCAGCGCAGGCCCGCGATCCCGATCAACACCACGCGCCGCGCCGTGGATGAGGCTCCGCCGGAGCCAGCCCGCCCGCCCGCAGCGGTGCTGGCGCTCACGACGCTCGCAGCGGTGCCTGCGCTCACGGCGGTGCCGGCGCTCACGACGGTGGCAGCCGTCGCCGTGCCGGCACGAGCCAGCAGGGCGCCCGCCGCGGTCATAGCCAGCACGGCGGACGTGAGAGCCAGGATCCTGCGCACGTCGTAACCGTATCCGGCCCGCGGACCCCGCCGGCTTCATCCCGGGCCGGTCAGATCCGCTGCTGTGTCCCGATCAGTTCTGTCCCGATCGCTGTGACATCCAATGGGCTCACCCGCTCGATGCCACATCGATCGGATCCCGGGTGCCCAGAGCTGCCCTAGGTGCAGATGTTCTGGTTCGCGGTCCTGGCCCCGAAACTGGCTGAAGGCTGCGGCACCGGCGTCGGCGCGGACGGCGACGTGGCGTCAACGGTGGTGCCGTAGTCACTGCCGAGGACGAGCGTGAGTACCGTGGCGCTGCCCGGGACCTCCTGCAGGGCCGCACCGGGGATCTTGGATTCGAGCAGCTTGGCCGCGGCCGCCAGGCTGGCCGGATACTTGATCACGGTCTGGATAACGTTCTGGAGGCTGGTGGGTGGTGTGCTGGCCGCCTTAAAACCATCCTGCTGCAGAACGCCAGCGACCGTGTCCTGCAGTCCACCCTGCGGGGTGCCGTTTACCACGTCGACCGCCACCGTGCCCGGTGCGAGTTCCGGCACGGCGGGAGGCGCGAACAGGGCTTTGCTGACCTGCACGTCATCCTGGAATGCCTGGAAGATGAGGCTGGCCTCGGGCTGGGTCCACAGCACATTGGCGGTGTCGGTGGAGTCGACGAGGGCCCGGGGGTAGCTGGGCACCGTGAAGAAGGTCACCTGGCTGCGCTGCATGCTCTTGAGGCTGCTGGCCAGGTTGTAGAGCCCGTGAATGCCGCCCAGTCCGGTATCGATGGTGACCGACTTGGTAGCGGCGTTGAGGAAATTGTAGATCGCCACGGGGTTGAGCAGTTCGCTCTTGACCCGGCTGACCAGCGACGACATGAAAGCCTGCTGCCTGCCTATGCGCTCCAGATCACTGCCGTTGCCCAGGGTGTAGCGCGCCCGGACGTAGCCAAGCGCCTGGGGGCCGTTCAGCAGGTGGTGGCCGACGGCCAGGACGAGGCCCGAGTTCGGGTCGTCGATCGGCGTGGTGTTGCACTCCTCGACACCGCCGAGCGCGCTCACCATGTCACGGAAGCCCGCGAAATTGATGACCACGAAATGATCGATATGGATACCGGTGTCCTGCTCCAGGGTTTCGATCGTGCAGGCGGTGCCGAGGGCGGTGTGATTCCCGTCCAGATTGCCGAGCGCGAACGCCTCGTTGATCTTGAAAGTGGTCGGCGCGGACTGTTGCCCGTTGCCCATTTCGCAGGACGGGATGTTGACCCACGAATCACGCGGGATTGACATGATGTCGGCCCACTTCCGGCTGGCGGAGATATGCACGATCATCAGGGTGTCTGACTGGTCGGTGGTGAGGTTGGCACCGAAACCGCTGCCCTGGCCGCTGCGGGTGTCCGAGCCGATCACGACGATGTTCTGGGCCTTCGGGTGCAGGTCCGTCGGCTGGTGCTTGAGGATGTGGGAGATGTCGACCTGGTGGAGATTGCCGTTCAGGTGCCGGTAGGCAAGGTATCCGCCGAGGGCGGCGACGAGCACGATGCTGGCCACGACGCCCGCGGTCCAGGCTAGGATCCGCTTCCTGCGGCCTGGGCGGCGGCGGCGGTCGCGCCGCGCACGGCGCGCGGTCGCGCGGGAGCGGTTGCGTGCCGCGCCGGGGGCGCCGTTGGGAGTGTCGCCGGGCGGGGTGCCGTGCGCGCCGCCGGGCGGGTCGCTGGGTGGTGCGGGCGGGCCCGTGTCTGCTCACCCCCTTTCCAGGTCCGGTGGGGGTTCCCTGCGGGCCCCTGCGGCAGTGCGCAGGAAGGGTGAAACGGCCCGCCCTCTGACGAGCCCGTCTCATAAGGCAGCAACGTAAAAGCGGCTCCGTGAGTTGCACGGCCTAGCCGCGACAGCAAGCTTCCCTGCCGCTATGCCCCCGACCCGTTTGTGTTCCCCCCGTTGTGGCCACAGTACCCGCCGGGCCTCTCCCAGCGCCTGAGGCCGTCGTACAGGCCAATTGCCAATCTGGAAGCCATTTAACGTGATTCGCATGGCGTGAGATCGTGGCGGGCTCGAGATCCTGGAGTGCTGGGCGACGGGCGGTCACGCGACCCGGCAGCAGAACTGTCAGACCCAAACGTGAACATGGACACTGGTGAAACGTGAATACCTCGGGGAGCCGGTGAGCGGATTCGAACCGCTGACCTGCCGCTTACAAGGCGGCTGCTCTGCCAACTGAGCTACACCGGCGGGAGACTCCGTGCATGCTAGCCGACCCCGAGCGCATCTGGTTACCGCGCGCACGGCAGGTACCCGGCGACACCGGAGAATCGCGCCGCCCGGGCGGTTACCGCTGGTGGTGGCCGTGGGGGCAGTCGCTGCCCGTCCAGGGACAGATCCCCGGGTCGTAGTCGCGGCTTGAGAGCCTGCTCAGGAACTTCGCGTTATCACCGAAGTCTTCCTTGATCCAGCGGGCAACCACGAGCGCGGAGACGTGTGCCGCGCCCGCCGTGCGCAGCGCGAGAGCGGCAGACTGCGCACGACCTCCGCGCACCCAGGTGTCGTCGATAAGCAGCACATGGGAATCCGGGGGTAAGCGAACGCTCGTACTGAAATGCTGCGCATTGACGTCGCGGGGAAACTGGGCTTTGGCCGCTGCCCCGAGGGGCGCCTCGCTGCCAGCCGCTAAGTTGCTGACGATCTCATGGAGCGGATGCTCTCCTGGCTTGGCCGGCAGTGAAGGCACGGTCGCCCAGTGAGTCACGGGAGCGCCAGCGAGCCTGCCCGGACACTCGGCATGTATCGAAAGCGCGAGAAGGATGAGCAAGGTCACGATCGTGCGGTGCTCTTCGAGAGGTGGCCGCGCCTTGTAGCCGCGCATGACGTAGCCCGATTGCTGGCCGGCAACCGCGTAGGTGGAGAACGCGACGGCATCAGCGAGACCGGAGTGGCCATGACTGCTGCATTGGAAGCAGCGCTCATAACCATCGACCGGCGTCGCGCACACGGCACATGTGACGCGGTCCTCGCGCACCGGGTTCCGGAGGTAGCCACCGGCCCTTGACACCAGGGCTGCGCCCAGCCGCGCGACAGCCTCCTGGTCGAGCATGTCTACGCAGACGCCAGGCGACGGAGCTCGGCGCCCACCGACTGGCGCTCCGCAATCAATTGATCCACGACGTCCATGACTGAGCGGAGGCTGCTGGCCACATGTACCCCGGGTCGTCTAACGAGGGACCGCGCCCAGTCATTGCCCTCCACAACGAGGTCCGTCAGGATCACCGGCCGGCCGTGCTCCACGGCGATCCGCGCCTGGACACGGGCGCCGCTGTGCTCACCGGCCTCGACCACCAGGGTGGCGAGACCGTACCCCGACATCGTGGCGTTGCGCATCAGGAAGTTGCGCTTCTGCGGCGGAGCGTCGGGCCAGAACTGGGAGAGCAGGAGGCCGCGAGCGGCGATTTCCTGCTGCAGGTCCCGGTTCTCCGCCGGGTAGCTACGGTTGATGCCGGTTCCGATGATGGCGACCGTGCGCCCCTCCGCGGCGAGGGTCGCGCGATGCGCCGCCGCGTCGATGCCCCGGGCGAGCCCGGCGACTACCGTCACGCCGCGGGAGGCCAGTTCGCGGGCCACTCCGGCCGCCACGGCGAGACCGCGGTCCGATGCATTCCGGGAACCCACGACAGACACGGCGGGGTCCTCCCGTAGGAGCGACCCACGGGCAAAGAGGACGGGCGGAGCCTGATGAATTCCGCGGAGCCGGGCCGGGTAGTCCTCGTCGAGCACGGTCACCAGCGTCGAGCCCTGATCCCCCCAGAGGCTGATCTTCTGAGCGGCTGCCTCCAGGGCCTCTAGCTCCCCCGGGGGAGCCATAAGCGCAGCAGGTACTGTCCGGTGCCACAGCTCAAGGGCACTGCCGACCTCGAGGACATCAGCAGTAATCTCCGCCCAGCTCATTCCCCCAGGCCGAGCCTGGAGAAGAGCGACGAGCGCTGCTCGCTCCGGGAGCTTGCTCGCGTCCATGGGGCCAGGGTACGAGGACGACCCCTCCGCCCGCATGGCACCACCCCGAACCATCCATACCCGCCTGCTACTGAACCTATGTTCGATTGTTTCACCATGGTTCGAAAGCCTTGGTGAGCGACACGCCATCGAACCCACCGGCCAGGTTCCCCGGGTGAACCAGCACGGGCGGCCATGGCTGGCGTCATGGTGTACTGCAGGCGCGGTCCCCCCGGTCCGACGCGGGCTTTGCTACCTCCAGGAGGAACGGCATGAACGGCGCGCAGGCCCTGATCCGCACGCTGGCCGACTGCGGCGTCGCCGTCTGCTTCAGCAATCCGGGTACCTCGGAGATGCACTTCGTCGCGGCGCTGGACGCCGTCCCGCGGATGCGCGGGGTGCTGTGCCTGTTCGAGGGGGTAGCGACCGGCGCGGCGGACGGTTACGGCCGGATGACAGGGCGGCCGGCAGCGGCGCTCCTGCACCTGGGACCCGGCCTGGCGAACGGCCTGGCCAACCTGCACAACGCCCGGCGGGCCCGCACTCCCCTGCTAGCCGTCGTGGGCGACCACGCCACCTATCACAAGCGTCTCGACGCACCGCTGGAGTCGGACATCGATGCCCTCGCCGGATCGGTCTCCTCCTGGATCCGCCGCCCAGCGCGCAGCGCCGACCTAGCCGCGGACGCCGCCGAGGCAGTCGCCGCAGCCATGAGGCCACCCGGCGCGATAGCTACCCTCATCCTGCCCGCCGACGTGTCCTGGTCTGAGGGCGCCGATCCGGCGCCGCCGCTCTCCGCCAGGACGCCCGCAGCGGTCCCCGATGATGTCGTCGCATCAGCCGCAACAGCCCTGCGCAGCGGCGAGCCGTGCGCGATCCTCCTCGGCGGTGCCGCCGTGCGGCGCCCTGGCCTGGAGTCGGCCAGCCGGCTCGCCCAGGCCACCGGCTCCCGGCTGCTGTGCGAGACCTTCCCGGCCCGGCACGAGCGCGGCGCGGGCCTCCCGGCGCTCGAACGGCTGGCTTACCTGGCCGAATTCGCGACCGCGCAGCTCGCGGGCACCCGCCACCTGATCCTGGCGGGCGCCCGTGCACCGGTCTCCTTCTTTGCCTACCCGGGCCAGCCCAGTTCCCTGACGCCAGCCGGCGGCCAGATCCACGTCCTCGCCGAGGCCGGCGATGACGTGCCCGGGGCACTCGCGTCGCTGGCCGATCTCGTCGCCCCGGACGCCAAGCCGCTGCTACAGCAACCAGAGCGTCCCGTACTCCCGGACGGCGATCTCACCGCAGAGACCGCGGCGCAAGTCATCGGCGCGCTGATGCCCGAAGGCGCCATCGTCTCCGACGAGGCCAACACCTCCGGATTCTGGCTGCCCGGCGCCACCGCGGGCGCACCACCGCATGACTGGCTCACCCTGACCGGCGGCGCGATCGGCCAGGGGCTGCCGCTGGCCACGGGCGCTGCCATCGCGTGCCCGGACCGCAGTGTCCTGGCCCTCGAAGCGGACGGCAGTGCCATGTACACGATCTCCGGCCTGTGGACCCACGCCCGCGAGCAACTGGACATCACCACGATCATCTTCAGCAACCGCTCGTACGCGATCCTCAGGATGGAACTCGAACGCGTCGGCGCGGTGGCGACCGGGGAGGCCGCCCGCAGCCTGCTCGACCTGTCCCGGCCGGCGCTCGACTTCACCGCCCTGGCCAGCGGCATGGGCGTCCCAGGCAGCCGGGCCAGTACGGCAGCCGAATTCGCCACCCAACTGCAGCGAGCACTAGCCGAGCCAGGGCCGCACCTCATCGAGGCAGCGCTCCCCCCGCCTCCCGCATGACAAGCCCGCAT
>OBLW0100004769.1_pt1 | contig 10278 bp, 6 predicted proteins | sample 1520161 | NCBI WGS metagenome assembly OBLW01 (sample SAMEA3539309, study PRJEB22396) | soil metagenome | biome: tundra; feature: field; material: soil | place: USA | collected 2010-05 | depth 0.15 m | reverse complement strand
GGACCCGCCGCCATCATGGGCCTGCCCGGCTACGGCCTGGTCGCGCCCGGCTCGCCATCCGACATGGTCGTGTTCTCCGCGCGCAAACTCTACTCGCTCCTCGCCCGCCCCTCCACCCCGAGGCGATTCATCCATGGCGAGGAATTCCGGGAGGCATCCCTGCCCGACTTCGACGAACAGGCGCATTGGCCGAGGACCTAGCCGATACCCGATACAGCTCCCGCCGCTGCGCCATGTCCCTCACGCCCCAGCCACACCCCGATTCCGGCGCGGTCAACCTGCGCTACCTGGTGCCCATCTGCCTTGTCGCCACGTTCGGCGGCCTGCTCTTCGGCTACGACACCGGTGTCATCTCGGGGGCAATTGAGCCCCTGACCGCGAGGTTTGGCCTCGGCGACTTCATGAAGGGATGGGCCTCGGGATGCGTGCTCATCGGCTGCGCGGCGGGCGTATTGCTCGTGGGCCCGATATCGGACCGTTTCGGGCGCAAGCCCGCCCTGCTGCTCTCGTCGGTCATGTTCTTCGTCTCGGCCATCGGCACCTCGCTGCCCCAATCGATCCGGGTTTTCATCGCCTTCAGGCTCCTGGGCGGGGTGGGCATCGGGATCGCCTCGATCTCGACGCCGATGTACATCGCCGAGATCACCCCGGCGCGCCTGCGGGGCCGGATGGTCGCGCTCAACCAGATCGCCATCGTCCTCGGGCTCGCGGCGACCTCGTTCGTCAACTATTACATCGCCCGCGGCGGGGACCAGTCATGGCTGATATCCACGGGCTGGCGATGGATGTTCGCCACGGGCATCGCTCCCTCGGTGGTGTTCGCCCTGCTCCTCCTCCCGATCCCGGAGAGCCCGCGCTGGCTCATCGAGATGAATCTGGGGGAGCGCGCCAGGGCCATACTCGCCAAAGTGGGCGGCGCGCAGTTCGCCGAAAGCGAGTCCGCCAGCATCGAGGCCGCGATCTCCCAGGAGCAGGGGACCTGGGGCTCCCTCTTTTCCGGCCCGTACCGCCGGCCGCTGCTAATCGGCGTCGCGCTCGCCGTCCTCCAGCAGGTCACGGGCATAAACGTCTTCATGTATTTTGGAGCCACGATATTCAAGAGCATGAGCGCCTCGACGGGAGTGGACGCCGGCCTGCTGCAGCAGGTGGTGATCAACGGCTCGTGCGTGCTTTTCACACTTTTCGCCATCGCGATGGTCGACCGATGGGGCCGCAGGCCGCTCATGTTCCTCGGGACCTCCGGAATGGGCATCAGCCTTCTCGCCATGGGCGTCATGGCCCAGTCGATAAGCGATCCGGGTGCAACTCGCGGATGGATGCTGCTTTTCATAGTGCTCTACATCGCCGCATTCGGGCTCTCGGTGGGGCCCGTCGTTTGGGTGATCCTGGCCGAGATCTTCCCCACTGCGCTGCGCGGCCGGGCGCTTGGACTGGCCGCTTTTTCCCTCTGGGCGGCCGACTACGCCGTGACGCAGACCTTCCCGGTCATGGATGCGAAGGACTCGTGGTTTGTGAGGCATTTCAACCACGCGTTTCCGTTCTACGTCTACGCGGCGTTTTGCGTCGTGCTTGTGCTGGTGGTATGGCTATTCGTTCCGGAGACCAAGGGCCGCACGCTCGAGCAAATTGAACAGGACTGGATTGTTTGATGGTTTGACGAGACGTCGAAGCCGCGCGAAAGCCCCTGCCTGAGAGTCATTTCCCAACCTCTAATCCGCACATGAAACATCCCCTATTGACCCGGCTGCCCCCTAGGAGCCGCGGGCTCAAGCTCGGCTGCTGCCTTCTGCTGATCGGCATTCGCTCACCGGCTCAGGCATTTTCGGAATCCGCACCCCCTTCGGCCGAAGGACTCCCGGCAAAATACGCCGTTGAACCGCAGTTCCGGCTTCTGCGCTTCGGTGAGGTCATGCCCACCGGATGGATCCGCGAGCAGTTCATCCGGGACCTGAACGGCGGATTTGCCGGGCACATGCCCGAGATCGCGCCTCTGACCTGCGGCGCGCAGATCTTCGGAGTGAATCGGAATACGCCCGACCACATACAGAATGCGGGAGGCGGGAGCTGGGGCGGCGCCGAGGGCGCCTGGTGGAAGGGCGAGACGGAGGGCAACTGGCGCAGCGGCAACACAATGCTGGCGCTCCTTACCGGCTCAAAGGATTATCGGGCCCAGGCCGATGCCAACGTGGCAGCCCTGCTCAAGACGCAGGATGCGGACGGCTACATGGGAATCTACGGGCCCAGCCTGCGCTGGGCGGGTGGCGACGTGGACAATGGCGAGCTGTGGACCCAGACCTGCCTCTTTCGCGGGCTCATCGCCTATTACGAGGCGACGGGCAAGCCCGAGGTGCTGCGCGCAGTCGAGCGCGCCGTCCAGCTGACCATGAGCCATTATGGGGAGGGCATCAAGGATCCCTACGGCGCTGAAACGCAGAACCACAACCTGATGTTCGTCGATGTCATGGAGCGCCTCTATGACCTTACGGGCAATCCAGCCTACCGTGACTTCGGGGTCTACCTTTACCGCGATTATTCCAGGGCCATGAAGACCGACGTCTCGCTCGCCACCCTGCTGGCGGCGGACCATCCCTTCATGGGCCACGGGGCGACCACGTACGAAGGCCTTCGCGTGCCGGTCTGGGCGGAATATGCGACGGGCGATCCAGTGCTGCGCGCCGCCGCCGAGCAGGCGTTCGCCAAGTCCTGGGTGCACGTCTCCCCGACGGGCGGTCCGGTATCCAACGAGTTTATCGCCAACAAGCCCACGGATCCGGACCTGGGCGGCTACGAGGGCTGCGGACAGAAGGAATGGATGACCTCCCTGCTCAGTGCGGCGCAGAAGACCGGGCGGGCTGCGCTCGCCGAGCAGGCTGAGACCACGTTCTACAACTCCGTGCAGGGCTCGCGCCTGCCGGACGGCACGGGCATGGACTACGTAACGACGGACAACGTCTACAGGATCGACGGAGCCATCATGAACCGGATCGTGTTTTCCCCGGCCCACGAGGACGTGGCGAATTGCTGCGCGCCGAACTTCACGCAGATCGGCGCCATCTTCGTCCGCAACATGTGGATGCGCGCCCCGGACGGCCTCGCGATGCTTCTTCACGGCCCCTGCGAGGTGCGGACGACCGTCAAGAATGTCGGTGTCCGCCTCGCGGAGGAGACGAGCTATCCCTTCTCGGAGCACATCGTCCTCCGGGTTGATCCGGAGGCGCCGGTGGAATTCTTCCTGCACCTGCGGGTCCCCGCATGGGCCACCAGCATCTCCGCCCTCTGCCCGGGGGCCGAGATTCATCGCGCGGGCGACTGGCTGCTGGTCGCAAAGAGATGGCAGTCGGGCGACTCCGTTGACCTGTCGTTTGGCGCGGATGCCCAGCCGGTCCCTGCAAACAACGGCGAATTCTACGTGCGTCGCGGCGCACTGTTCTACGCCCTGCCCATCGCAGCGGTAAGGAGGGCTATTAAGGACTATCCGCTGCCCGGCTTTCACGACTATCTGTTCTTCCCCGCAGTGTGGGCCCAGGGGAGATTCGCGCTGCCAAAGCCATCGGAAAACCCATCCGCAACTGCCTTCGATATCGTGCCGAACCGCGACGCCGATGCGCGGTTCCCGTGGGACGCCGCGCCCGCTCGCCTCGAGGCGAAACTGTTGAACCTGGACACCGGCAAGCCGGAGACGGTTGCGCTGGTCCCCATGGGCAGCGGCGAGGCGATCCTGCGCCGCATGACATTCCCGATGGCCCCTTGACCTGGCGATAGCCGGCAGGTATCCGACGCATGAGCCCCAACACGAAATCCATCAAGGTCGGCATCCTTGGCGCGGGAGGCTTCGCCCGCGCCTTCACCCCCCTGTTCAAGGCCCATCCCCAGGTGCGTGGCCTGAGCATCGCGGAGCTGCTTCCCGACCGTCGTCGGGACGAGGCAGCCCTGGCCGGTGTGGCCGAGACCTACGGCTCGCTTGACGACCTGCTGGCCAGTGATTGCGACGCGGTGGCGATCTTTACCCAGCGCGGCCTCCACGCCTCACAGGCCATCGCCGCCCTACGGGCCGGAAAGCACGTTTACTCCGCCGTGCCGGCCGGCACGACCGTCGAGGACTTGGGCGAGCTCGTGGAAACCGTGAAGCGCACGGGGCTCGTCTACATGCTCGGGGAAACCAGCTACTACTATCCGTCGACGATCTTTTGCCGGGAGATGTGGCGGCGGGGCAAGTTCGGCCGCTTCGTCTATGGGGAGGGCGAATACATGCACGACATGTCGCACGGCTTTTACCAGGCCTACCAGCACAGCGGCGGCCCGGACTGGAAGCGAACGGCCGGCGTTCCGCCCATGCTATACCCCACGCACACGGTGAGCATGATCGTGAGCGTGACGGGTGCGCGCCTGACGCGGGTGTCCTGCCTTGGCCAGGTGGACCAGAGCGGCGACGGCATCTTCGGAAAGGGCCTCAATCAGTGGAACAATGAGTTCAGCAATGAGACCGCGCTGTTCCGCACAAGCGATGGCGGCACGGCCCGCATAAACGAGCTTCGCCGCGTCGGCCACTGGGGCGGACGGTCCGTGCGCCTCAGCATTTTCGGGACCGAGGGCTGCTTTGAGGAGCAGCCCGAGGGCGACGTGTGGGTGAACCGTGCTCGCGAGGTCACCCTCCTGAACGACCTCCTGCGCTGCGTTCCAGTCGTCGAAGGCGACAGAAAGCCGGCCGAGCGGCCCCAGGACAGCACCCAGCACGATTTCTATTCCGGCATGGCGCCCGTGCATCCCACATGGCGCCTGCCGAGCGAACTCCTCAGCCGGCCCAGCGGGCATCACGGTTCGCATCATTTCCTGGTGGACGACTTCGTGCGCGCCTGCACGAGCGGCGCGCTGCCCCCAAATCATGTCTGGGCGGCCGCGCGCTACAATCTCCCCGGGATCATCGCCCATGAATCGGCCAAGCGAGAAGGTGAATTGCTGTCCGTGCCCGATCTTGGCGATCCGCCGGGGGATTCCGCGCGCCTCGAGGATATCCTGGCGAAGCTTGCGCCAGCCACGCCCACCTGGAGCGTGCCAAAGCCCTCCTTCAGCGGGGAGGCATGGTGGTGAACCTAAGGCGCCTTCGAGATGACGGGATGGGACCTGGCGCCGGCCCGACGAGGCCGCCCCCCCTTCCCTGGCCCCTGGGGTCCCCTTCAGGGGTGCTGTCGGCAGCCCTGTCATTGGCGCTTCTCTCAGGGCGCAGGCATTCGCGTGGACCGCGTCCATAAACCTGAGTGAACACCCGATGGAACTGCGCGTAGCTCCCAAATCCCGCGGCATACACCGCTTCCGTGATCGTCTTCTGCTCCGGCTGGCGGTAGTATTCCAGGAATCGGCCAAGCCGGACGGAATTCCGGTACCGGCTGACCGACACGCCGATTTGCCGCGTGAACATCCGGCTGAGATGCGCCTCGCTCGAGCCACAGCGCAGCGCCAGGGACCGCAGGCTCAGTTTCTCGTTCCCCTTGCTGAGCGACTCGAGCGCCTTCAGCACCGCCGAGTGCAGCTCCACCGCCCCGTCGAGCGCCTTGCCGGCGCACTGGCAGCGCCAGCATAGCAAGAGCAGGTGATGCAAACCGGCGTTCAGCCCATCGGGATCGCCATGGTCGTAGCGGAAATCCGAGTTGACCCCAAACCCCGCTTCGCGGTTAAGCACATCGGGATCGGGCGCTGCCTCCATGAGGCCGTCCATCGTTTTCCGGACGAGGTCGAAGGTTTCCACCGGCAGCACCGTGTGCAGCACGCCGTCCACATCGGCCGTGTCGCGCTTCAGCCCCTCGTAAGTGGCGCTGCGGCACGACCGCGCGATCAGCCGGGGCTTGAACACCGCAACGTAGTTCTGCGCGTCGCTGGAGCGATCAACCAGCTGGTGCTCCTGGGAGGGAAACAGCCACAGGAGCGTCCGCCGACCAAACGTGAAACGCCGCTCACCGAGGACATAGCTGATCGTGCCGCGCACCACGAGATTCAGCTCCAGTTCCACGTGGTGGTGGCTCTTGATCGTCGGCGGGTTGCGCGCAGATTCCACGAGGTAGATCAGGCCATCGTAGCGATTTGCGAGCTTTAGGTCCTCCAGCATGTGAGCAAAATATGAGAGCTTTTTCTCAGAAGGCGAGATGACCGTAGACCGCAATTCCGTTACATTATGGCCAAGCATACCATTGCCGCATGACCCCACGCCCCTTTGGCAAGCTCCCTTCCGGTCAGCCCGTTGAGGCCTATACGCTGGCCAACGAATCGGGTGCGTTCCTCCAGGTCCTGACCTACGGGGGAATCGTCACCTCGCTTCGCATGCCCGACCGCCAAGGCCGCCTGGCCGACATCGTGCTCGGATTCAACGACCTCGAGGACTATCTGGAGGGACATCCGTACTTCGGCGCCATCACCGGCCGCATCGCGGGACGCGTCAGCGGCGGCCACCTCTCTTTGGACGGCCGCACCTACGACCTTGCTTGCAACGATGGCACCAACCACCTGCACGGCGGTCGCTGCGGGCTGGACAAGCGGTTGTGGGCCGCCCGGCCGCTGTCGCGGCCCGATGGCGCCGCATCGCTGCGGCTTACCTACCTGAGCCCCGACGGCGAGGAGGGCTATCCGGGAAATGTCGACATCGCCGTCACCTACACGCTGACGGCGGCAAACGCATTCATCATCGAGACCGAGGCCAAAGCCGACCGCGTGACGCCGCTCAGCCTCACGAATCATTCCTATTTTAACCTCGCCGGCGAGGACTTTGGGGAGATTTCCGGCCACGAGCTCCAGATCCATGCCGACGAATTCGTTCCCACCGATGACGCCATGACCCTGTCCGATCGCCGTGAGCCAGTCGCCGGACTCAGCGCCGACTTCAGGCGCCCGCGCCGGCTCGGCGAGGCCGTGCCGGCGCTTTTCAAAGCACACGGCGACGTCTACCTCCTGCGCGGTCCCGGCGCTCCCGCGCCTCCAAGCCCCAAACTCGTCGCCAGGGTCTCGGAAAGCCGCTCTGGCCGCGTGCTCGAGGTGTTCACAGACGAATCGTGCTTGCAGTTCTATACCGGGGCCGCGCTCAATGGCACGTTGGTGGGGAAGTCGGGTCTCCGCTACGGTCCGCACGCCGGTTTCTGCCTTGAATGCCATGGCTATCCCAACGCATCGCGCCTGAGCGCGTTCGGCGACATTCTTGTGCGGCCCGACCGGCCGCAGCGCCGGCGCACGATCTACGCGTTTTCCACCTGCTGATCCCCCTTTAGCCAAGCCCAGATGTGAGCAACGACCAAGCATCCGCTGTCTTGTCCAAGCCGGTTGCAAAACTTGACTACAGCCTGACCGGCGTAAATGCCTCCCTCGCCGTCGAGAAGGGCCTTGCCGAAGCCGACTGGTATCAATGCCCCGTCCAGCGCGAGACCATGCGAAAGCTGCTTGAGCGGCGCGACGGGCCGGCAATTCGCGACACGATCCTGTGGTTCGCCCTCATTCTCGGCCTCGGCTTCGCGACGTACGCGCTCTGGGGCTCCTGGTGGGCCCTCCTGCCGTACTGCCTTTACGCCGTGCTCTACGCCTCGACCTCCGATTCCCGCTGGCACGAATCCGGCCACGGCACCGCGTTCAGGACCGACTGGATGAACAACGCCCTGTACGAGGTCGCCTCGTTCATGGTCATGCGCGAATCCACCGTGTGGCGCTGGAGCCACACCCGCCACCACAGCGACACGATAATCGTTGGCCGCGATCCAGAGATCGCCGTGCCGCGCCCCCCGAACTTCAGGGCCATCGTCATGAGCTTTTTTAATCTCGGGAGCTATCCGATCTATTTCAGAAGAATCGTGATCCACTCCTTTGGCCGGATGATGGCCGATGAAAGGACGTTCATCCCAGAGATCGAGTTCAAGAAGGTCTACCTCAGGGCCCGCTTCTACGTGGCCATCTACGCCGCTGTCATCGGCCTCTCGATTTACAGCCGCAGCATCCTGCCCCTGCTCTTCGTGGGTCTCACCAACGTCTTCGGCACCTGGCTCATGGTCGTCTATGGCCTGACCCAGCACGCCGGCCTCGCAGAGAATGTCCTCGATCACCGCCTCAATTGCCGGACGGTCTACATGAGCCCCATCCACCGGTACCTCTATTGGAACATGAACTACCACGTGGACCACCACATGTTCCCGCTGGTGCCCTATCATGCGCTCCCAAAGCTCCATGCCCTGATAAAGGACGACTGCCCCACGCCCTACCCCAGCCTTCTTAGCGCTTGGCGGGAGATTATCCCGTCCATCCTGAGGCAGGCGAAGGACCCCGCATACCACGTGAAGCGCAAGCTCCCGGCGCCCAAGGCCCGCCCCAGCGAAGGGCCCCGCTCGTCCGATACCAATCCCGACACCCAAGGGTGGATCGAGGTCTGCGCCGCCGCCGACCTTGGGCCCGCGGACGTGATCCGCTTCGACCACGGGAAGAAGACGTATGCCCTTTGCCGCGACGCCGAGGGTGCGCTCTACGCCACCGATGGCCTCTGCACTCACGGCAACACGCACCTGGGCAACGGTCTCGTGATCGGCAAGACGATCGAGTGCCCCAAGCACAACGGCCGATTCAACCTGCAGGACGGATCGCCCGCGCGCGCTCCGGTCTGCCGCGGCCTTGCCACGTATCCCATAGAGGAGCGCCGCGGCCGCCTCCACCTCAACGTCGCCCACCCCTCAGGCTCCGGCGCCCGCCCCCAAGAAACCTACCACCTGCGCGTCGTCAGCAACCGCAGCGTTGCCACCTTCATAAAGGAGCTGGTCCTCGAGCCCGTGGATCCCGCGGAGAAGGTCGCGTTCACGCCGGGCGATTATCTCCAGATCGACATCCCCACCTACGATATCATCCGCTTTCGCGACTTCGACATCCCTGCGCCCTATGCGGCGGTGTGGGAAACCCAGCACGTTTTCGACCTCGTTGCCCGAAACGCCGAACCCGGCCGCCGCAACAATTACTCCATTGCCAGCAACCAACAGCTCGAGCGCCACCTGCGCTTCAACGTTCGCATTGCCACCCCGCCCCTCGGCCAGGACTGCCCGCCGGGCGTCGGCTCCGCCTACGTCTTCAATCTAAGGCCGGGCGACACCGTGACAGCCATAGGCCCCTTCGGCGACTTCCACCTCAAGCCGACCCGGCGTGAAATGGTCTTCATCGGGGGCGGGGCCGGGATGGCCCCGCTCCGCGCCCACCTCTCGCACCTCTTCGAGACCGAGCACACCGCGCGCAAAGTAAGCTTCTGGTACGGCGCGCGCTCGAGGCAGGAGATATTTTACGAGGGTTACTTCCAGGACCTGGCCAGGCGGCATCCAAACTTCTCGTTCTACGTCGCCCTCTCCTCGCCGCTGCCGGAGGACAATTGGACCAGCCACCTGGGCTTCATCCACGAGGTCGTATTCGACAATTACCTTCGCGGGCACGCAAACCCCGGGGCGGCGGAATATTACCTGTGCGGGCCGCCCTTGATGATCAAGGCCTGCACCAGGGTCCTCGCCGAACTGGGCGTCCCGGCCGACCGTATCGCCTACGACGAATTTTGAGCATTATGGCAAACCTTACCCCAACGTGCTGAGCGTCTTCGAGAATCACCTGCCGCGCCGGATGCGTTTCGGCCGCGGCGTCAGCGGGGAGCTTTCGAAGGAACTGCGCCGATTGGGCCGTGAAAGTCCGTTCATCATCACCGATGCGGGAGTGAAGGCCGCCGGGTTGCTCGCGCTGGTGGCCGATCCCCTGGCCCAGGCGGGGGTGCGATACCTCGTCTTCGACAAGACCGAACCCGAGCCGCCGTTCGCATGCGTTGCCGCGGCAATTGGTGCGGTCCCAAACTTGGGCGACGTGGATGTTGTCGTGGCGCTTGGGGGAGGGAGCGTGATGGATACCGCCAAGCTGGTGGCGGCGACCCTCGCGGACGGGCGCGATGCCCGCATGCTCGCCGGCATCGGGAAAGTGGAGCGCCGTTTGCTGCCCCTCGTGTGCATACCGACGACCTCGGGCACCGGATCGGAGGCGACACCTGTCGCCATTTTCACCGACGCCCAGACCGGGATCAAGATGGGCGTCGTCGACGCGTGCCTGGTTCCGGACGTGGTCCTGCTGGACCCCGCGCTGACCGACAGACTGCCGCCGCTGCCAACCGCGGCCGCCGGCATGGACGCCCTTGTTCACGCGCTCGAGGCCTTCATCGCGCGGGTGGCGACGCCCCTGGCTCGCGGGTTGGCCCTGGAAGCAGATCGGAAGAGCACACGTCTGAACTCCAGTCACTTAGGC
>OBLW0100004767.1_pt1 | contig 10281 bp, 8 predicted proteins | sample 1520161 | NCBI WGS metagenome assembly OBLW01 (sample SAMEA3539309, study PRJEB22396) | soil metagenome | biome: tundra; feature: field; material: soil | place: USA | collected 2010-05 | depth 0.15 m | reverse complement strand
GCCATCCCCGCTGCCCGCCGCGACAGCATGCCCGTCGGGGCTGTAGGCCACCGCGAAGACGGCGGCCGACGGGCCGGTCAGCATTGGGCCGGGCAACTGCCAGACGCGAGCCGCGCCGTCCGTGTCGGCGGTCGCCAGCGCGCTGCCGCGGGCACCGAAGGCGACGGACAGGACGGGGGCCGGGTGCGGGAGGACAGCGGTAACCGCGCCGCTGGCCAGGTTCCAGATGTAGGCGTCGCTGTCGGCGCTGCCCGCCGCAACGGACTGCCCGTCCGGGCTGAAGGCGAGCGCGTAGATGAAGCCTGTCGGACCTGCCAGCGCCGCGCGGGGGACCGCCGCCCGGCGCCCGGGAGCGAGCGTCCACAGCCAGACCCGCTCCGCGTTTCCCGCCGCGGCCAGGGTGCGGCCATCGGGGCTAAACGTGATGGCGTTGACGGCCTCCGCCGGTCCCGGCGGCCGGAGCATGTCGGCCGCCTCCGGCGCGGCGCCCGCCCGCAGCCGCCACAGGAGGACCTGCCCGGCGGAGGTTGCGGCGGCGAGCGTCCTGCCGTCCGGGCTGATGGTGACGGCGTCGACTTGCCCGGCCCCCGCGCGCAGTGGTGCGGCAATCGTCGTGATGCGCCGCGGGTTTGTCGCGTTCCACACGAAGACGCGGTCGCCGGACGACGCCGCCAAGACCTGGCCGTCTGGGCTGAACGCGACTGACTTCACCGCCCCGGCGGGTGTGATCCTGAGCACGGCGAGCCGGGCGGGCTGAGCGGGGTCGGCGATATCCCATTCCGTCACAGTGGCACCAGTGCTGCCCACAACCAGGGTGCGCCCGTCCCCGCTGAACGCGATGGACGTTACCGAGCCCGGCGACCGCACGGCGAGCGGCGCGCCGAGCGCCACAGGACCGCCCGTCCGGCCAGCGTCCCACAGCCGTACGGTGCCGTTGGCTGAGCCGAGGGCCAGCAGAGCGTGGTCCGGACTGTAGGCGACCGCGTTCAGCTCCGACCCGGCGGGTCCTAGCAGGCGGGTGACCGGCGGACCGCCGGTTGCCTCGAGCAGGCTGGTGCGTGCCTCGGCCGTGGGCGCGATCTGGTAAGCGGTCAGCGACAGCTGCATCGCCAGGGCGGGATCGGAGGTCCTCAGCCGGTCGGCTTCCATGGCTACCTGCCGGGAGACGGCCAGGTCTCGCTGCTGGGTGACGGCGGCCTTCTGCTGGAAGGCGACGACCGCCAGGAAGCCGGCGGCGCTCGCCACCGCGGCGAGCGCCGCGACCAGCTGCAGCAACCGGCGGGTCCGGCGCCTGGCCGCCGTCTCCTCGGCGACCCTGCGGTCCACGCTGACCGTGAGGAACTCGCGCTCCATCACATTGAGCTTGGCGTATTGCGTCTCCTGGGCAGCCCACTCCTCGACGGCGGCGAGCCGCCCGCCGCCGTACAGGTCACTCGGGTCGCGGCCGGAGTCCCGCCATATCTCCGCAGCGGCGGTGAGTTGCCGGTGCACCCGCGCGCCCGCCCGGTCCGCGCTGATCCATTCGCGCAACCGTGGCCAGGCGCGCAGCAGCGCCTCGTGGGCGATCTGCACGTCGTCGGCCTCGGCAGTGATCAGGCGCTTGGCGATGAACGCGTCGAGGACGGGACGCGCGTCGTCAGGGCATGGCAGCTCGCTGACGGGCACGCGACGCCGGGTGTCGGCCGTGTCGTCGGCGATGTGCACGAGGCGGGTGAAGACCTGCCGCGCCAGGTCCTGCTGGGCGAGGGCGAGGTCTCGGTAGACCTCTTCCGCGCTGGCCGCGACGGCGTCCCGGATGCCGCCTGTCGCCTGGTAGTCCGCGAGTGTCAGCCGCCCGCCGCGGCTGCGATCCCAGGTGGCCCGCAGGGCATGGGACAGCAGCGGCAGCGCGCCGGGGTCGTGCGCCGCTGTCGGTGATCCGTGCCCTGGCGCCGGGGCGAGATCGCGCAGCAGCACTTCGACCAGGCCGTCTTCGACGCCGAGTTTCGCCTTGCGGGCCGGCTCGATGATGGCGTCGCGTAGTTCGGCTTCGGTCATCGGGCCGACGAGGACCTGATGGCGTTGCAGTGCAGCTACCAGGGCGGGGTACTCGAGCACGTGCGGATAGAAGTCCGCCCGCAGGCCGAGCACGACGAGAGCGGCCGGGCAGTTGCCGCCCTGGCCTGCGGCCGCGCACAGGGCGGCTATGAAGGCGCGGCGTTCCTGTTCGTCCTGGCAGGCCGTGAAGACCTCCTCGAACTGGTCCACTACGACGATTAGCCGGCTGCGGTCCGGGGAGACCGCGGCGGCGTCTCCCTCCACCCTGACCGCATCCGCGGCCAGCCTGGCGCAGGCTTGCGGGTCTGCTAGCAGGACGGCCTCGCAGCGGCCTGGGTCGTCATCGGTCAGCAAGGCCAGCTGGGCCGCGAGCTCGCGGACCGGCCGGCCGCCGGGCGTGAACAGGGTCACCGACCAGATGTGGGAGCCGGGGACGCACAGTTCGCCGGCCTGCAGCGCGGGGATCATTCCCGCGCGCAGCAACGAGGACTTCCCAGATCCCGACGGACCTACCACTGCGAGCAGACCACCCTCGTCGTACAAGGCGCGTAGCTGCCCGACAGCGCCATCGGTCAGCTGTTTCCGGCCGCAGAACCAGTCGGCGTCCTCGGGCTCGAAGCTCCGCAGGCCCCGGTAGGGGGCGGGCGCGGCTGCGGGCCGCGGGCCGGGCGCCTTGCGCACCCGGCGCAAGGCCGCGAGCCACGCATCGATTTCTGCGGGATTGTCGATCCCGCAGGCCAGCAGCGTCCGCCTCAGCTGGTCGGGTCGGGGCAGGTGAGTGCCGTTGCAGTGATCGCCAACGGTGCTCACCGGCACGGCCAGCACCCGGGCTAGGTCACGAACCGTCAGGCCGGCCCGTTCCCTGGCTAGCTGAAGTCCCGCGCCGAACTCCTCCTTGGTCCTAAACCGTGCGGAATCAGGAATATCTTCATTAACAGAGGTCTCATCCGTCATTTTCCCGCCCCTAAGATTCCCACTACTCATCGAAATCGTATAGCTGCTGGCTTTCCAAGGTGCGGAGTCCGGTGTCCGGCACCGTCCGGTTAATCGGCTAGCCGGACCGGCCTTAACCGGGAAATTCCCGATTGCTTGATGCCGGTCAGCCCGCTTGGTGTCCTGATTTCATGATCAAGGCCAGGTTCGACGGAACGCCCGAATCCGCCCTCGGCGAGATCACTGCCGATCAGCAGCGCCAGATCCGGGACACGTTGATTGCCGAATCGGAAAAGCCGCTGACCGTAGCGATCATGGGACAGACCGGGAATGGCAAGTCCTCGTTGCTGAATGCGCTGTTCGGAGCGAGCCTCCAGGTGGGCGACGTGCGGCCGACGACTAAGGTTCCAGAGCGGGTTACCGTCCCGGGGCTCACCGGGCACCCGCTTACCTTCTGGGACATGCCCGGTATCGGTGAATCGGACCGCGCCGACCAGGGCTACCTGGCCATGTACCGGGAGAAGCTCATCACGTCCGATGTGGTGCTCTGGGCGATGCACGCGGACTCGCGGTCGACGCTCTTCGACGCCACCGCCCTCGACGCCATGCTGGCGGGGGTGCCGTCCGGCGACCGTCGAGCGCTAGTCAGCCGGATCACGTTCGTGCTTACGAAGGCCGACCTGATTACGCCGCCGCCGTGGATCTACGTCAGGGACGGAGACACCGGGACCTTTCTTCCGAGCAAGGTCGTCAGCCAGCGACTGGCCGAGAAATCGCGCTATTACCAGGAGGCGCTGATTCAGCCGCACGGCGCCCTGCAAGCGTCCGAGACCTACCTCAGCGACGGATTCAGCATCGAGGATCCGCGCTTCCAGTGCGATCAATACCACGTCCAGTATTCCGGTTTCATGAGCGCACCGCTACGCGACGAGTACGCACGAAGGTATCCCCAGTTCGCACCGGTATTCCAGCGGCTCAGCGACAATCACGCGGTAATACCCTGCTCGGCACCGTACCGGTACAACCTAATCCGGCTCATGATCGCCATCGTTAACAAGCTCGGGGAAAACGCGATAGGGCGTTTCCAACGGCTCATCGATGGCTCCGAAATAACGAGCATGGTGCCCGTAGACCGCATGCGCGACTACGGGAACATCGTCGTATGGGACAAGCGACGGGGAGCGAAGACATTCGATCTCGCCGAAGTAGAACTAAGTTAAGGAGGATGCCATGGCGCGTCTGTCAGACGACGAAATTCTCGACATGGTCGCGGAACACATGCGGACCGACATGGACTACCGCCGCCAGCTCGAGATCGCGGTGCAGACGAAGAACGACAGCTGGGTGGACCGGCTGATCCGCTTCGTGGTCGGCGCGATAACCACGATCGGGCGGGCAATCATAACGATCATCACGGGCTGGTTCGTCCCGCCGGCACGCCCCTGGTGAAACGGACATTCAGGGTAATGGCTCGCAAGAACTCAAGGATGGAGAGTTGGATTATGACACGTCTTAGACTGACCGGAAGAAAAATGCTGGTTATCCCGCTGGGTATCCTGCTGACTGCTGCTGTCCCGGGCACACCCGCGCACGCGCAGGCAACCGGCCAGTGGCAATTCACGGGGAGCATGGCCACCGGCCATAACAACTGGTGGAACACGGGCTTTGCTCAATTGCCCGACGGCCGCGTGCTGGCCATCAGCGGATCCTCAAGCTCCAGCGCGCTCACCTCGACGGCCGAGATCTACGACCCCGGGACTGGCCAGTGGACGTCGGCCGGCTCACTGAACGACGCGCGTTATGCGTTCGGGCCGCCGTCGGTACTGTCCAACGGCGATGTCCTAGTGGCCGGCGGCCACGATATTAACGTGGTGGATTACGCCACCGCGGAACTATACGATCCGGCCACCAACCAGTGGACCCTCACGGGCAGCCTCAACACCTCCCGCCGCTATCCCGTGCAAGTAGAACTCGCTAACGGCGAGGTACTGGTCGCCACCGGGTCACACGGCCCGCCGACCTGCACCCGGTACCTGTCGTCAGCGGAACTGTATAACTCGGCGACCGGCCAGTGGACCAGCACCGGATCGACCCTGGTCCCTCGCGAGAGCGCCATGGCCATCCGGCTAGCCGACGGCCGCGTGCTCCTGGCCGGCGGTTATAACGGCGGTGGCGGCGCTTGCACCGACACCGATCCGGTTGATAGCGAGATCTACGATCCGTCGACCGGCCAGTGGTCATCCGCCGGGAACCTGCCGCACGGCTGGCTGGGCGGAGCCATGGTCCTGCTGCCAGATCACCGGGTACTCATGGTCGACGGCAACCAGTCCGGCTCAGGCGCCTTCGCCGAGGCGGTGATCTTCGACCCGGCGACTAATCAATGGTCAGAGGCAGCCGCACCGAGCCTCCCGCGCTCCGGTGCCGCCGCCACGCTCCTGCCGGACGGCAAGATCCTGGTCTCCCAGGGCGGCCAGCTCCAAAGCGAAATCTACGATCCGGTGGCGAATACCTGGTCCCTGGACGCCCCGGCACTCGACGCCAACAACGGCGGTCACACGTTCCTGCTGCCGAACGGCAAGGTACTGGTAGCCGGCGGCAGCAACAGCACGGGACCGTCCACCACCGCCGAGTTGTACACGGTGGCGACCGTGGTCACCCCCAACCCTAACTATGCTGGTCTTGCCGCAGTTCCGGCCGACACCGCGAAGGGATTCAGCCATGTGGACGCGACGTGGCAAGAACCGCAACTGACGTGTAACGGGCCAGTGTTGCCCGGAGACAATCCGCGCACGCCGACCGTCTCTATCTGGACCGGTCTCGGCGGGGTGAAAGCTGACGCTCAGCTCGTCCAGATCGGCACCGTGGACTCGTGTGCGCTGGGGAAAATCGAGATACACCTGCCCTTCTTCCAGGTCTTCCCGCTTGACCAATCGCCCACGCTCATACCGCGCCTGGTCCTCCATGGCGACAAGATCACAGCCCAGATCGACTACGATGCAAACACTAAGACCTATACAGCCACCCTGAAAGATACTAATACCAGGCCTGGCCCCCTCGGGAGCTGGACTTACACGATCAAGCGCAGTGACGCGGTGCTTGCTGATCCCCTTACCCGCAGCACCGCTGAGTGGATAGCGGAAAGGCCGGTATCCCACATTAGCGGATGCGCAAATAGCGCAACGGGCGCCCTCAGGCCGCTCGCCGATTTCCACTCAGTGACCATTGCCGGATCAACGGCAGCCGCGGCTAGCCAGTTCAACGCGTACAAGATCGCCGGAACTAGCTCAGAGACGGCAGCCGTCCTCGCTGAGCCAGCTTCCTCGTCGACGACCGCGTCTACCGGGACGGCTTCCGTAGACGTAACGTGGAGGGCCCTCGGGTGCAACCTGTGAGGATCATCTTACGGACACATGCCCGTCCGTCAGTCGCGCACCGGCATGCTGGACCTGACTAGCTAGCTCGCGGGGATGCGGTTGGCCGTCCGCATGGAGCATCCTTCATCCGGTGTGCGACTGCGGTTCACCGACATCGACGGCCACTGGTTCACCTGTTCCGAGGGGCAGCCCACTGCCCCTCGGAACAGGTACTCGCCATCCCGCCCAAACGCTGTGAGCGCGCCCTCATCACCTTCCTGACGCGGCCCGAAATCGACGCGCTGCTGGCTGCCCCCGACCGCTCGGGCTGGATCGGCCGCCGCGACCACGCCCTGCTGCTCACCGCGATCCAGACCGGGCTGCGCGTGTCCAGGACTATCTGAGGTTGCGCCGGTCGCTGGGCTTCGCGCTGGAGGTCCCCGGCCGCATGGTGGAGCAGTTCGCCGGCCATCTCGATACCCTCGGCGCCACCCATGTCACCATCGACCTCGCCGTCGCGTGGGCGACCGCGCCGGCCGGAGCGGCACCGTACTATCACTGGCTGCGGCTCAACGCCGTCCGCGGGTTCGCCCGCTACCTGCACGGCATCGATGCGGCACATCAGATCCCGCCCGCCGATGTGCTGCCGCGCAACTATCACCGGCGCACTCCCTGCCTGCTGTCCGCCACCGGCATCGCCGCGCTGATCGACGCCGCGGGGAAGCTGAGGCCGGCGCTGCACGCCGCGACCTATCAGGCACTGATCGGCCTGCTGGCCATCGGCGGCATGTTCTCCTGTAGCAGCGTGGTCAAGGTCGTGAGGCACTGGTGCAGTTCATCAGCTGGAGTCTCGCGCCCTTCGTGTACGGCGATGTTCCGGGCATGGATCAGCTCGTCGAGTTCCACTCGCGTGACACCAAGACCAGCGTGAGTATCGAACAGTACCTGGGTGAGCGTGCGTAGATTGCGCTGCTCCTGGCTCAACGTTCGGCCGGCGTTCGCGATGGCTGTGATTTTCTGCCGGTAAGCGTTGTTGAGAACAATTTCAGTCGCCGTTCCGATGTCAATGGCCGCGCGACGAAGATCCTCTCGCAGGAGAGCGGCCCGCGCGACCAGGTACTCAAGGGGTGGCTCCCGGTCCGCCAGCGCAGCAAGCGGACGTTCCCCGCAGCGGCGCAGGGTCACATCGACGGCCTGTCAGGCGGCATATGCGACGTTCGCGGTACTGCCGACCACGGCCGGCCGGCGGCAGAAGAGCGCGTTCATTGGCGGCCTTGTGATGGATCTGGTCAGGTGTCATGAAGCAGCATCGCTGCGCGGGTGAGGAGCTCACGTAGCTGGTGGTCTTGCGGGTTATCCTTGGCGCTCATTGTAAGTCTCTTGAGCGAGGATGGAGGAGCCGAACCTTGCTCGACAGCTGATATTAGTATGGCTAGCGCTGTTTTTAGATATGCACTATTGTCATTCTCGGGGTTGGAGATGTAGTCTTGCTCGCTCTCAGGGATCCGGGAAAGTTCAGTTGCCACGAATGCTAGGTCGTCGTAGACCGAGTCTGTGTTTGCGTCCTCTTGGTAGGGGGCGACGAGCGCTGCTAGCAGCGCGTGTGTCGCTGATACCGGTCGTGTTTCGTCCAGGATGACGAAGGTATTTGCTATCGCGGGGAAGGATGCACCGAACGGGAACAGGGCGTGATTCATCACGTCATCGGATTTGCCGCACGTAAAGTTTGTCTTGCGCTGGATCAGCCGCGGGCTGTGACCCACCCAGGAGAATATTCCTTTCCTATCGGGGTGGCCAGGCGGGATATTGTAGGTCCAGTAGATATCCGGGTCCGGTGCCATGAATGTTCCGTCGCTGCGCCAGAGTCTTACGTCGCGGCGCTGGCCATCCCATACTCTGCCGAGAGCAATCGTTTCATGCAGGCCAAGCCATTCATCATTGGACAACTGGGATCGCCACATCATCGCCTGGTTACGCCACGCTACAGCTGGGTCGGACTCGCCGGGGAAGAGCTGGGAGCCGGTTATTTCTCCGGCCGCGAGGACGGCGAGCACGGTGAGGTTGGTACTCCAGGCGGTGTGCCGGGCGGTCACAGTCAACGGGAGCGGCTCGTAGCCGCCGTAGGCGGATTCGGTGCGCGGGTAGAGCGCCCTGGCAGCCATCCGTAGGAGGAGACTGGCAAGGACCTGGCGTTGTTCGGCGCTCATCTGGTCGAGCAGATCTCCCAGGAAGGCGATGACCGGGGCACGCGCGGTGAGCGCAGCGAAGGACAGGATGGCGTGCAGCAGTCCGTCGTCGGTGCTGGTGAAGGGGGAGCGTGCGGCTAGTTCTTCTCTGACGAGCATGTCGGTGAGAATCTGGAGCACGAGCTGCGCGACGAGGAACTCCCCGAAGGTCGCGTGCAGGAACTCATAGGTCAGCAGTCGCTGGTCGTCTCGGGTCGCCTGTGACTCGTGGACGAAGAAGAACCGTCCGACAGCAAGCTGAGCCGCGGTGAGCTGCGCCCGGAAACCTGTCGGTTTGTGAGTGGCCTGGGGGGTAGCGAGCAGCAGCGATAGGTCGATGTCCAGGTCGCTTTCCGAGACCCACTGGCTGCGCCTGTTGAACATGGCGAATGCGACCACTGACAGGCGGAGCAGCTCTGCGTCGCGAATTCGATCTGCTCCTGCAGATCGGACTCGGCCGCGACCTGGCGCAACTCGACTCGCACAGGCAAGAAGTCGGTGGCCGGAAGGCGGGCCGCGAGAATACGGGTCAGGACGGACTTCCCCGACCCGGGCTGACCTAGCACCACCAGGGGTGCTTCCTGAGCCATGGGTGACGTCAGATAGCCGGCGAAGAAACCGCACGCGTCGCTGCGTACCGGCACCTGGCTCCACCAGGATTCCCGTCCAGGCTCTGACGAGGGCCCTACTTCTGCGACGCGGATGCGGTGGTCTATGTATCCTTCGCCGAGGGCGGGTATGCGTAGGTCCGCGGGCATTTCCCCGGCCGGGGCGATCGGTTTGAGAAGCGCAGAGCGGTGAGCGCGCGCCAGAGCATCCCGGCGCTGGTCCGGAACCCGGCCGCTTGCCATCGACTCAAGTACGGCCTGCAGGCCGGCAAGACCATTGCGCAGCTCAGCCCGGGTCGCCTGATGATCGGACATATTGGACCAGATGCTGAACTCAGGAAAGTCAGCAACAAGCCGGCGGAACAACTCCTCGTATCTGCCGACGGCCAGTCCCGGCGCCGACTCGTGCAGCTTGCCGGCGAAATCGACGCGCTGCCCGTCGCGGAGCTCATCCCATGCGGTTAGGCCAGCGACAAAACTGGCCACATTAGCGGAAAGACGGCTGTAGAACTCTTCCAGACTCCCGAGCATCGCCTCATAAGACCGAACCGGAACTGGCGCCACAGGATCCATACTGCTCAGCGCGGCGGCGATGCCACGCCAGCCCCCATCCGCCGGATCGCCGCCCGCCAGCGAAAGCTGCTCGCCCCTCTCGAGTTGCACCCTGCACTCCGAAGGCAACCCGTCTAGAACGTCCTCCAGCGTGTCGAAGTAGGCAGTAAGGACGATCACCGCGTGCGCGGCGCGCAGTCGCTCGGTCCGGCTCATCCGATCCAGGCCCTGCAGTCGCTCGGCCAGACCCGTGAGAACTTCTTCACCGAACTGGACTATTTCCTTACAGACGCTGATCAGGTTGATGCCGGGAATCAGCAATCCACCCGTAACCGCGACCCGGTCGAGGAACAAGCCAATACGCTGGAAGTCCTGGACGCAACGCTCTGCCTTCGCACGATGCTGACTACGAAAAGTACGCGAAGAACGGTCTAACGATAACCATCGGCGAATCGAAGGAGAGAAATGAGAATCACACAGTCGGTCACGGCACTTCGGTCATCGGGGTATGGGGAAATAATTTTCTTGATTCGGCTTTTTGTCCAACTTTGAATATTGTACCGCCACTTGGAC
>OBLW0100004766.1_pt1 | contig 10285 bp, 5 predicted proteins | sample 1520161 | NCBI WGS metagenome assembly OBLW01 (sample SAMEA3539309, study PRJEB22396) | soil metagenome | biome: tundra; feature: field; material: soil | place: USA | collected 2010-05 | depth 0.15 m | reverse complement strand
CGGCTGCGGCCAAGATTGGCCGCCCCACGGTGCAACGGAACTGCCAGTATTCTATAAGGGACTATTTGTACGATGTACGTCGAAGGGAGCCACGTTGAAGAAGAATCCGCCACACCAGAAGCGTCCCGGACCGCCGCCGCCAGGCGCCAGCGATGGCCTATGCCAATGCCGCCGGTGAAGCGTCCGTGCTCCCATGGATGATCGACATGGCAATGCGCGTCATCCCGGCCGGTATCGTGTCCGACCCACTTGCCGTTGGTGTGGACATGGGGTGGTTGGGGTGCTCGGCGGCAGGCGCGGCGCGCGGCGCCTTAACGGAAGCGGGTCCTCGCTTGGGAGCGTATCCGCCACCCACCTCAGGTCTGCCGCCGCTATGTCTCTCACCGCCCGTCCCTGCGCGAACATGGGGAGAGCCAGCGTCATCGATACTGCGCACAAACCGATCGGTAGCCTCATCGAATCCTCCGAAAACATCTTAACAGCAGGAATAAACGATGGCGAGCACCCATCGGTGAGAATCACTACAACCCGTCCGGCAGCGGAACGGTCACGCCGCCGGTAGCGGCCCATTCGGCGCCGCGAGTGAGTGTCGCCGCGAATCCGGCGCTTTTCATGGCATCCGGATCGTGGCCCAGTGCGGTCACGAAAACGCGCCCCTTGCCGTAATTCACCGTCCACAACATGGGTTGGTCCAGTCCCGGTCCCGGAATCGGTTGCTTTTCGGCGGGATTGTATCGCGTATGATCGTCCCAGGCTGTGGCGAGCACATGGTAAGTGCCTTCCGGCTGCCACTTCAGATTGGCGTACAACTCGTCGCTGGACTGTGTAAAGGACGCCTGCATGCCCCGTGTGACCGGGTGCTCCTTGTCCACGATTTTCACCGTGAAATCGTGGCGGGCGGAGTGATGCCCGTGCTGCGGCCGCCAATTGCCGCCGCAGAGTTTTTCGAACTCCTGCCAGCCGTTGAAGGCCGCGGCCGAAAAGTGATACACCACGACGCCCTTGCCGGAACGCACGAAATCAAGCAGCGCGGCATCGGCGCGTTCGCCCCAACGCAGCTCCGGACGGTTGCTGTCGTAGTAATTCAGGATCACGACATCGTAGGGGGCCAGGGTCTCGGGTCCGGCGCCGCGGAACTCTTCGGTGACGCGAACTTCGAAGCGGCCGGTGTCCTCGAGCAATTTGCGCAGGACCGGTGTGGTGGCCCGCCAATCGTGGCCGTTCTGCCCGGTGACAATCAACGCCTGGATTTTAGACGCCGGCGGCTGGCCGAGGGTGACTGCGGCGGCCAGTAGGATGAGAGACACGGATCTGGGGAACACGCGATTATTATATCGGGTATTCGGGGATGAAGGTCTGAGGCCGATTAACAATCGGCCTGCAGGTTGCCAACCTGCCCCACAGGGCGGAGCGCTTCTTCGAGACCGCGTTCGTAAGAGTCGATGAGGTTGTCCCAGAGAGCGTTGGCTTGGTCGTCGATTTGCCGGCGCGCCGGGTCGGCGTCGAACCAAGCCATGGTCCGGCGGATGCCTTCGGTGAACGGCACCGTCGCGCAGTAGCCTGGAACGAAGCGCTTGATCTTGGAATTATCGAAGACTACGCTGACGGCTTTGTCGCCCAGCAGGCCGCCGCGCGCTTCTGGCACACATGCCGCGATGTAGTCGCTGGGTATATGCACCAGGAGTGGCTCGACCCCGGCTGCCTCGCCGGTCAGGCGATACCACTGGTCCCAGCACATCACCTCGTCGCTGGTGATGTGGAAGGCGTGCCCGATGGTCTGCTCGCGCGCCAGCAGTCCCACCAGTCCTTTGGCGAAGTCGGTGTTATGAGTGATGACCCAGAGCGACGAGCCATCGCCGGGAACGATCACTTTCTTTCCGCGTCGCATACGATCCACCGCGGTGTAGGACTTGGCCCAACTGTTGATGGCGAGGGCGATCTGCGTGTCGCCATAGGTCAGCGACGGGCGCACGATTGTTATAGGGAAGCCCTCGTCGCGGTACGCGCGCATGAGGCGGTCCTCGCAGGCGATCTTCTGCCGCGAGTATTCCCAATACGGGTTCGAAAGCGGTGTGGACTCGGTGATCAGGTAGTCGGTCGCGGGCTTCTGGTATGCGCTGGCGGAACTGATGAAGATGTAGTGGCGGGTCCGGCCACGGAACAGCGCGATGTCGCGCTCTACGTGCGCGGGTTCAAAGGCGATCCAATCGACCACGGCGTCGAAAGAGGCGCCGGCGAGCGCGCGGGACACGGCGGGGGCGTCCTCGATATCCACGGCTAACGTGTTCACTCCGGCTGGCGGACGGGCCGAGTGACGGCCGCGGTTCAGGAGTGTCACTTCTATGCCGCGCTCTATCGCCAGGTGGGTGCATGCTGTGCTGACGATGCCGGTGCCGCCGATGAAAAGAACTTTCATGAGTTAGTTGTAGCAGATCCCGCATAGAATGGTACTCGAACATGCGTATATCGGTTCCTGTGGTTTTCTTTCTGACTGCGGCCACGGCGCTGGCTGGGTCCACGGTGAGCATCGTGCACCAGGGAGATGGCTACGCGCTGCTGCGTAACGGCCAGCCGTACTTCGTAAAAGGCGCGGTCGGCGCGGTGCATCTGGAAGAGCTGGCCGCGGCCGGCGGCAACTCGATCCGCGCCGGCGCGACGGCGCTCGATCGCGCGCAGGCGCTGGGCCTGAGTGTGCTTACCGACCTGCCTTTCGGCAAGCAGCGCTGGGGCTTCAACTACGGAGATCCGGCCGCCGTGAATCGGCAGCGCGAAGAGTTGCGGGCCATGGTGGAGCGGTACAAGAACCACCCGGCCGTCCTGGCTTGGGCGCTGGGCAACGAACTGGAGATCCGCACCAGCGCCGAGCAGCGGGTGGCGCTGTGGCGGGAGATCGACGCAGAGGCTCGCATGATCCACGGCATTGATCCCAATCATCCGGTGATCACCGTGGTGGGGGGCCAGTACAAGGAGATGCTGCACGAACTGAACCAATACTGCCCAAATCTGGACGCCGTCGGTTTGAACTCTTATGCCGACATGCTCACGTTGCCGGAAGACATCCGGCGCGAGCGGTGGACGCGTCCCTACTGGGTGACGGAGTTCGGCCCACGCGGCCACTGGCAGGTGGCGCGCACCGCGTGGAAGCTGCCCATCGAGGACTCTAGCACGGAGAAGGCCGAGTTCTACCGCAAGGCCTACGAGCATGCCGTCCAAGGCCAGCCGCAGTGCCTGGGCTCGTACGTTTTCCATTGGGCGCAGCACCACGAGAAGACCCACACCTGGTACGGCATGTTTCTCGAAGACGGCAGCAGGACGGAGGCGGTGGACGTCATGACGCATCTCTGGAGCGGGCGTTGGCCGGCCAACCGCAGCCCACGCCTGGGCGCGGCGCCGATCCATATCAGCTCGGAGAACGGCACGGCGCAAGGGCCCGCGATTCTGCCCCCTGGGGCGCCGATCGATTGCCAGTTGGACGCCTCCGATCCGGAAGGAGACGCGCTCCAGTATAGTTGGGACTTGCGGCTGGACGTGAGCGGCGACCCCAAAGTCGGCGGCGACCGCGAGGAGCCCACGCCGCCGATCGAAGGCCTGGTGCTCGGAGCCACCGGCAATCGCGCCACGTTCCGCCTGCCGGAGAGGGAGGGCGATTACCGGCTGTTCGCCTACGTACACAACGGTCACGGCAATGCCGCGACCGCCAATCTGCCCCTTCGCGTGGAGAAACCCGCGTTCCCCGCCGTGGCCCCGGATCCGAATATTTCGCAGTTCGGCGCCGGTATCCAGCGCACCATGACGCTACTGGCGACGAGCACGCCGGAGCGGCGCAACACCGTGCGCATCCTGTTCTACGGCCAGTCGCTGACCAAGCAGGAGTGGGCGCGAACGGTCGCCAGCCAACTGCGCGCGCGTTTTCCATACGCCGATATCACATTCGCCAACCGCGCCATCGGAGGCTATGCGTCCAATCTTCTGAAGCGCACGCTGCCGCACGACGTGTTTGCGTTCTATCCCGACCTGATCATTTTCCACGACTTCGGCGGGGAGCCGGACTACGAGCACATCATCGACGAGATTAGGCGGCATACCACGGCGGAGATCCTGATTCAGAACGACCGGCCGGACGCGCTCACTGCCGGACCCGACCCTACCGATCCAAAGAAGCTAAGCGGCTACCGATGGATGAACCGGCACAACGCCGAGTGGCTTCCGGAGTTGGCCGCCCGCTATGACTGCGAGATCGCCGACGTGCGCGGACCTTTTCTCGACTACCTGAAAGCCCACGGCCTGCAGCCGGCCGATGTCCTCTATGACGGCACGCACTTCAACTTTCAGGGCGACTATGTGATTGCGGAACTGACCGGGCGCCACCTGCGGTACGATCCCGCGCTGCCGCGCAAGCCCTGGGAGAAGCTGGTCCGCACCTACGAAATCGGACGCGACCTCCAGTGGGTGAACGGCAAGCTGGAGCTGGAATTCGAAGGCAATCGCGTGGACGCCATCGCGGGCTGGGGCGACCCGTACCATGGCGGCGAGGCAGAAGTCCGCATCGACGGCCAGCGACCTTCGGAACGGCCCGAACTGTATCACATCACGCGGCCTACCGACACGTTCAGCGTGGACTGGCCGGGAGTGAACCGGATTGGCGCGGAGAAGCCGCTGCTGGTTGAGGACTGGACTCTGAAGATTCTGGAAGTGAACGCGGACGAGTCACGGCTGCGCTTCGAGGTGGCTGGCTCGCGGACCGGTCCGGATGGCAGCGGCGTGAGTACGGAACGCTTTGTATCCAAGTCCGGCCGGGTTGCAATCGAACCGGAAGACTGGACTTTCGCGCGCTCTTTCGCACTGGTGCACCGACCCACGCCAGCGGGCTTCGAGGTGACCTGGAGTGTGGTGCCCATGTTCGTGGATGTGTATCGCGCGCCACGCATGGAAGACCGCAGCCGCGAGCAGGCTATCACGCTGGCGCTGGGGCTGGCCGGTACGAAACACAGGCTGGAACTGATTGCCCGCGGCCCGAATCCACCGATGATCCGCGCGATCCGGGTTTACCGGCCGCCTATGGCAAGCGTGGAAGAGGTCAAGTAGTTCGGGCAAGTTGCATCACTTCTCCAGGGGCTCGATCCAGCGCTGCAGAATATCGCTTACATCCACTCCGGTTGCGGTCGCGAAGTATCGGGGCAGATCCTCGACTTCGAACGGTTTCCGATTCTGGGCGCTCCAGCGCAGCAGCCATCGCAAAGCATCGCGCAGAGATTTCTTTCCCTCACTCTGCAAGCGGATGCGATCGTCCATCTCGGCGGCCATAAGCGCACCGCGCGCAAAAACATTCATGCCGGTGCGGAAATCCTCCGCATAAAGAAACGACGCTTCGCGGGAGAGCACGGGCAGCGACATTCTACGGAGGAACGGCGCGGCCGAATCCACAATTTCACGCAGAGAGGCGAGGCGGCCATCGCGAAACGCCTTGCCTTCGGCGGTGGGCATGGCCGCTGCCACCGCTTCCATGGCGGCGTATCTGCCGAAGCCTTCATTGAACCAGATGGTGTCGATCACGGGCGTCATCTCCCAGGTGAACGGACGATAGCCGATTCCGTAAGCCCGCTTGGGAATCCAGCAGTGGGCCATGTGGTGCGCGTAGTTAAACCGCGTCCGGGACTGTTGCTGAGCGGAGGACTTCGCGGTGATGGCGGCCTCCATGGAAAGGCTGAACGTTCCGCTGTCTACATGCTCCTGGCTGAAGTTGTAGTCGTGACCCGCGAGCGGCCGAAGTAGTTCCAGTTGGACGGTGTATTGCGGGAATGGCGTGTCGCCAAAATACTCCTGCACGCGATCGAGCGCCTGGCGCGCCAAGCGGCCCTCCAACTCCAAATCCACAGCGCCTTCGGCGTAGATCGCCATCACCAGCGGGATCTTGCCCTCAAGTCTAGCCACCCGGAGATCGGGGCCCATCAGCACTTCGGAATCTGCCAGCGCGTAATAGTCCGCGGCGCTTCCCAACGAGGTGGCCTCGCGTGGCGGTACCACAGGGCTGAGCGTGGTGAGGACGGGCCATCCCTCAGGGGCAACCACGTTTAACTGGATGCTCCGATCCGCGAGACCGTCGACGTATGCAAAGACAGAATATCCCAGGAGCCCCACGTAGCCTTTCCGAACTTTGGAAGTCGAGACGGCGTCCAGGATCTGCGCCTCCATCCGGCCGATATCAACGCGGTATTCGATTCGCTGGACGCTGTCACCGGCTTGTCCGAGGCTCCAGCGAGGCCCGTCGGCGTCCTTCGCTACGGGCAGCGATTCTCCGCCAGGAGCAAAGGCCGCGACACCGGTCACGAAGGAATCGTAGGGTACCTGTGCGTACCCGCCGGGGTACGTCCGCGGCATGACCAGCGGTGTAGGCGCTTTCACCGGTTCAGGAAGCGTCACGGTGACCAACACCATTCCGGCGGTGGCCTTGCTGTACCGCAACTGGTATCCAATGGGATTCTGCGCCTGAGCGACGGCGGAAAGCGCTGCCAGGCAGACCGTCAGGATCTGCGTTTTCAAGCTGTGGTCCTCAGTTACAGATACCATACGCCTACGTGTTTCAGGACGGAAGCGGCTTCCGCTTTCCCCGGCTGGGAGTTGCATAGCCTCGCCCACGAACGACGGACCAGATGGAACTGCGCGCGGTGCGCGTCTCGAGGAGGCAATTGCAAACTACCCAGCCGCCAGCCGACTCCTACGGTTTGAGCGCGAATACCACGCCGGTGGACCTGATCCCACCCTGGTAAGTGGTCCCGTAGAGAGTACCCGCCGCGTCGCGAAACAGCCCGGCGAACGGCTGGCCTCCATCGACGCCGCCAGAGAAGTTGTGCAGCACAGTCTCGTTGCCAGTGGGGTCCAGTTCGTATACAACTCCCCAATACCCGCCCGTACCGCCATTACTTGTTGTCCCATAGAGGTTGCCGGATGAATCGAGGATGACACCCGCCCGCGGAAAGCCCCCGTCGGCGCCGTTCGTGAAGCTGTGGAGCACGGTCTCCTTACCCGTTGTGTCGACTTTGTAAACTACACCCACGTAGTGTTGGCCGCCGGAGTAAGTCGTCCCGTACAGGTTGCCGGCCCCATCCAGGGTTACGCCCGTTTGAGGATTGCCGCCATCGGACCCCCCGGTGAAACTGTAGATTGGCGCCTCGCCACCCTCCGGGCTGGCACTGAACACTACGCCCGCGACTGACGTGCCTCCGTACTCAGTAGTGCCATACAGAGTGCCTTCCGAATCGCGAATCAAACCGGCATAGGGGAACCCACCGTCGGTCGAGCCCCTGAAACTCCACAGCACCGTCTCATGGCCGGTCGCGTCCAACTTAAACACCACCCCCCAGCCGTAAGTGCCGCCGTCAGTGGCGGTTCCGTACAAATTGCCGGCGGCGTCGGCGACCACGCCTCCCCGGGGGTTCGCCCCATCGGCCCCGCCTGTGAAACTGTACAGCACGGTCTCATGACCGGCGGGGTCCACCTTATACACCGCCCCCGCATTCGATGCGCCGCCCAGGAATGTCGTGCCGTAGAGATTGCCGGAAGAATCGCGGATGACCCCGGCATACGGGTTCGCCCCATCGGCACCCCCGGTGAAACTATACAGCACAGTTTCATGACCGCTGGTATCCACTTTGTACACGACGCCGGAATTGGCTGTGCCGCCGGACGATGTCGTCCCATAAAGGTTCCCCGAGGAATCGCGGATTACGCCTGCTTCACTGAAAGCCCCGTCCGCCATTCCGGGAAAGCTGTACAGGTTCGTCTTCTGGCCTGTCGAGTCCAGCTTGTACACCAGACCCGCATTGGACGCACCGCCCTCTGCAGCCGTGCCGTACAAATTGCCGGATGAGTCGCGAATCACCCCTGCGTAGGGGCTGGCTCCGTCGGTCCCTCCGGCGAAGCCGTACAGCACGCTCTCATGGCCGGTTGGGTCGACCTTGTAGACCACGCCGGAATTTGCCGGACCGCCGAAAAGCGTAGTTCCGTAAAGGTTGCCGGCCGAATCGCGGATGACGCCTGCGTAGGGGTACCCACCGTCGGACCCGCCCGTGAAGCTGTAAAGCACCGTCTCATTTCCGCTCGGGTCGAGCTTGTAGACGAAGCCTCCGCCCGACACGCCGCCCTCGCCCGCCCCGTAGAGGTTGCCTGCGGAATCCAGGACCAAACCAGCGTAGCCTCCACCTCCATCGGACGTGAAGTTGTGCAACACGGTCTCATTACCGGCTGCGTCGATCTTGTACGCGACGCCGTATCCCGTACCGCCAGAATAAGTAGCGCCGTAGAGGTTGCCTGCCGAGTCGCGAACCACGCCAGCGTAGGGTTCGAGCCCATCGGCTGCCGCCCTCAAAACTGTGCAGCACCGTCTCGTGACCGCTTGGATCCAGTTTGTAGACGACCCCGCCATTCGCGCCGAATACGGTAGTCCCGTAGAGATTGCCGGCTGAATCTCGGATCACCCCCGCGTAGGGGCTCTCCCCGTCCGCTCCTCCCGTGAAGCTGTACAGCACTGTCTCGTTGCCGTTTGCATCAATCTTGTATATGACGCCGGCATTCGCCGTGCCGCCCGCGTTTGCAGTTCCATACAGGTTGCCTGCCGAATCGGCGATCACTCCGGCCTGCGGATAAGCGCCATTGGACGCTCCCGCGAAGCTGTGCAGCACCGTCTCGTGTCCGGATGGATCGACCCTGTAGACGACGCCCATACCGGAGCTGCGCCATTCGGCGGACTTCCAAAATTGTGCAGCACCGCGACTGCGCCGCCGCGGCCACGGCGAATGCGCACGCGAGCCATAGCGGGCCCATGCGCTGAATTCTCTCCGCCTTGAATATCATTTCGATTGACGCTCCTCTAACTCACTCTACCGCCCACCCACCGTCATCTCCGCCACCACCAGCGTCGGCGCAGCCATCGACCCACGGAACTCCAAGTCCGCTCCAACGCCCTCCAGATTCAGCAGCATCTGTTGCAGCGTTCCCGCGATGGTCACTTCGGAAACCGGGAATGCCAGCTCCCCGTTGCGGATCCACAGGCCGGCCGCCCCGCGCGAATAATCCCCGGTCACTATATTCACGCCGAAACCCATCAGTTCAGTCACGTAGAAGCCGTCGCGAATGCCCGCGATGAGTTGCTCGGGCGGTGCGCTGCCTCTCGCAATATAAAGGTTGCCATTGCCTACGCCCGCATTCCCCGCCAGGCCGCGCGATGCGTTGCCCGTCGTGCGCAGCCCCAGTTTGCGCGCCGTGTAAGTGTTCAGCAGGTAGCTGCGCAGCACGCCGTTCTCGATCACCACCGTGCGCCGTGTGGGCACGCCTTCGTCATCGTAGGGCGATGTGCCGAACAAGCCGGGAATGGTGCCGTCATCGATCACCGTCAGCTTTTCGGACGCCACGCGCTCGCCCAGCTTGCCCGCCAGGAACGATTCGTTGCGGTAGACCGCGCCGCCATGCACGGCGTCGAAGATGTTGTCGAGCAGCGTGCGCGCGGTGCGCGGCTCAAAAACGACCGGCACCTTCTGCGTCTCCACTTTCCGTGCGCCCAACCGCCGCACGGCGCGCTGGGCGGCGATGCGGCCCACGTCTTCGGGCTTCTCCAGGCCGGCAAACGCGCGCGCCGTCGTGAACCAGTAGTCGCGCTCCATGGACTCGCCCTCGCGCGCCACCGGCACGGTGGATAGCGAACAGTAGCTGGCGCGATACTCGCCCGCGAAACCGCGCGAATTGGCGAAGGCATGCCGGCCCAGGTGCGTGTCGAAGGACGCGCCCTCGGAATTGGTGATGCGCGGGTCCGCGCGCAATGCGGCATCTTCGGCGCGGCGCGCCATGTCGATCTTCAGTTCTGTGGCGAGACCCTCCACATCGCTGCAGTACATCCCCAGGTCGCCGGCGATGGATCCCAGCTCGGCCGGATCGGGCAGGCCGGCGTGCGGGTCCTGGGTGGTGATCTCGGCCAGTTCGATCGCCGACCGTACCATGTGGCGAATGCCCTCGGCCGACAGATCGGAAGTGTACGCCGAACCGGTATGCTGCCCTCTCATGATCCGCAGTCCCGCGCCTCGCGACCCGGCTTCCTTCAGAGTCTCCACTTCACGCAGGCGCACGTTAGCGGAAAACTCCTCGCCTTCACTGATGGTGCACTCCGCATCGGTGGCGCCCGACGCCAGCGCCTGCCCGACGATCTCCGCGGCCATGCCTGCATAATCCGCTCCCTCACGGCCGCGGCTCGGTAACGTGCCGTTCCCGCTCACGCCGTGCCCCCCACCGTCATGCG
>OBLW0100004764.1_pt1 | contig 10287 bp, 10 predicted proteins | sample 1520161 | NCBI WGS metagenome assembly OBLW01 (sample SAMEA3539309, study PRJEB22396) | soil metagenome | biome: tundra; feature: field; material: soil | place: USA | collected 2010-05 | depth 0.15 m | reverse complement strand
CCGCTATGCGCGCCGGTCAACCGCCCCAGGTGAGTTCAATTATTGCGGAGGACAGGCCGATCAACGAGGTGTGGGCGCCGCTCGATGGTCGCGCGTTTAGATTCGGCATTCGTTTCGAACTCTAACCGCGTCGCAGGATAAGGGTCTTCAGAAAGACTTCTGAAAACCTACAAATGCGCCGCCCGGCAATACGGAAAAGATAAACGGATTGTTGCGGTGATATTCGTAAGCGCCGATCGAAAGTCCCAGCGCCGCGCCGGCGATCACGTCTGTTTGCCAGTGCTCCCGAGCTTTCACGCGAGCCACCATTTCATACACGGGAAGGATGGCAAGGGCCGCGACCCACGGCTCATCGTGTGCATACTGCAGGATAAAGGGCGTCACCACCCCTGTTGTCAATGACACGTGGTTGCTGGGAAAGCTGCCCTTGCTCCCTTTAAACCAATGATTGGGATCGTTAGTGGTAGCCGGCGATTCGCGTCGCATGAGCAGCTGAAGCCCCTCAGATACGACGAGACTTGCGGCGCCAGATTCTCCGCCTTCCCAGCAAGTCTTACCCAATCGATCCTCCGTACCCTCCCAGAGCGCGCAGCCGGCGGTCAAGAGAGCCAGAGTGATCGGCACCGCATCCTGAAGTTGATAAATGCCGCCCGAGTTTTTGGATACCTGATGATCGAGGAAATTGTCCGCACAGGCGCCGTTCGGCGCCAGCAAAGCACTCGCGATAACAGCCATCAACGTAAGAATCGATAAGGCGGAAACCTGGCCTTGGGACATCGAGCAATTTCCTCAAAAATTCGGAAAGGCACAAAACGGCAGCTACGCATCGCGCCCTTAGATTTGTTACTTTGTATGACAAAGTACAGGCCAGAAAAGCCGAACGCAAATCTTCTCAAGTTTCGGCTGGTCAGAAAATCACCAGGCAGGTCACCTTCCACAATGCAGATTGTATAGGGTGGGTGGGTATGCCATAATACAGTATGAGCCATACAATTCGCGAACAACAAAAGTTGCTGGCGCGGGTGCGCCGCATTCGGGGCCAGGTGGAGGGCATTGAGCGGGCGCTCGTAAGCGAGGCGGCGTGTGAGGAAGTCATGCATCTGATCGCAGGCGCACGCGGCGCCATGGCAGGCCTCATGGCCGAAATTGTCGAGGACCATGTGCGCTCGCATCTGGTCGATATCGAGAAACACCCGGGTGCCCTCAATACCGAGGCGGCGGACCAATTGCTGGACGTCGTGCGAACCTATTTGAAGTGAGCCCTGCCATGACCATCGATACCAGTACCGCTGGGCCACCGTTCCATCAGCATGTCTTCCTCGGCAAGGGGCACGACAAGAGTGAGCGCAAAACCTGGGCGGTGATCTGGCTCTGTGGCGCGATGATGTGCGCCGAAATAGTCGGCGGCCTCCTGTTTGGATCGATCGCGCTCGTGGCGGACGGCTTGCACATGAGTACCCATGCCGGCGCACTGCTCCTCGCGGCGCTCGCCTATACGTACGCACGCCGGCATGCCTCGGATGTGAACTTCACTTTCGGCACCGGCAAATTCGGCGATTTGGCCGGTTTCACCAGCGCCATCGTTCTCGCCATGATCGCGATTTTGATCGGCTACGAATCGGTGACCCGTATGCTGGCTCCGGTTCAGATTCACTTCGCCGAGGCGATCCCGATTGCCTGTCTCGGCCTCGTCGTGAACATCACCAGCGCCTGGCTGTTAAGCAGCGGCGGCCATCACCACGGCCACAGTCATGGTGACGGGCACGGTGACCAAGACCACGACGAGGCGCACCTGATTGAGACGCCTTCCGGCGATCTCCTTCTAGAGGTGTTCGAGGACGGCGTGCCGCCGCGCTTTCGCTTGCGCGCGGCCAGCGGGCCCGCACCCGCCGAAACAACGCAGATCACGACCGTGCGGCCGGACGGTGCACAGCAGGAATTCGCCTTGGTCGCGCGTGGTGATTTTCTCGAGTCGGTTGCGACGATTCCCGAGCCGCACGCATTCACTGCCAAGTTAAGGCTCGGCGCCGCTACTTACACAACCGTGTTCGAGGAACATGACCATGGACACGGGGCGACTGGGCGTGACAACAACATGCGTGCCGCCATCATCCACGTGATGGCGGACGCAGCCGTGTCAGTCCTGGTGATTGTGGGACTGCTCCTCGCGCGTGCCTTCGGTTGGCTTTGGATGGACCCATTAGCCGGTATTATCGGGGCCTGCGTAATCGCCAGTTGGTCCTATGGACTCATTCGCGACACCGGAGCCATCCTGCTCGATCGGATCCCGGACAGCCGTTTGGCGCAGGATCTGCGCGCAACGATCGAGAGCGACGGCAGCACGCTTACCGATCTACATCTGTGGCGCCTTGGGCCGGGACATCTCGGGGCAATTGTGTCGGTGTGTCCGAAGGAGCGCTGTACCGCGGACTATTATCGAGCGAAATTGGCGTGCTACCGCTCCCTTTCGCACGTCACGATCGAGATTAACCCGCAGTCGAGCGCTACCGCGTGAGTGACCGCTCTCCCTGCGTCGAACTCTGCCAATTCGACGGCAAGACGGGGTTATGCCTCGGCTGCCTGCGCACTAAAGCAGAATGCCTGTGGTCCGCAAAAATTCAGTCACGCAAAGGCAGGCGCGAAAGAGTATTCGCGATGGTGCTCGGCGAATATGCTGTCGCGATCGTGCAGCAGATATTCGTAACGCCTTTCGAACTCGGCGACCTCGCGTAACTGTTGCAGCGTCCAGGCGGATCTCGGGTGGGGGCGGTGACGGCGACCAAGAAATCGCAGGCACTAATTCCGCGGGCGTGCAGACGCAAGAATGTCGACCAGCGCATGTCACCTCGTGGCGGGCCTGGTGGACGAATGGGCAGATACTTCCGTACCGTTCGCGGAGAGACCTGAATTCCCAGCTTCAGCAGAAGCTCGTTGGCGATGCGCTCCTCGCCCCAGGAAGGGTTCTCGTTCGCCATGCGGCAGATTAGAGCCTGCAATGCGTTAGGAATCGGTGGCCGGCCGGGCTGGGACTTCCACCGCCAGAATACCTTCCGTCCCGCCCGATGGCAGCGGATCATCGTCCCGGGGTGCACAATAACCAAGGCGTCCCGCCAGTTGAAAAATCTTGAGAGTATCGCCGGTGAGATTCGCGTGACGTGATCGATTCGCAGCGGCTAGATGCCCCGTTCAACATACAGGGCGAGCTGCCGCCGCAGAAACAGGTTCTCGGCTCTAATTGATCGCGTTGAGCGGAATGAGAGTCGGCACCAGCGCAGCGTCTCGCCGATCGACTGGATCAGGATCCCGAGGCCCAAAGGCATCGCTCAATCATGCCACAATGCGCAGCAGCGTCATCCCTATACCCATATCGATCGGCGAACTTAATAATTGCGGAGCACAGCCACTGATTGCTATGCCACCTTCCGCAAATTGACTGTCTGACCCTTGAGGCCAACTTTGAGACACTTTCTCACGGCGCCAAAGATTGCTGCCAGGTTATCCATGCTTGGATTCCCTTTGGGCGACAGCATTCGATGAAGGCTCTTGCTCGGTGTGGACGTTAGTTTGGCCAGCTGTTCAAAACCCAATGTTGCATTCACGAGGTCGCGGAGAATCAGACGCGCTGTCTCCGGCTCGCCACTCAGAAACAGCGTTGCCGCCTCGTCCAGAAGCGCTCTGGCAAACGCAGGATCACGCTCGACCCGAGCAACAACCGTCTTCTTGAAATCGCGAGTGAGCGCCATGGTCTTTACCTCTTTCGCTTCTTGGCATTGTCTGCGACCGGCGAGGGCCCTCTGCGTGCCCGATACTCGGCATACAAGGCCTTCGCTCAATTAATATCGGCCTGTTGGTGGCGCTTAGTCCCTCCGCCAAACAACACAATCAGCGATTCGCCGTCTTTCGCTAGATAGATCCGATAACCCGGACCCCAATCGATTACATATTCGCCGATCCCTGCAAACCACTTTACATTCGATGTGTTGCCCAGCTCCATGCGCAGCTTTGCGGACGTAATTTTCGCCGCCGCCTGCGCGTCGGGGCTGTCAAACCATTCTCCGTATGGACTCGACCCATCCGGACGAATATATTCCCCGACCCGGATTTTCATTGGCGTATAGTAACGTATATGTTACTGTTAGGAAAGAGGTTATTGGCTGCTGTGCCGGCTTCTGCCGCCCCTTGACATCTGCATTTGAAGTTGTACCCTACGCGGCTCTGAATTTGGAGCACTACATGCGAATTTTATCGAAGCCGACACATCTGTACGCAATGTAGCGTCAGTCCGCGAGCTCACACTGTTGCGGGTAGCGCATTACCCGAAGCCGATTGGGCCGATCTTCGCCTCGCGCGGAAACATAAGCCCCCGGCTAAGGATCCTTGCCGAGGGCTTTTTGTTATCCGGAGACGTCCATGCGCGAAGACATGTATAAGGTAATTGTCGAGCGGCCACGCCGCGGGAAGGACGGGGTGCGTTCGCCGCCCGGCTCCGTAACGATTTCGATGGACCCACACGCCTCGGCATGCGAGCGGGCTATGGCTATCGTAGCCTCAACGAGAACCTGACTCCGCTGCGCCGCTATTTGAATGCGCAGATCGGGCGCCCCTGGAATAAGGTGTTCAGCGAGATCTGTGCCGGTATCGATCGTCGCAACACTGTGCAGCAGCATATCCATCAACACATCCGCGACTTCATAGCAATCGATGTCGACGTTCGCGAAGGGCAGCTGGTGGACCTCGCGCCTCGTTGGGGAATTCTTGGGCTTGGCTCCGGAATATCTCAGGAACTGTATGTCGATCCGCGTACGGGGTTGATCCGTCTCAACAGCAATTACCGCCCCAGGCGCCACGAATTTGCCGAGCGTCGCAAGCGTGAGCTCGCCGAGATCGCAATGCGCCGCCGCGTACTGGATTAATGCACGTTTCTGCTGCTGTTGGACGATATTTGGTTTCGCGTCGAGGTTGACGTGCTGCCGAAGGAGCGCATCGTTACGAGTGCAATCGGCGGCAAGCCGCACAGGCGCACGACGGCGGAATCTCGCTATGACGCCGTGCTGCGGCGAAACATCTCGCGGGCGATATTGGCTGATCGGCGGCAATGCGAGTACCTGTACGGATCGGGCGATCTCTATGCTAAAAGCAAGCGGCAAATCTCTACACGAGAAATCAAAGCGCATCGCCTGCGCTAGGCAATGGATGGCGCGCGATGCTCATCTGCATGGCCGGCGACCCTCACGGAGCAGTGGACCATCTCTATCAGGACGTGTTTGCGTTCGAGGCATCGCTCTGAGTTCACTTCGACTATGTAACGACTATCGGCTGGTTGCTGTTGCGCAATATCAGGCGGGTGTTCTGATGATCCGTTTTTTCGGATCGCACGAGGACTACGACAGGATTAACGCGGAAAAAATTTGATGAAGACCACCTTAATCGCAATCGAGGATGACGCGGACCATGTCCAGGCGAAAGCGCCGGTGGGGAAACTGATGGGGTCTCGCAGGTCTGATGACCGGGTTCGGTTGGTTGCGCAGGCGCGATTGATTGTGGCTTATGAGTGTAGTCGTTGGCCGAGGTCGAGGGTTCGAGTCCCTCTCTCACTTAGGGCTGCGTAATTGTCGTGAATGCGATCAACGTCGTCAGCTGGTGACGACTTCGGTCTCTAAGGCGCGTTCCGCTTGGAGGCTCTGCAGGTCCCGAGATATCGTCGCGATGGCAGCCGTACGTTCACCGCGGCGGTAGGTTATCGAACAATTATGAGATTTCAATGCGCCATCAACGACGATGGAATCAAAGGTTTCGGCGTGCCCGACGTAATTGATCACGACGTCGTAATGTTGGCTCCAAAAGAATGGGACGACCGAGAATGGCTCACGTAGTCCGAGGATATTCCGCGCCGCCACTTGACCCTGCCGCTGTGCGACGGCCCAGTGTTCGACGCGGATCCGATCGCCGGAATGAGGATCAGGCCAGCGTGCGATATCGCCGGCAGCAAAAATCCCGGGCGCGCTTGTTTCCAGGTATTCGTTGACTAAAACGCCGCGATCGATCACAAGGCCAGCCTGCTCGGCGAGCGCAATTGCCGGTTTCACGCCGACACCGAGCACCGTCAAGTCGCTTTGGAGGGTCGTTCCGTCATTCAACCTTACCCACTTTCCGTCAACGCCCGCGATCGACTTCCCCAAGTGGAACCTTACACCGTGCGATTCGTGAATGTCGCGCACGAGCATGCCAACGTCCGGACCTAGCACACGCTCCAGCGGTACTCGCTCCGCCCCCACCACTTGTACCTCGATGCCGCGTGCGCGGAGCGACGCGGCCACTTCGAGTCCGATAAAACTCGCGCCGACGACCACTGCCGCTTTTGCCGATCCGGCCGCCGCGATGATCGCCCGACAATCGGTGAAGGTGCGTAAATAGAAGAGCCGCGCTCCAGCTGTGGCGGGAATGGCCAAACGGACAGGGTCGGCGCCCGTCGCGAGCAGCAAGGCACCGTACGCGATTTGTCGGCCATCTGTTAGACGTACGACTTGATGTGCGGCGTCGATCGACGTGACACACGCGTTGAGCATGAGGTCGATCTGTTGATCCACATAATATTGCGCGTCTCGGAGTGGCATCCATTCTTCCCCGGCGGTTCCCATGAGGAAATCCTTGGATATATTCGGGCGATCGTACGGCGGCGTGTCGTCCGCGCTAACCATCGTCAAGGGGCCGGAATACCCCTGGCGCCGCAGCATCTCCGCTGCGGCGAGCCCGGCCGCGCCGCCGCCGACAATAACTACCGAAGTCGGGGCTTTTGTTGAGGGCGCGGCCACCGATCCGGTGGACCGTGTGGGTGCGCTCAGTTTCTCTCGAACAATGACCTTGTCGAGCACCCGCTCGATACGCCAAACCGAGATAGGATCAAGCGCCGGTGCGCACAAGGCCTCGCCGGTGCGCAAGCTGAAGCAGGCATGATGCATGGGGCACCGCACGGTATCATCGACGATGAGGCCGTATGCGAGTTCGGCATGGTAATGCGTGCACGCGGCCCCAATTGCAAAGTACTCCTCGCCGCGCCGAATCAGGAGCGCTTTTTCTCCACCCACGCGTCCTCTGATGACGGCCCCGTCCGCGAGCCCTTCAGTGGCGATGCCGTTGGTAAAATCCAAGTCATCAGGTTGCTCCATTCGGATACTCCGGTGATGGGGATTCGAGCGGCGGCCATCTACGCGAATGTCCCAAATCAGAACGGGATCTTAACGCGACTGAGCGTCGTTCCTTATTGTACCTCTCCCGGCCGACTCTTGGCCGGCGAATCTACCTGGGTACCTTGTTCTCCAATGTGCCCGGGCACGCCGATTCTCAACCAGCTAAACTAATGCTCAGCAAGCTGGCGGTTACCGCCGATTTATCAGCCCTATCGTGCCGTCCTTTGGATTATCTAATGCTGGTGATTACCGGAATAATCGCGAATTCGCGATTCTTCGGGCAGTACGGCAAGTCGGAAGAAACGGAGGGCGACAAATACGCCGATGATCGCCGCAGCCGGATTGCCTGCACAGGCAACAATATGCGACGTCCGGGTGTCTCTTAATGCTGCTTTCGCTGGCCTTTAATATTCACCTGTAGCTCGCAAAAATTTAGTCAAGTCTGGGCAGACGCGAGGACGTACTCGTGGTGCAGTCCGCCGAGGATCGCCTTGGTTCGGACTGTGTAGGATTCTCGGCGCCGATGGCGCGAACTGGAGTATGAGTAATCGCCTTCGGCAGGCGGCGGATCGGGAACGCTGGGACCCAAGCGCCATGTATGGACGCCCGGCGTTTTAATGGGTTACCCAAATTCGCAGAATCGACCGCAAATGCGACTCTGAGAGCCGTATCTGCCAATCCAGACATTCGCGTCGAACGGTGCCGATGACGCGTTCGCAGATCGCATTGGCTTTTGGGCGCCGTGGCGGCGATTTCACTACCGCGATTGCGAGTCTCCTCACCGATGCATCGAGGTGCGTTGTGAATCGGCGCGCATACGATAGATATCGATCTGCTCATTCGCAACGGCAGCGTGCGACTTGAGATTCTCGACGACGGCCGCGGTCCGCCCATCAGGATTTGGGTGGAGCAGGCCTCGGCATGCGCATGATGCGCTTTCGCTCCAGCGCCATTGGCGCGAGCCTTTCCATGCGCCGCCGCAGCCCCCGCGGTTGCTCGGTGCTGTGCGAAGCGCCGCAGACTCGTGCATGGTCGGCGCCCGAGCGCGCGACAGGCTGAACCTGCTGTCATCGGAAAATGGGTCTTTGCCAAATGCAGAGCCATTACCGATTATTTGAAGATTCCGTCTGCTTTCATGAATCGTCAACGCAGCCTCTCGGGATCCGAGCGAATCCGAAATCGTCAGGAGGTTGTTACGATGGCAGCGGAAGCGATCGGTGGACGAAGTGCCTGACCACAATCGCAAAAATCGAGTAATGTCTATCCCAGGTCAATATCGCCAACTTTTGCATTTACGGGTAGCAGAAGATGAAGCCTGAAGATTCGCGGACGTTGATGGCCAAGTATTTATAACAAGAAGGGACGAGTTCATGAACGTCTTTGGGAGTCTAGCTGTTGTGATGCTAGCGCTTGCAACTATGCTCCTGCGCGGACGCTCCGGACGATATCCCGAGAGCTTATAACTCATGGAAATATAAGGGGTTACTAGCTCACTAGATTTGCTGCTCTGCGCCATCAAAAGTACACTTTTAGCAATGAATGTACGGCGAGGCCGGTTCAGGCCGCGCGCAAACGCGATCGGTGGTGCGCGTTCGCCCGCACCTTATTACGTCCGCGCCGTCGGAGCCACGGAGAGAGGTGTCAATCTAGCCGTTTTCCGCACGCGAATCACGGTGGGCAGGTGATCCGGGTTGAAATTCCCAAGTCTGGCCACGAAGCTCTCGGAGACTCGATAGCCCTTTGGTACGAGCAGGGCACCGGTCTTGGTATAAAGATCCTCGGCGACGATCATGTCGACGCAAACATTACCAATCGGGACGTCGATGGTCTCGTCCCCTGCGACCTCAAGGCCTAACAGTTCGGTCAGGGCCTTCACGACTTCTGGATCGAATCGAGCGGCTTGCGCCCGTAGACGATGAACTGCCGTATTGCGCGACGCGGTCGTCCTTTCCACCACTTCGTACGCGGACACGACTCGCAGGATCTCGGCGCCAATCGATTCGGAGGCAAGCGACTCAGCATTTCTCCGGCCAGTCGCCAGACTGGACAGAATGTCCACGACCGGGTCGAGGCGAGGGATCCGCTTGAGGATACGTTCGGCCACGAGGGCTGACTTAGCAACTTGGGCGGTTTCCTCGGGCGAGAGGCTTTCCCCCGCATACAGGCGACGCAAGGTTCGTTCGGGCAATGCAATGTGCCCTAGCTGTGAAGCCAGCGAAGCAAACTCAAGCGGCCATTGCTCCGGCAGTTTCATTTGTTTTGCGACCGCGAGCGCCAACTCCTGAATGCGATTGACGTGGCCAAAGGCGATTGGATTGGCGATGGCGAGGATGTCGCTAAAGGCACGCATGGTGCCGATCAAGGTTTTCTGCAAGAGTTCGCGCTCTGCGACTTGCAATTGATACTGCGCGACCGCTGCCCGCAGAGTATCGAGTAGTACCGGTCGCGTGCCGGGCTTGAGCAGAAATCGAAATAGACCCGCCTGATTCATGGCGGCGACAGCCTCGGCAAGGTCGGTCTCGCCGGTCAGCAGTACCCGCACGATCAGCGGGTATTTCTCGCGCACTGCCTGCAGGAACTGCGCTCCAGATAAACCCGGCATTCGATGATCGGATACCACGATCTGGATGGGCTCGGAATTCTCGATGAGCTGCAAAGCCTCTGCGCCGCTGCTGCTGGTCAGCACCTCGTAGTCGACTCCGATCGTCCGCGTGAGAATGTTCAGCAGGAACGCGTCGTCGTCTACGCAAAGCACGCGGGGTCGGCGGTCGGTTGCAATAGTCATGACACTTTCTCCCGAAAAAACTCTCCGCGGGGAGCGAGACGCAGTGCGCCTACAGACGCAGATGCGCTGAGCGGGCACCGTATTCGTTGACTCCAAGCCGTGGTTAAGTTGAGTGGATTCATCTGTTTCTCAAGCACACTGTCCGGCCTTCGGATCGCGCACGTGCAAATTACTCAGCCATTCGTCGACCGTCCTGATCTCGGTGTCAAAGTCGGGCAGCAACGCGGCCACGGCGGTGAAATCACCGGCATGACCCGCGATCTCAATATCAGCACAAAGCTCACCTAGCTTTAAAGCGCCCACGGAGCGAGCGGA
>OBLW0100004763.1_pt1 | contig 10288 bp, 11 predicted proteins | sample 1520161 | NCBI WGS metagenome assembly OBLW01 (sample SAMEA3539309, study PRJEB22396) | soil metagenome | biome: tundra; feature: field; material: soil | place: USA | collected 2010-05 | depth 0.15 m | reverse complement strand
TTCTACTGGCAGGTCCTTCCACCTGCTGGATTAGCAGCTAGCTTCGCTGCGCCCGTACCACAGGCTTTCTACCTCTGCGGAACTCCGCGACGACCTCCACTTGTTCGCTTTCCTTCGTGAAGTCGGAGTGAAGATCGAGATGTTGTGTATCTCGTTCCAGCAGGTACCGAAGATCGTCGGTGCGAATCGGAAAAACAACTCTTCCATACCTCTTTTGTAAATAAGTGAAGAGAATGGATTCGCATTGCATGCTGAGCTCTTCGGTCGAATAATGTGGCCTCACCCGGAATCGATTTGTCTTGTCCCAGATCCATTTCATTTCTTGTCTTTCAGGATCCTCCGAAAGGCACAGAATACTTCAGGATCGTCTCCGGCGAGGAACGCTCCATTCCCTTCACCATATCCTTGCGCGAGATCTGGGCGAGACCGAAAAGATAATCCGGCTCCGGTTTGAGAGCCCTCGCGAAATGAAGGATCAGGTGTTGAGACGGCGTGCACCGACGCTCGCGTTCAATATGGTTTAGATAATGCGGCGAGATCTTCTCCCCATCTTCCGTTTTGATACGCAACGCTAGTTGACGTTGGCTCAATCCCAAAGCCTTCCTTGCTGCGGAAACTGCTTCGCCAAAGTTGCCCTGTATGCTGATCAGCGTATCACCGGGGGCGGAGTACCTCCATCGGCGAAGTAATTGAATCGCTCCTGGCCACTGGCCGGTTTGCCGCTACCATTGGTTGAACAACGTGCCACCCTGAAGACCCAATCAGCCACGCGATCCTCAGAAAACGAAGGACGTGAGGATTCGTTTGGTCGTTTCCGCAAAATGGCTCTAGTTTCTAAACCAGCCCATCCGGTTACGGAACCGTCGCTAACGCGCATCGCTTCAATCTGTTGGCGCATTTTTAATTTCCAGAAGCTCATCCCTCAATTTCTCAGGCATCCGAGTTAATGAGATGATAGAAACGTCTTTCGTTTCCCACCTGAACAACCCTAGATAGTCCCGTCGAAACAAGAGGTGATCAATGTTGATCCGGCTTGGATACGACATCCAGTTCCAGATCCCAACCAGTGTCGCCATGGTTGCGTTGCTCAGTATCCATCCATCTCGCGCGTGCGATCTGCTGGAGCCGGATGAATTGAAGACGGAGCCGGAACTGAAGGTCACCCATTATATTGACAGCTTTGGAAATCGCTGCTCGCGGTTTGTTGCACCTCGAGGACTGCTGCGCCTTTCGGGCTCGACACTGATTCAACACTCGGACGAGCCGGATGAGGTGAACCTATCTGCTGGCGAGTCACCGGTCGGCGACCTGCCGGATGAGGTTCTGTCGTACCTTCTGAATAGCCGCTATTGCGAAGTGGATCGGCTTTCAAACATCGCCTTTGAATTGTTTGGAAATGCAGGGCCAGGCTGGAGTCGAGTGCAGGCGATTTGCGATTGGGTGCACAGCAAAGTTTCGTTCAATTATCAGCACGCCCGACCTACAAAGACCGCTCTTGATGTTTACACCGAACGTGTCGGCGTATGCCGCGATTATCAGCATCTCGCCATCGCGTTTTGCAGAGCGCTCAATATTCCGGCGCGCTATGCAACCGGATATCTAGGAGACATCGGTGTGCCTCTCCGTTTGCCCATGGATTTCAGCGCATGGTTCGAAGCCTATCTCGATCACCGCTGGTGGACCTTTGATGCTCGAAACAATCAACCCAGGCTGGGGCGCATCCTGATGGCTACAGGTCGGGACGCGTCCGATGTCGCCATGACCACATCCTTTGGACAAGCCGACTTGTGCAGATTCTTCGTCGTGTCTGAGGTGGAGGAAGCTGCGATTCCGGGCTGATCGACGCGCTCAGGATTCGATCGCCTCCGCACTGAGCTTCGGGACATCGCTCAGGTCCCGCAGAAAGTCTGCGTGACGCTCTCCTCAGGACTCGCTGGTAAGGAGTAGCGTTCTTGGCCCGGCCTGTCGCCGTATGGCCGTGACGTTATCTCCAACAATTCTTCAAATGGGTGAAAGTCCTGACGCTCCACTGCGGCATTGATTGCAGCCTCAACCAGATGGTTGCGAGGGATAAATGCGGGATTTACCTTGCGCATCATTTCAGCGCGGTCTACCGCCGAAACGGACTCTTCGTTGAGGCGCAGACGCCATCCGATCGCCCACAAGTCATACGCTTCAGGATCCTTGAAAAGTACGCGCACTTTCCTATCGCCTTCAGGACTCTCTGCGGCATTGCAAAGTTTGCGGAAGGTCAAGGTAAAGTCGGCGCGGTTGGCGGCCATGCGGTCAAGCAGATCCTGGACCAACGCCAGGTCGCCTTCGCGCTCGGAAAGGAGACCAAGTTTGCGGCGAAAGCCGGAGAGTTGAAGTTTCTCGAATGTTTGAGGGAACTTGGCGAGCGCCTCATTGGCAGAGACTAGCGCAGCCTCGTCGTTGCCTTCCTCCTGCTGGAGTACTGGGAGCAGCGCTTCGGCCAGCCGCGTCAAGTTCCAAAGCGCGATTCGGGGCTGATTGCCGTACGCGTACCGTCCATTCGCATCGATGGAACTGAACACTGTTGCGGGATCACAGGCTTCCATGAAAGCACACGGGCCAAAATCGATCGTCTCCCCTGAGATGGAAGTGTTGTCGGTGTTCATCACGCCATGGATGAAGCCGACGAACATCCACTGTGCAATTAACTTCGCCTGGCGTGCGATCACAGCATCCAGGAAAGCTCGATAGGGACGCTTTGCCTGTGCGGCTTCGGGGTAGTGACGGAATATCGCATAGTCGGCGAGAGTGCGTATGCCTTCCGCGTCGCGCCGTACGGCAAAGTACTCGAAAGTACCGACGCGAAGGTGGCTTGCGGCTACCCTCGTGAACACTGCTCCTGGCAAAGCTGTTTCGCGCAGCACACGCTCCCCAGTAGTCACCGCTGCCAGCGCCCGCGTGGTGGGCACTCCAAGCGCTGCCATTGCTTCACTCACAATGTATTCACGCAAAACAGGACCAAGAACGGCCCTGCCGTCGCCGCGGCGTGAGAAGGGCGTTGGTCCCGAGCCTTTGAGCTGGATGTCGTAGCGCACACCATCCCGTCCCATCAGTTCGCCCAGGAGAATGGCTCGTCCGTCGCCGAGTTGCGGGACAAAATGTCCAAACTGGTGACCTGCATAAGCAAGCGCGATCGGCTCGGATCCCTCGGCCACTCGATTGCCGGCCAGAATCTCCACGCCCTGCCCACTCATCAACGCACTGGGATCAATGCCCAGGCTGTGAGCGAGTTCCACGTTCAACTTGACGAGGTGCGGGGCTGCAACTGGTGTCGGGGTCACTCGGGCATAGAAGCGCTCCGGCAACCGAGCATATGTGTTCTCGAAACCTAATCGGACGGGATGAAGGTGAGAGTCGGAGCCGACGAGCGACTCGACCACAGGAATCTCTGGGGAAGTCATGATTTATCGAATGCCCAAAAGTCTATTTTGGTCCCATCTGAAGCGGCGTGTCTCTCTGCTGCTACAGATACGCAATTAATGTTGGCAGTGATTTTGTGGTGTCCGAAGGGGGACTTGAACCCCACGGAGGGTAGGCTCCGGCGGATTCGAAGTCCGCTTTTCGCGACTTTGCAGCAGTTTACGCCGATCTGCGTTTCGAGGCTGTCCTGACTTGTGTCTTGACGAGTCCAATCTTCTTGCCGGACAGTTCTTTCTCGCTCTTGGGCGGCTTCTTCCCCAATCGGGTATCGGGGCCGATGCTCTTGCGAAGCGCGTCCATCAAATTGACTACGTTCGCCGATTGCGGTCTTGGCGCCTCGTCGATTGGAACAGGTAGATTGTTCACCTTCGCCTCGACAAGTGCTTTCACGGCGACTTCGTAACCATCCTCGAACTTACTGAGATCGAGTTTTGCCGACATTCGCTTGATTAAAGTTTCGGCCAGTTCGAGGGAGTCTTTCTCAACCGCTGTGGGCTTAATGTCGCGAAAGTAGTCGCTCATGTTCCGGAGTTCGCTCTGAAAGCGCAACGTGTACGCCATCATCCCGCGGTCGTCCCCGCGTGCAGGCACCACGGCAACAATATTCTCCCGCCCTGAGAATGCCACTTTCCCGATTGCAGCTTTGCCTGTATCGATCAGAGCCTGTCTCACCACCGTGAAGGCTTCCGTTTGAGCGTCGTTTTCTGGAACTACAAAGTATGGCTTCTCAACGTATTCGGGGTTCAGTTCTTCCAGGTCGACGAATTGCGACACGGCAATGGTGTGCTTCGACGGTACACGAAGGTTCTCTAACTCGGCAGGCTCGATGATGACATATTGGCCTTTCCGATATTCGTAGCCTTTGACTATCTCATCCTTCTCAACCGCAGTCGTCGCCTCGTTGCTTTCAGCGGCGCTCTCGAGCACTTTCTGGTGGCGGATGCGCTCGCCAGTTTTGCGACTAATCTGATGAAAGCTGATCTGGCTCTTGCTTTCGGCGGCAACATATAGACTCACACCAAAAGACACCAACGATATTTGTATGTTCCCCGTCCAGTAGGGACGTGCCATATGACCCCCTCGAGTTCCTTCTCCCGGAGAATTCTGCCCTGTAGAGTCAGGAGTTTATCGCATTCTCGCGCGTCAGTGAAGCGGAATCCGTCTTGGGATTTATCTTTCGCCATGTCTTCGCCAAGGAAAGCAGCTTCTTCCCCGTAATCGTGAAGGATCACATCTCTGCCGAGGATTACAACGTATCGAGAGAAGTTTGTTAATTCAACTTCACACCCAGCGCGTGGAGTGTCTCAGCGGTCAGCCGCTGGTTAGACACCGTCATTGCCTTCCAGGGATCGTGGTCCATACGTTTCTTCCAGCGGTCGAAACCGGATAAGTAGAACCTAGGTGCAGCGGATGACTCGAGTTCCTTCCACCCCAACGGCAACGCTACCGGGAGTCCCGGCCGTGCACGGGTCGAAAACGGTGCAATGGCGGTCGCCTCGCGGTCATTCCGAAGGTAGTCGAGATAGATCTTGTTTGTGCGGGCAGCCTTGGTCATCTTTGTGATGTAAAGCCTAGGGTTGCTCTTTTCCATTTGCAGAACAAGACTATGGGCAAACTGCTTGATAAATGGCCACTCGTATGCGGGCTGAATTGGAACGACAACATGCAGCCCCTTTCCGCCGGTGCTCTTCAAAAAGCTCGTCAACTTGAACTTTCTTAGGTGCTCTCGAAGCGTCTGTGCGGTCGACGATAGTGTGGCCCACGGAACCGCCTCATCCGGATCCAGGTCGAAGATGATTCGGTCCGGTTTCTCGATCGAATCATTCCTCGAGCCCCAGGGATGTATTTCAAGAACTCCCAGCTGGGCGAGACCGAGCAAGCCCTCCACCGTGTTCACGGTCAGAAACTCTTCTTTCTTGCCGGATTTCCTGTTCGCGATTGAAACCTTGTCTATGCCGCGCGGCAAACCGGGCCCCACGTGCTTTTGAAAGAAGCATGGTTTTCCGATCCCATCCGGACAACGGACTACGCTGAGAGGTCGATTGGAAATATGCGGCAGCATATGCTCGGCGACCTCAAAGTAATATTCGGCGAGTTGTTGCTTCGTTACAGCTCTTTCCGGATCCACGACCTTTTGCGGGTGAGTAATGCGAAAGCCGTTCAAGGGCTGTATGCTTCGTTTCCCATCGGGAGGCTTTGCGCGTTTCAACGCATCCGTTGAATTCTGCGAACATTGATCTTTAGGAATTGCCATTTCGCGACTAACTTCCTTGGGCGGTCGATCTTCTCGAATCCCTTTGAAAGATGCCTGGCGTATAAGGCTATCCCTGGTCCAGGCAGAGAAGGAAATCTGCGCGACGATTTCCGGTTTCACCCATATGACCTTTCGCAGCGACTCCGCCGGAAGCTTGGCAAAATCGGAATGCTTCTGAACAAGCGCGTCTAGACGATCGCGCAGGCCACGATGCGTGCGCTCCGTAAACCCAGTGCCACAACGTCCGGCATAGCGGAGAGTGCCGCCGTCATAGTAGCCGAGTAACAACGCACCAATGCCGCGGCCGCCTTTCTCCGGCATGGTGAATCCTCCCACGACGAATTCCTGCTGCAGTCCGCACTTCATTTTGAGCCAGGTGTGTCCCCGGCCCGAAGAATACGGTCCCGAAGCAAGCTTTGAAACTATCCCTTCTGCGCCAAGTTCGCAGGCCTTGGCGAACACCTCGTGACCCCTCCCTTCAATGTGTTCACTGAGCCTTATCTGTGATCCCGGTTCGACGCTCGAAAAGACTTGCGAAAGTATAAGTTTCCGTTGCGAAAGCGGAAGCTTGCGCAGATTGTGTCCATTCAGATGAAGCAGATCGAACGCAAAGTAGATGAGTGATTCCTGCCTTGATTCCTGGAAGGCCGTTTGCAGATCTGAGAAGTTAGTTCGACCCTCGTGATCGAGCGCAACCACCTCGCCATCCAGGATGCAGCTTTCTACGTCCAACTTTGCCGCACCGGCAGCAAGGTTGGGCATGCGAGCGGTCCAATCCAGCCCGGTACGGGTGAATAAGGTCGCTGCGCGCGTTTTGCCTTCACGATTCTTCTTTGATTGCACATGCATCTGGAGCCGGTATCCATCGAGCTTTAACTCGTGGATCCAGTCGTCCCCGTTGGGCACCCTGCGAGCCTGCTGTGCCAGCTGAGGATGAACGAACCCGGGAAACCCTTCAAGCGGCAGGCTGCGAAGAGAGCGCTCGAGCGTTTTGTGTCGCTGGGCCTTCGATTTGGCTTGTGGTGCAGAGGACGATTGCTCGGCGTGATTTGTATCGAGAAGAAGCCCCTGCTTCGAGTCCCAGACGTGATCCTTGCTCTCGGCAATCTCCTCCATCGTTCGTTGCGTGACGGCGCTGTTCGGAGCTTCGTCCGTAATTGCGGGAGCATCTTCCGTTCGGACGTACTCGTCTCTCTCTTTGATGAGGAGCCAGCCTGGCTTGTCTGACCGATCAAGATTTCGGTGCATGCGGACCAGCGCCCATTTCCCCTTGAGCTTTGTTCCGTACAGCTCGATTTTCAGGTTTCCTTTTTCGAGCTCCCGATCGACGTCGCCAATCGCTCTCCACTCGCCGAAATCCCAGATCATCACGGTTCCGCCACCGTATTGGCCCTTTGGTATGGTGCCCTCAAAGCCACCATATTCCATCGGGTGGTCTTCTACCTCCACAGCGAGCCGTTTGTCGCCGGGAAAGTAACTCGGACCTTTTGTTACAGCCCAGCTCTTGAGGACGCCACGCCAACCAAGGCGGAAGTCGTAATGCATTCGTGTCGCTGCGTGCTTCTGCACGACAAACGGCTGCGGACCGGAAGTCTGAAGGCGACCCGGTCCGCTCGCACTCCCTTGCGGCTCTGAGGTGACTTGGAAATCGCGCATGGAGCGATAGCGCTCAAGTTGGCGGTCAACCGCTTTTGCGTTCTGGGAGCGCGACTTGGTTCGTGTGGACATGGCAATTCTGTGCCGAGATTCCCTATATGTGGGCCTTCGGGCTCTCTGGCAATGTACTCAACTTATCGCTTTTGCAGGCGGGTTGGCTATCGATTGAGGATCACGCGCGCGGATAGGCCGGCTCAGTGCATGAAAGAAAGGAAAGCCCGCACAAGCTGCGCAGTCAACTCATTGCAATTTCGAGTGGTCATCAGTTCGTGCCCTGCACCTGGGACCGGAATCAACTTCGTCGCAGCGGGGATCATTTTCAGTGCCGCTTCCATTTCTCCAATGGAGCCAAATCCGTCGCGCTCGCCATGAATAAACAAAGCCGGTATTCGGAGAGCGGCAAAGTGCCCGGTGCGCAGTTCTGCAGGTCGCTGCGGCGGATGGAGCGGATAGGAGAGCAGGAGAAGCTGCTCGACCAATTCCGGTTCGTTCGCAGCCAAGATCGACGCCTGCCTTCCTCCGTAGGAATGTCCCCCCAAAAAGATCTTGCCTCTGGTCTGGGATCGCATCGATACAACGGCTGCCCGCAGTCCTTCCTGGTCGCGTTCTGCGCTTCCTCGAGGCGGGGGACCATGAGGCCGGGATTGGCGGAAAGGAAGGTCACAACGCAGCACGGTAAGCCCCGCGGCGCAGAACGCATCCGCGAGCGTTGTAAGAAGTAAAGTACGGCAGTTTGCTCCGGCGCCGTGCGTCAAGATCAGACAGTCTGTCTTTGGGAGAACCGGGCGGTGCAAGAATCCTCGAACCGGTGCATCTTTATTGGACGTGTCAACGAATTCGTCAAAGTCTTGCATAATCACTCGGCGAATGAACCGGGAGGGGCAGTCGGTGCCTGAAGAGTGAATTTCCGTGACGACGGCAATTTACTCTCGATGCAACGGCAGTGGCGACGACCCGTCCTGCCTTTATCTTCATTCCGGTTTGTTCATTGGGAAATTCGATTGACGGTCCCTAATCGCTGTCGGCGACCTGAAGCATGCCCATATCAAGCAGGTTTTGCCCCGCGTTGCGCCTGAGGATCTCGGCAACATTTTCGGCCATTCCCTTATTTGAAGCGAAGAATCGGAAAGTCACGACTTCCTTGCCGAACATGCAGGTTATGTCGACGCGCGTGTTGACGATCCTGTCGACGCTCCTGACGGTCACCAATTCCGGGGACTTCGCAAAGGCTTCTTTGCGGGTATCGAAGGGTCCAGCGCCTCCTTGAGGCGGCCAACCAGACAAACTCGACAACTTTGGCATTCAGGGCTCCTACAGACTTGATGGTACCTCACTCTCTTCGACGCGGCGCTACGGACGCGAACCAAGGTCGACAAAAACCGGAGCAAGGCGAACTAGGCTCTTGCTCCGATTTGTTAGCGCAAAAGCTATGTGCATTGCTCCTTGTTACTGACGAGAGAGAACATGGCTCCCTGAGGGTCCTGGCCGTTGATGATCCAGCTCCCGCCAGGTACCTGCATCGGGCCATTCAAGATCTTTCCGCCTCCGGATTCAACTCGCTTAACGGCCGCATTGATTGAATCGACGTTGAAATAGAAGGTCCAACATGAGACGGGTATATGCGGCGCTTTGGCCATCATGCCGCCGTCGCCCATTTCCTTGTGGTCGCCCTCATCGAAGATGCGGTAGATGCCCATGGGCCCCATATCCATATCGCTGACCTTGGTCCAGCCAAAGAGCTTGTTGTAGAAGGCGAATCCGCCTTCGAGGTCAGTTGTGTAGAGCTCGTGCCAGCCGATCGTGCCGGGGGTCGGTGGCGCGGGGCGTTGCGGCGAGGGCATGCTCGGGTTGGGAGTGAAAACCACGATGGCAGCGCCCTGCGGGTCGGACAGGACGGCGAAGCGAAGCATTCCGGGAACGTCGGTGGCGGGTTTCCATAGTTTGCCGCCGGCTTCGACAATCTTTTCGATGTGAGCATCGACATCATCGACCGCGATGTAACCAATCCAGCCGGCGTGCCCGGACATGTGCAACATGCCGGCGATTCCAACGTTACCGAGGTTGAAGGTGGTATACGGGGAGCCTTCAGTAGCGGGCATCTCCTGGGTCGTCCAGCCCACAACGTCAGAGTAAAACATGCCTGTGGCTTTCGTATCACTGGTCATGATTTCGTACCAGCTGAACTTTCCTTTTGGCGTGAACATCGCGAGAGTTCTCCTTGTTGTCGGACGTAGCAAGGAATCGCCGTCCAACAGACTGGTAACGTTGATATCAACTCAACCAAGGGTATGTCAATCCGAATCAAATATTAAATTTGGTGCCGTTGTAGCGCACCGGGAGAAGAGATATCCGCCCGCCGCTGGCCCGCTCGATGCTGAGACGGCCGGCGCCGCCCAAAGAAACGCCACGCATAAATAAAGATGTTATAGGCGATGGATTGCCGTTTCCCTAAACTGGAAGACATCAGTTTTCGCATGAACTGATCCCCGCCTTGCCAGGGCGCGGAAATCCGTGATGTGGTTGAGGGAATCGCCCGCAACTCCATAGATGCGCTCCACGCCTGCCGCAGCAAGAACTTCTACAAATAATTCTGCGATCTTCTTTGCCACTCCCGGACCCCTCCCGGATTCTCGATTTGTCGACTGCATACTGCGGAGGATAGTCTCCGTAGACGGCATCGATCCAGTCGTAAAGAGCTGCCTGTCCTGCAGATCCAAGGTCAGCACAGACGATGCACCTTCTCAGTCGCGCACAGAAGCTGTGATGGTTATTCAGAGCAGCCTGAGACACTGTGAAGATTGTCGCAGCAATGAATCAACCATGGAGAAGTACAACTGTCCCGGTTCCGGTTACAACTAGACCATTCAAAGCGTCTTCGTGGAGGCATAGGCTCAATGCAATCCAACGCGAGGTCTGGTCTTCCCT
>OBLW0100004762.1_pt1 | contig 10289 bp, 5 predicted proteins | sample 1520161 | NCBI WGS metagenome assembly OBLW01 (sample SAMEA3539309, study PRJEB22396) | soil metagenome | biome: tundra; feature: field; material: soil | place: USA | collected 2010-05 | depth 0.15 m | reverse complement strand
CCTGCAGGCACGTGTCGGCGGCCTGGCCGAGGCCATCGAACGCTACAGCGGCCTCTGGCGGGGCGACGAGCCTGTCCGCCGCGCCGCATTTGCCGAGCTCGGCTCGGACAACGCGGTGCATCCGAGCGAGCTGACCCTCTTTTCCGATCGGCAGTACCAGCAGCGGAAGGTCTTGAATGCCGATCCTGCCAACCGGCTGCATGTGGTGCCTTCCCGGTTGGCCAACGACCGGCCGATCGACTGGACGGCCTGCTGGTCGATGACCCGCGACCAGATACGTTATATTCCCTCGGCGTATGCCTGGTTCGGCCACCCCGATCTGGAGCACGACTCCTACTACTGCTACGCCGACTCCAACGGCAACGCGGCAGGCACCACCCGCGAGGATGCGATCCTGCAAGGGTTCCTCGAGCTGGTGGAGCGCGACGCGGTCGCGCTCTGGTGGTACAACCGGATCCGGCGGCCTGCCTTCGACCTGGATGAACTGCATGACCCGTATGTCGACCGGGTTCGTGCCTTCTACGCGGGTATCGGCCGTAGCCTGTGGATGCTCGACATCACCAATGATCTTGGTATCCCGACAATCGCCGCGGTCTCGCACCGGCCAGGCCATCCCGTACAGGACATACTCGTCGGATTCGGCGCGCATTTCGATCCGCAGATTGCGGCCGCCCGCGCGCTGACCGAGGTCAACCAGTTCTTTCCCATGGTCCGCGATCGTGACGAGTCGGGTGAGACGGTCTACCTAGACGACGACATCGCCATGATGTCGTGGCTACGCGAGGCGAAGATCGAAGATGAGCCATGGCTGACTCCGGACAGTGACCAGCCCGCACGGTGCCCGGCCAGCTACCGCTGGCCCGATTTTGAAGATCTGGCTGAGGCCGTGGCGCTGTGCGTGGACGTTGCGAGCAAGGCGGGGCTCGAGTTCATCGTGCTCGATCAGACCCAACCCGACCTGGACCTGAGCGTGGTCAAGGTCATCGTTCCGGGGCTGCGGCACTTCTGGCGCCGTCTGGCCGCCGGCCGGCTCTATACGGTGCCTGTGCGCCTTGGCTGGCAGGACAGGCCGGGCCGGGAAGACGAGATGAACCCGAGGAGCATGTTCTTCTAGAACCGAGGCGGGTCATGGAAACGCTCACGGTGTACCCGGCACGCGCGATCCGGCTTCGCGACGGCGTCTCGATCGCCGCTGGCCAGGACGGGCGGACAGCCATCGCCTGTGGTGACACTTCGATGCGGTTGCCTGCCCTGCCGCTGCATATCCGAGCCGTGCTCGAGTCGCTGGCGTGCCGGGACCTGCCCGAAGCCGACGCCCAGCAGCAGGTGCTCGCGGCCGGTGACATGCCAGGGCTGCTGCAATGGCATGCCGTAGTCACCAGGCTGGATACCGTGGGGCTGCTCGAGCGCAGCGTGCTGACCGAAGACGGACCGGTCGCCCGGCTGCGGCAGGCCGTATTCGGCCCCGGACAGGGCAGTGCGGCCCGGGCGCCGGCCGTGGCCAAGCTGTCCAGGTTCACGGTGGTGCACGCCGCCGACGGCAAGCTGGTCGCGGAGCGACCAGGGGGCCAGGCGTCTGTCGAGCTTGAGCCCGCTGTGGCTGGCGTGCTGGCCGAACTCGCGAGGTGGACGAGCGTGGCCGAAGGCGTCGGCGGGCTTTGCATCCAGCTGTCGCGTGCGGTGATCGACTTGTTCGCCGGGGCCGGCTTGCTCGCTCCGGGAGGGCCCGATGACGACGAGGAGAGCAGCGACGCCTCGTTCGCCCAGTGGCACCCGGCCGACCTGTGGCTGCACGCGAGAAGCCGCGGTACCAGGCTGATCAAAGGCTACGGCGGCAGCTATCCGCTGGCCGGCCGTTTCCCCCCGTTGCCGGCCATTCCGGCGGCGCAGCCCGGACCGCGCATCGAGCTGCCAAGACCCGACCTAGAGGTGACCGCCCAGGCCGACCCGGCGTTCACCGAGGTGCTCGAGCGACGCCGGTCGATCCGCGAGCATGACGCGACAGAGCCGATCACACTCGCGCAGCTTGGCGAGCTGCTGTACCGGTCGGCCCGGATACGGCGAGTGTTCACCAGCGGCGACGGCCAGGAAGTAGCCGACCGTCCCTACCCGTCCGGCGGCGCACTGCACGAGCTGGAGATCTACCCGCTGATCACCCAGTGCCGGGGTGCGCAGCCCGGCCTGTGGCATTACGCCGCTGCCGATCACCAGCTTGAGCACGTCGCTGATCCCAGCCAGGCCACGAACGCCCTGGTGGCCGCAGCGCGCGCCGCAGGCATTATGGTCACCAACCCGCAGGTGGTGCTCATTGTCGCGGCGCGGTTCGGCCGCGTCATGTGGAAATACGACGCGATGGGCTACTCGCTGGTACTGAAGCATGTCGGCGTGCTTTATCAGACGATCTACCTCGTCGGGACAGCGATGGGTCTTGCCGTGTGTGGGCTCGGCGGCGGAGACGCGTCCGACTTCGCCGTGGCGTCGGGTCTTGGCTATCACACCGAGGGGAGCGTGGGTGAATTGGTGGTCGGCACGCCGGCCCGCGATTCCGGCGGCGGCCGATGAAATTTCGATTCAAGGCGCTAGCGAAGCTGCGCGAACCCGACGAGCTCGACACGCCGACCGTCTTGACCCCGTCGCGCGGCTGGGTGACGATCCTCTCGTTGACGGCCGTCATCGCCGCCGCGGTCGCCTGGGCCGTGTTCGGTCGGCTGCCGCAGACGGTCAGCGCGGATGGCCTGATCACTCCCCCGAATGGCGCGACCCAGGTACAGAGCCTGTACGCGGGCATCGTGAGCGAAATTCACGCGAACGACGGCGGCCAGGTCGGGGCCGGGCAGGACCTCGCGGTCGTGCGTGACGCACAAGGAGCCAGCCACGGGATCGTCAGCCTCTTCGCCGGCCAGGTGATCAGCATCGAAGTAGCCGAGGGTGAGGTGATCGAAGTCGGCAGCACGGTAGCCACCATCGAGCGCAGCGCGGCAGGCGGCAGGCAGCTCGTCGCCATGCTGTTCGTCCCTTCCAGCCAGTCCGCGGGAATCGCCCCTGGTGAGAGTGTCGGACTCTCGGTCGCGTCCGTGCCGGCCGCGGCGTTCGGGCTGCTTCGCGGTCGGGTCCTTTCTGTCAGCCAGTTCCCGCTGACTGCGCCAGAAATTAGCGCCCTGCTCGGCGGGACCATCCCAGCCGCGACGCTCGCCGCCGACGGGGGGAATCTGCTGGTGACAGTGAGCCTGGCCAAAGACAGCCGTACCGTGTCCGGCTACTCCTGGACCACGAAAAAGGGGCCGCCGCAGGCCCTGCTGCCCTTGGTGTCGGCGACTGGCACGATCACTCTTAGCGTGCGGGCGCCCATCACGTTGCTCATCAGCCGATGAACGCGGCGTTCCAGCCACCGGCGTGACCATGATGAGATGGCACCGGAGGGGGGCGCTGACTTCCGGCAGGCCGGATCCCGTTGAGCCAGCGGAGGGAGGCGGCCCTGCCGGGGTACTCCACCCGGCCAGGGAAAAAGGCCGCATGCGGCGCTCCACGCCCACCGTCATCCAGATGGAGGCGACCGAGTGTGGTGCGGCGGCGCTTGCCATCGTCCTCGGTTACTACGGCCGGTTCGTTCCGCTCGAGGAACTGCGGATTGCTTGTGGGGTGTCGCGGGACGGCGCCAAGGCGTCCAGCGTAATCGCGGCGGCACGCAGCTACGGACTGATCGCCAAGGGCTTCCAGATGGAAGCGGAAATGCTCGCGGCGGTGCGCAAGCCTGTCATCATCTTCTGGGCGTTCCAGCACTTCATGGTCTTGGAGGGAATCAGGAAACGGTTTGGCAAGACCAGGGTGAGTATCAACGACCCCGGCACTGGACCCCGCCAGATCGACTGGGCCGAATTCGACTCTGGTTTCACTGGCGTCGTGCTCACGTTCACGCCGGGGCCGCAGTTCCGCACCGGCGGCTATCGCACCGGGGTGGCCGAAGCCATCCTGGCTCGCCGCCAGCCCAGTGGTCGCGCTCTGCCGCTCGTTCTCATCGCCAGCCTGCTGCTTGTCGTGCCCGGACTGGTCATCCCCGCCTTCAGCAAGATCTTCATCGACGACATCCTCAGCGGAGTGTCCTCCGGTTATCTCGTCCCGCTGCTGCTAGCGATGGTCATGACCGCGGTGATCGTGTGGTGGCTCACGGCGGTGCAGCGGCACTACATGCTGCGCATTGAAACGCGCATGGGCCTGACCTCCGGCGCACGCTTCTTTCGCCATCTGCTGCGGCTGCCCATCGAGTTCCTCCTGAATCGCCAGCCAGCCGAGGTGGCCAGCAGGGTCGCCTCCAATGACCTGGTGGCGGAGATACTGTCGAGGGACCTGGCCCTCACCGCGGTTAACCTGGTGCTTGTCGTCTTCTATGCGGTGCTGCTCATCCGTTACGATGTCCTGCTCGCTACGATCGGCGTGTCCATGGCATTGCTCAATGTGGCGGTGCTGCGCTGGGTGGCGCGAGCTCGGACCGACGCCACCCAGGCCTTGCGCGCTGACCGCGGGAAGCTCGGCGGGACGACATTCAATACGATCATGCTGATCGAGAGCATCAAGGCTGCCGGCGCAGAGTCCGATGCCTTCGCGCGCTGGGCCGGTTTCCTCGCCAAGGTTGTCACCACACGCCAGCGGCTGGGCGTCCCCACCGCCATCGTCACGGTCGTTCCGCCGCTGATAACCATGACCAACACGGGCCTGCTCCTGCTCGTCGGGGGGCTGCGCGTTGCCGACGGCGGGCTAACCCTCGGGATTCTCGTGGCCTTCCAGATCCTGCTCGGGTCGCTCAGCAGTCCCTTCGCCCAGCTCACCAACCTCGGCGAGCGCCTGCAGGACATCACGGCGGATCTGACCCGGTTGCGTGATGTGGAGATGTATCCGGAGGACCGGTCCTTCACCGCGGCGCACCGGGATATCCTTTCCCGGCTGACCGGATCGCTGGAGTTCGTGAACGTGAGTTTCGGCTACAGCCCGCTGGCCGAGCCGGTCGTCAAGGATCTCTCGTTCATCGTCACCCCCGGCCGGCGCATCGCGCTTGTCGGCGGCTCGGGCAGTGGCAAGTCGACGCTCGGCAAGCTGGCCGCCGGATTGCATGTGCCGCGGTCCGGCCAGATCCTGCTGGATGGCATTCCGCGCGACGAGATCCCCCGGGAGGTGATCGCGTCGTCGGTTTCCTATGTTGATCAGGACATCTGCCTATTTGAGGACACTGTCAGGAACAACCTGGCGTTGTGGGACGACTCGGTGAGCGACGATGCGGTCACCCAGGCGCTGCGAGACGCGGCCCTGTACGACGAGATCAGCCAGCGCCCCGGTGGCATTTACAGCATGATCGATGAGGGCGGCAGGAACTTCAGCGGCGGCCAGCGCCAGCGGCTGGAAATCGCGCGCGCCCTGGTTTCCGCACCGACGCTCCTGATACTCGACGAGGCCACCAGTGCCCTCGACACCGACACCGAACGCTGGGTCATCGACAGCCTGCGCCGGCGGGGTTGTGCCTGCCTGATCATGGCTCACCGGCTGTCCACCGTGCGGGAAGCCGACGAAATCATTGTCCTGCGCGATGGCGTGGCGGTGGAGCGTGGCAGGCATCCGGACCTGCTCGCCCTGGACGGGCACTACGCCGAGCTCGTCGCGAGCGGGAAGACAGTGGCGGCAGCGGAGTGACACCAACGATCCGGTCGGCATTCACCCATTTCTTCACCGACGCTGCCCGCCGGGTCGAACTTCGCGACGACCGCCTGGTCGTGCTCGATGACATGCGGCGAGTCCTGCTCGTCGAGCATGGCGAGGTCGACCTGTTCGCGGTTCGCCTAGAGGACGGGCAGCCGACGGGCCGCTGGACGCGGCTGTGCCGGGTGTCAGCCGGCACAGCGCTACTAGGTGCCCCGCGAGGGCCAAGGCACAGCATTGTCGGCCGGGCCGTTCCCGGCGCCGTCCTGTCACTTCTGCCGGCCCAGCGGCTCGCCGGGCTTTCCGCGCGGGAGGCGGTCGCCGACCATGAGGCCGGGCGCATGATCCGCACCCTGCCTGCAGGCAGCTTCGCGGTCGCAGTTCGCGAGCTTGTGGGGGGTATCGAGGCAGGGATCGTGGCCCTCGATTACGCCCTGCCCAGGGACCTGCCGCCCCGCAGGTTCGTGCCGCTTGCCCCCCGGGGAGTCACCAGCGTGGCGGATCAGGCCGCAGTACGCTCGATCGACGGAGTGCGGTGGGTTGAGATCTCGCAGGGATTCGCCCGCCAGAGTGTTCTCACCGGGCGCCTGACTGTCGGCGGTCAGTTCTGCCTGACCGAGCGGGACTGGCTGGTCACCGAGGGGCCAACCCGGCTCGCTTCTCTCCCCACCGCCGCCCTGCTAGCCGATGGTTCGCTGTGGGCCCGGCTTATCACGCATACGGCCCGGCTCCTTTACGCCGTGGACCGTAGCGTGGAGCGACGTGAAAGCGCCGAACGTGAGGCCCTTCGTGCCCGTGCGGCGCGAGAATCCGGTGCGGTCCAGGCTGCGGCCAGGTCGTACGACGCGGTGGCGCGCAACACCAGCGCCCGCGTCCGCCTCACCGACGTGGCGTCCGACCCGCCTGATCTCGCCGCAATGCGTCTGGTCGCGTCGCACATGGGCTTTTCGGTCCGCACTCCGGCCGGTCCGGACCACCCTGGCCGCAAGACGGACTCCGTGCGGCGGATTGCGCTGGCGAACGGCGTCCGCACCCGCGAGATCCTGCTTGACGGTTCGTGGTGGAAAAGGGACATCGGGCCGCTGCTCGGGCGCCGTAAAGCGGACGGGCAGGTGCTCGCGCTGCTGCCGGTGAAGGGCACCTATGTAGTCGCCGACCCGGCGGCGAACCGGGTGACGCGGCTCACGAAGACCGCCGCAGCCAAACTCGATAATCGCGGGACAGCACTGTACCGGCCGCTCCCCCCGGGTGCCAACCGGTTCGGCACGCTGCTGCGCTTCGCCCTCTCCGGCGGCCGCCATGACGTGCTGCGGATCCTATTCACTGGCATGATCGTGGCGGTCACCGGGCTGCTTGCCCCGATCATGACAGGAAGAGTGCTCGGTGACTTCGTCTTGCGGTCGCAGCGCGGCCTGATCGTTGAAGGCTCGCTCCTGGTGATCGGCGGAGCTTTCGTCGCCGCGGCCGTCGCAGTGGTGCAGAATGTCGCCGCGCTTCGGCTGGAGGGCCGCTCGGTGTCGTTGCTGCAGTCTGCGGTATGGTCCCGGCTGCTCTCCCTGCCGACCAGCTTCTTCAGCCGCTACTCGACCGGCGAGCTCGCCACGTCGGCGCTCGGCGTGAACGCGGTCCAGGAAACGTTGTCCGGCGTCGCCACGACTGCGGCGCTTGGGCTGCTGACAGGTTCGGTCAACTTGATCCTTGTGTTCTTCTATGACATCAGCCTTGCGCTGATCGCCGTCGGTCTCGTCGCGGTCTGCGTGGCCGTGTGCTCGTTGGCCGGCTACCGCGAGGTGCACTGGGAACGCCGCCTTTACGACCAGCAGCGACTGCTTTCGGCCCGCGTGTTCCAGATTCTGATCGGCTTGCCCAAGCTCCGTGTCGCCGCTGCGGAGGACCGAGCGTTCGTCCAATGGTCAGCTACCTTCATCCGCGCGCGTGCCATCGCCGTAAGAGCACGCCGCGTGCAGAATCTGCTCATCACGTTCAATGCGACTTTCCCGCTGATGTGCTCGATCGTTATCTTCGGCATCGTGGCGGGGCCGCTGCACGGACAGATCTCGATCGCCGCATTCCTGTCTTTCAATGCGGCCCTCATCCTGCTGATCGCCGCCACGCTGCAGTTCAGCGGAGTCGCGATCACCACACTCGAGGTGGTTCCGATGATGGAGCGGATCAAGCCGATACTCCAGGAAGAACCGGAAGCGGCGGGCGGCGCTGCCGACCCTGGTGACCTGTCGGGCCAGATCACGCTCAGCAATGTTTCTTTCCGCTACGGCGAGGACAATCCCCTGGCCCTCGATAATGTCAGCTTCAACGTTGACCCGGGGGAGTTCGTCGCCATCGTCGGCCCGACAGGCTGCGGCAAATCAACCCTGCTTCGCCTGCTGCTCGGATTCGAGACCCCCACCGCGGGGGCGGTGCTCTTCGACGGCCAGGAGATGACCCAGCTCGAGGCGGGGGCGGTCCGCCGCCAGTGCGGCGTCGTGCTGCAGAACGGCCAGCTACTCGCAGGCGACATCAAGAGCAACATTATCGGCAGTTCGGGCTACACCATCGAAGACGCCTGGGCAGCGGCCCGGATGGCCGGCGTGGACAAGCAGATCGCGGCCATGCCGATGAACATGCATACGGTCCTGTCCGAGGGCGCGACGACGCTGTCAGGCGGGCAGCGCCAGCGAATCATGATCGCCCGAGCGCTGGTTTCACGGCCCCGCATCATCCTGTTCGACGAGGCGACAAGCGCGCTGGATAACCCAACCCAGAAGATTGTCGCGGAAAGCATGCGTCACCTCAATGCAACCCGAATCATTATCGCGCACAGGTTGTCCAGCGTGGCAGAAGCGGATTGGGTCATCGTTCTCGACAAGGGCCGGATAGTCCAGCGCGGCCGCTACGAGGAACTGCTCGCGGACCAAGGCGGCTTGTTCGCTTCGCTGGCGAGCCAGCAGCTCACCTGAGATTCGGCCGGCCCGAAGCCTCCGCTCCGGCCGCGAGCGCCTCCACGTGGCGTGGGCGCCGGGCTCAGCCCGCGGCCAGATGGGCTCGCAGCGGGCCGGCGACCGCATCCGGGCGCTCAAGCAGGCACAGGTGACCGGCCTTTGGCACGGTCAGGAGGGTGCAGCTGGGAATGACGGCTGCAAGCCTGGCCGCGTTAGCGGAGAAGGCGGGCATGTCCTGGTCGCCCGTGATGACCAGCGTGGCCGCGCTGATAAGGCTGAGGGCCTCATCGGTGTGCACGTGCGCGGCGAGCGAGCGCATTGACCCGCTGGCCAGCGCTGTCCAGGTATGACCGTCGATTACCTGCCGCAATTGGTCCCGCAGCTCTGGGTGGTACTCCGTACCGCGAAAGATGTCGGGGGGTGATGTCATCCACAGTTTCGTCATGTGCGGACCCGGGCCAGCAATGCGGTGCAGAAGCGCGAGTTGCATCTCCCGGCTTGCAGCTCCCGCCGCAGGCGGAGCGCCAGCGATCGTCGGGGCGGCCACCGCCAGCCGGCTGACCACGTGGGGGTGCGCCGTAGCAAGTTGCAGCGCCACGCAGGATCCGAAGGAAAGCGCGACGACACAGTGCGCCTGCTCGGCCCGGGCAATCTCCGCGATGCGCGCAGCCAGGGCTGGGAGTGTGTCATCCTGGCTGAGCGGCCCGGACCGGCCATGCCCTGGCAGGTCGATGCCGATATGGCGGAACCCTGGCAACAGATCCCAGAGCGGATGCCACAATGTCGAATCCATCGTGTAGCCGTGTATCCACAGGACCGCTGGTCCGTGTCCTGTTGTCTCGACGTGAATATCCACGAAGCTCCTTAACGGCTGCCGGAGCCGCCCACAACCAGCGGGTCTGCGGGTTCCCTGGCGGAGTTTCCGCCATCGCTTCCGGCCTCCGGCGCGGGGGGGGCCGTGAACGAGGCGCAGAATGCGCGGAACGCCATGACCGGCCTATCGCCGGAGTCCAGCCGGACCGGAGCGCTCAAGTCCAGATTGTTCCAAATTACTAGATCTTGCTCGAAAGCTATCTTCGAGCCGGCAATCAGTGCTGTGACCGCCTTATCCGGCTCCCCGCGGCGAACCGCGATCGCGATGCGGGCAACGCATCCGGCCGGTGCGGGAGCGGCCGCGGTGATCACGAATCTGCTTGCGGCTCCGGACCCGAGTTCGGAGACAACCAGGTACGGGTTAAACGCCCGGGCGTTAAAGTGGCTGGTAAAGTCGCCCTCCGCCGCCTCCCAGTCCGGTGCCTGCGTATGGAAGGCGGTCGTGATGCTCAGCTCGCCGTCGTCGCCGAGCCATACCTTCGGGGTGGCTACCCGCGGGATCAGATGAACCGCGGGAAAGTGGCTGTAATCGAACGCGTTCTCGATGATCAGTTCGGGCGGGACAGCGACTTGGCAAATCAGCGCCTCCACGATCACGTGCGCGGACGCAATGTCCCTGATCACCTTCTCGAAGCCGTGATCACGCGCGGGAATGTCGCTGAGCCGGACGAAGACCGCCCCGCCGCAGTCGATGGTCTCGTGCTCACGGACGCATAGCCGCCCAGTTCCCTCGCCGAGGCCGATCCGCTTGCCGTGGAACGGGCAGGTGATGCTCCGCCCGCCGGTGATCCG
>OBLW0100004761.1_pt1 | contig 10293 bp, 6 predicted proteins | sample 1520161 | NCBI WGS metagenome assembly OBLW01 (sample SAMEA3539309, study PRJEB22396) | soil metagenome | biome: tundra; feature: field; material: soil | place: USA | collected 2010-05 | depth 0.15 m | reverse complement strand
AAGCGGTTGCCATATCCGGCGCGGCTGTGAGCTCTAACATGGGCTATAACACGTCACCGTTGGTTGCATTTCTTCTGACGATGTTTAACGTACGCCTTGGATGGTGGTTTCCCAACCCCGGCCAGAGGGCGTGGAATCGGAGAGGGCTTCGCTTCAGCATCTATTACCTGACGAGAGAGTTGCTAGGCTTTGCGGATGAAAAGCGTCTGTATCTCAACGTCTCCGACGGCGGTCACTTTGAGAACCTGGGGATCTACGAATTAGTCCGGCGCCGCTGCAAGGTGATTATTGCGTGCGACGCGGAATGCGATGAGGAACTGCAATTCGGCGGATTGTCAAACATGATCAGGATTTGCGAGACCGACTTTGGCGCCATTATCGATATCGACGTGAAATCGATCCGGCAGCAGCAGGATGGGGTTAGTCTCGCCCACTGTGCTATCGGCAAAATCAAGTACAGCAACGGGAGTATTGGATACTTGATTTACTTCAAGGCTTCAGTTTCCGGGGACGAGAATGTGAGCGTAACTCAATATCGCGCCGCTCATCCATCTTTTCCGCACGAGACGACAGCCAACCAGTTCTTTACCGAGGATCAGTTTGAGAGTTACCGGAAGCTCGGTCAGCATGTTGTCCGCCACTCACTGAGGGGCACGTTGCCCGGAGACCACCCAGTGACGATCGCCGAAAAATTGGCAGACGTACTTACTCCGGCTGGCGGCTCCAGTGAATCATTCCTCAAGCACGCCCAGGCACTCGATGGGATATGGGAGAGGTTCCGCCAGTCTTCGGTACTACATCCTTTCATGAATGAACTGATGACGAGCGGAACTCCGCCGGTTACCGGACCATTAACCAATGAAGAGATGTGCATGGGCCTGGAACTTGTTCAACTCATGGAAGACGTGTTTTTGGACTTGCGACTGGATGACTTCTGGGATCATCCTGACAATCGCGGTTGGGCTATTCTTTTCATGAGATGGTCGCGGAGCCTTCGTTTCCGCGAGGTGTGGGTTCAGATGCGGCGAACATACGGCATCCGATTTGAGTATTTCTGCGCAGCTCGGCTGGGACTTCCGCGCGATGAGCCTATTGTGCGGGTGTGATCGGTTCGCTGACCGGGTGAAGCCGGAAGATAATGCCCCCCGCCAGGATGAGCGACACCGACATGAAGAGAAATCCGGCGCGGGAGTTGCCGGTGACTGCCTGCAACACTCCGACCAGCCAAGAGCCAACGAAAGCACCCAACGCGCCAATGCTATTGATAAGAGCCATGACTTCGCCTGCGACGTTCCTGGGAAACATCTCAGGAACGATGGCGAAGAAAGGGCCGTACGGCGCATACATCGTGCCACCGGCGAGAATCAAGAATCCATAGGCAAGCCAGAAGCTTTGGCTTGCCGTGGCATAAGAGCCGAACAGGCAGAACCCGGAAAGAACAAGGAATGGCCAGACAAAGCGGCTGCGGCTTAGCGTGCGGTCAGACAAGTATGCCACGAGCAGCATAAGTGCGATGGCGAGGACATATGGCGCCGCGCTCAGCAATCCGACGGTTTCGATGCCGCGACTCATACCTGCCTTGATCATGGTAGGCAGCCATATCACGAAGCCGTAGACGCCTACACTCCAACAGAAATATTGAACACATAGCAACAGGACGCCAGGTGTCCTGAATGCGGTCGCCAGGTTCGGCACTGATGGGAGTATCTTCTGTTCCTGTTCGAGTTGAAGATTGAGTTGGTCGCAGCGCTCCGGCTTGAGCCAAGGCACGTCGTGCGGACGGTCGCGCACCACGATAATCCAGACGAACGCCCACAGGATGGAAGGAATTCCTTCGATGACAAATGTCATCTGCCAGCCCACGGCCTTGATCAAGTAGCCGGTGGCAGCGGACATCCATAGCATGGTGACCGGATTGCCAAGAATCAGGATTGTGTTTGCGCGGGAACGCTCCGCTCGCGTGAACCAGTTGGTCAGCAGGATCAGCATGGCGGGCAAGATCAGGCTTTCCGCTACGCCCAATAACAACCGATCGAGTGCGAGCAGCCAGAACTGGCGAATGATCCCCGTCAATGCCGCTAACGTGCCCCAACTCAAAAGCGCAATGAAGACCAGCCGGCCCGCGCTTTTGCGCCGCGCATACGCCGCCCCTGGAACTTGAAACAGGAAATAGCCTAGGAAGAAAAGTGAACCGAGAAATGCGGCCCGGGAGTCGCTGATGTCGAGTGTCTTGGCCAGCCCGGCAGCGGCGCCGAACCCATAGTTTGCCCGGTCAAGATAGGCGAGGCTATAGGTTACGAAGACGGCGGGCAGCAGATAGAGCCATCGCCTTTGAAGTTGCTTGTGAAGTGGCCCAGCATTTCCAGTCTGCAGATTCTGCACACAAGATTTATAGCACCTCTTGCGCCCAAGATGATTTGGATCGCCTTATTGAGCGGACCTTCTATACTTAGTTTGATCTTGAAAGCGAGGCTCTCGATCGACAAGATTTCACTTGCGTCAGTCCTTGAGTCTGCCGGCGAAAGTTTGCTCCGTGTCGCCACTCACGCACCCGGACCTGCCGGGTCTCTGCCGTTATCCGCCGAGATGCTGCTGACTGAACCTTCGGGCAATCTTTTCGGTCTAAGTCAGAGCGCTGGCATGGGGTGGGACCCGTCGCGCCTGCTCGACCCGGAGTTTCTTATTCTCTCGACGCACGGCGGCCTGCGAGCGGAGAATGGCGAGCCGATCGCGCTGGGATTTCACACCGGACACTGGGAAGTGGGCCTGCTGGTGGGGGAGGCGGCGCGCGAGTTGAAGGCCATGCGTGCAGTACCCTATGCGGGCGCCTGCACCGACCCTTGCGACGGACGCACCCAGGGTACCATCGGCATGATGGACTCGCTTCCTTTTCGCAACGATGCCGCGATTGTGCTACGCAGGCTTATCCGATCCATGCCCACTCGAAAGGGAGTTATCGGCATCGCCACCTGCGACAAGGGACTCCCGGCCATGATGATGGCGCTGGCGTCATGTGGACAGATGCCGGTTGTGCTGGTGCCAGGCGGGGTCACGCTTTTGCCTGAATCGGGTGAGGATGCGGCCAAGGTGCAGACAATTGGAGCGCGCTTTGCGCAGGAGCAGATCACACTGGAGTATGCCGCTGAAGTCGGTTGCCGCACTTGCGCAACTCCGGGCGGCGGCTGCCAGTTTCTGGGCACCGCGGCAACTTCCCAGGTGGTGGGCGAGGCACTGGGGTTGTCTCTTCCGCATTCCGCTTTGGCGCCTTCAGGCCAGCCGATTTGGCTGGACTCCGCGCGACGCTCGGCGCGAGCTGTTCTGCGCTTGCATGAGTTACAAATGGGTGCGGTGGATGTGCTGACGCCTGCATCGCTCAAGAACGCCATGGTGGTTCACGCGGCGTTTGGCGGCTCGACTAATCTGCTGTTGCATATCCCGGCGATTGCTTTTGCCGCGAAGCTTGCGCGGCCTACCGCTTCCGACTGGGCCGACGTGAATCGCCAGACGCCACGGCTTGTTGATGCACTGCCGAATGGTCCGCGCAACTTCGCCACCGTCCAAGTTTTTCTAGCCGGTGGTGTGCCGGAAGTAATGCTACGACTGAAAGATCACGGACTTCTGGATACATCCGTACTAACCGTCTCGGGCACCACTCTCGACGAATGCTTGAATTGGTGGCGCGATAGTTCGCGTCGCCATCAATTGCGCGAAACACTCCGGGAGATGGACGGCATTGATCCTGACGAAGTGATTATGACGCCGGACGGCGCGCGGACAAAAGGCTTGACCTCGACCATTTGCTTTCCGGTTGGCAATCTTGCACCCGAGGCTTCGGTAATCAAGAGCACGGCCATTGACCCTTCTCTAGTGGATGAATACGGTGTGTATCGACATGTCGGGCCGGCAAAAGTATTTGTCACAGAAGAGGCCGCGATCCAAGCCATCAAGAGCGGCAACGTGGCGCTGGGTGATGTAGTTGTGCTGATATGCGGCGGGCCTGCGGGCGCGGGCATGCAGGAGATCTATCAAATCACGTCGGCGCTGAAGCAGTTGCCTCACTGCAAACACGTGGCCGTGCTTACCGACGCGCGCTTCAGCGGAGTTTCTACCGGGGCTTGCATTGGCCACATTTCGCCGGAGGCGCTCGCCGGTGGCGCGATAGGCAAGGTGCTAGAGGGCGACCAGATCGAGATTGTGGTTGACCGGCAGACTCTTACCGGTACAGTGAATCTGGTGGGCGACACGGAGGGATACTTCGGCGCGGAGGAAGGTCTCCGCTGCCTCGCTGAGCGAAAGCCACGGCCAGACCTGAGTCCGCATCCGTCTCTCCCCGACGACACGCGCCTATGGGCTGCACTGGTCCATGCCAGCGGGGGTGTCTGGGGAGGCTGCGTCTACGACACAGACAAGATCATTTCAATTCTGGAGAAGGATAAGTGAGACTCTACCGGACTAACCAGGGACCTTATGTTGAGTTAGATGAAAGCTGTTACCGCGTGCCCGAAATGAATTGGGACGGGCTTGTCACCCATGGAGATTTGCATGGATACCTTTTGAGCATCGCGGAGAAGAGCAGACCTGCGAAGGACTTTTCATCGGCGAAGATTGAAGCGCCTGTGGGAAACCAGGAAGTGTGGGCCGCCGGTGTGACCTACTACCGCAGTCGCAGCGCACGGATGGAGGAGTCAAAGGTCGCGGGCGGCGGCAGTTTCTATGACCGGGTCTATGCGGCCGAGCGTCCGGAGCTGTTCTTCAAATCCACGGCAAGCCGCGTGGTCGGTACATGCAGTCATGTCCGAATTCGCAAGGACTCCGACTGGAATGTGCCGGAACCGGAGCTCACGCTGCTGGCTAATCAATTTGGCAAAATCATTGGTTACACGGCGGGGAACGACATGAGTTCGCGCGACATTGAGGGAGAGAACCCGCTTTATCTTCCACAAGCCAAGGTTTATGACGGCAGTTGCGCATTGGGACCTTGTGTTCTGGTCAGCCCCCATGCCTTGCCAGCTTCGACGTCGATAGGGTTGGAAATTCTTCGCGATGGGAATACGGAGTTTAGCGGGGCAACGACTCTTGCCGAGTTGAAGCGGGAACCCGCGCAGCTTGTCGAATACCTCTATCGCGAAATCAGTTTTCCTTTTGGGTGTTTCCTGATGACTGGGACCGGCATCGTGCCGCCGGACTCCTTTACCCTTGCGAGCGGAGATGAGATCCGAATCACGATTGGGCAGATCGGGACGCTGATTAACAAAGTCGCACCAAGAGATTGAAGAACACGATGCAGTCAACTACTCGATCTCATCACGGGTCAAGGTTCCATTTGCCATGCGCATAATTCCCAGCGGATTGTTGTTCTGTAACTCTGCAGGTAACACGGCTTCGGGAAAATCCTGATAGCAAAAAGGGCGGGCAAAGCGCAAGATGGCCTGGGTTCCCACGGAAGTTGATCGTCCATCCGAGGTGGCTGGATAGGGCCCTCCATGCACCATCGCATGGCACACCTCAACGCCGGTTGGGAAGCCGTTGAAGAGCAGGCGGCCCACTTTTTCTTCCAGCACCGCGATCAAGTCGCGATGCTCGGCCAGATCTTCTTCGGTGCCATGGATGGTGGCGGTCAGATGCCCATCCAGCGCGTTTGCGGCAGCGAGTAACTCCTCGCGCGAGGTATAAGTCAGCAACAATGTTGTGGGGCCAAATACCTCTTCGGCAAGGTTTGGTTCACGCAAGAGAGAGGCTACGCTCGACTGAAACAGTGAGACCGGCTCGGCACATCCCGGACCTTCGGCCCGCAACGACTGCGCCGATAGAGTGGAATCATTTTCTGCGGTTCGCATCCGTAGTGCGGAAGCGTATTTGGCTGCGATACCTTTGGTGAGCATGGTCTGCGGCTGCATCTGCACAACCCCTTGTTTGAGCGCCGCGGAAAATATCTCGCTCTCCGGCGATTGAGGAACAAACACCAATCCGGGCTTGGTGCAGAACTGTCCGGACCCCATCGTGAAAGAACCTAGAAGACCGCTGGCGATTGCGGAGGTGCGGGAACGCATCGCACCAGGGAGTACAAACAACGGGTTCACGCTGCCCATCTCCGCATAACATGGAATCGGGACAGGCCGAGATGCCGCCAGCTTCATGAGCGCTTTGCCCGCCGCCTGCGAGCCTGTAAACCCAACTGCCTTTACCAGTGGATGCGCAACCAGTTGCGCACCCACCTCAATCTGCGCGTCAAAGAGGAGCGAAAAAACTCCTTCGGGTAATGCACAGGCGAGAACGCATTCGCGAATGGCCTGGCCAACGAGTTCGCTGGTTCCAGGATGAGCAGGATGGGCCTTGACGATTACGGGGTTTCCCGCGGCTAGCGCGGAGACCGTGTCTCCACCGGCGACGGAAAATGCCAATGGAAAATTACTGGCGCCAAAGACAGCGATCGGGCCGAGCGGTCTGAGCATCGACCGAATGTCGGCGCGTGGGAAGGGCTTCCGTTCCGGCTGGGCGGGATCGATACGCGCATCCACCCACGAGCCTTCTTCCAGAACGCCGGCAAAGAGGCGAAGTTGATTTGTGGTGCGGGCCAGTTCACCGCGAAGACGCGCTTCCGGTAGACCTGTCTCGCGGCGGCCGCGGTCAACAATCTCGGGAGCTATGGTCTCTAAGACCGATGCAATCGTGAGGAGAAATTTGGCCTTAGCTACTCCTGCGAGGTTGCCATAAACGGGAAAAGCTCGAGCCGCCATTTGTGCCGCCTGCTCCACATCCTCGCTGCTCGCAGTCGAGTATCCGGGCTGAAGAGTCTCTCCAGTGGCGGGATCGAATCCGTAAAAGACAGCCCCTTGCGATGAGCCATTCTGCGAGCCGATGAGCGAGAGGCCTTGAAGCGGCAAGTAGGTTTCCTTTCAATTGGTATTAAGGATACACCGCTATGAGCTTACCCTCGCGAGCTTGGTTACCCTGCCGGTTTGATTCCAATCGGAGACATAGATGTTGGCGTTCGAGTCGATGTGACATCCATGCGCCGCACTGAAGGTGGTGGCGGCGATTTCGCCTGGCTGAAGGTGGTAATTTGCCCACTGTTTCTTTTGTGGATTATCGCCGAGGAAAGCGACCGGGGTGTTGTCTTTGTCGATGATGGTGACGCGGCCTTCGAGTTCGGAAATTACCGCATAGTCACCGTGAAAACTGATCTGGCATGGCCGGCGCAAATGCTGGGTTACCGTACGCACGAATTTTCCATCGAAATCAAAATGGCAGAGGCGACGGTTCTCGCGGTCGCAGACAAGCAGCAGCGGCTGGTCATAGCGGCGGTCGACGGCTAACCCGTGGCTGCAATCCATCAAGCCATCCGCGGTCCCTTTACCGGAATAACTTGCCTGATAATTCCCTTTCTTGTCGAACTTGAAGAGTCGCGAGTCACCATAACCATTGGCGATGAAGATGGAGCCATCTGGCCCGGGGACCGCCGCCGTTAACCGCCACTCGTTTGGCGCCTTGAAGCCAGCTTCCGCAGGAGCGGTAATCTTCTGCACAACCGTACCGTCCGTCTTCATCTTGATGAACAGCCAGTTCTCTTTCGGCGTTCCCTTCTGCACGGTGGCGTAGAAGTACTCGTTGCCATTCTCCTCGGCATAGACCATCGAATGAACTTCGGGATACTCACCGGCAATCGTCTTCAGCAGCACACCATCCGGGCTATAGACTAAGACCCCTGTCTCGCTCTGTGTGCTGACGTAGACGTGCCCGGCCTTGTCGGTTGCAATTCCTCCGTGCGTCCCGCCGAAAGACTTTGCCGCGGGCAACTGCCCCCATCCCGGAACTACCTGGTAAGTCCACTCGCCATTTCCTGTCTGCATCATTCCTCCTGTTGAGTTATTAGCTGCGTTACCCGCCTGCGCGTCCGCGCGCGTGCCCGCCAGAGCGGCCAACGCAGTGGCTCCAGTCACAGCGATAAATCGCCGCCTGTCCAATCCGCTTGGTATTTCTTGACCGGGAGTTCGATTCATTGCGTATTCCTCGCGATAGTCTGCATCGCTACCGCCGGTTGAGCTGGAGTGTTATAGAGATAGACGTGACGAAGATTCTTCATTGATCCAATCGATGCCACGGCTGCCGCGGTTACCTTCGTCCCGCTTAGGTTCAAGTAAGTTAATTCTGACAGAGGAGCAAGCTTCGCAAGTCCGTCTCCGGTTACTCCGGTTCCTTCCAGGTGAAGCGCGCGCAGGTGAGTAAACCTGCTCAACGCATCGAAGCTCGCATTCGTCACAGCGGTACGCCCCAACTCCGCTTCGACTATATAGGGTGCGAACTTCTGGAACTGGGCAAGTTGCGCATCGCCAAAGCTTGCCGCAACATCCACCGTATTCAGAATCAATCCATCCGAGGGCTTGCTCGATACCTGCACGAGCTTCGCTCCCTGGCCCTTGTCTATCTGCTGGATTTCGGAGAGCACGCTGCTATAGTCCGCCACCGGCTGCAGCGGCAATTCCGCCGACTCGTTGCTGGTCGAGATCCCCGCAACGGTCGTCGCAATGGGCGAAGCTCCCTGCTCAACCCATGCCTTGATCCGCGCGATCTCTTCCGGCTTCAATGGCGGCTTGCCCTCCGCGGGCATGAACTGCTTGTGACTCGATGGGAGCGTCACGCGCTGAAGCAACAGACTCTTCTCCGGGCTGCCCGGGACAATGGCAAGTCCATCCTTGCCACCCTTCATCAGCAAGTTATAGGAGTCCATGCGCAAGCCGCCTTTGACCTTTCCCTCGCCGTGACAGACGAAACAGTTTGCGTCGAGGATTGGGCTGATTTGCTTGACGTAAAACGACCCGGAGCCTGGTGCATTTGCCTGAACGGCTCTGCCCACGAAGATATGCTCTAGCGAAACCGGCATGTATTCGGTGAGGTAATTTCTTCCATGCGTCAAGGAGCCACCCTGGTGCGCCGTCCAAGCCAACAGCAGCAGCAAGCCAGTTAGCATCGCCGGATACACTCGTGGGACGGCTCCAGTAGACCACCAAGGCCGCGCCAGCACACATAACAGTACGGCGATGGACAATGCGATCCCGCCCCACATATGCCGCGTCATGACGACACCTACGGTTCCGCTGCCGTATGCAAGGAGGTAGCCAAGCGTTAACGCGCCGAGGCAGAAGACGAATGCCAAGCCAAGTACAAATCCCGCGGCCTCACGGAGCGCCGGCCGGAAGGCTCCGGCAATCTCAAGCAGCGGTACCAATACGATAAGCCCAATGGGAAGATGCACCATCAGCGGATGGAATCGTCCCAGAAATTGCTCCCAGTCCGTGTGCGGCCTGCCATCCAACTTGAAGAGTAATGGCAGCATCAGCAGCGCCACGCTCATCAACAGCGAGCCGAACCAAATCGCCCTTGTCAACTTGTTCTTCGGAAGCAGCCGATCCGCGAGCACGGCCATCTCTTTCATTCTCTTCACGCAAGTAACCCCGGTACGACACTTGCCGGGGTTGGTCCGGTGAGTTTCTGATCCAGTCCCTGGAACTTGTAAGCCAGCTTGTTGTGGTCGATGCCCAGGCAGTGCAGGATGGTTGCGTTGAAGTCCCGAACTGTGACCGGGTCCTTGACCACGTTATAGCTGTACTCATCTGTTTCGCCATAAGTGATCCCCGTGCGCACGCCGCCACCTGTCATCCAAGTGGTGAAGCATCGCGGATGGTGATCACGGCCATAGTTATCCTTGGTCAGTCCGCCCTGGCTATAGACGGTGCGGCCGAATTCTCCGGCCCAGACCACGAGCGTGTCATCCAGCAACCCGCGCTGCTTCAGATCGGTTACCAGCGCATAGGATGCGCGATCTGTTTCCTGGCAAAGCGTCGGCAGCACTCCAGTAACATCGCCATGAACATCCCATCCACGTTTGTATATCTGGGTAAACCTAACCCCACGCTCAGCCATTCGCCGCGCTAACAGGCAGTTATATGCGAATGTGCCCGGCTCCTTGGCATCGGGCCCATAAAGGTCCCATGTGGACTGCGGTTCCTTGCTCAGATCGGCAAGCTCCGGCACCGATGCTTGCATGCGGTACGCCATCTCATACTGGGCAATGCGCGCATTCGTTTCGGGGTCGCCTAACTCCTCCAGTGTTTGCCGATTGATTTCCTCGACTGCATCGAGCATTTTGCGGCGCACCTCGCGGTCGACTCCGTTCGGATCGCTTAGATAGAGCACCGGATCGCCGCCGGATCGCAACCCTACCCCGGCGTATTCCGACGAAAGAAAACCGCTGCCCCACAGTCGCGACGACACCGGCTGGTTGTTCTCCTTGGG
>OBLW0100004758.1_pt1 | contig 10296 bp, 6 predicted proteins | sample 1520161 | NCBI WGS metagenome assembly OBLW01 (sample SAMEA3539309, study PRJEB22396) | soil metagenome | biome: tundra; feature: field; material: soil | place: USA | collected 2010-05 | depth 0.15 m | reverse complement strand
CTACTGCAGCAGCAATCCGCTCTCGCCGTTGCCATTCTCGACGACCTCTTCCGGCGGAATGACCGAAGTGGCTGCCACACGATCGCCCTCCTCCATATGCAGGAGGCGCACGCCCTGTGACGAGCGTCCGCATTCACGGATGGTCTTGGTGCCGATGCGTATGATCTTGCCGAACTGGCTGATCACCATGACCTCCGACTTCTCGTTCACCAGCATGATGGAAACAACCTTGCCGTTGCGCGAGGTCGTCTTAACGTTGATGATGCCCTTGCCACCGCGCGTTTGCAGGCGGTATTCATCGACGTCGGTGCGCTTGCCGTAACCCTGCTCCGTAACCGAGAGGATGAGGCTCGCTTCCTGCTCGTCGCCGTTCTTGGCCTTCCCGCGCGCCTTGGGGGTGACCGCCATGCCAACGATGTAGTCGCCTTTGCCCAGGTTCATGCCTCGAACGCCATGGGCCTGGCGACCCATGGGCCGTACGTCCTCTTCATCGAAGCGAATCGCCTTGCCGTCGTGCGTCGCCAGGAAAACGATCTGGCTGCCGTCGGTACAACTGGCGGCGACCAGTTCGTCCTCCTTCTCGATGGCGATGGCGTTGATGCCAATCGACCGCACGTTGCTGAAGTCCTTCAGCGGCGTTTTCTTCACCGTCCCGCTGCGCGTGGCGAAGAAAACGTACTTGCCCTCTTCCTCGAGGTCGCGCACGGTAAGCAACGCCCGCATGCTCTCGCCCGGTTGCAACGACACCAGGTTGGGGATGGCTTTGCCCTTGCCGGCGGCGCCCAGCTCGGGAATCTCGTACACCTTGAGCCAATACACGCGACCCGTGTTGGTGAACACCAGGATGTAGTCGTGAGTGGACGCCACGAAGAGATATTCGACGAAATCCTCCTCGCGCGTGCTCATGCCCTTGCGTCCGGTTCCGCCGCGACGCTGCTGACGATAGGTCGAAATCGGAGTGCGCTTCAGGTAGCCCGAGTGGCTGACCGTGACCGCGACCTGCTCGTCCGCGATCAGGTCTTCCAGGCTGATCTCGGCGGCTTCGTCCTGGATGATGGTACGGCGCGCGTCGCCGTATTTCTTTTTGACTTCCTCGAGTTCCTTGACAATGAGGCCACGCAGCTTCTTTTCGCTGGCGAGAATCGATTCGTACTCTGCAATGCGGCTGCGGACCTCCGCCATTTCCTTGAGGATTTCGTCGATCGACAAACGGGTCAACCGATGTAACTGCAATTCCAGAATGGCATCGGCTTGCACGGTGTCGAAGGGACGCGTGAGCTGCGACGGAACCAGGCCCTTCAACGCCAAGGGCTTGCCGGCTTGCCGGTTCGCGTTACTCTCGGAGACGTTGACGGTCTTGCCTGAAAAATAGTCAACCAGGTTGGTCCGGGCCTCGGCGCGGTTCTCGCTGCCACGGATGATACGGATGACGTCATCGACCCGATCCAGCGCTACCTGGTAGCCCTCGAGGATATGCTCGCGCTCTCGGGCCTTCATCAACAGATAAGCGGTGCGCCGCCGCACTACGTCGATGCGGTGATCGACGAAGTGCTGGATGGCCTGCACCAGGCCCATCTCCTTGGGCTGGTTGTTGACCACGGCCAGGAAGATCATGCTGAAGCTTTCCTGCATGGAAGTGTGCTTGAAGAGCTGGTTGAGCACGATCTGCGCTTCGGCGCTACGCTTCAGTTCAATCACAATGCGCATGCCGTCGCGGTCGCTCTCGTCGCGGACATCGCTGATATCGTCAATGACCTTGTTGTTCACCAGTTCGGCGATGCGTTCGACCAGCTTTGCCTTGTTGACCTGGTAGGGGATCTCGGTGACGATGATCGCGTCCTTGTCCTTGGTGAGATGCTCGATAGCAGCCTTGGCGCGCATCATGAAGCGTCCGCGCCCGGTACGATAGGCTTCGGTGATGCCACTGCGTCCGTAGATAAAGCCAGCCGTCGGGAAATCGGGGCCCTGTACGTGCTTCAGCAAGTCAGCAAGCGTGGCGTGCGGGTTGTTCACCAGCGTGATGCAGGCGTCCACGATCTCCGTCAGATTGTGCGGAGGAATGTTGGTCGCCATGCCGACGGCGATACCGTTCGATCCATTCACCAGCAGGTTGGGGATTCTCGTCGGCAACACCATTGGCTCGACCGTGGTGTCGTCGAAGTTAGCGACGAAATCGACGGTGTCTTTGTCGATATCGGACAACAGCTCTTCGGCGATCTCGGTGAGGCGCGATTCGGTATACCGGTAGGCGGCAGGCGGATCGCCATCGACCGAGCCGAAGTTGCCTTGGCCATCGATCAGCGGATAGCGCAGGCTCCAGGGCTGGGCCAGGCGAACCATGGCGTCGTAAACCGCGGTGTCGCCATGCGGATGATACTTCTTCAAACATTCGCCCACCACACCGGCGCACTTCATGTGCTTGCGGTTATGCAGCACGCCCATGTCGTGCATGGCGTACAGAATGCGGCGATGCACCGGCTTCAATCCGTCGCGGATGTCCGGTAAGGCGCGCCCAATGATGACCGACATGGAATAGTCGAGATACGAGCGCCGCATCTCCTCTTCAATGTTGACGGATTGCACGTTGCCCCCGCCGGGTCTCGTGGGGTCGAGCGGTAATTGCTGGTTGGGATCGTCTGCCATGATTGCCTTTAGCTATTAGCCATTAGCCGTTAGCCTCCCGAATTTACGCGGCATCTATGCTTCACAAGGGCCCGCGATTTGCTTTGGTGGTGGACGCAAAAGCGGCGTTGCCGTTCTCTCTGCGAGTTCCGCCCGGGTTGCATGTAAATCATTGCGATTTCAGGAGATTATTGGTTCGAAGAGCACTTCAAATTATAACACTGCAGACATGCTTTTGGATCATGTTAAACCACCTCTTTTCAGAGGATTACATGAGGTTGGTGGCGGGATTCGAGGGTAGGGTAGACCCCTCGTCGCTTCGCTGGAATTAAGCTAATTGCGGGCAATAGCGATCTGGGTGGAAAATCCCTTATAGCAGTTTCACATCTGGTATATAGGGGATGGGTGGAGCACGCCTTTCAGGCGTGCATAACTGCCGTCAGTCCCTAGATCGCGCTTTAGCGCCTGAGGTAATGTTTCCGTCACCTCAGTGGCTAAAGCCGGCTCATTTCTGAATCTTAAACTGCACCGCTGAAGCGGTGCTCCACCCTATACACCAAGTGTGAAACTGCTTTAGGGCATTATCGAAGCCACGTTGGCCGCTGGGGGCGTGTTCTGGTCCGGCGTGCCATTCGGCTGGAGGTCTGAATTTTTTTTCTGCGCGGGATGCTGGCCGGGGGGAATCTTGAACTCCATACCGCGATCGTCATTCGCCTTAACGGTGGCGGGGACATCGAGGTTGGCGAGCGGGATTTTCTGGGTGCGGTCATCCAGGACGTAAACCGTTTGGCCCATGATGGCGTAGTTGGTTACTTCCTGCTGATGGCCATCCCGAAATACTAGAACGATAGGCTCGGGAGGTTTGGCGTCCCGTGCTGGCGAGGGTTGCTCCTGGATCGTCGGCGGAGGTGGCGCTATTGCCGCTTGCGTGTCGTCCGGAGCGGCTCGGTACGACTGCGCTGGGGGCTGCTCCACGACGATGTGCAGCGTCGGGTCGTTGGGCCCAATTGGCGGGCCAGAGTATTGATCGGAGCCACCTACGTAATCGTAGTCGTAGCCATAGCCGTAATCGCCGAGGGGAATGTAATAGTAAGGAGCCGCGTAGGCCCAGCCTCCGCGGGAGTATCCGTAGCCGCGATAGGATCTATTTGAATACGACTGATGATTGTGGAACCCGTAGCCGTAACGGTAGGGTCCCATCGACGTCACGCTTGGAGGTGGAAATGCCAAGTGATGACCACCGCCCATCGAGGTCACGGATGGCGGTGGGATACCACGCGCCTGGCCGAATGAAGGTGCGGCGAGCAACGTGCAGCAACCCAACGCCAGCGTCAGGACCGTCGTCAGACGCTGAAACGACTTACATCCCTTCGGCCAGCCGAATTCGCTTGCGCCCCTCATTTGCCCTTCAGTCTAATCCAACCCATTAGATGCAGGGAAGTTTCTATCGGCTTCGCGATGTTAGATGGAGCAAGCTGTAAATGTCGATCATCGCGTTGGCGACCAGTACACCGACGATTACGGCGTTGGCCAGCACTGCGTAGCGGCTTTGCAGCAGGTCCGCCGACACTCCGGCCATAAACAAAACCAGGAAAGGCAGGGCGACGAACAGGAAGGTGAAACCCGCAAAGTGCAGGCGCAAGGCCAGTACGACCAGCAGGACACCTGTAAGCAACGGGGCTGCCGTGCCAAAGAATCGCGACCGCTTCCAAACCGCGAAGGTGACCAGCGAGACCACCAGCAACAGGACGAGGCCGACCCCGTTCTGCAGGAAAGAAGTTGCCAGCAGCGGACCGACGGCGTTCCACGAGAAGGACTGTGAGGAAATTTCCAGCCAGTCCGCATTGACCAGGGCCCTGCCGAAAACCAGCGGGCGAAAGCTGTAGAGGGCCCACAACAGGACCAACCCAGTGACAGACGCCGCCGCAAAGATGGCCAGGGCCGCGCCTCGCCGCACATGGCCGACCCAGAGCATGAAAGCGAGCGCCGGAACCAGCAAAATCCAAAGTGAAAACTGAGCGCCAATGCAGATGGCCATGGAAAGTCCCATCAGGAGAATCCGCCGCCAATTCCACAGCACGACTTCACGCGGAGCGTAGAGAGTGTGCGCCACCGCAATGGAGGTAAAAATAAGACCGAAGGCCCCCCATGCACCGACGATGTCGGCCCCCACCTGGCTCGCCCATCCCACCATCACCGGCGAAAAGCAATAAAGCCCGAGCGCGACGTATCCGCCAATGTTCCCGTAAAGACGGCGCGCAACGTACCACAGCGAAGCGCCCAGCAATAGCCCTGCGAACAAGAACGGCAAGCGGATCCAGAAGCGGTAGTTGCCGAGCCGCGCATAATGATTCTCGGCGCCACTGATTCGGGCCGCAGCTCCGGCCAGCAGTGGCACCAACGGGGAGCGCTCACTTGTACCGGCGTTGGACAGGCGTTCGAGATGAAGCAACCCGGTCTCGACGTAGCTGCCTTCCATGGCTGACAACGGCACATGCGCGGAGAACCAGAGACACTGCGCGAGAAAGACCAACAACAGGAGCAGCGCCGCTATCTGCGGCACACCAAGTCGCGAGCGGATACTCGAAATGGACATGAGCTTTTGTTGTAACACGACGGACTGCTGGAGGCGAAAGTTGGCTGGCGGAGGGAATAGAGGCCGCCACTCCTGCTGACTTCGACCGGCTCCCACAGACTAAGAACTCGTTGTGCAAGTGCCCATCCTGGATGAACACCTGAATTGCTTAGGGCATATTGGCCGGGCGCCGCGTTGCGAACGCCATCGCGCGCGTTGTAGACGCCGTGACGACTTGCAGAGTTACCACGCTTGCAACAAGAGCGGCTGACGACTGCGCGCTTATCGCGGCAGTATGTCGGTCAGCGCCCCTTCAATGCGATCCACTTCTTCACGAATCACCCGGATCGCCTGGTGATTGGCGGGATGCGGTACGGGCGTGATGGCTTCTACCGCGTGACGAATCTTGTGGTTCCGGTCCCAGATCAAATTGATCCTCGCGGAAGTCTCCATCCGATTCTGATAGATCTTTTTGGCCACCTTCGTCGTCATCCAGGCAAACATCAACCCAAACAACATTTCGATCGGGAGACGGTCAGTCGCTCCATCGAAATCGAAGAAGGCGAGCCGATAGACGGCCTCGCCGGCCCCAAGGGAAGCGAATATCACTCCCATCCCAATCAAGCCCAGCGTCAAGCGATCGACGGGTCGAAGTTCTACAGACGGTTGATTAATGCCACGGTTTTGCGCGAATGCCATGGTGCCCCCAAAGAACAATGGTGATGCGAAGCTCTATTGTGCTACAAATACCGGGGTTTGTGGACAATCTATTAGCGCAAAATTATGAATCAGGACAAGACGGTCGCGGCGGATCGGTCTTTGGGCGGAACTGAACGCAACGGATTTTGCACCCCGGAAGGCAGCCAGCCGTGCAGACATCCTCATGCGCAGACGTCCTCATGCGCCTGAAGCTAGATGTCCAGGTTCTTCACTTCCAGCGCATTGTCTTCGATGAACTTGCGGCGGGCCTCGACGTTTTCGCCCATCAGCGTGGTGAAGATGGTCTCGGTCTCGGTCAGGTCCTCGAGCTTCACCGAAAGCAGGGTACGACGTTCGGGATCCATCGTGGTCTCCCAAAGCTGCTGCGAACTCATCTCTCCCAGGCCCTTGTAGCGCTGCACGGTGTAGTCTTTGCGGCCCTCGTTGAGCACGTAGTCGAAGAGTTCGCGCGCCGAGGCCTTCTCCACGGTTTCCGCCTCAGACTTGCGCTTGGAGGTCTTGGGGCTCTTCTGTTCAGCCTTCTCCTGGTCGGCGCGCTCGGCGTCGCTGAGTTCTTCCTTGCCATTCGCGCCGGAGCCAGCGTCTTTCTTCACGCTCTCGATGGAGTACGGCGGCTGCATGTACAGCTCAATCTGCTTGTACTTCGACATCATCTGCCGATACTCAGGCGTGGACGCCAGTTCCCAATTGATGACGTGCTCGGCGCCCTGCGAGTTCACGAAGGCACACTCCCACAGGCTGTGCTCTTCTTCGAAGCGCAGCGCCACCGACTTGATATCGCGGTCCTTGGCAATCCCCTTCAACGCCTTCTCCAACGCGACGATCTTATTGGGAGGATTCTTGCTGTCACCCTCGAAGTCAACGCGCTTCAACAAGTCAGCCTTCGGCAACACCTCGGTAATCTTCTCATCGCGAATGCGCTTGTTCACCTTGTCGAAGAAGCCGATAAAGTCGTTCAGCGTGGTCATGAACTTGGTAAGTGGAGCGCCTTCCAGCACCGCGGCGCCTTCGCCGTAGCGGACAACCAGGCCGTCGGCGGCGCGTTTCACCATGACCCGCACGAACTCCGCGTCGTTCTTGATGTACTGCTCGAACTTGCCCTTCTTGATGCGATACAGCGGCGGCTGCGCGATATAAATGTTGCCCCGCTTGATGAGCTCCTGCATGTGGCGGAAGAAGAAGGTGAGCAGCAGCGTGCGAATGTGCGAGCCGTCCACGTCGGCGTCGGTCATCAGGATGATCTTGCTGTAGCGCAACTTCGAAACATCGAAATCGTCCGTGCCAATGCCCGTGCCCAACGCCGTGATCATGGCGCGAATTTCTTCGTGCCCCAGCATCTTGTCGTAACGCGCCTTCTCGACATTCAGGATCTTGCCCTTCAGCGGAAGAATCGCCTGGAAGCGGCGGTCGCGTCCCTGCTTGGCGGTGCCGCCTGCGCTCTCACCCTCGACCAGATAGACCTCGCAGCGATCGGGGTTGCGCTCGGAGCAGTCGGCCAGCTTGCCGGGCAAGCCTCCGCCGTCGAGAGCTCCTTTGCGGCGGGTCAGATCGCGGGCCTTACGCGCGGCCTCGCGAGCGCGAGCGGCCTCGACCGCCTTGTTGATAATTTTCTTGGCGACCGAAGGATTCTGCTCGAAGAAAGCTCCCAGCCGCTCGTTCACGAATGCCTGCACGGTGCCGGCGATATCGGAATTGAGCTTTCCCTTGGTCTGGCCTTCGAACTGCGGCTGCGACAATTTCACGCTCACCACCGCCACCAGACCTTCGCGAACGTCGTCCCCGGTAAGGTTCTCTTTCACGTCCTTAAACAAACCGAGTTGCTGACCCGCATAGTTAACGGTGCGCGTCAGCGACGTGCGAAAGCCCGACAGGTGACTACCGCCGTCAACCGTGTTGATGTTATTGGCGAAGCTGAACACCGTCTCGGAATAGCCGTCGTTATACTGCAGCGCGATCTCCATGGCTACGTCGTCACGCTCGGCTTCCATGTAGATAGGCTTGTCGTGGAGCACGCTCTTGCCACGATTCAAGTGCTTGATGAACTCGGCGATCCCGCCGTTGTACTTGAACTCCGCGCGCTTGGGCTCCCCGGTCTTCTGGTCAGTGGTGCGCTCGTCGGTGAGCGTGATGAGCAGCCCTTTGTTCAGGAACGCCATCTCGCGCAAGCGCTGGGCCAGGGTGTCGTAGTTGTATTCCGATACGGTGAAGATTTCCTTGTCGGGCAGGAAGTGGACCTTGGTACCGCGCTTCTTGGTGGTGCCGGTCTTTTTCAGCTTCGTGATGGGCTCGCCCTTGGAGTAGCTCTGCTCCCAAACCGAGCCCTCGCGCCAAATCTCAAGTTCCAGCAGATGACTGAGCGCATTGACGCAGGAAACACCGACCCCGTGCAGGCCGCCAGAAACTTTGTAGGTCGAGGTATCGAACTTTCCGCCGGCGTGCAGCACAGTCATTACCACTTGAGCTGCGGACAGGCGCTCGCCGTCCACGTCCATTTCTTCTGTCGGAATGCCGCGGCCGTTATCTACAACCGTGATGGAGTTGTCGATGTGAATGGAGACATCGATGTGGTCGGCAAATCCCGCTAGGGCTTCGTCCACCGAGTTGTCCACCACTTCGTAAACCAGGTGGTGCAGTCCCAACTCGCCCGTCGAACCGATGTACATGGCTGGGCGTTTGCGCACTGCCTCCATGCCGCCAAGCACCTTGATCGAATCGGCGGTGTACTCTCCATCCGACTTACCGTGGCCATTCTTCCCGTTTTGCTGGGTTAATTTTTCGTTCGGAACTGCGAGAGATTTGTTGTTCTCGGGAGCCGCAGCAGCGGCCGACTCGGAATCTTTCGGGGACATCCTGCTCCATTCCAACGGGACACGTCGAGCGTGCGTTTCCGTTGCTCACACCCGGACGCCGCAAAGGGTCCGTTACCTTCTTAGACAACCCTTATCTACTATAAAAGTCAACAACTTAAGGGTTAGGCGCTGTGTGTAGATTGTAGCACAGAATTACTCCCTCCGCGATCACTTTTGCCGGCCGTAAACTGCCTTTTTTCAATAGCTTGCAGACGTAGGATGGGAGAGTTTGGGATGCGATGAGCACAACTCGGATTTGGGGGATTGGACTCCCACTATACAAGTTGACTCTAGTAATATTTTCGGCCCGGTTGGGTGAAGCTCAATGACAAGATAAAGGTCGCCCGACAGCGCCGCAGTCTATCGGACGTTGGGCAACGCCACTCGAGCGGCTGCTAAGCAATCTGCGAACTACAGAACGCGCAGCGGCGAGCGGCGATGGGTATATCGCTTTCGCATTCAGGGCATTTTTTCTTATCGGGCAGGGCTTGCTTCTCGAATCGCTTCATCAGCGCATTCACCGGCAAAACCACGAAGTAGTAGACGGCCAGCGCGATCAGCAGGAACGCGATGATGGCGTTCACAAAATCGCCGTAGAGGAACTTCGCGCCATTCACTTCAAAGAAGAAGCCCGAGAAGTCTGGCTTCTTGGCGATAGCAGCAATGACCGGAGTAAGCAGATCTTTGACAAACGCGGTGACCACCGTGCCAAACGCGGCGCCGATCACGACGCCCACCGCCAAATCAACCACGTTGCCGCGCAAGACGAATTCCCGGAATCCTTTGAACATTGGCTCCTCCCGAACAGGATCGGCGGAATTTACGCGAGTCCAGCGACCCTGATTCAACCTACCATCGTGCTGTGTAGTATCGTCGCTGCGCTCGGCATTCGCAAGTTATTGAGTGCTGCAAGTAATGGCCGGCTTCGCGATTTTGAGTTGTCATCACGAACGGCCTTCAGGCCGTGAGGGACCCGCTGTCTCTTCAGCGGCCGTTCCGGCGCCAACAACAGCAGATTCCTCGCTTCGCTCGTAATGACAACTCCAGAGACGAGTCGTCTATCCCATGTGGGACATCACTTACGCAGCGATCTATGAAGCTCGCAGTTCGCGAACCATTCTTTCACCGGCTCCTGGCTCAAATAGAAAATCGCCATCACCCGGATCATGATCTGCGCGCCTTCGCGCAAGATCGCGGACACGCGACTGTCTGCCACTGCGCTGGAGATCGCGGGGACCACCAGCGCTATTCCAGCGCCACACTATGATCGCTCGCCAAAAAAATGGGGGCGGATCGCTCCGCCCCATGTCTTTCAACTTTACATCTCCAGCAACTAGCCCACCTTCACAGCTGACTTCTCATCCTGTGTGGTTGGAATCTTGCGTTGTCCCACTCCAGTGTAGATCTGCCGCGGACGCGCGATCTTCTGCTCCGGGTCCTGGATCATTTCGTTCCACTGCGCCAACCAGCCGGCTGCTCGCGGAATCGCGAACAGCACGGTAAACATCTCCGGCTGGAAGCCCATGGCCT